>Ga0070741_10019904_pt1 | contig 10670 bp, 8 predicted proteins | sample Coa_R1_4_FD_66440 | JGI IMG/M metagenome (GOLD analysis project Ga0070741, IMG submission 66440) | Surface soil microbial communities from Centralia Pennsylvania, which are recovering from an underground coalmine fire - Coalmine... | ecosystem: Environmental > Terrestrial > Soil > Unclassified ... | reverse complement strand
GTCCGGCCGCGGCCGTGGACGTGGCCCTCGTTCAGCTTGGTCGTGAGGGAGACCGTCACGTCGAGGCGACGGAGCGCGCGCGCCGCCCAGGCGCGGTCCGGGTTCGACGCGAACAGGTTCCCGCCGAGGAGGACCGCCGCGCGCATGCGGCCCTCCTCGGCCGCCGTCATCGACGCGTGCGTGTCGAGCCCGGCCCGCGACGCGGGAATGCCGTACAGCTCCTCCATCCGCGCCGCGAACGCCTGCTTCAGCTTCGGTGTCACGCCGACCGAGCCGACGCCCTGCACGTTCGAGTGGCCGCGGATCGGAAGCAGCCCGGCGCCCGCGCCGCCGAGCCAGCCGCGCGCGAGCGCGAGGTTCGCGAGCGCGAGCACGTTGTCGACGCCGTTCGCGTGGTGCGTGAGCCCCATCGCCCAGAGGAAGACGCCGCGGCGCGCGGCGCAGAGCAGGTCGACGGCGCGGTCGATCTCCGCCTGCGGCACGCCGCACGCGGCAGCGAGCACGTCGCGGGGCGTCGCGTCGACGTCGGCGCGAACCGCATCCCAGCCCGACGTGTGCGCGTCGACGAACGTCCGGTCGACCGCGCCGCGCTCGACGACGCCCTTCAAGAGCGCCTTCAGCAGCGCGACGTCGGCGCCGACGTGCGGCTGGAGGTAGCAGTCGGAGACCGTCGACCCGAACAGCATGCTCCGCCAGTCGGACGGCACGCGGAAGCGGACGAGCCCGAGCTCGCGGAGCGGGTTCACGACGATGACGCGTCCGCCGCGCCGGCGGAGCGCGACCAGCTGGGTGACGAGCCGCGGATGGTTGCTCGCCGGGTTCGCGCCGGCGACCAGCGCCAGGTCGGCGTCGGCGAGGTCGTCGAGCGTGACCGACGACGTTCCGGAGCCGTAGACGCTCGCGAGCGCGACGCTCGACGCGTTGTGGCAGTAGTACGAGCAGTTGTGGACGTGCGCGGTGCCGAACGCGCGTGCGACGACCTGGAGGAGGAACGCCGCCTCGTTGCTGGAACGGCCGGAGGCGTAGAAGAACGTCTCGTCGGGCGGCGCCGCGCGGAGCCCGGCCGCCGCGCGGTCGAGGGCCTCGTCCCACGACACGCGCCGGAAGTGCGTCGCGCCCGGCTCCGCCAGGATCGGGAACGCGAGTCGGCCCGCCGCTTCGAGCGCGCGCGACGTCCGCGTCTCGAGCTCTGCGAGCGACGTCGCCCGGAAGAAGCCCTCGTCGACCGTGCCCGCCATGTCGCCGACCTGCGCCTGCACCGACTTCTTGCAGACCTCGGGAAAGCGGCCGGCCTCGTTCCGCATGCCGCCGTGCTGGCCCCCCATGCCGACCGCGCAGGTCTTGCACGCGTTGCGCGACGCGAGCCGGCGGTAGAGCCGGACGACGCCCCCGGCGTCCCGGCTCTTCCGGAGAACGTACGCGACGGCGGCGAGACCGCCGCCGGCCGCGACGCGCGGGCGGGGCATGGTCGACGTCTAGGCCAGGGGTCCGCCGCGCCGCAAGCCGCGGCCGTCGCGTCAGCCGAGCAGGAACTTCCCGTTCCCGGCGACGACCGGCCGCGCCGGATCCTGCTGCCACGCGACGACGTGGACGTTCGCGATGCGCCGTCCGAGCCGGAAGATCTCCGCCCGCGCGCGCGTCGGCCGCGGGCCGGCGGACCGGAGGTAGTCGACGGTGAACGTGATCGGCTTCGGCACGCGGTCGCTCCCGCTCTCGTCCAGCAGCCGCAGCAGCGCCGTCAGCTCGACGAACGCGCCGAGGACGCCGCCGTGGACCGCGGGGAGCGCCGCGTTCCCGACGATCTCGTCGCGGAACGGCAGGATGCACTCGAGACCCGCGGCGGTCCGCTCGAGCGCGACGCCGAGGAAGCGCGCGTACGGGATCGCGGCGAGGACGTCGTTCACGGCTTCGTCCGATCGACGACGCGCGGGTCCGGAAACGTCGCGCGCGGCTTCCCGCCGAGCATGAACGTCCCGAGCGCGCTCGCGAACGGGTCGGTCGCGCTGCGATCCCACGCGACCGCGCGGATGAACGCGACGTTCCGCGTGAGCCGGTAGCACTCCGAGCGCGCGTAGAGCTCCCGGTCGGGCTCCGCGGCGCGGAGGTAATCGACGCGGAGGTCGATCGTCGCGATCGCCGTCAGCACCTCGACCGCGCACGCGACCGCGAGCCCCGAGGCGTGGTCGATGAGCGTCGTGATCGCGCCGCCGAAGACGACGCGCCGGCGCGGATCGCCGATCAGCTCCTCGCGGAACGGCAGCGCGCAGACGCCGAACGCCGGCCCCGTCTCGACGACCCGGATCCCGAGGTGCACGGCGTGCGGCGTCCGCATGACCATCGAGGCGTCGCCCGGCCCGAAGATCGACTCGAGCGCGTAGCGGCGGCGCGGTGTCGAGGGATCCACTCGCGCTGCATAACGCACGCGCCGGGATCAGGCCACCGCGCTACGCCGCCGACGCCAGCGCGACGCCGCCCGCCGGCTCACGCGCGACCGAACGCTCGCACCACGCGTCGACGAGCGGGACGCCCTCCATCCCCGGCAGCGCGCGGATCGTCGCGTCGATCTTCCGTGCCGCCGCGCGTCCCGCGCTGCCCGAGAGCAGATAGCGGGCGAGAAACCGGGTCTCCTCCGCCGGCTGCACGCCGGAGCCGACCGGCGCCCAGAAACGCTCGACGAGGAAGCGCGTCACCCGCGCGGCCGCAGGGCGGCGGAGCCGTGCGGCCGCCTGCTGCCAGTAGAAGGCGAAGTGGCGCGACTCGTCCCGCATGATCCGCGCGAGAAGATCGGACAGCACCGGATGGTCGGCGACCTCCGCGAGGCGCCGGTAGCCCGTCAGCGTCGTGAGCTCGTTGATCGCGCCCCACGTCATGTGGACGGCGACGAAGTCGGGCCACGCGCCCGCGAGCCACGCGGTCGCGCGCGCCTCGACGCGATTTGCGAGCGTCTGCGCCGACCGGACGCGCGGCACGACGTCGTGGCCGGCGGCCGCCAGGAACCGCGCGAGCGCGCGGCCGTGGAACGTCTCCTCGTAGAACCAGCAGGCAAGGAAGGTGGCGACCTCCGGATCGTCGATCGCCCGCGTGGCGAGCAACGTGCGGAGATAGATGATCGTGTGCGACTCGATGTCCTGCATGTACCGGAGCGTCCGGACCACGCCTTCCGCAAGCGGATGGCGCGGGACGTCGTCCCAGCGGATCCCGTCGAGGTCGAGCGCGCGCGAGCGGCCGACGTAGGCTTCGAGATCGAGGGCGTTCATGCCGCCCATACGGGAGCGGACGGGCCCCCCGGATTGCCGCGGTGCCCGGGCAGGCCCGGCGGCAATCCGCCCGAGCGCCGCCATCCGTAGGACGGACAGTGCCCGTGCACCTGCCTTGCGGGACGCGCTCGACGGCGCCCGGCGATCGGGTCTAGGAATGTCCGGGATGACGCGGACGCTCCTCCACGCCGTCGTCGCGCTGGTCGCGGGAGCGGCGGTCGTGCGGACCGCGTCGGCCCATCCGCTCGGGAACTTCACCGTCAGCCGCTACGCCGCGCTCGCGGTCGAGCCGCACGCGGTCGACGTCCACTACGTCGTCGACATGGCCGAGATACCGGCGTTCCAGGAGCTCCGGCGGATCGACACGAACGGCGACCACACCGTCGACGACGCCGAGCGCGACGCCTATCTCGCGCGCCTCGCGCCCGACCTCGCCCGCCACATGACGCTCACCGTCGACGGGACGCCGCTCGCGCTGACCCCCGGGCGCCCGACGTTCGAGGAGGCGGACGGGGCCGGTGGCATGTCGACGCTCCGGATCGAGCTCCGGCTCTCCGCGCCGCTCCCCCGCGCCGCCGGCGCGGTCGTCTTTCGCGACGGAAACTATGCGGGGCGGCCGGGCTGGCAGGAGATCGTCGCCGACGGCGCGAGCGGCGTCGGCCTGGCGGAGTCGAGCGTGCCGCGGACGGACCGGAGCCACGCGCTCCGCGACTATCCGGAGCCGTTCCTCGCCGATCCGCCGCAGGTGCAGGAAGCGCGCTTCCGGATCGGCCCGCCCGCGGTCGTCGGCGCCGTCGACCCGTCGCAGCCCGGCGCGCACGCGCGCGCGGCCGGGTTCGCCGACCGCATGACGGAGCTCGTGTCGACCAAGACGCCGCTCGGGCCGTGGGTCGTCCTCACGTCGCTGCTCGTCGCCGCGTCGCTCGGCGCGCTCCACGCGCTCAGCCCCGGCCACGGGAAGACCGTCGTCGGCGCGTATCTCGTCGGCACGCGCGGGACGGCGCGGCACGCCGTCTTCCTGGGGCTCGTCGTCACGGCGACGCACACGCTCGGCGTCTATCTCCTCGGCCTCGTCACGCTGAGCGCGTCGGCATGGATCATGCCCGAGCGGCTCTTCCCGTGGATCAGCGCGATCTCGGGGCTCCTCGTGCTCGGGATCGGCGCGTCGCTCGCGGCATCGCGCCTCCAGCTGGCGCTCGCGCCCGCCGGCCATCCGCACGCGCACGACGACCTCTTCCACACGCACGACGGCGACCGCCACGAGCACCACCATCACGACGATGCGCACGATCACCACCACGGCCACGGCCACAGCCACGTCCCGCCCGCGGACACGGCGATCGGCTGGCGGAGCCTCCTCGCGCTCGGCGTCTCGGGCGGGCTGCTGCCGTGCCCGTCGGCCCTGGTCGTCATGCTCGGCGCGATCGCCCTCGGGCGGATCGGCTTCGGCCTCCTCCTGATCGTCGCGTTCAGCGTCGGGCTCGCGGCCGTGCTGACCGGCATCGGCCTCCTCCTCGTCTATTCGCGGAGCTTCTTCGAGCGCCTGCCGCTCGACGGCCGCCTCGCGCGCTACGTCCCGGTCGCGAGCGCGATCGTCATCTCGATCGCCGGCCTCGCGATCGTCGCGCAGGCGCTGGCACGGATCGTGACGTGACGCTGCCCGGGAGCCCGCTCGCGCTCCTCGCCGTCGGCTTCGTGCTCGGGCTCCGGCACGCGCTCGACGTCGACCATCTCGCCGCGGTGTCGACGATCGTCAGCCAGCGGCGGAGCTTCTGGAGCGCGGCGCTGATCGGGGCGCTCTGGGGCGTCGGGCACACGGCGGCGCTTCTCGCGGCCGCCGTCGCGGTCATCGGGCTGCACGTCGAGATCCCGGAGCGCGTCAGCGACGCGCTCGAGCTCGGCGTCGCCGCGATGCTCGTCCTCCTCGGCGCGAACCTCCTCCGGACGCTCTGGACGGGCGGCACCGTGCATCAGCACGTCCACGTGCACGACGGCGTCGTGCACGCCCATCCGCACGTGCACGCCGGTGCGCACGTCCACCGTCCCATCGGCCGGAAGCCGTTCTACGTCGGGCTCGTGCACGGGCTCGCGGGCAGCGGCGCGCTCATGCTCGCGGTGCTCGCGACGATCCCGTCGCCCGCGCTCGCGCTCGCATACGTCGGCATCTTCGGGATCGGCTCCGTCGGCGGAATGATCGCGATGAGCGCGGTCCTCGCCGTCCCGTTCGCGCTCACGACGGCGCGCTTCGGGCACGTCGAGCTCGCGCTGCAGGCGTCGGCGGCGGTCGCGAGCATGGCGGTCGGCGTCGCGCTCGCGTGGCAGCTCGGCGCGTTCGGGTGGACGTAGCCGTCGACATCGAGGCCGCGCTGCTGGCGCGGCTGGCGCGGGGCGACGACTCCGCGCTCGGAGCGCTCTACGACCGCGTCGCGCCCGCCGCGTTCGGCCTGGCGCTCCGCGTGACCGGGGACCGGGACGCCGCGGCGGACGCCGTGCAGGAAGCCTTCCTCCGCGTGTGGCATCGCGCCGACCGGTACGACGCCGCGCGCGGCGCCGCACGACCATGGTTCTTCCGTCTCGTCCGGAACGTCGCCATCGACCAGCTCCGCGCGCGCGGGACGCGCACCCGCGCCGAGACGCGCGGGCGCGACGACCCCGCGCCGCTGCCGCCATCCGACCCGCCCGACGAAACCGTACGCTTGAGGGAGCGTGCGCGGCGCGTCCGCGCCGCGCTCGAGGAGCTGCCCTCCGAGCAGCGCCGGATGATCGAGATCGCCTACTTCGAAGGCCTGTCGCACGCCGAGATCGCCGCCCGCGAGGCGACGCCGCTCGGCACCGTGAAGACGCGCATCCGCGACGGCGTGCTGCGCCTCCGTGCCCGCCTGCGCGGCGAGGAGCCCGATGCCTGACGACCGGACGATCGGCGTCGACGACCCGGCGCTCGACGATGCGGCGCTCGAGGCGCTCGCGGAGGCGCACGCCGAAGCGCCGCCGGCGGAGCTGCGTCGCCGGGTCCTCGCCGCCGCGGGAGCCGACCGGGATCGCGCCCGGGCCCGCCGCACGCTCGCCCGCTGGCGTGCCGTCGGCGCCGTCGCGGCGACGGTCGCGCTGGCGCTCGCGGGCCTCGTCGGCGTCGCGGCGCGGGACGCGCGGACGCGCGCGGCCGAGCTCGCCGCGCTCGCACGCCAGAACGACGCGCTCGGGAGCCGGCTCGCCGCGCAGGAGCAGACCGTCGCCGGTCTCCGCGACGCCCTCGCGGCGCAGGCGAGCGTCCTCCGCGTCCTCGGCGGCCCGCGCACGCTGTCCGCTTCGCTCGCGCCGCCGCGCGGCGTCGGTGCGGGCAGCGGCCGGGTCGTCGTCGACCCGGCGTCCGGGGAAGCGGCGATCGTCGTCGCGGGGCTCCCGCCGCTGCCGTCGGACCAGACGTACGAGCTCTGGGCGATCCGCGGCGAGGCGCCGCCCGAGCCCGCCGGGCTCTTCGCCGTGCCCGGCGATCGGCCGTCGGCGGCGAAGGGGAGCCGGATCGAGCGCCCCGGCGAGGTGACCGCGTTCGCCGTGTCGATCGAGCCCGCCGCGGGATCGCGGGCACCGACGGGCGCGATCGTGCTGGCGGGTCCCGTCGCCACGAGCTGAGCCCACGCGACTGGAACGGCGCCGGCGTTCCGGCTAATCCCGCCGCACGCCGGATCGCGCCGCCCGCCCGCTCCCCGCGCTGCTGTTCGCCTCGGGCGTCTCCGCCCTCGTCTACGAGGTGCTGTGGGCGCGCGACTGGAGCCTCCTCTGCGGCGCGACCGCCGTCGGAACGGCGCTCGTCCTCGCCGTCTACTTCGGCGGGCTCGCCGCCGGTGCCGCGCTCGCGGCGCGCACGGCCGGCGCCGGCGGCACCCTCACGACGTACGCGACGCTCGAGCTGGCGCTCGGCGGCGCGGGCGTCGCGTACGTCGCGGTCCGGCCGCTCCTCGCGCCGGCCGTCGCGGCGCTCGCGGGCGCCGGCCTCGCCGGTCCCGCGCTGCTCGCCGTCGCGGTCCTCGGTCCACCGGCCACGCTCCTCGGCGCGACGCTCCCGGCGGCGTGCGCCGCACTCGACGACGCGCGCGGCGCCGGCCGCCTGTACGCGTGGAACACCCTCGGCGGCGCGGTCGGGGCGCTCGCGACGCTCGCCGGCATCCGCACGCTCGGCGTCCGCGGGACGTTCCTCGCCGCGGCGGCGCTCGACGTCGCCGTCGGCCTCGCCGCACGCCGGGTGCGGCGTGCGGCGACGCGGGATGCCTCCCCGCCGCCCGCGCGCGCGACCCGCGCCGCGACCGCGTGCGCCGCGGTCGCCGGGTTTGCCGGGCTCGCGGGCGAGGTGCTCTGGACCCGCGGGCTCGCGGGGGTCCTCAGCAACAGCATCTACAGCGTCGCGCTCGTGCTCGCGGCGGTGCTGACCGGCATCGTCGCCGGCGCGCGTTTCGCCACGCGCGGCGGCGCGCGCGCCGGCGTGGCGGATCGGCTCGCGCTCGCGCTGGGTGCAGCCGGGCTCGCGATCGTCGGCACGACCGTCGCGCTCCGCTTCCTGCCCGACGCGAGCCTCGCGCTCGCCCGGGCCGCCGGCGCGCGCGGCCCGACGGCGGGGCTCGCCGTCGAGGCCGCACTCGCGCTCGCGGTCGTCGTCGCGCCGGCGACCGCGCTCGGCGCCGCGTTCCCGCTGGCGCTCGCGCTCGACGGCGAGGCGCCCCGACGCGCGACGGGACGCATCCTCGCCGCGAACACTGCCGCGGGCATCGCGGGAGCGCTCGCCGCGGCGTTCGTCCTGCTGCCCCGGCTCGGGCTCGGGCCGGGGCTGGTCTCGGTCGCCGCACTCGTGACGCTCGCGGCGGTCGCGATCGGCCGCAGCGGCACGGCGCGGACGGTCGCGCTCGCGAGCGCCGCCGCCTGCGTCGCCGCCGCGGTCGCGGGTCCGACCGTGCGCGTCGCGTGGCGCGGCGGCGGACCGGGCGACGCGCTCCTCTTCTACCGCGACGGCACCGCCGCGAGCGTCATGGTCACCGAGGATGCGCACGGCGGGAAGCGCCTCCGCGTCGACGGCCAGTACTCGCTCGGGGGGACCGACGGGCTCTTCCTCGAGCGCCGCGAGGCGGCGATCCCGCTGCTCCTCCATCCCGCGCCGGCGCGCATGCTCGCGCTCGGCGTCGGAACGGCCGACACGCTCGGCGCGGCGCTCGCCGAGCCGGCGCTCCGGATCGACGCCGTCGAGCTCCTGCCCGAGGTGCTCGACGCCGCCCGGCTCTTCGCCGCCGAGAACCGCGGCGCCCTCGACGATCGGCGCGTCACGATCGTCGCGGACGACGCGCGCCGCCGCCTCCTCGCGACGGACGAGCGGTGGGACGTCGTGCTGGCGGACCTGTTCCTGCCCTGGCGCGCGGGGACGGCGTCGCTCTACTCGACCGAGTTCTACCGGCTCGCGCGCGCGCGGCTCCGCCCGGGCGGAATCTTCTGCCAGTGGCTGCCGCTCCATCAGCTCGGCACGGACGACGTCGCCGCGATCGTCGCGACGTTCGCCGCGGCGTTCCCGGAGACGCAGGTCTGGCTCGCGTATCACCGCGCCGCGATGCCGATCGCTGCGCTCGTCGGGAGCGAGACGCCGATCCACGGCACGCTGCGCCCCGCCGGCGCCGTCGCGGGCCTCGACGACCCGACCGACCTCGCCGCCCTCTACGTCGCGGACGGCGTCCGGCTCCGCACGGCCACGGCCGGCATAGCGCCGATCACCGACGATCGGCCCCGGCTCGAGTTCACCGCGCCGGCCGCGTACTTCCACCAGGAGGGGCTCGGCGCCGCCGGCCTCGCGTGGCTCGCCGCGCGCCTCGACCCGGGCCCGGCCCCCGTCGCCGGCGCCGACGCCGCGAGCGGGAGCGCCTTGGTCCGCGCCGCCCTCCTCCGCGCGGCACTCGCCCTCGCCGGCGGCGACCGGTTCGGCGAGGCGGTCGCGTACCTCGATGCGCTCGCGCTCGCGCCCGCGTCGCACCCGGTCCGCCAGGCGCTCGCGGCGATCGCGCGCGAGCGGATCGCGGCCGGCGACCCTGCGGCCGCGATCCGGATCGGCGACGCGCTCGCCGCCGCGAACGCGCGCGGCGGGTGACGTCCGGCCGCGCCGGCGGCGATCAGAAGGTCGCCCTAACGCCGAAGCGCACCTGGATCGGCTCGACGGGGTGGAAGACGTCCTCGAACCGGGCCGGCGCGGCCGGGCTCACGCGCGAGGCGTACGCATAGTCGATGTCGTGGTCGCGCCGGTCGAGCAGGTTGAGGACCTCGGCGCCGATCCGCCACGTCGGCGTCAGCTGGTAGCCGACCTCGCCGTTCAGCAGCAGCGTCTCCTTCGACCGGAAGATGCCGTCGGACGTCAGGTCGCGCGGGCCGAAGTACCGGAGGCGAAGGCTCGCGGAGACGCGATGCCAATCGTGCAGCGTGGCGCCGGAGGCGATCACCAGCCCGACCGCCTCGGGCACGCGCCGCCCGCCCGCGCTCCCGGGCGCGGCGTCGTCGGGGTCCCGCGCGGTGAACCGGGCGACGGAGTCCGCGACGTCGAGGTCGAAGGCGAGGTGCTCCATCGGGGTGAAATAGTTCGCCCACTCGACGCCGTAGCGATTGCTCGGCACCTTCGACGGCACCGTCCCGCCCGTATCGCCCGCCTGCTGCAGCTCGGAATCGCTGTGCAGGTACCAGAGCGAGACGGTGCTCTGGAGGTGGGAAACGGCCAACGTGCGCACGCCGACCTCCGCGCCCTTCGTCTCGATCAACCCCGGAATCGGCGCGACCCGCGTTCCGCGACGCGGGTTCGCCGCGGACACCGGCTCGACGGTCTGCGTCGTCCCCCGCGCGTCGTTGCTGTGGAAGCCGAAGCCGCCCTGGACGTACAGCTCCGTCGCGCGCCAGGGGCCGAAGGTGAGCGAGCCCTTCGGACTCGGCTGAAAATCGAGAGACGTCCCCGAGTTCGCCGGGTCGGTGAGGCTCGTGACGTCGACGTACTGCACGTCGCCGCGCAGCCCGACGACGGAACGCACCTTGTCGCTCCACTCGACGCGTTGCTCCGCCCAGAAGCCGATCTGCGTATCGGTGAATCGGTGCTTCTGCGTCACCGCGGGCAGGATCGTGCCGGTTTCGGAATCGAGCTTCGCGACGCGCATCCGGTCTTCGGTCTGGAAGAGGCCGTTGTCGACGCGGTCGCTCCGTACCTGCAGCCCGACGCTGCTCTCGACCTCGTGGCCGAACCACTGGCCGAAGATCGCGTGGCGGGTATCGAGCCCGCCGACCCATCGCCGATCCGCCTGCTCGAACTGGTCGCCGCGCGCGGGGTCGACGAGGAAGTAGGTGAAGTCCGAGAACAGGTCGAGGTCGTAGTAGAACCCGTAGGCCGCGACCGCCGTCTCGGACCTG
>Ga0070741_10019903_pt1 | contig 10670 bp, 10 predicted proteins | sample Coa_R1_4_FD_66440 | JGI IMG/M metagenome (GOLD analysis project Ga0070741, IMG submission 66440) | Surface soil microbial communities from Centralia Pennsylvania, which are recovering from an underground coalmine fire - Coalmine... | ecosystem: Environmental > Terrestrial > Soil > Unclassified ... | reverse complement strand
CGCCCGCCGGTGACCATTCCGCTGGCGGAGATGACGGCGAAGAACCCTTCCCGATCCTGCAGCTTCGCGGACTCGGCAGCGCCGCGGACGAACTGCAGGCGCGCCGGCTGCAGCGGGCGGATGTTCTGCCGCAGCAAGGAGCGGATCTCCGCCGATTGATCCTCCGGATGGCGCAGGTAGATCGGCGTCGCGTCGGTGGCCATCGGGCTGTCCACGAACACGGCCAGCTTCGGGATCCGCCCCTCGCTCTCGAGGCGGCGCCAGAGGAAGAGGATCTCCTGGGTGCGGCCGATGGCGAACGCCGGGATGAGCAGCGGGCCGCCGCGCGCGACCGCCTCCAGGATCTCTCTCGCCAGCTCGTCCGCGACGGGCTCCGGCGCGTGGGTCCGATCGCCATAGGTGCACTCGAGCAGCATCGCGTCGGCGGGCACCGGATCGTCGGGATCCGCCAGCAGCGTGGTCCCGCGCCGGCCGAGATCGCCGGTGAAGAGCACGCGCTTGCCGTCGGCGTGCACGTCGAGGAACGCGCTTCCGAGGATGTGCCCCGCCTGGTGGAAGGTGACCTGCACGCCGTCGACCACGTCTACCGGCACGTCGTAGCGGAAAGCCTCCATCCGCCGCACCGCCGCCTCGGCGTCCCCCGCCGTGTACAGCGGCAGCGCGGGATCGTGCTTGCTGTATCCGCGCTTGTTCGCGTAGCGCGCCTCTTCCTCCTGGAGATGCCCGCTGTCCGGCAGGAGGAGACCGGCCAGGTCGCGCGTCCCCTCGGTGCAGAGGATGCGCCCGACCAGACCCTGCGCGCACAGGCGCGGCAGGAACCCGGTGTGATCGATATGCGCGTGCGTGAGGATCACCGCATCCAGCCTGCCGGCCGTCCAGGGCTCCCAGTTCCGCAGCCGCAGCTCCTTCCGCCCCTGGAACAGGCCGGCATCGATCAGGACGCGCTTCCCCGAATCCGTCCTGAGGAGATGCCGCGATCCCGTGACCGTCTGCGCCGCCCCAAGGAAGCTCAAGCTGGGCACGGCCGAAGAGACTGCCACATCAGAGATCCGGGGACACCATACGTAATTGCTCGTGCCAACACTCAGCGCATCCAGCCTGGCACGGCGAGTTTCGTATGGTGTCCCCGAATCTCGGGGGGCTAGAAGCCTCGGCCGCGGAGCTCGCGGAGGAGGTCTTCGTACAGCGCCGGGGCGTCGAAGCTGGAGGACCAGCCGATCTGGGCCCAGTGATCGGCGTCGATCTCGCGGATCACTTCGCCCCAGGACTGGGAGGTCGCGGGGACGACGCCGTCGTTTGCTCCGGAGAGCTCCGCCAGATAGAGGTGCGAGGGCCAGAGAAGGGGATTGGTCCGGAGTCTGCGGCTCCGTCCCACGATGCTGGCGTACGCGACTCCGCTCGCGTCCGGGACCTTGGCGTTGAAGGCGACCATCCCTTGCCTGGTGAGGTCGCCGAATGCGACCAGGTCGAAGAAGCGGCGCAGCATCCGGTTGATGGCGCCGAAGAGCGCGTTGCCGGCATTCGCCAGAGGCGTCCCGAGATGGGGGGTGCCGATGGTGGTGAGCGAAGCGACGCGCGCCCCGAGCCCCAGTTGCGAGATGGCGTACCGCGCGTCGAGCCCGCCCATGCTGTGGGCGACGATGTTCACCCGCGGGTCGGGCAGGGCGCGGATCAGGTCGGCGAGCCGCTGCGCCCGCACGGCGATCGACGATGCCGGCGGCACGCGCGGGCTGTACACCTGCGCCCCCATCGACTCCAGGTACGGCCCGATGCCGCGGAAGTAGAGGTGCTTGCGCGCGCCGACGCCGATCTCGTCGAAGCCGAGGAACCCGTGCGCGAGCACCACCGGGAACCTGGTCTGCGCCGGCTTCCGCGCGCCGCGGCGCCGCTCCGCGCGCGAGCGGCGGAGGGCGAAGGCGACGAGGACGACGGCAGCCGCCGCCAGCAGCAGCCAGGCGAGCATGCCTCAGCCTAGCTGATTCAGGGTGGAGGCGCCGGTATCCCGATCGCTGCGTTGGAGACGCTGGGCTGCTGCGAAGTAGGTGATGGTGTGGCGATCTGCGGGCGCGCTCCGAAGTTCGCCCGGTCGGCCTCGAACGTACAGATATTCAAAATCTCTTTCTGCTCGGCGAGCCTCTTCCGCAGCCGCTGCCGCGCGGCCTGGGCATCGGCGAAGGCGTCCGCGCTGGTCCTTCCGCGGTTCAGGCGCGCGCGGTAGTCGACGACGCCGATCACCTGGCGCCAGAGCGATTCGTAGAGCCGATCGAAGTGCTCGCGCACCTCGCCTTCCAGGACCTGCGCCGGCGCCTCCGTGGGCTGTCCGTCGACCGCGACCACGATGCCGTCGAGCGTGCCGAAGCCGTTGTGGCCACGGTCGACCAGCGCCATCGTCTCGCGCGTCGAAAGCGGGTAGTCCTCGTCGAGGATGGAGAAGCGCAGGGTCTGCGGATCCACCAGCGTGGCGGTGACCGACCGTCCCCCGAACGGGAACGTCAGGCTGCGCGTGGTCTCCGAGAAGAGCTGCTTCACCAGGCGATCGCGATCCTGCGCCGTGATGTCGTTCAGGGCCGCCGGATCGCGCTTCGGCACCTTCAGCGTCTCCAGCTCCTCGCGCAGCTGATCGACGGCGACCACCGCGTTCAGCGCCGCGGCGTCGGTATACCCCGCGTGATAGATGCCCACCAGCTCCGGCTGCGAGGTGCGGCAGGAGACGGCGAAGACCGGGCTCCCGCTGTTTCCAGAGGAGAGCAGCGCGTCGATCATGAAGTCGGAGTGGTTCCAGCCGCGCTCGGAGTCGTGGGTCATCGGGTTCAGGACCTTCCCCGTGTTCAGGGCCGCGAACGCCCCGAGGGGAAAGCCGCGGACCTGGACGAGGTTCCCGGGGCGCAGAGCGCTCGAGCGGCCGATGCGGTAAGGCATCACCGCAAGCTGCTTGCGGGCCTTGAGCACGGCGATGTCCGCCTGCGGATCGGAGAGGACCTTCGTGAGCGCGATGTGTCCGGGCTCGTAGTCGTCGGTTTCGTCGCGGACGATCTTGAGCTGCTCGCGGACCTTCTTCGATCCCGGCGGCACCCCTTCCACGGGATGATCGTCGTCGGTGACGTCCGGCTGGCTGGCGACGTGTTCGTTCGTCACCAGCTGCGTCTCCCCGTTCACGATCCGATACGCGAATGCCGTGCCGTGCACCACCGAACGCAGGTACGCGCGCCGCAGCTTGCCGTCGTGGCCGTAGTACACGTGCTCGTAGGTGGCGGTGTTGCGGACGGCGAAGACGAACGCCTCCTTGACGGCGTCCAGGATGGCCGCCGCCTTCTCCGGCGGGAGCGCATCGGCATAGTCGCCGGCGCAGAGAGGCGGCGGCTGGGGCGGGGCGGCCGGCGCCGGGCGCGCCTTCGCCGGCTTGGCTTTCGCGGCAGCCGGCAGCGGCTGCGCGGCGATCAGGGCGGCGATCAGCGCAGCGGTTCGCATCACGCTCTCCAACATGAAGCCAGGCCGCCGTGCGTGCAAGTGAACGGGCGCACGCCTTGCCGCCCGCTCCCTGGGGGTCTATCGTCGACGGTCATGCCACATCGCATCCGCGTCGTCGCTGCCATGATCGAACGGGAGGGCAAGTACCTGATCACGCAGCGCCGCCCCACGGCAACGCTGCCCTTGCTTTGGGAATTCCCCGGCGGCCGGGTGGAGGAAGGTGAGTCGGACGAGGCGGCGCTCGCCCGCGAGCTGAAGGAAGAGATGGAGATCGACGTGGACGTGGGGGACCGGGTGATCCACGTCCAGCACAGCTATCCGCATTACGACATCGACTTCCGCGTCTACCGCTGCAAGCTCACCGGCGGCGACATCAACCACAAGCGGGTGCACGACCACCGCTGGGTCTCGCCGCAGGAGATGGACCAGTACGAGTTCCCGGCAGCAGACGAGAAGACGGTCGCTCAGTTGCTCGATCTCACGCACTGACGCAGCCTGCCGAATCAGCGAACCGTCGTTACCCTCTCCCCGGGGGTTCTCGCTTTTGGGGGGAGGGGCCAGTCGATGGGGATCGGGAAGCCGAATCCGCGCGGCAAGAAGCTCGACAAGCAGCCCGGATCGGGTCCGCGGTTTGGTTCTCCGCTGGTCTATGTCCTGCTCCTGCTGGTCGGGTTCCTTCTGCTCCGCTCGCTGTTCCAGGACGCCGGGTTCCAGCGCGTCCCGTACAGCCGCCTGATGGAGCGCATCCAGAGCGACGGCTGCCAGAAGGTCGTGCTCAGCAACGAATGGGTGAAGTGCTATCCGAAGCCCGGCGAAGGCCAGGCGAAGGGCGAGCTGCCCTGGTTTGCCGTGCGCGTCTCCGGCGACACCAACCTGGTCAAGACCCTCCAGGAGAAGCACATCGAATACGACGCCGTCTCCGAGAGCGGCATGAGCGACATGATCTGGATGCTGATCGTGCCCATCGGGATCGGGCTCCTCTTCGTCTCCTGGCTGACGCGCCGGATGTCCGGCGGCATGCCGGGCGGGCCCCCGGGCGTGATGTCGTTCGGAAAGACCAAGGCGCGCGTCTACATGGAATCGAACACCGGCGTCACCTTCAAGGACGTCGCCGGCGTCGACGAAGCCGCCGACGAGCTCAAGGAGATCGTCGAGTTCCTCAAGACGCCGTCCAAGTTCCGCCGCCTCGGCGGCCGTATCCCCAAGGGCGTGCTGCTCGTCGGTCCTCCGGGCACCGGCAAGACGCTTTTGGCGCGCGCCGTCGCGGGTGAGGCCGGCGTGCCGTTCTTCAGCCTCTCCGGCTCCGAGTTCGTGGAGATGTTCGTGGGCGTCGGCGCGGCGCGCGTCCGCGATCTCTTCCAGCAGGCCGCGGCGAAAGCGCCGGCGATCATCTTCATCGACGAGCTGGACGCGATCGGCAAGAGCCGCAACTCCGGGATGTTCGGCGGCCACGACGAGCGCGAGCAGACGCTGAACCAGATGCTGGCGGAGATGGACGGCTTCGATTCGCGCACCGCGCTGATCGTGCTCGCCGCCACGAACCGGCCGGAGATCCTCGACCCGGCGCTGATGCGGCCGGGACGCTTCGATCGGCAGGTCCTGGTCGATCGCCCCGATCGCAAGGGCCGCGAAGAGATCCTCCGCATCCACTCGCGCGAGGTGAAGCTGGGGGCCGACGTCGATCTCAAGCTGATCGCGGCCCGGACGCCGGGGTTCGCCGGCGCCGACCTCGCGAACGTGGTGAACGAGGCCGCGCTGCTGGCGGCGCGCAAGGATCGCGAGAAGGTGGTGATGGCCGACTTCATGGAGGCCATCGAGCGCGTGGTCGCGGGCCTGGAGAAGAAGAACCGCCGGATGAACGAGCGGGAGAAGGAGATCGTCGCGTACCACGAGTCCGGGCACGCGGTCGTCTCCACTCTCTGCGCGCACTCCGAGCCGGTGCACAAGATCTCGATCATCCCTCGCGGCCTCGCGGCCCTCGGCTACACCATGCAGCTTCCGCTCGAAGATCGGTATCTGATGTCGCGCGAGGAGCTTCTCGACAAGATGGCCGGGCTGATGGGCGGACGCGCCGCGGAGGAGATCGTCGTCGGGTCGATCTCGACCGGCGCGTCCAACGACTTCAAGCAGGCGACGGAGATCGCCCGGCTGATGGTGACGGAGTATGGGATGAGCGACGCGCTCGGACCGGTGAGCTACTCCGAGCGCAGCCGGTCCCCGTTCCTCCGCGGCAGCGACGGGATGGGCGGCTTGACCGACAAGGCGTACAGCGAGCGCACGCAGCGGCGGATCGATCAGGAGGTCAGCCGCCTGGTCGAAGAGGCCATGCAGCGGGCGCGCGACCTGGTGGTCCGTCACCGCGAGGCCCTCGGCCGGGTCGCGGCCCGCCTGCTCCAGACCGAAGTGATCGAGGGCGACGAGCTGCGAAGGATCCTCACCGAGTCTGGTGCGTTGCCCCTGGAGAAGAAGGGGCCTGCGGCCGAGGCGGAACGCGAGGAGCGCGAGAGCGCGTAAGTCGTTACCGTTCCGGGGGGAACCGGGATGTCATCGCTCAGGATCGGCCGATCGCACAAGGCGCGGAAGGCGCTGTTCACGCGGGGGATCCGCCGCGGGTTCCTCACGGTCGCAGAGATCGACGAGGCGCTCCCTCCGGGCAGCCTGACCGACGCCGAGCGGTGGCTGCTTTATTACTCGCTGCACGCCGCGCGGGTGGAGATCCTGGACCGCGTCGGCAAGCGGGTGGAGCTCGAGGATCTGCGCTCGTCTCGCGACGAGCTGCAGGGCGTTCCCGAGTCGCACTGAAACCTCGCCGCAATCAAAGCTGCTTGACGCCTCCTCCCTGGCGGTTAGGTTGATCGCTCAAATGCGGAGTGTCCGCGAAAAGATTTCGCGCGCCGGCGCGTCGAAATAGCCGGGCGCAATCGCTGTTCTCTTTGGCGACCGCTCTCTCGGAGGTTTCATGCATCGCCGCTTCACCGTTCTCGCAGCACTCATTTTCGGCGCGCTCGCCGCAGTGGTCGCGCTGCCGCTGGTCTCTTCCGCCCACCGCCGCGCCGCCGAGAGCTCGCTCTTCGCCGCCGACGCCCAGGCTGCCGCATCCGCCCCGAGCACCGCTGAAGCGGTCAAGCAGGTAGGGCCGCTGCCTTCGTTCGCGCCGCTGGTGAAGCAGCTTCGCCCGGTGGTGGTGAACATCAACTCCCGCATCAAGCCGCGCTCGAACCCGCGGGTGTCGCAGCGGCTGCCGCAGGGCCATCCGCGCCTGCGCCAGCAGCCCGTGCCGCCGGACGGCGACGACAACGACGACGACAGCGACTCGCAGGACCCGATGGAGCGGTTCTTCCGCTACTTCGGCCAGCCCTCGCCGAACGAGCAGGAGCGCCACGGCCTCGGCTCCGGCTTCCTGATCGGCGACGGGATGGTGCTCACCAACAACCACGTGGTCGAGGTGCAGGACGAGACGCGCCCCGGCCGCTACCGGCCGATGGACGAGATCAAGGTGATCACCGACGAGACCGCTCCGGGCGGGGCGCGCGAGTTCTCGGCCAAGGTGATCGGGAACGACCCGAAGAGCGACGTCGCGGTGCTGAAGATCGAGGGCAAGGACGTCGACAAGCTCAAGTACGCCGCGCTGGGTGATTCGGACGCGGTGGAGGTCGGCGACTACGTGCTGGCCATCGGCGAACCGTTCGGGCTCCAGGCCACCGTCACGTCCGGGATCATCAGCGCGAAGGAGAGGACGCAGTTCGGCGGTCCCTACTCCGATTACCTGCAGACCGACGCGTCCATCAACCCCGGCAACTCCGGCGGGCCGCTCTTCAACCTGAAGGGCGAGGTGGTGGGGATCAACGCCGCCATCATCAGCGGCGCGAACACCATCGGCTTCGCCATCCCCATCAACGTGGTGAAGCAGATCCTCCCGCAGCTCAAGCAGACCGGCCACGTCTCGCGCGGATTCCTCGGCGTGCAGCCGCAGGCCATCACCGCGGACATGGTCGACAATCTCGGGCTCAAGTCGACCAAGGGCGCGCTCCTGGCCGACGTGGTGAAGGACAGCCCCGCGGACAAGGCCGGCCTCAAGCCCGGCGATGTGGTGGTGGCCCTCAACGGGAAGCCGGTGACGGACAACAACCAGCTCACCCGCGACGTCGGCGTGATTCCTCCGGGCAACACCGTCAAGCTGGAGGTGGTCCGGGAAGGGAAGCCGCGCACCATCGAGGCGAAGCTGGCGGAGCGTCCCGACGAGCAGGAGACGACCGGCCGCAACCAGAAGCGCAGCGGCGAGGAGAAGGAGCAGGGTGACCTGCTCGGGCTCTCGGTGCAGGACCTCAACGCGCAGCTCGCCCGCAGGGCGCAGGTCGACGCCTCGACGCGCGGCGCGGTGATCGTCGACGTCGCGCAGGATTCGCCGGCGGCGGATGCGGGGCTCGAGCCCGGCGACGTGGTGGTCGAGGTCAACCGGCATGCGGTCGGGTCGGCCGCGGATTACCGGGCTGCCGTCAAGAGCGTGAAGAAGGGTGACACGGCCCTGCTCCGCGTGAAGCACGGCCAGTCCACGCAATACGTTCCGGTGCGGGTGAAGTAGCCGCGACGCGGCGCGCGAGGATCAGGCCACGGCCTTGCGCGCCGGATGCGGCCCGATGCGGGGCGGCATTCCGCGGAAGCGCGAAGGCGGAGGCGGCGATCGGCGCTCCTCCTGCCGCCGCTCCGGGGAGCGCCCCTCAGGGCTCTCCGGCGGGACCGGCTTCTGGTCCTGCGCCTTGTCGAACGGCGCCCAGGGCACCGCCGATCTGTTTCCCGGAGCCGAGTACCGATTGGTCGGGCCTGGGGGCGTCGCCGCAGGGAGCTGCGCCACCTGGATACCGTGCGAAGCGACCACCGCCTGGAGCAGCGCCAACGCGAGCGCCAAGGCGGCGAGTCCGGTGGTCAGCACCGCGCCCAGGTGGGCCTTCATGGTTCCAATCTAAGACGCTGGTGTGCGGGGCGCGACCGGCCGCGGCCCGCTTTCTTGACGGAGTGCGGGCCCGCACCTAGGGTGCAGCCATCCAGCCAAGCCGGAGCGTCGCGCGGATGTCCAGCCGGACCGACAAAGTACAGCCTGCGCTCAAGCCGCCCGCTCCGGTGGCGCGCTTCGACAAGGCATTTCCGGTCTTCCTGGAAGGCGACCGCGGTGTGTCGAGCGGCGTCGGCAGAAACATCACGGATGCCGGCATGTTCGTGGAGACGCGCGAGCCGTTCGCGCTGGGGACGCGGGTGAGGGTGACGTTCTCCTCGCCGCACGGCGCGGAGATGACGCTGGAGGGGGAAGTCCGGTACCAGTGCTTCATCAACTTCTCCCGCTCCGACTCGAGCCGCGCCGGGATGCGGGGCATCGGGCTGAAGTTCGTTTCTCCACAGTCTCCGCAAAAGGGCTCCCGCGGCGCAGTGCACTAGCTGGGCCTGGGCCACGCACCGCAGGTGCGGAAAGTCTCGCTCGAGACCGCGGTCAGTCGATGCGTCCCGAGCCTGGCGGAGACGCTGGACAGGATGGAGCCGAACACGAGGAGCGCGGCGAGCTTGAGGAGCTCGATCGCGGCGTCGCCGAGCTCGGCGGCGATCGCGCCCGCGGCGACAGGGCATGACTTCGCTGATCGCGGCCGTTGCGGAGCTCGAGGTCATTCGGTCCGAAATCACGGAAATGCCGGGCTCGCACCCGCCTCGCTCACTTTGCTTTCAATCGCTGCGCGATTCAAAGCCGCCTTCGCAGCGCTTCAGCACAGCGGACGAGCCGGCGCACGGCGCTTGCGCGGCGGGGTGGGTCTTGCCTAAGTGCGCCCGGACCACTGGAGGTCCACCCCGACTTTACGTCAATGGAGCGAACACATGTTGAATCGGCCACTCGAGTTGTTGGTTGAATGCTGTGCTTTGGCGGGAATCGTTTCGTATTCGTCGCCCGCGCTTGCCCAGGACAACGGACGGCACCAGGCGATCCCCTTCGAATTCGTGGGAAGGGCCGGAGATTGCGGGCCGGCATATCCGGAGGGAAGTCAGATCGTCACCTCCACGTGGCTGCACGGAATGGGATTGCCCGACAACGGAGGGCTCAATGCAAATGCCGACCCCACCGCGTTGAACGATAATCCCAACAAGCGCGACTCGCATGCCGGACTTCTCCTGAACAAGAACGGACCGACCGCCGACTGCTCCTCGGCGGGCGCACGCATCACCGGTGTGGAGCAGACCACCGTCTCGGCCACCTTTGCGCTGGGATTCGACTATCGCAATGGCACTCACTGCGGCGCCGGCGCTCCTCGCTTCAACGTCACGACCGAAGACGGGACGACCCATTTCCTCGGCTGCGCCGCCGGCACGAAGTCGCCGGCTCCGCAGGATCCGCTCCAATGGACGCGCGTCCGCTTCACCATCGCGCAGGCGCTTCCACCTCTCCTCCCGGGTGATCGTATCCGCAGTCTCGAGATCATCTTCGACGAAGGCACGGACGCTCCAGGCCTCGACGATCCCGCCGGGGTTGGCCTTGCCGTTCTCGACAACATCTTCGTCGACGGCGATCTGATCACGCGCGGTCCGGAGTCGTGCGGCGGGAATCCCGGCAACAACGGGAACGGTCACTGATCGAGGCTCACCGTGCCCTCCGGGCAGCCCACCCGCCGGGAGGGCCGGAACCGCTTCGCCTTTGATCTGCGCCGCATCCAGGCTGTCGACGCTGGCCACAGCCTGCGATTGCTCCCCGCGCGGCAGCTGATGCCCGGGATCCATGTCGTTCGGGACACCGCGCTCCCCGCGCCGCTCCTCACTCCTGAAGTCCACCCGTGATGGCTTCGCGGAGCACTCTGGCGCTGTTGTGCTCCTCGTCGCGCGCACCGTAGACGAGCGGAAACCGTCCTCGGGGCTGGCGGGCTCGTACGCGCGTTTGAGGCGGACGCTCACATCTGTGCCCGAGCCAAATCGGCGACGACTCGAATTTGGTGCGTGTCCCCGGTTTTGGCGCCGGCAGCAGTGCCACGAGGCAGGAGTGACCAGTACGGGACGGATGGACGGGCGTCCGGCTGGATGGCCGTCCGGCGATCTCGTACTGGGCGACCCGACACCGACGGGTGTTCGATTGGCCGCGCCGGCCCATCGGTTGGGGAGGCAGCTCATGCCAGTGTGCCGACACCTCATTGCCGGCTTCTTGTCCATCAGCGCAGCAGCGTTCGCCGAGAATC
>Ga0070741_10019901_pt1 | contig 10671 bp, 8 predicted proteins | sample Coa_R1_4_FD_66440 | JGI IMG/M metagenome (GOLD analysis project Ga0070741, IMG submission 66440) | Surface soil microbial communities from Centralia Pennsylvania, which are recovering from an underground coalmine fire - Coalmine... | ecosystem: Environmental > Terrestrial > Soil > Unclassified ... | reverse complement strand
CGGCATTCAGAAGTTCACCTTGCAGTCGGCGCAGGGAATCGAGCGGTTCATCACCAACAGTCCGTTCATCTGGTGGCTGCATGTGTTTGGTCTGCGCGGCGAGGCTTATTTTCTTGGTGTGACCGAATTTGCCATTGCGGCGCTTCTCGTCGCGGGCGCATTCAGCCCGATCCTGTCGGCGCTCGGTTCGTTCATGGGCGTGGTCACGTTCGTGGTGACGTGGTCGTTCTTCTTCACGACGCCGGGCGTCGTTGTCTGGAGCTTGTCGACCGATCCGATCGCCTGGAATCTGACAGGCGAATTCCTGTTCAAGGACATCGTCCTGCTCTGTGTCTGCCTGGTGCTGTTTCTGGCGTCGCTGCCGCAATCGACGGTGCGGTTGCGTGCCGCCTAGCTTCGCGCGATCATACGGCAGCAATGCTGTCGCTATGATGAGGAACATTGACAAATCGGTGCGACGCTACCAACCTTATGTCGTGACCAACACTGACGTTGGCCAAAGCAGAGGAGGTTTGATGACTCCACCTGCAAAGCGCGCCGCAACGATCGCGCGAGCATCGGTTCGGGCTTAAGCGTAGCGGCAACTCACGAACACCGTCCCGAGAGCGGCCGATGGCCCCCATCAGTAGGGCATGGGCCAACATGGCCCCTCTCGGCATGGGGCTTTCGAGATCCATTTCCAAAACAAAATCCATGTCCAGAAAAGGCCGCTTGCAGCCTCACGCGATTATGTTTGTTGCCCGGCTTCCTGACCGCTTGGGCGCGGCCGGTGCTCGCTCTCGCGCCCCAAGAAATAGCTCTGCAACGCCGGCACCACCACCAGCAACATGATCGGCCCGATCAGCATTCCGCCCACGATCACGGTGGCGAGCGGCCGCTGCACCTGACTGCCGATGCCGGTCGACAACGCCGCCGGCAAGAGCCCGATGCAGGCCGACAGCGTCATCATCAGGATCGGACGCATTTGCTGGCTGACGGCCTCGAACATGGCCTCTTCGGGAGGCGTGCCGTGGCTGGCAACCCGCTCGTAGCCGTGGATGATGAGGATGCCGCTCATCACGGCGACGCCGAACAGCGAGATGAATCCGATCGCGGCCGAGATCGAGAAATCCAGATCGAAGACATACAGGCCGAGGATGCCGCCTGAAATCGCAAAGGGCAGTCCGAGCAGGGCCAGCAGGCTCTGGCGGAATGAATTGAACAGGCCGTACAGCAGCACCATGATGAAAAGGAAGGTCACGGGGAGAATGATGGCAAGCCGTTTCTTGGCCTGCTGCAGCCATTCGAACTCTCCGGCCCAATCGATGCGATAGCCGACGGGCAGCTTCACGTTCTTGCCGATGCGCTCCTGGGCTTCCTCCACCGCGCCGGCGAGATCGCGGCCGCGCACCGAGAACTTGATCGGCACAAAGCGCTGGTTGCGTTCGCGGAAGATGTAGGAAGCGCCGGTGTCGAGCGTGATCGCGGCGAAGTCACTCAGGGGAATATAGGCGGTGCCGCTTGCGGTCTGCACGCCGACTTTAAGATTGCGCACCTTCTCGATGTCGTTGCGGTATTCGGGAGCAAGGCGCACCGCGACGCCGAACGAGCGATCCGCCTCGAGAATGTTCGTCGCCACCGTGCCGCCCAGCGCCGCCTGGACGACGGCATTGGCGTCGCTGACGTTGAGGCCATAGCGCGCCGCTTTCTCGCGGTCGATCTTGATGTTGAGATTGGGTTGCCCCAGCACCCAGAACGCGCCGAGGTCGGCGATGCCCTGCACCTTGGCCATTTCCGCCATGGCTTGCTTGGCGATCTTCTCCAGCGTCGTCAGATCGGGCCCCACGATCTTGATCGAGTTGGCGCCTTTGACGCCCGACAGTCCTTCCTCGACGTTGTCCTGGATGTATTGCGAGAAATTGAAATTGATGCCGACGAACTTCTCCGAAAACTCCGCCTGCAGTTCCTCGACAAGCTTTTCCTTGGTGAAATTCGCCGGCCACTCGTCGAACGGCTTTAACGGCACGAAGAACTCGGCGTTGAAGAAACCCGCGGCATCGCTGCCATTGTCGGGACGGCCATGCTGCGAGACCACCGTGATCACTTCAGGGTGCTTCAGCAGGATTTCCCGGATCTGATTGACGATCGGCATGCCGGCCTCGAGCGACAGGGTCGGCGGCATCGAGGCGCGAATCCACAAATTGCCTTCCTCGAGGGTAGGGAGGAATTCGCTGCCGAGCCGCGAGCCGAGGAAACCGGAGAGCACGAGGAAAACCATTCCGAGCGCGATGGTGATCGGCCGCCTGCGCAACGACCAGCGCAGCACCGGTTCATAGATCCGGCGCACGTTGCGCACGACGAAGGTCTCGACTTCGCTGACATGCGTGGGCAACAGCAGCGAACACAGGCACGGCGTCACGGTGAAGGTCGCGAGCAGTGCGCCCACCAGCGCGTAAGCATAGGTCCGCGCCATCGGCCCGAAGATCTGGCCCTCGACGCCCTGCATCGTGAACAGCGGAATGAACGCCGCGACGATGATGGCGGTGGAGAAAAACACGGCCCGGTCGACTTGCATCGCGCTGATCAGGATCAGCCGAAGCCGGTCGGTCCATGTCTCGTCGCTCGATGGCTGGCCGGCGCCGGTCGGATCGTCGCCCCAGCGCTTTTCGGCCAACTGATGAAACAGCAATTGCTGATCTTCGGGACTCGACTGGAAATTGCGATAGATATTCTCGACCAGGATCACAGCGGAATCGACGATGATGCCGAAATCGACCGCGCCGACCGACAGCAGGTTGGCGTCTTCGCCGCGCAGCACCAGGATGATGATCGAGAAGAACAGCGCAAAGGGGACGTTGACGCCGACGATGACGGCGCTCCTGATGTCGCCGAGGAACAGCCACTGGATGATGAAGATCAGCAGACAGCCGAACAGAAGGTTGTGCAGAACAGTCGAGGTGGTGACGCCGACCAGCGTGGAGCGGTCGTAGAACGGGACCAGCTTGAGCCCCGGCGGAAGGCTGCCGTCGGAGTTGATCTTCTGGATCTCGGCGCGGACGCGCTTGATGACATCGTTGGTGTGCAGCGTGCGGTTCATGATGACGATCGCCGCCACCACGTCTTCGGAGTGGTCCCGTCCGGCCTTGCCGAGCCGCGGCACATAGCCGACCGAAACCTTCGCGACGTCCTTGACGAAGACCGGCAGGCCGCTCGGCGAGGCCAGCATCACGTTCTCGATGTCGCGGACCTTGTAGCCTTGCGTCAGATCCGTCTCGCCGCCGGTGTCCATCAGGCCGACGCCGCGCACGTTCACCGACTGCTGTCCGATATTGATGGTGCGTCCGCCGACGTTGACATTGGCGTTGCCGAGCGCCGATATCACTTGTTGCAGCGTCACGCCGTAGGCTTCGAGTTTGCGCGGATCGACCTCGACGTCGTATTCCTTGGTGGTGCCGCCCCAGGTGTTGACCTGCACGACGCCGGGAACGGACAACAGCCGCCGCTGCAATATCCAGTCCTGCACCGTGCGCAGGTTGCTCAAGCCGAAATGCGGCGGGCCGACCAGCTCGTAACGGTAGATCTCGCCGACGAGACTCGTCCCCTGGATTTGCGGCGTGACGTTGCCGGGCAGGCTGACGTTCTGCTGCAGGTTGATCGCCGTCTGCGTCAGCGCGAAATAATAGTCGACGCCGTACTGGAACACGACGCGGACGAACGACAGGCCGAAGAACGAGGTGGAACGGATCACGTCGACGCCGGGCGTCGCCGCCAGCCCGACCTCGATCGGGATCGTGTAGTAGCGCTCCATCTCCTCTGCGGAGAGCCCAGTCGATTGCGCGGTAATCTCCAGGATGACCGGCGCCGGATTGGGATAGGCCTCGATGTTGAGGCGGAAGAACGCGAAGACGCCGGCGCCGACGAACGCGAGCAGGCCCAGCAGCACCAGCGGCCGCCGGGTCAGGCTGAAGATAAGCAATCCTTTGAGCAGAGTGTGCCCCCGATAGTTCTGAGGATCGCGCCGCGCTCAGCAGCGCGCGAATCCCCGCAGCTTTCCCCGATTGGGCGCGATGGTAGACGCTTTCGAGGGGGGCACGAAAGGGCCAATTGTTAGCAGACCCGGGTCAAGATAAACGGCGCCGGCCGCCTGCTTCCCCGCTTTTCGTCCCCATCCATCGTGCTATTCTCCCGGGAGGATCCGGCAAACAAGCCGGGCGGGGAGGGGAGCCATGGTCACGAGATTTCGGACGTACCACGCCTGCGCGCTAGCAGCTGCCCTGATGCTGTCGGGCACCGTTGCCGCGAGCGCCGCCGACGATGCGAAAACCTGCACCAAGGAAAGTGGCGACGTCGCGATCGACGCCTGTTCGAAGGCGATTGCGTCCAAGCATTACAACGGCCACGTGCTGGCGCGGCTTTATCTCAATCGCGGCGTCGAGCGGCGCGCCAAGGAAGACTATGACGCGGCTCTGGCCGACTTTGCCGAGGCCGTGAAGGCCGACAAGAAATATGCCGACGCGTATTTCAACCGCTGCTCGATCTATAATTTCAAGAAAGCCTATGATTCCGCCATCACCGAATGCGGCCAGGCCATCAAGCTCGGTCCCGCGGCGGATGCAACCGTCGCCGGGGGTGCCGAAAAACTCGGCAAGGACGTCGCCCTATCGGATTATTACACCGAGCGGGGCTTCGCCTATTTCAGGAAGGACGACTTCGCTCATGCTTTCGTCGATCTCGACAATGCCGTCCGCCTCAATCCCAATAACGGGCGGGCGCTGAAGACGCGCGGACTGGCCTATGAGGCCAAGGGCGATTCTCGCGCCCAGGCTGATCTCGCTTCGGCCAAGCTGCTCGGTGAGTGAGAGGTGTTCGTGACAGAAGAGAACCGCCTGGCACCAAGACAGGCAGAAAGACAGGCCCATTGGGAAGGGGTCTATACGTCAAAGGAGGAAACCGGCGTCAGCTGGTTTCAGGATAATCCTGCGCCCTCGCTCGAACTGATCGAACGGATTGCGGCTGGCAATGGCAAGGGCAAGGACACCGATATCGTCGATATCGGCGGCGGCGCGTCGCGGCTCCCCGATCATCTCTTGCAGCGCGGCTTTCGCCGCGTCGCGGTGCTGGACATCTCGCAAGCCGCGCTCGATCTCGCCTGCTTGCGCATCGGCCGCCGCGCCAGCGAAGTGCAGTGGATCGCAGCCGACGTGACGGAGTGGAATCCGTCGCACCGCTTCGACATCTGGCACGACCGCGCCGCTTTTCATTTCCTGGTCGATGCCGCCGATCGCGCCGCCTATATCGCGCGCATGGCGGAGGCGCTGCGGGTAGGAGGGCACGCGATCATCGCAACCTTTGCCTCCGACGGGCCGGAAAAATGCAGCGGACTGCCGGTCAACCGTTATGACCCGGACGGGCTGGCGCGCGAGCTCGGCGATGACTTCACGCTGGTCGATTCCCGCAGGCACGACCACGCAACGCCCTGGAATGCGACCCAGCGGTTTCAGTTCTCGCTGTTCCGGAGACGAGACGGCTAGAGCTCCGATTCTGAAGTTCGTATCATATTGCGGCTCCACGATTACGAACTTCGGAATCCAAGGAGCTCTAGCAACTTATTGATGCTAGCGCGGCTTTTGAATTTGAAGTTCCTATGATGGACTCTCGGCAAAACTGACAGGAACTTCAAATTCGCCGCACTAGTCGTGCCGGCTGCGCAAGGCCGCAACAAAATTCGAAAACGGGAAGGACACGCTATGGCGGCATCATCTTTGAGAACCACGCGCCGCGCCGCGCTCGGCGCATTCGCGGCGGTTGGCGCGCTCACTGCAGGCGGTGCGCGACTTCAGGCGCAAACGGCGCCGAAAACCTTCGTGCTGGTTCACGGCACCTGGCATGGCGGCTGGTGCTGGCGCCGCGTTGCCGATCTGCTAGCAAGCAAGGGGCACAAGGTCTATGCGCCGTCGCTGACGGGCGTTGCCGACCGCTCGCACCTGCTGACGAGAGACGTCAACCTGACCACGCATGCGAACGACATCGCGAACCTGATCAAATGGGAAGACCTGACGGACGTCGTGCTGGTCGGCCATTCCTCCGCCGGCTTCGTGATCACGCAGGCGGCCGAGCTGATCGGCCCGCAAGTGGCCTCGATCGTCTATCTCGATGCATTCGTGCCTGATGTCGGCGACAGCCTGATCTCGCTCGCCAACCCCGGACCGCGCAAGGCGCTGGAGGAAGCGGTGGCGCGCGGCGATCTTGCTGCGAAGCCGGTGCCGGCCGCGGCCTTTAACGTCAACGAAAAGGATCGCGCCTGGGTGGATGCCAAATGCACGCCGCATCCGCTTGCCGTCGTGGTGGACAAGGTGACGGCCACTGGCAGCCGCGAGAAGATCGCCCGCAAGACCTACATTCGCGCGACCGGCTTCAAGAGCCCTGTGTTCGACGAGACGCTGGCGCGGATGAAGACGAAGCCCACCTGGAAGACCTTTGAGGTGGCGTCAGGACACGACGTGATGGTCGATCATCCGGATCGTCTGGCCGAGATCCTGCTCGAGGTCGCCTGAGTTCTTTACATGCTGCCGGCGGTGTACCACGGTTCCCGCGCAGGCCACGGCTCGCGGCGTGGCTGCGCAACGCGCGGCGCCGTGCGCGGGATCGGCAATGGCACGGTCTTCGGCAACATGTCGGTCTTCGGCGACGCCTCGGGATGCTGCGTCTTGCCTGCCGCGGCCGCCGCCAGCGATTTCGGATGGCCCGGCTTGTCAGCGGGCTTCAAGGCCGGAAGCTCGGCGAGCGGATGGTCGTCCTTCTTGTCGCGAATGAACAGCAGGCCGCGATCGACATAGGGCGCCGTGAAATTCTGGTCGAGGTGCGCCACGTGTTCGGGATCGAGGACTGACCCGCTCACCTCGCTTGCGATGAGAGCCGCAATGTCGTGCGGGTGCGAGCCGCTTGACGCGTCGGGCGCGGCATCGGAAGCGTTAGTTGACGGTGACGCGCCCTCGGCGTCGGCAGGCGCCATCGCCATCGCGTTCGACGCCTTCTGCAGATGTGCTCCGGTGCCCTCGCCCCTTGCGGCGATAAAGGCGGTTACGGCGGCAGGATCGGGCGCGTCCGCCGTGACGGCGGCGATGCTCGCCGAAACCCGCGTCTTGAGGTCGCTGCTGCTCGGAGGTGCGTAGAGCGGTGCATAGGAGGCGACCGCAACGCGAGCAGGGGCAACCCATGCCATCGACATATGCATGAACAGGAAGTAGCCGCCGGCCGTCACGAGCGAAAGCGACGTGAGCGCGAGCACGGTGGATGCGACCTTGTGAACCCTTGCTGCGATTGGGTGCGCCGAGGCCGGATCCTTCTCGTGCTTTGCGAGCACCAGCAAGTGGTCGTAAACCGCGCGCTGATCCTTGTCCAAAAGGATGTCGTTGGCGCGGACGATCTGGCGGAATCTGATGGCAGCTTCGGGATCGTCGGGGCGTAAGTCGGGATGCGCGCCCTTGACGGCCTTGCGAAACGCAACTCTCAACGCTTCGGCGTCGTCGCGCGGAAGAGCGCCCAGCAAATCGTACAGCGTATCCATGACGCACTACTCGCTACAGGATTCACTCGTCCCCCGGCCGAACTTCCCGTCGCGAAATTTGCTGCGGAGTACGATCGACCAATTTCACCGCGCCAAAAGGATGTTGATTTAGTGGGGCAAAAAAATGACTTTACCTCCGCGCGTCAAAAAAGCTTCTTCAGGCGCAGGCGTTTGGGCGGGCGAAGGGCCGGCGATCAAAACGTTGCCCGGCTGCGACCGCAATCCCGCAACGCTTGTGGCATAAGCAAGGCAACGCCGCGTCGAGATTCCGCCTCGATGGGCGCTATGAGCGTGTATGTCAAAACCGTGACATGGTTAATTGGACCGCTAAACCCCGAGTCGGTCCCGGACGCGCCCGAGCAAAACGGCGCTGCGCACGCCGACCGGCCAGGCGACGTGGAATCGAATGGGCTTGATCGCCGTGATCGGAAGGTCGATCTCGGCCGTCTCGCCGCCGGTCAAACGCTTCGCGAGTTGCTCTCCCATCGCGGTCGCGAGCGCGACGCCGCGGCCGTTGCAGCCGAGATAGGCGAGCAGGCCGGGCGCGGGTTCATGGACATGCGGATAGTGATCTGATGTCATCGCAAGCCGGCTATTCCAGCCATGGGTCCAGGCGATACCGCCGACAGCAGGCCAAAGCCGCTCCGCGTAACGCATGAGGTAGCTGACGGCATTGGCGTTGTGGATCCACTTCATCGGCCCGCGCCCGCCCATCAGCAGGCGATTTTCGGCATCGATGCGGTAATAGACGGTGATGTGGCCGCTCTCGTAAAGCACCGACCGCGCCGGCATGATCTGCCGCGCGACGTCATCCGGTAGCGGCGCGGTGGCCGCGATCGAAGAGAACAGCGGCACGACGGTCTGCCGCAAGGCGGGCCACAGATCGTCCGTGAAGCCATTGGTGGCGAGCAGAACCTTGTCGGCGCGAACGACCGCGCGCGGCGTTGTGATGCGCCATCGCCCGCCTTCGCGCGCCAGCGAGGTCGCCGGAGTTGCGCCATGGATCGAAGCTCCTGCGGCGAGCGCTGCCCGCGCAAGACCTCGCGCATAATTCAGCGGATGAACATCGCCGCCACGCGCGTCGAACATGGCGCGGACGTAGCGATCGGTGCCGGTCATTTTGCGGCAGTCCGAGGCGTCGAGCAGCCGCACCGGCATGCCGCGCGCGATGCACTGGCTTGCGGTCGCTTCGACGGCGCGCGCGTGGCTCTCGTGATAGGCGGCGCGCAAGGTGCCGTTCTGCCTGATATCGCAGGCGATGTTAAGGCGCCGGATCAGCTCGAGCGTGAACACAGGCGTGTTGTAGGAGAAGGCGATCATGCGGCGGCCGAGATCGGCGCCGAACGTGGCCTCGATGGTGTCGGGGTCGAGCTTCAAACCGGGATTGAGCTGGCCGCCATTGTTGCCGGACGCGCCCCAGCCGGGCTCGTTGGCTTCGAGGACGATGGCGTCAGTGCCCTGTTCGGCGAGATGCAGCGCGGTCGAAAGCCCGGCAAAGCCGCCGCCGATGATCGCAACCTTCACGTTGCGGTCGGTCTCGAGCTGCGGCAATGCGAGCGGCGGAACGGCAGTGGCCGCGTAAAGGCTCGGCGGCAAGGGGAGGGCGTTCGTTTCTCTCGTCATGGACAGGATCACATCGGATGCAGCACGCGGCGCAGGAAATCCTGCGTGCGCGGATGCTGCGGCTGGCTCAGCAGCGATCTCGCCTGGCCCTGTTCGACGATGACGCCGCCGTCGATGAACAGCACGCGGTCGGCAACGTCGCGCGCAAATCCCATCTCATGGGTGACGACCACCATGGTCATGCCGTCTTCGGCGAGCTTGCGCATCACCGACAGCACATCGCCGACCAGTTCAGGGTCGAGCGCCGACGTCGGCTCGTCGAACAAGATCGCCTTCGGCTGCATCGCCAGCGCCCGGGCAATCGCGACGCGCTGCTGCTGGCCGCCGGAGAGCTGGTTCGGAAATGCACCGGCCTTGTCGGCAAGGCCGACTTTGGCCAGCAGCTCATGGCCGCGCGCAACCGCGTCATGGCGCGGCTCCTGCTTCACATAGATCGGACCCTCGATGACGTTTTCCAGCGCGGTGCGATGGGGAAACAGGTTGAAGCGCTGAAACACCATCGACACTTTTTCGCGGATACCGACGATCGAGGCGGCTTGCCGCTCGACTCGGGCGCCCTCGACCAGCACGTCGCCGGCTTCATAACTCTCGAGGCCATTGATGCATCGCAGGATGGTCGACTTGCCCGACCCCGACGGGCCGATGATGCAGACGACCTCGCTCCTGGAAACGGCGGCCGTGATGCCCTTGAGCACCTCGTTTGCGCCAAACCTCTTGTGAACGTCGCGAAGCTCGATCATTTGTGACCTGCCCGCTTCTCGAAATGCCGCACCAGCAGAATGAGCGGAATGCTCATGGTGAGATACATCAGCGCCACCAGCGTGAACACGGACGTGTTCTTGAAGGTCGAGGAAGCGATCAGCTTGCCTTGCAGCGCAAGCTCGGCGACCGTGATGGTGGAGGCTTGCGAGGAATCCTTCAGCATCATGATCATGATGTTGCCGTAGGGCGGCAGCACGATGCGGAAGGCCTGCGGCAGGATCACGCGGCGCATGGTGAGCCACCATCCCATCCCGATCGCCTGCGCGGCCTCGACCTGTCCCTTGTCGATCGCCTCGATGCCGGCGCGGAAATTCTCCGCCTGATAGGCCGAGTAGGCGATGCCGAGCCCGAGGATCGCCGCTTGCAGTGCGCTCAAGGTGATGCCGAAATCCGGCATCACGAAGTAGAGGTAGAACAGCATCACGATGATCGGGATGCCGCGAATGAGATTGATCAGGCCCGCGCTGATCGCGCTCGCGACGCGAAAGCCCGAGACGCGCATCAAGGCCCAGACCATGCCGAGAATGGTCGAGAGCATCAGCGAGCCGAGCGTGACGACAATTGTCAGGCCCCACGCCCTGAAGAAGGATCGGGAAGAACTCGGTGGCGTCGTGGAGGAATTTCTCCATCTTTTCGGAGCGCGCGCTTTACCCGCTCTTGCCGCCAAGGCCCCATTTGTCGAGAATTTTCGCGACCGTGCCGTTCGCCTTCAGCTTGGCGAGCGAGGCGTTGATCTTGCC
>Ga0070741_10019900_pt1 | contig 10671 bp, 9 predicted proteins | sample Coa_R1_4_FD_66440 | JGI IMG/M metagenome (GOLD analysis project Ga0070741, IMG submission 66440) | Surface soil microbial communities from Centralia Pennsylvania, which are recovering from an underground coalmine fire - Coalmine... | ecosystem: Environmental > Terrestrial > Soil > Unclassified ... | reverse complement strand
TGCGATCAACGCCACCGACTTGGAGTTAGGGGTGTGCTGCAATTGTCCCGCAGAGGTGACAAAGCCGGGTTCCGGAACGGTTCCTGCAAAACGGCTTCTCGATATTGTTCGGTCTTTACCCGAGGCTCCGATTCGGATCAAGGTATTGGAGAATTATTGGGTCCAGGTAATGTGCGAGCGCTCCTCGTTCAAACTTGTGGGGATGGCCAGGGATAATTACCCCGTTCTGCCGACTGTCCCGAAGGCCCTGGCTACAATCCCGGCCAGTGTGTTCAGGGCGATGATTATGAAGACGATTTTTGCCATATCGAGTGAGGAGTCACGGTACACACTAAACGGCGCGCTTCTCCTTTTGAAGCCTGACAGCATCACCATGGTCTCCACCGACGGGCACCGCCTTGCCCTCATTGAACGGAACGTGGAAGTGGAAGGCATCAAAAGCGAGTTGAGGGTTCTGATTCCGAAGAAGGCGATGGGGGAGCTCCAACGGCTGCTTGCGGAGGGGGAGGAGGACTCCCCGGTGCATTTCGCTAAGGATGAGAGCCACCTCTTTTTTTCTTCTGGCGGACGAGTTCTGATTTCGCGGATGCTGACCGGCCAGTTTCCCAATTACGAGGCTGTCCTGCCACGCGAAAACCGCCGGGTGGTTCAAGTTGAAAAAGATCCCCTGTCCGCGGCGGTGCGCAGGGTTGCCCTCTTGGCCGACGAGCGGTCGCGCGCCATCCGCATGCAGTTTGACAAGAACCGCATCGAAGTTTTTTCCTCCAGCGGTGAATTTGGCGAGGCTCACGAGGTGCTCGACGCGCAGTATGAAAGCGAAGCAATGCAGATCGGATTCAATTACCAGTACCTGCTGGACTTTCTTAATGTCGCCGGGGAGGGCGGCAAGGTTTTGCTCGAGCTGAAAGACGAGCAGAGCGCGGGGCAGCTCCGGGGAGCCGAAGAAGAGGCGTATCGGTACCGCTATGTTGTGATGCCCATGCGTGTCTGATTGGAGTTCAGGCGCACTCCTCGAAAGAGGTGGTGTGCGGTTCAGAGTTTTCAGGCTGGTTTGAAGGTAAGGAGTGTTGTGGGGAACGAAGATAGAAGAGAGATTGTGGAGACCGGCGGAAGGTACGACGCTGACAGCATCAAGGTGCTTGGCGATCTGGAGGCCGTGCGGAAGCGCCCCGCGATGTACATCGGCTCCACCGGAGCTGTAGGTTTGCATCACCTTGTCTGGGAAGTTGTCGATAATTCGGTCGATGAGGCGCTGGCCGGCGCGTGCACGCGGATCGACGTGGTGGTCCATGCTGATAATTCTGTGACGGTTACCGACAACGGTCGCGGAATCCCGGTCGACATGCACAAGGAGGAGGGTAAGTCTGCGGCCGAGGTCGTGATGACGGTGCTTCACGCGGGCGGGAAGTTCGATACGCAAAGCTATAAGGTTTCGGGCGGCCTGCACGGCGTCGGTGTTTCCGTCGTGAATGCCCTATCAGAATGGCTGGATCTTGAAATCTGGCGGGACGGCTATACGTGGGAGCAATCGTATGAGAGGGGCAAACCTCTCGGGCCGCTGAAGCGCGCGGGAAAGACGGAGCGGCGCGGAACCAAGATCAGCTTCCTGCCGGACGGAAAAATCTTCGACTCCATCGAGTTCAACTACGACACCCTGGCCCAGCGGTTGCGGGAGTTGTCGTTCCTGAACAAGGGGCTGACTATCCGTCTGAAAGATGAACGGAGCAACAAGCAAACGGAGTTTCACTACACGGGCGGGATTGCTGAATTCGTCAAGCACCTCAACAAGAACAAGGATGTGCTCCACACGCAGCCGATCTACGCCGAAACCGACAAGGACGCCGTCCACATGGAGTTTGCACTCCAATATAACGACAGCTACACCGAGACGGTCTTTTCCTTTGCCAACAATATCAACACGGTGGACGGGGGTACGCACCTTTCCGGTTTTCGCTCCGCGCTGACGCGCGCTATCAACCAGTTTGGGCAGAACCAGGGGCTCTTCAAGGATGTCAAGGAAAACCTCCAGGGCGAAGATGTTCGCGAGGGCTTGGTGGCGGTTGTAAGCGTGAAGTTGCCCCAGCCGCAGTTCGAAGGGCAGACCAAAGGCAAACTCAATAGCGATATTCAGAGCACCGTAGCGAGCTTCGTGTACGACCGACTCATGGAGTACTTCGAGAAAAACCCCACGGTGGGGCGAAAAATCTGCGCCAAGGCGATCGATGCTTCGCGTGCCCGGGAAGCCGCGCGGAAGGCGCGGGAGTTAACTCGACGAAAAGGAGCGCTCGATTCTGGAGGCCTGCCGGGCAAGCTGGCCGACTGTCAGGAGAAGGACCCGGCACGATGCGAACTGTTCCTTGTCGAGGGTGATTCCGCCGGCGGTTCGGCCAAGATGGGGCGAGACCGCCGCTACCAGGCCATTCTTCCTTTGCGCGGCAAGATCCTCAACGTTGAGAAGTCGAGGTTCGACAAGATGCTGGCGCACGAGGAAATTCGCGCCCTCATTACGGCTCTCGGAACAGGGATCGGCAAGGACGATTTCGACGCCAGCAAACTGCGCTACTCCAAAGTCATTATCATGACCGACGCGGACGTGGATGGCTCCCACATCCGCACGCTGCTCCTGACCTTCTTTTACCGGCAGATGCCGGAGTTGGTGGAGCGCGGGCATGTCTACATCGCACAGCCACCTCTCTATCTGGTTAAGAAGGGGAAGAGCGTCCGATACATTCGGGACGAGAAAGAGTTCCGGCGGGAGGTGCTGCGCCGCGCCACGGAAGACCACGCGGTGGAATTCGGCGACGGGAAAAAGAAGACGCGACTGGAGGCCGGGGAGCTTACCAATTTCCTCATGGCCTTCGGCGAATACATCGAGCTGTTCGACAAACTTGAAAAACGAATCGGCGATGCGCGGCCCGTGAATGCCTTGTTGAAGGCAGAACTAGGGAAAAAGATGGAGCTAGAGAGCCCCGCCAAGCTGGAACTCGTCGCGCGCGAGCTCAAGGCCGAGGGCTTCAAAACCAGCATCAAACTTGACGAAGAGCACAACCTGTACACCCTGGCCTTCTCAACCGAAACCCTCGCGGAAAGGACAATCGACTGGGACTTGATTTCCAGCGCGGAGTACAAGCGTCTGCTGGAGCTGCACCGCCGGGTGCGCGATTACGACAAGCCTCCCTTTGTCATCTCCTCGAACGGAAACCAACTCACCATTGAGGACCGTCGCCAACTCCTCGAGCACATCATGGCCATTGGCAAGAAGTCTTTTACGGTGCAGCGCTTCAAGGGCCTGGGTGAAATGAATCCCTCGCAGCTCTGGGAGACCACCATGGACGCGGAGCAGCGGATCCTGCTGCAAGTGAGAATTGAAGACCAGGTCGAAGCCGATTCAATCTTCACCGTGTTGATGGGCGACGTCGTCGAGCCTCGCCGGCAGTTCATTGAGGACAACGCGCTGGATGTAAAGAACCTGGATATTTGACCAGAGTGGACAGCCCACCTGGAGACGAACCATGTCATTGAGGGCCCATAGCTCAGTTGGTTAGAGCAGCGGACTCATAATCCGTTGGTCCCAGGTTCGAGTCCTGGTGGGCCCACCAACCCCTCAGATTAGATCGGAATAGTTGAAGAAGACCACCTGCCAAGCGAGTGTGCGCCCAGTGATGTGGCAAAGGCTGCAATGGCCGGACTTGGCTCACGACGAGATGAAGTCGCGAGTCTAAACCGGCCGGCGAAGTAAATGGGGGTCAAGTTCCACGGCAAGGGCGTCCAGCGCGAGTTGCTGGTTGACGTTTCGCACCTGCTGCCGGTATGCCTGATCCAGTGCAACCTTGATTGTTTCGATTCCTGTCATTCCGAGTCTCTCCGACCAGGCTTTCAGGCGCTGAATCAGGTCTATGTGGACGATTCTGGCCTCGGCTCCGACCTCGCGCAACGCCATCATGTCACGTAATAGCGTATAACCAATTTTCAGCGTCCCCTCAAAAGTATCCCGGTTTTCCGTCAAGGTGCGGGTGGAATCGAAGACCTGTTTCCAACTGACCTTCGAACTGGGAGCTTTGCGCTGTGGAGCGACAGCGTCGAGAAAATCCAGCCACGGTTGGCGCTGGGCGAGAAATGCGCGAAGGTCGATCGATTGGGCCGCGGCGATGCTTCCCGCCGCCACGCGTATTGCGAGGGCTCGTTGTGCCGGATTCAAGTTGGCGTTGTTCGCCACGAACTTGCTGATAATTTGTTCTTCGACAGGCACAAAGGGAATGGGATGGCACCGCGAACGGATGGTAGGGCGCAGCTCGCGGGGGTTTACACAGACGAGGACGAAAGTAGTGGTCTCCGGAGGTTCTTCGAGCACCTTGAGCAGCAGGTCGACAGCCTGCCAGTGAATCGTCTGTGCCTGGTCGATGATGAAGACGCGCCGCGGAAACTCGAAAGGCCGTGTATAGGAAACCGTGCGAAGCTGCCGGATTTGCTCGATGAGAATGTAGCGTGTGATCGGTTCGATGATTTGAACATCAAAGTAAATCAATCCTTCGACGCGCCGCTGGCTTTCCTTTATCTCACGACGCCGCGCAAGATCCTCTTGCGCGGCAGCGAGCAGTTCGTCGGCCTTCTTGCACCGGCCGCATTCTCCACAGAAATCATCCTTCAGCCGCTCGCAGTTCATGGCCTTGGCGAGCATCAAGGCCAGCGTCTTCTTGCCGACGCCGTCAGGACCGGTGAAAAGAAGCGCTCCCGGCGCGCGATCCTGCGCGAGCATGCCACGCACGGCAGCCACGGCATTGGCGTTCCCGAGGAAGGAGTCGAAGCCCATAATTTCAGAGGGTTGGAGCCGCTGACCGCGCGCCGCCGCGGCGGTCTCTTTGCCCTATTCTTTTTCTAGCCCTTTCGTGCCAAAAACTCATCCACCACCCGGCGAATGCTGGCTTGCACCTCGTCCACTGATCGATCGGCCTTGATAATCCTGACGCGCCTCTTTTCCCGACGGGCGATCGCAAGGTAGCCGCGCCGCACCCGCGCGTGGAATTGCAGCCCTTGAGCTTCAAACCTTCCCAGCCTGGACTTGCGCCGGCTTTCCCGTCCCTTGGCCCGGCCGAGCGCGGCTTCGGGCGGTTGATCCAGCAGAAGGGTAAGATCGGGTTGCGTTCCACCGCAGACGGTGCGATCGAAGGCGCGAACGACGCGGGTTCCAAGCTTACGCCCGTACCCCTGGTAGGCGAAGGACGCGTCATTGTAACGGTCACTGACCACCACCTCGCCGCGTTCGAGCGCCGGTCGGACCACCTCCTCCAGGTGCTGCGCTCGTGCGGCGTAAATCAGAGCAAGTTCCGCCAGCGGCGCCAGCTTCTCCGTTGTCGAAGCGAGCAATATGCTCCGAATGCGTTCACCCACGCGCGTGCCGCCGGGCTCACGCGTCGGGCGCACAGGATAGCCGAGCTGCCGAAGATGACGAACGAGCAGGCGAAGTTGCGTGCTTTTGCCTGTGCCATCAATCCCTTCCAGCGTGATGAAGATGCCGCGCCGGGTCAAAGGCTTCCGTCCCCTTACCTTTTTCGGCCATCCCCCAGCAGAAACTTGTTTTGGCGGCATGCATCTCCTTGGAACCCTTCGCGCCAACGCCGGCCCATAATAGAAAGACAACACGCGAGATTCAAGAAATGAATCGTACCATTCTGGGCTGCGGGCGAACAAGCCTCCAGGCCGGAGGCGAACGAATGGTAGAATGGGCGCTCGCTGGCCTTGACGATGGAGATCAAGGAAAACATCGAGAAGGTTCGAGACCGCATGGCGGCGGCCTGCCGTCGCTCCGGCCGGAGCATCGATGATGTGAAACTGGTGGCCATTACCAAGACGGTCCCGCCGGATCGTGTGCAGCAGGCTTGGGAAGCGGGGATACGCGACTTTGGAGAGAATCGCGTTCAGGAGGCCAGGGGGAAGATCGCGAGCCTCGCGGGCCTTCCCGCCACCTGGCACCTCGTCGGGCACCTGCAAACGAACAAGGCGAAGGCAGCTTTGGAGCTCTTCGAGTGGATTCATTCCATCGATTCCCTCCGGCTTGCCCAGAGGCTCGAGAGGCTCGCAAGGGATGAGGGAAAGCGCCTGCGCGTCCTGCTGGAGGTAAACCTGGGAGGAGAACCGACGAAGTCCGGTGTGAGCGAGGCTGCCCTCACGGAACTCGTTACGCAAATTGCGCAGCTTCGAACCCTGGATCTCTGTGGGCTGATGACCATTCCCCCGTTCTTCGCAAGTCCTGAGGACGTCCGCCCCTGCTTTCGTCGGCTTCGCCATCTGGCAGCCGAAATCAACTCCAGGCAGCTTCCCAATGTTCGACTGACGCAACTTTCCATGGGAATGAGTCACGATTTCGAGGTGGCCATTGAAGAAGGCGCGACCATGGTGCGTATAGGAACGGCCATCTTCGGATCAAGACCGTGAGTCTCAATGGCCATCGACTTTCGTGTTGAAAGGGAAAACGTGACGTTCTGGCTGCGAGTCAAGCCCCGAGCCGCGAAAGAGCGACTTGCCGTGGATGCCGCCGGAGAGCTCCGCCTCGAAGTTCATACGCCCGCGTCGGAGGGCCAGGCCAATGAAGCCTGTGTGCTGTTTCTCGCCCGCTCCCTGAAATTGCCACAGGCCTGCGTGGTTATCCTTTCAGGACACAAGTCGCGGCGAAAGCTCATCCGAATCACGGGGCGCTCGGCGGCGGAGACCATTACCACGCTGAAGACCCTGGCCGGCGTCCGTGATGAGAGAGCGAACATGAAGGAAATGTGATGATCTATGCTGCCGTCCTCATCCTGATCGTGCTCGCCTTGCTCGCGGTCAGCGTGACGCGCACTCTGAAGCTCAAGTCGCATGCGGATTTCATGGTGGCGGGCCGCAAGCTGCGCGCGTCCGTTCTGGTCTTCACGCTCCTATGCTCGTGGATCGGCGCAGGCAGCCTGTTCGCTGGCGCGGAGTTCGCCTATCGACAAGGGCTGGCCTCGTTATGGTTACCGGCCGGGGGCTGGGCGGGCCTGCTGGTCGTTTATTTCATTGCGGGGCGTGCACGCGCCTTTGCGCAGTACACCGTTCCCGACCTTCTGGAAACGCGGTACAGCCCCGTGGCTCGCGTGCTGGGAACCGTGTGTATCGTTGTCTCCTACACCGCGATTGTCAGTTACCAGTTTCGCGGGGGCGGACGAATCCTGAACCTTGCCTTCGGGGTCAGCGAGAGCCTGGGCATTTTCATCCTGGCCGGGTTCGTGATCCTGTTTACGGCGCTGGCGGGGATGTCCTCCGTCGCGTATACGGATGTGGTGATCGGTCTCGTCATCTCGGTCGGCTGCATTCTGGCGCTCCCCGCCCTGGTTTGGCAGGCGGGCGGTTGGGACGCGATCCGCGGCGCGTTGCCCGCAGACCATTTTCGACCTCTCGGGACCATGAGCTGGGGGCAGGCGCTCGGCTACTTCTTCCCGACCTTCACGCTGATGGTGGGAAACCAAAGCTCTTATCAGAAATTCTTTTCCGCCCGCACCGAGCACGATGCAAAGTTGTCTGTCGTGGGGTGGATCTTTGGCACACTGTTCCTGGAGACGGTCATCGTATTGCTTGCCATGGTGGGCGGGGTGATGTACCGCACCTCGATCGAGTCGGGCGCCCTGCCGCCCTGGGGAATTATTCCTTACGCGGCGCGGCATGGCGTGGCGCCACTCATCGGGTCGCTTTTTCTCGGCGCCGTCTTCGCCAAGGTCATTTCCACCGGGAATAACTACCTGTTCTCGCCGGCCACGAGCGTCGTGCATGATGTGTTCCAGCGCTTCCTCATCCGGGGGCTGGGTGACCGGGCGTTATTGATCCTGTCGCGATGTGTGGTTGTCGTCCTGGGCTTGCTGGCGCTCGCCCAAAGCTTCCAGCCGTCCATCCTTTCCACCGCCGTCTATGCCTACGATGTCTACGGGGCGGGAATTACACCGGCAATCGTGGCGGCGTTCTTCTGGAAACGCGCGACCACGGCGGGTGGGCTTAGTTCGATCTGCGCCGGGACGCTCGTCGCGGTAGCCTGGAAGCTGGCGGGGATGGAGGCGCATGCGCCTATGATTTATCCAGCCCTTGCAGCCTCGATTCTCTGTTTGGTTGCGGTCAGCCTCGTGACGCCCGCCCCTCGCGAAGAACGATGGAGGCCATTCTTCAGAGTCGCGGTCACCAAAAGCTGACAGGAACCGAGCGTCGTCACAAAGAAAGCAATGACCCGTGACATCGCCCGTTTTTCATTTGACGCAAACGTGCGCAACTTTGGAGGGCCTATGGACCTGAAAATTATCCAGGGAGCGTTGAAGGAAGCACGACTGGATGGCTGGCTCTTCTACGACCATCATCATCGTGATCCGATCGCCTACCGCGTGCTGGGCATTGCGCCCCGGATGTGCACGCGCCGCTGGTACTACCACATCCCCGCTGAAGGACAACCCGCGAAGTTGGTTCACCGAATCGAGAAGCAGAACCTGGCCGCGCTGCCGGGCACCGAGGTTCCGTACTCCTCATGGCAGGAGCAGCGTGAGGGACTGCGCAGGATGCTTGAAGGGAAAAGGCTCGTGGCGATGCAATACTCGCCGCTCAACGACATTCCCTATGTGGGGCTCGTTGACGCGGGAACGATTGAACTGGTGAAGAGCCTCGGCGTGGAGGTTGTTTCATCGGCCGACCTCGTGCAGAAGTTCGAAGCCTGCTGGACAGCACGCGCGCTTGCGCTGCATCTCGAAGCAGGCAGGGTCGTCCACGCTGCTCTTGACCAGGCCTTTGGAATAATCCGAGAAGCCGTGTCCGCTGGCAGGACCATCACCGAATACGACGTCCAACAGGAGATGGTGAAATTGTTCTCGGCACGCGGCGTGATTTCGGATGAGCCCCCCACCGTTGCCGTGAATGCAAATACTTCAAATCCTCACTACTCGCCGACGAGGGATGACTCATTCCCGATTCGCCGCGGCGATTTCGTACTCATGGACGTCTGGGGAAAAATGGCGGCTCCGGGTTCGGTCTATTTCGATGTCACGTGGACCGGCTTTGTGGGCGAGGAAGTCCCACGCCGCTATTCGGAGATATTCGAGATTGTCCGGGAAGCGCGCGACTCGGCGACGAGCTTTATCCAGCAGGCACTGCGGGAGGGGCGGACAATTCACGGCTACGAGGTGGATGACGTGGCCCGGAACATCATCAAGCGGCGGGGTTACGGTGACTTTTTCATTCATCGCACAGGGCACTCGATCGGGGAAGAGGTGCACGGAAACGGCGCCAACATGGACAACTTTGAGACGCGTGACAGCCGCAGAATCCTGCCTGGGACTGGCTTCTCGATCGAGCCCGGCATCTACCTACGGGAGTTCGGGGTGCGCAGCGAGATCAACGTTTACGTTGAGGAGCGTGAGGCGCGAGTGACGGGCCCCATCCAACAAGCGATTGTGCCCATCCTTTACGGTTCCCGCTGATTTGTGCTAAGTTTGAAAGGTTATCTGGCGCGAGTCTCGCGAAGAGAGGTCATGTTTTCTGTAAGGCCGCAGACCGATGCCCAAGAAGACCGCGGAAGAAGAAGTCACAACCCACCCAAAACCTCCCCTGCGGCAGTTGATTCGCATTTGCGTCGCCGCCTGGCTGGTGCCGGGATTCGGCCACCTGCTTCAGAAACGCAAGGGCCGCGCCTTGGTCCTCTTTTTTTCAATCCTGGCCATGTTTCTCCTGGGTCTGGCCATGGAGGGGCAATTCTATTCGCTTAATTCCCCGTCTTATCTTCAGCGGCTCGGTTACTTGGGCGAGCTGTGCGTGGGCATTCCAATGGCGGCGGCGAAGTTCTTTGGCTATTCCGGCGGCGACCCGTTCTTTGTGAGTTCGGATTTCGGCACGGCATTCCTGGTCGCAGCGGGGATGCTGAATGTGCTTTCGGTCCTGGATGCGTTTGATATCGCCATGGGGCGCAAGCCATAGGCGCGGGATCAGCGAAATTCAGAATCTGGTGTCGGCCCGCTCCGGATAGATTGAAAACGGTCAGTCCGACGATATGGTGATTACCCATTTTCCAGCCTTGGTGTTGTTCTCCTTTCTCGTGTCGGTGGTGTTCGGCACGCTCAGTAAGGACACGCTGCGCGAGCGCTGCCTTTACGGTGCAAAGGTGTTTGCAGCCTTCGTCGGCGTGGCTCTGGCGTTGGGCTGGTTGATGTACTTCTTTGTGCCCTGACGAGCTTAGCGGTTGTACTTGGGAGTGATGCCTCGCAGCCGTTTCCAGACCGCGTCGCAGCGGGCTCGCGTCGATTCGTCAAGCTTCCCACTCGCGCACGCCTTCAGGTTCTCTTCCAGTTGCTCCTGCCTTGAAGCGCCCAGGATTACCGAATCCACTTGCGGCTGCCCCAGGAGCCACTGGAGTGCGAGTTCCACTAGCGTCTTGCCGGCATCCTTCGCGACGGCTCTGAGTTCGTCCACAGCGGCGAAATAATCGTCGTGCCAGTATCGATCCAGGTACATCGGGTTGCCATCAAAACGGCCCGCCGTGAGTGGTCCCTGCTGCCTGGAGTGCTTTCCCGTCAGCAGGCCTCCCGCGAGGGGATTGTACGGGACTACGGCCACTTCGAAACGCTTGCAGAATGGCAGGTATTCCTCCTCGATGCCACGCGCCAGCAGGTTGTACATCGGCTGCGAGATCCA
>Ga0070741_10019899_pt1 | contig 10672 bp, 10 predicted proteins | sample Coa_R1_4_FD_66440 | JGI IMG/M metagenome (GOLD analysis project Ga0070741, IMG submission 66440) | Surface soil microbial communities from Centralia Pennsylvania, which are recovering from an underground coalmine fire - Coalmine... | ecosystem: Environmental > Terrestrial > Soil > Unclassified ... | reverse complement strand
TGCCCTCACCCCATCGGCGCCTCGGCTTACTGATCGGCGAGGACGAGCCCTTCGACCCCGCCGCGAGCGGGTGGGTGAGCCCACCGGTGATCGGGACATGACACCGCCCGGCTACGAGACCGACCCGGGAACGAGCCGGGAACTGGAGAGGACACCATGACCACCGCCTCGCCGACCGACCGCGCCCGAGGCGACCATCCCGGCCGGCGCGTACTCACCGCCGTCGAGTTCGACGTGCTGTGGGAGTGGCTCGGCCTCGGCGCGACCCCGGTCGTGCTGAGGCTGAGCTCGCCGGGGCGTACCCATGCGGAACGTCGCCGCATCGTCGCCGGCGGGTGGGACGGGCTGCGTCAGCGCGGGTTGGCCGATCTCGACGGCGCCGACCCCGGGATCGTGCGGATGATGCACCTGCTGGCCGCCCCGACCGGCCAGGTGGAGCTGCGGATGCGGCTGGGCCGTGAGCTGCGGGTCCTCGCGGCCGGGCGGCCGGGCGGCGCGGTGCTCGCTGTCCGCCAGGACGAGACGGTGACCCTCGACGGCGCCACCGACCCGGTCTCCGCCGCCCTCGGGGCGCTCCCGCCGGAACCGGCGGGACCGGGCGGCTCGGTCACCCTGCCCAGCGCCGACCTGGAGGCCGCGACCGGCCGGGCGGCGCGGGGGGCGGGGCGGCACGACGTGGCCGGTGCGCTCGCCGAGCGGGGTGTACCGGAGTGCGACGCCACCCTGCTCGCCGGCGTGCTGCGGGCCGGAACCCGCCGGGGCCAGCTCAGCGTCCTGGCGGCCGACCCGTGGGGCGTGCTGCACCGTCACCGCAAGGTGCTGGGTCTGGTGGACACGCCGAGAGGGCGCTACCTGATGCACCGGGAACCGGCCGACGACGGAGTCGAGTGGACCACTCTGGCCCCGGTCGACCTGAACCGCCTGCGGCACCGGACGCGGCTGCTGCTGGACGAGGCCCGGAGCCGGGCCGCCCGGCACTGAGAAGCCGGGTGCCGGGCTCAGGCCTTCGACACGACCGGTTCGACGATGTCCGGACGGGCCTCCGGGGCCGAGGAGCGGCGGGCGTCGGCCGCCTCGTCGCTGGGTTCGTCCTGGGAGCGCCGCTCGGCCTCCACCCGCGCGCTGTACACCTCGATCTCCCGCTCGATCGTCTCGTCGCTCCAGCCGAGCACCCCGGCCATCAGCGCGGCCGCCGCGGGAGCGGACTCCAGACCCCGGTGCGGGTACTCGATGGAGATCCGGGTCCGCCGGGTCAGGACGTCCTCCAGGTGCAGCGCGCCCTCATGGCTGGCGGCGTACACGATCTCGACCTGCAGGTAGTCCGGCGCGCCCGGTACCGGTCCGAGCAGCTCGGGATGGCCGTCGGCCTCCGCCAGCACGTGGTGGAGCAGGGAACCGTAACGGTCGAGGAGATGACGGATCCGGTGCGGGTGCAGCCCGTACTGGGCCCCGATCTGGTCGGACTGGTTCACCAGCGCGTGGTAGCCGTCCGCGCCCAGGAGCGGGACCCGGTCGGTGATGGACGGCGCCACCCGGTTGGGGATGTCGGCGGAGGCGGCGTCGACCGCGTCGGCGGCCATGACGCGGTAGGTGGTGTACTTCCCGCCGGCGATCGCCACCAGGCCGGGTGCGACCCTGGCCACGGCGTGCTCGCGGGACAGCTGCGAGGTGTGCTCGCTCTCGCCGGCCAGCAGCGGACGCAGCCCGGCATATACGCCCTCGATGTCGTCGTGGGTCAGGGGTGTGGTCAGAACCCGGTTGACGTGGTCGAGGACGTAGTCGATGTCGGCCCGGGTGGCCGCGGGATGCGCGAGGTCGAGGTTCCAGTCGGTGTCGGTGGTACCGAGGATCCAGTGCGCCCGCCACGGGATCACGAACAGCACCGACGACTCGGTGCGCAGGATCAGCCCGGAGTCGGACACGATCCGGTCCCGGGGCACCACCAGGTGCACGCCCTTCGAGGCACGGACCCGGAACCGTCCCCGGCCGCCGGACAGGCGCTGGAGCTCATCGGTCCACACGCCGGTGGCGTTCACCACAGCGTGGGCGAACAGGTCGGCCTGGGCGCCGGTCTCGCTGTCGCGCAGGCGCACCCCGGAGATCCGGTCGGCCTCCCGGAGGAACCCCACCACCTGGGTGGAGTTGCGCACGATCGCCCCGTAGTGCGCGGCGGTGCGGGCGACCGTCATCGTGTGGCGGGCGTCGTCGGCGATCGCGTCGTAGTAGCGGACGGCACCGATCAGCGCGTCCCGGCGCAGTGCCGGCGCGATCCGGCGGGCACCGGCCCGGGACAGGTGCCTCTGCCGGGGCACGGAGCGGGCGCCGCCCATGGTGTCGTACAGGGCGAGCCCGGCCGCGACGTACGGGCGTTCCCAGAACCGCCCGTGCAGCGGATAGAGGAAGCTCACCGGCTTGACCAGGTGCGGAGCGAGCCGGTTGAGCATCAGCTCGCGTTCCCGCAGCGCCTCGCGGACCAGCCCGAACTCCAGCTGCTCCAGGTAGCGGAGTCCGCCGTGGAACAGCTTCGAGGAGCGCGACGAGGTGCCCGAGGCCAGGTCGCGGGCCTCCACCATGGCCACCCGGAGTCCCCGGGTGGCCGCGTCCAGTGCCGTGCCCGCACCGACCACGCCGCCCCCGATGACCACCAGGTCGACGTGGCGTCCGGCCAGTGCCTGCCAGCTCTGTTCACGTTGCTCGGGGCCGAGCCGGCCAAGACCCTGGCCCAAGCTCGACAGCTCCACCTCTTGCCGCACGATCCTCCCCTGGTTCGGACCTCAACGGTACGCGCGCGGCATCACGTGCGTGTCGCGCACCGGTGCGCGGACGAGGCGGTTGCTCTACGGTGCGGTTCGTGACTCAGTACGTGGCCGCGATCGACCAGGGCACGACATCCACCCGGTGCATCCTGTTCGACCATGATGGACAGCTGGTTGCCTCCGCGGGACGGGAGCATGACCAGATATTCCCCCGGGCCGGCTGGGTCGAGCACGACGCGACCCAGATCTGGTCCAACACCCGCGAGGTCGTGGCGGCCGCGCTGGCCAAGGCCGACGTCGGTGCCTCGGAGATCGCGTGCGTCGGCATCACCAACCAGCGCGAGACGACCGTCATCTGGGACCGCGCCACCGGTGAGCCGGTCTACAACGCGATCGTCTGGCAGGACACCCGCACCGACCGGATCTGCCGTGAGCTCGCCGGTGACGAGGGCCCGGCCCGCTTCCAGGAGCGCACCGGGCTGCCGCTGGCGACCTACTTCGCCGGTCCGAAGGCCCGCTGGATCCTGGACGAGGTCGACGGCGCGCGCGCCCGCGCGGAGAAGGGCGAGCTGGCGTTCGGGACGATGGACACCTGGGTGCTGTGGAACGCCACGGGCGGTCCGGACGGCGGGCTCCACCTGACCGACGTCACCAACGCCTCCCGCACGCTGCTGATGGACCTCGAGACGCTGACCTGGGACGAGTCGCTGTGCGAGGAGATCGGCGTGCCGGCGGCGATGCTGCCGGAGATCCGGTCGTCCTCGGAGGTCTACGGCAAGGTGCGGGCCAAGGGGGTGCTGCCCGGGGTGCCGATCGCCGGCATCCTGGGTGATCAGCAGGCCGCCACCTTCGGGCAGGCCTGCCTGGAGGTCGGCGAGGCCAAGAACACCTACGGCACCGGCAACTTCGTGCTGCTCAACACGGGCGGCGACATCCAGCGCAGCGAGCACGGGCTGATCACCACCGTCTGCTACCGGCTGGGCGACGCCGACGCGGTGTACGCGCTGGAGGGCTCGATCGCGGTGACGGGCTCGCTGGTGCAGTGGTTGCGCGACAACCTGGGCCTGATCGGGTCGGCGTCGGAGATCGAGGCGCTGGCCTCCTCGGTGGACGACAACGGTGGGGCCTACTTCGTGCCGGCGTTCTCCGGGCTGTTCGCCCCGCACTGGCGCTCAGACGCCCGCGGCGCGATCGTGGGGCTGACGCGGTTCGTCAACAAGGGGCACATCGCGCGCGCCGTGCTCGAGGCCACCGCGTTCCAGACCCGGGAGGTGATCGACGCGATGAACGCCGACTCCGGGGTGGCGCTGACCTCGCTGAAGGTCGACGGCGGGATGGTGGCGAACGAGCTGCTCATGCAGTTCCAGGCCGACCTGCTGGGGGTGCCGGTCATCCGCCCGGTGGTCGCCGAGACCACCGCGCTGGGTGCCGCCTACGCCGCCGGGCTGGCCGTCGGGTTCTGGTCCGACCCGGCCGAGATCCGGGAGAACTGGGCCCAGGACAAGCAGTGGGACCCGTCCATGGACGACGACGAGCGCGAGCGGCTCTACGGGCAGTGGCGCAAGGCCGTCACCCGCACGTTCGACTGGGCCTGAAGAGCACGGAGTTGCGCCTGCCCTGCCCGACGGTGGCGAGTAACACCAGCAGGCCGGCCTGGCCCAGCGCACCGGGGGCGATGGGCGGCGCGGCCCCGACCGACTTGGTGAAGGCCAGGTAGACGCGGTCGGGGATGGAGCGGTACGCCCACGAGTTGGAGTAGACCGCGTCCAGCTCGCCGACCTGGTAGTTGTCCGCCACGTGCTCGTAGATGCCGAAGGCGGACGCGGCTAGCGCGAGAGCGGCCAGCACCCGGGCCGCCAGTATCAACCTGGGCCGCGGAGAGGTGGCCAGCCCGATCGCGGCCACGAGCACGACGAGCACCGCCCACGGGATCAGCTGGACCGCGTTGCTCCAGTGCCGCTCGGCGGCCAGCTCGAACGCGATGGCCAGCACGCTCAGGCCGGCCAGTCCGAGCAGGCCCCGCCGCAGCAGCCGCACGGTCGAACCGTCCGGGCTGGATCCGTCCGGGACCGCCGCGGTGCCGGACCCGGCCCCGGCGGTCACGGAGTCAGTGCGGACACGATCTTGTCCACGGTGTCCTGGCCGGGGTTGTACTTGGCGAGGTTCTGGCGGAGCTTGCCGAGGTTGGGGTCGTTGACCGGGTAGGGCCGGTACTCGATGACCTCGTCGGTCCAGCGCTTGGCGTTGATCACTCCGACCTTGGTCAGCGCCGCGAGGATCTGGTCCTCCGAGGCGGTGTTGGCCGACACCTTGCCGGCCGGGGCCGCGGCGGCGGGCGCGGCGGACGGGGCGGGCGCGGCGGACGGGGCGGGCGCGGCGGCGGACGCCGGGGCGGGAGCACCGGGTGATGCGCTGGCGGGGGCCGAGGGGGCCGGGGACGCCGGCACGCCGATGGGCGGACCGGCGTACGTCGTGGTCTGCGGGACGGTCGAAGCGCTCTCGCTGGAGCTACATCCGGCCAGCGCGAGCCCCAGAACGGTAGCCCCCGCCAGCACGCCCACCCACATTCTCGCCACGATGCCCACTCCCTCGTCACCATTCGTCGGACCAGCACGTCCGGCCCGGGTCAGCGGCGGTCGCCGCCGGACCACGATCACTCGTGGATCACCCGTGAGGATGTTAACGGGGGCTAGTCGAGGTCACCGTGGCGCATCAGCTGGCGGGCGGCCTCAGTGATCGAGCCGGTCTGTGACGGGTACACCGAGAACGTGGTCGCCAGGTCGTCCACGGTGAGGTTGTTCTGCACGGCCATCGCGATCGGCAGGATCAGCTCGCTGGCGACGGGCGCCACGATGACACCGCCGATCACCACGCCGGTGGCCGGCCGGCAGAAGAGCTTCACGAAGCCCTTGCGCAGTCCCTGCATCTTCGCCCTCGGATTGGTGCCCAGGGGCAGCATCACGGTCCGGGCAGGCACCTCACCAGCGTCGATCGCCGCCTGGCTGATGCCTACCGTGGCCACCTCCGGACGGGTGAACACGGCCGCCGCGACCGTCTTCAGCTTGATCGGCATCACACCCTCGCCGAGCGCGTGCCACATGGCGATCCGTCCCTGCATGGCGGCCACCGAGGCCAGCATCAGCAGCCCGGTGCAGTCCCCGGCGGCGTACACACCCGGCGCGCTCGTGCGCGACACCCGGTCGACCTGCACGAATCCGCCCTTGTCGAGGGTGATCCCGGCCCGGTCCAGGCCCAGCTCGCCGGTGTTGGGCACCGAGCCGACCGTCATCAGAGCGTGCGAGCCGCTGACCTCGCTGCCGTCGGCGAGCGTGACGACCACGCCGTCGCCCTCGCGACGCACCGACTCGGCCCTGGTCCGGGGCAGGATCGTCACCCCGCGCTCGGCGAACACGTCCTCCAGTACGGCCGCGGCGTCGGCGTCCTCGCTCGGCAGCACCCGGTCCCGGCTCGACACCAGTGTGACCTTCGTCCCGAGCTCGGTGTACGCGGAGACGAACTCGGCCCCGGTGACCCCGGAACCGACCACGATCAGATGCTCGGGCAGCGCCTGGAGGTCGTAGATCTGGCGCCAGGTGAGGATGCGTTCACCGTCGGGCACCGCATCGGGGAGCACCCTCGGCGTCGCCCCGGTGGCCACCAGGACCACGTCGGCCGACAGCTCCTCGGACTCCCCGCCGTCCAGCGTCGCGGTGATCCGGTGCGGCGCGGCCGCACCGGGCTCGCCGCTGACCGGTTCGGCGCTGAAGCGCGCGGTACCGGCCAGCAGGCGCACGCCCTCGCCCTGCAACCGGGTCCGGACGTCGGCCGACTGGGCCCTGGCCAGCGACAACACCCGCCGGTTGATCCCGACGAGGTCGACGCGGGCGGAGTCCTGATCGGCCTCGATGCCCAGCTCCCCGGCGCGCCGCAGCTCGGTGCGGATGCCGGCCGAGGAGATGAGCGTCTTGGACGGCACGCAGTCGTCGAGCACGCACGCCCCGCCCATGCCCGCGCGCTCGACGACGGTCACGTCGGCGCCGTGCTGCGCCGCGACGAGGGCAGCCTCGTAACCGGCGGGCCCACCACCCATGATCACGATCCGGCTCATCGCGATACCGTAACCCGCGATTCCGTCGGCAAACCCGTCGCTCCCGGCCGAAACGCACGCTCCCACCCGAACGCGTTCGCGACGGCGCGCGAGCGGCCACGGAGCTGTCGCTACGCTGTGCCTGTGTCGCTCTACGCCGCCTACGGGTCCAACATGGACCCGGAACAGATGAAACAGCGGTGCCCGCACTCACCGATGGCGGGTACCGGATGGCTGATGGGCTGGCGGTTGACGTTCGGCGGCGAGGAGTACGGGCCCGAGGGCGCGCTCTCGACCGTCGTCGAGGATCCCGACTCGCAGGTCTTCGTGGTGCTCTACGACGTCACCGACGCCGACGCCGAACAGCTGGACCGCTGGGAGGGTGGTGAGCTCGGGCTGCACAAGAAGCTGCGGCTGCGGGTGCACACCCTGGAGGGCAGCGAGCTGGCCTGGCTGTACGTGCTGGACGCCTACGAGGGCGGGCTGCCGTCGGCCCGGTACCTGGGCGTGATGGCCGATGCGGCCGAGGAGGCGGGCGCGCCCGACGACTACGTGCAGGCCCTGCGTACCCGCCCCAGCCGCAACGTCGGCCCCTGAGCCGTCGGGGCGCGCGTGCCCGACGAGCGGCCACCCCTTGTCGTCCACCACTCCCGGCGCCGGGGACTCCTGGTCGTGTCGGTGGTCCTGGCGTTGCTGGGGCTGCTGCTGCTGATCAGCGGGTCACCGGGCGAGCGCGCCGTCGGCGGTGTCTGTGCCGTCCTGTTCGGGGTGCGGGCCCTGATGACGGCCCGGTCCGGGTACCGGCCGCCGGTCCTCATCCTCGACTCCGAGGGCGTCACCGATGCGGCCTCACGCCTGGCCGCCGGCTTCGTGGCGTGGTCGCGGGTCACCGGCGTCGTGGTCCAGCGGCAGCGGGGCCGGCGTTACCTGAGCATCATGGTCTCCGACCCGGATGCGGTCCTGGCCCAGGCCGAACCGGATGACCAGGCCGCGATGCGGGCCAACCTGGCGCTGATGGGCAGCCCGGTGAACATCCCTCTGCGGCCGATGACGGTCGGGGTCGCGGACCTCACGCTCGAGATGGCCCGGCACACGCCCCGTGCTCTACCGGCCGCCGTGCGGGCGCGCCAACCCGCCGGCTCTCCCGTTCGGCTCCCGGCCACACCGGACGCGCTGGAGGACCTGGTGGCGCGAGCGGCGGCGGCCTCGGTGACGCTCCCCGAGGACTATCTGGATCTGCTGGCCGACCAGGACGGCGTCATCGCGGGCGACCTCCGCGTGTACGGCACCCGGTCGAGTGACGCGCTGGAAGGCGTTCTGGAGGCCAACCAGATCGGGCGCGCCGATGACGCTGGTGAACGTGCGGGACCGCTCATCGAAGGCTACGTGGTCCTCGCGACCGACTCCGCTCACGATTACTGCGCACACACGGCGTGCCGGAATTTCCGAATTTTGGCCCGTTCGGACCATCAAGTGTTGGTCCAACCATCGACGTTCAGTGATCTGATGGTGGCCGCGTTGACAGAAATTACTCATCCGTTCGGGTGATGTCGGCCACTTGGCCCTGTTGTGCACAACAGGTACGGAGCAAGATGGGTCACCTAAGGACTTGCCACTTGTCGCTGGGGAGCGGGCGAGTGGCCGCGAGGGCCGAAGTTGTCGTCTCGGGGGACGGCGCTTCGGCCCTTTCTCGTGCGGGGTGCCACCGGCGCCAGGGCACCGCCGTCCTGATACCGCGCCGTGTCGGAACCGCGCCGTCTCGAACCGCACCGTCTCGATACCGGCCGTCTCGAACCGCGCCTCTCGATACCGGCCCTCTGACAACGCAGCGGTTCACCTCTGACGCATCCGGCGGGGAGGTCGGCCTCGTCGAGCCGACCTTCCCCAGCCGTCAGCCTGGACACTCCGATCACACTGTCGGCATCGCACGTGCCGGGCGAGCCACAACGCTGACCGAACGAATCCAGGTCACTGGGGAGCGAACGTCTGATAACGATTAGATCGGTCCTGTTGCGAAGACCGCCATCCGTAATCCGGTGACTGCCTGCCGAGCGGCCCTAACCCAGCGGCGAGCGGTGGCGATGAACCGGGGACCAGCGAACCCGACCGTTCGTCTCCGCCGACGGTCCGGTAACGCCGATCTTTCCAGCTCAGCACCACTCAGCCTGCCGTCCGCCTACCCGGCGCACGCTCCGCGCCACTCGGCCCGTCGAGCCAGGGGCGACTCGTGAACGGCCAGGGTGACGCGATACAACTTCAGGCTCAGACCGACCCGGAGAAGGCACCGATGCAGTACGTGACAGTGGCCGTGGCTTCAGACCTCGAGGCCGAACGGCTGAAGCAAGACCTCGCCGAGAACCCCGGCGCTCCCCTGCTTACCCCCCGCTGGGGCAACGCGGTACACGCGACGCTGGCCGGAGAAGCCGTCCCCCCGCCCCAGACCCCGCGCGGCCCGCTCCCGGGTCCCCTCCCCGGTGCAGGCGCCCCCCACGCCGGCCCCGTGGAGCGTTCGGAGGCCGCGGACCGGGTGCGGATCCGGGAGGCCGCCATGCGGGCCACCCAGGTGTACCCCGGCCCGGTGGGCGAGCTGCTGTCGCGGGAGCTGATGTCCTGGGAGCAGTTCGGCTACCGCCTCGGCTCCCGCACCGCGATCATGCAGATCGTCGACCAGATCCTGAGCGAGAGTGCCCGCCGGACCGACCGCACCGGCGAGCCGGCATCCCCCGACACCCGGGTGCACGCGGCCTGAGCCTCACCCCAGAGGCACCAGGTCCGTTCGCCTGCTCAGCGCGGTCGCCGGCACCAGCTGCTCGGACCACACCGTGGGCTGAGGGCGCCCGTCGGCGTAGTGGATCTGATAGGTGACGACCCCCATCCAGTCACCCCGGGAGCCTCGCCGCCAGCCCAGCAGCATGCCCCGGGTGCGCCCGCTCAGGTCCAGGCCGTCCACCACGGCCTGGTCCCGGGCGGGGTCATGCCCGAACAGCAGGTCCAGGTGCACCCACACCGGCCGTGCATCCGGCGCGGGCGCGGGCGCGCCGAACCCGGCGATCGCCGGGGCCGGACCGGACTGCCATGTCGACGCCTTCGAACACATGTTCGACATCATGGCCGCCGAGCGTCGCCGGGCACAAGGCGCAAGCGGGCGAGCCGGTGCGGCGTGCGGCACAGGCAGCCGGGCCGGCCGGCCCTCAGAACGCGGTGCGGTCGAGCCAGGTCGACAGGACGCCCGCATCGCCGAACAGCTGGACGCCCTGAGCCTGCTCCAGCGGCCGCCGGCGCAGCACCACCAGCAGCAGCTCGACGGCCGGCCCCCGCACCGCGCAGTCGCCCTTGGCGTGGCCGGACTCCCACCGCACGCCGTCCGGGCCGCCGTGCAGCAGCCACTCGCCGGCCGCGCCGAGGCCCTCGTCGGTAGCGTGCAGGTGCAGTGTCGTGCCGTCTTCCAGCGGCGGCGGCCCGTCGCCACCGGCACGGGCGGCGACCAGGTCGAGCCACTCCGACAGGCCGTCGGCGGCCAGCGGCGCCTCCAGCTCGTAGTCCCGGCCCAGCGCCAGCGCCGCGTCCGCCCGGTGCACCGTCGACTCGTGCAGCCGCCTCCGTACCCACCAGGTCGCCGGGCGGGCGCCGATGAACGTCCACACCGGGGTCTGCTCGCCGGCCGCGGCCACCGCCTCCAGCAGCGTCCGGGGGCTCTCGCTCAGCCAGGGGACCAGCGCCTCGGGCTCCGCCGGCGGCTTGCCGTCACGGACGGTGCGGGGGTCGAGGTAGTGGTCGACGCGGTCGCTGATGATCTGCGCCGCCCATCGGTCGCCCCGGCCCACGTGCC
>Ga0070741_10019898_pt1 | contig 10672 bp, 8 predicted proteins | sample Coa_R1_4_FD_66440 | JGI IMG/M metagenome (GOLD analysis project Ga0070741, IMG submission 66440) | Surface soil microbial communities from Centralia Pennsylvania, which are recovering from an underground coalmine fire - Coalmine... | ecosystem: Environmental > Terrestrial > Soil > Unclassified ... | reverse complement strand
GTCCTGTGGGTCCACAACTGGACGATCTGGCAGCACCTGTTCGTGCTCGTGCAGACGGGCCGGAGGGTGTGGCGGCACCGCGACCGCGAAGGCTCGCTGGCGCGTTGGAACCACGCCGCCACGCGGATGGACGCGAGCTCGGCTCAGGCGCGCGCGCAATGGATCGCCTGAACTCCTGGCGCAACGTGACCTCAACCAAGCAGAAACGGGAAACGGCGACGACGCTGGGCATAGTCATTCCCTCCCGACACCAGCCGCCGCAGCGTCCGTAGGAGGTTCCGAGTTCTTGGTGCTTTTAGCTCCCCCGCCGGTGCTCGCGGAGGTCCAGCGGGTTCGCATCGGCGCGGTGTCGTTCCACAACGTCTCACGCGCCGAGGCCGTCGCGACGATCACCCTGGCGATCCGTTCGGGGCAGAAGCTGCACGTTTGCACCCCCAACGCCGCCCATGTGGTCGAGGCCGCGAAGGACCCGGAGTTCCTCACGGTTCTGCGTAACGCCGGGCTCGTCGTCTCTGACGGGATGGGCGTCGTCTATGCGTCGCGCCTGCTTGGGACCGCACTGCGCGGCAACGTGTGCGGACGGCTCCTCATCCCAGAGCTGTGCCGGGTCGGGGCGGAGCTCGGCTGGCGCGTTGGGTTCTTCGGGGCCTCGGACGGAGTCGCCGCGGCGGCGGCGGCGAGGCTCGCCGATGACATCCCCGGTTTCAGCGCCGCGAGCACGCTCGCAGCGCCACGGTTCTACGGTCCGCACGATCCGGCGCCGCCGGAGCTGGCGCGCGAGCCGATCGACCTGCTGTTCGTGGCGCTCGGCACTCCCAAACAAGAAAAGTGGATCGCCCACAACCTGGCCAGTCTCAACACGACTGTTGCCATCGGCATCGGCGCGGGCCTCGACTTGCTGGCTGGCCGGCTCCGCATGGCGCCGCCGTGGGCGACGGAGCTCGGCGTCGAATGGGTGTTCCGGATCGCTCAGGAGCCGCGGCGGCTGTGGCGGCGCTACTTGCTCGGGATCCCGGAGTTCGTGGCTCTGGTCGCGAAGGAGGTTTACTGCGCCCAGGCGGAACGAAGACTCGCCCGTCGTTAGGCAATCGACGCCCGAGCTCGATGGCCGCCGGTGCGCGGCCCTGCGCACGGCCCGTGGTGATGTCAGCCGGACACGTGGCCCGGGCCTACCTGCCGGTCCAGCCGCCGGTGGCAGTGCAGACGTAGAGGTTGACCCGCCAGTCGGTCCACGCCACCGTGTGGCCGACTTGTGCCCAGGCGGCGTAGTTGGAGTTGGGTGGCGGGCCGCCCGTGACGGTGGGAGCTGGACGCAGTCGCCGACCCCACCCGCAATGTGCTCTCCGGGCAGTGCCGGGCTGGGCTGCCTAAGACGCCACGCAGCGGTAGGCTCTGATGAACACATCCTCACCGCTGTCCGGCGGCAACGTGGGCCGGTACGGTGCGCTCACCGTGTACGTGAAGCCGGCCTCCTCGAGCAACTGCAGAACACGCGAGAGCTTGTCCGTCCCGGGCGGCAAGTGGTGGTGGTACTCGAGCGCCAGCCCGTGCACCAGAGCCATCTTGCCGCTCTCGACCAAGTCTTCCAGCACGCCCTCCTCCGAGCCCTCGACGTCGATCTTCAGGAAGTCGACTGGCTCGTCGATCGACTCGGAGAGCCGAACCACCGGCACCTCGACGCAGTCGGCCAGGCCACGGATGCGCGGATTGCGGACGAGACCCTGGGAGGGCTCGGCCAGGTCGTCGGCGCTGAAGTAGAAACTGGCCAATCCCGGCTCGCGGCCCAGAGCCTTGTTAACCGCGCGGACGCCGCGTACGGCGTTGCGACGTAGGTTCTCCTCGAGGATGCGGAACGTGTGTGGGCTAGGCTCGAAGGCCACGACCCGGGCGGCGGGGTACCGGTGCTTGAAGTACAGGACCGAGAGGCCAATGTTGCTCCCGCAGTCGAAGACCAACGGGTCGCCGCGCGACGCCTCGAAGGCGTAACAGTTCTCGACGAAGATCTCACGGATGAGCAGCCAGAGCGCGGTAAAATTCGTGCAGCGCACCGAGTAGCCGAGCAGCCGCTGCCGCTGCGGTCGAAGCCCCAGCAGCCGATGCAGCAGCAACTCCTTCGCGCTCACGCTCAAGTAGGCGCGCAGCAGCCCGGTTCGATCGACTGGTACGTCGGCGCTCGCGATCCGGACGACGCCTTGCAGCGTGGTCCACACGAACCGTCCGGCGCCGCCCGGTGTCAGCCGCGGGGTGTTGTCGGTGACGGACGGCATCGTGTGACCTATGTTGGCACCGCGAAGGCGCCGACCGGACGATCTCCCCTTCATCTCGACCGAACCATCACCGATCCACAACGGCGCGCTCCGTCTGGCCAGCGCCCGCCAGGCGCGTCGTTAGACGGTCGGGCCTTGGGCGAGGGATCGCTGACGGACCACCCGGGCGAGCGCGGTTGGGGATAGGGCGACGAGAGCGAGCACGACCAGCGCCGATGAGACAACCTCATCCCCGAGGCGTAAGACGCGGCGGAGCCATTGACGCGCGTCCCCAGTCCTGGTGCGGGCTGGCTTGGCAGCCGCGGCGACAGAGAGCTGGGCCACTCGGCGGGCGTCCGACGGTGAACGGGTAAGCACCGGTATGGCTCCTCCTGGCGTTTCGCTTTCCGGCAGCGGACGAGCCACCATGAGCCGAAAGCTCGTCATCTCCGGGTAAAGCTCGCCGAGCCGGATCATCAACGGGAGAAGCCGGGGCGCATGCATGAGCAGTGGGATGCCTACGAAGAACGACGCGGCCTCCTCGGCCTGGAAGCCCGCCGCGGCGAGCTGGGAGCGCAGCTCGGCACTCGTGTAACGAATTGTCACGCATCGGCCGCCCGAGCTGTTGCCGATCTCGGCGGCTCTGCCCGTGACCCGCTCACGCAAGAGGCGCCGCCAACGGCCTACACGGTTGACCACACCCGTGCTGACGACGAAGTACCCATCTGGTTTCAGGGCCCTCCTGGCGGAGCGGAAAGCCAGGGCTGGGTTCTTCAGGTAGTACAGAGTCTCCATCAGCAAGACCATGTCGAACGCGCCGTCACGGAACGGCAGATTGTTCGCGTCTCCGACGACGGCGGCCTTCACGTGCTTCAGTGCTTCGTGCAGCGGGAATTCGGCAGCGTCGACGCCGTACACCGCGCTTGCGTCCGCGATGTACCGCGAGAACTCGGCTTCGCCGCACCCGATGTCGAGCACGAGCCCCCCGTGGCTAAAGCGAGGCACAACCCGGGAGAAGCGGTCGATCATCCGCCACCTGAGCGATGCCCAGAAGGCGTTCTCCCGCGATTGCCATCCGCCATCGCGGTAGAACTGCTCGAAGAAGGTGTGCGGCGAGGCCTCGCCCACAGTATCCCCCTCTTTGGGTGAAACATTTCGGTGCGACCGGGTAACCGTTATGTCCTACCGCCCGGTAGGACTCTTGGGTCATGGGGTTGTGGATCGGTCGAGAGGATGGTTCATACTCTTCGGCCCGCCAGCGCAAAAGCTCTACATGAGAACCGCGTTGGCCTCGGTCTTTCGAATGGAGGGATCACTTGAACACCAGCCACAAAACCTACCAACGCCGAGACGTCCTAGGGGTGGGCGCTGTCCTGCTGGCCGGAGGGGTCGGCCTGGCCTCGCAGTCCATGCGGACGGCGGAAGCCACCACCGGCGACGTAACCACGCCCATCTCCAACCAACGGAGCTTGCCCCTTGCTGTGAAGTTCGCGGAACCTGCCTCCGGCAACGTGGCCACCGCCGCCGCCACCGGCACCCCGATGCAGGTCTTCAACGTCCTCGACTACGGCGCCACGGGGGACGGCGTCCACGACGACACGCCGGCCCTGATCGCGGCGTTGGCTGCCGTCCCGCCGCCCGGTGGCGTCATCTACTTCCCGCCTGGCGTGTTCCTGTTCGGCGGCACCGGGGCGGCGAACGGGCCCATCATCAACCGCTCGAACATCACGATCCAAGGTGCCGGACCGGCCACCAGGATCATCGCCCGCGGCCCGCTGTCGAACGGATCGCCGACCGGCAACATGACACCTATCAACTTCTCGGGCACCGCCGGCGCTCACCTGAGCAACATCACCGTGCGCGACCTGTGCATCAGCGGGGTCTCCTCCGGCGGGGCGCAGGTCGGCACCTGGGCGGCCATTTACTTCAACTACGTCGACCACTTGGTGGTCCGCGACTGCTCGGTCGAGAACGTCGGCGGCGACGGCCAGTTCGGTGCGTGCGGGATCTGGGCCCAGCACTGCGACAAAGGGGTGATCACCACGAACCGCGTGAGCCATTGCGGCTACACGGGGGTGCTGATCGACGATTGCACGGGGATGCAGATCAGCGACAACACGATCCAGGCCTGCGGTAACCACGGCATCAATGCGAACGGGATCTGCGACGGTCTGGTCGTGCGCGGCAACCGGTGCATCCAGAACGGGTTCCCGCTGGGGCAGACGGGCGTCCCGAGCGCCGGGCGCGAAGGGCGCTGCGGTATCACGTTGAGCGACAACGCCAACGGGACACCGAACACGGCGGTGATCGCGGATAACTTCATCGACGGCAACGGCGACCACGGCATCCTAGTCATCTTCTGGAACGGCGGGAGCGAGCGCCTCGACCTGTCGCAATGGAAGGCGATCTCCATCACCGGCAATACGATCGTCAACCATATGAACTGGCCGAGGGGTGGCGCCGGCGTGCAAATCGAGCAGGCCAAACACGTGACAGTCAGCGGCAATTCCTTCTACAACAACCGACAGGGCGTCAACGTCCACAATGGCTACCGTTCGACCATTTCGAACAACATGATCAACAGCTGCTCGAAGTTCGGCATCAGCCTCGGTAATGCCACCCAGACCTCGATCACCAGCAACAGCATCTATGGTTGCGGCTTCGAGCCCGGGTTCAACGGCCATGGGATCGACTTCTCCTACGTTCCGTCCCCCGTCGGCAACCAGTACTCGACCGACAACGTCGTTTCATCGAACCGCATCCTCAACTGCACCGCGCAGGACATCAATATCCAGGCCGGGTGCGTGCGCAACCTCATAGTCGGCAACGTCACGTCGAAGCCCGTCAGCGACGCCAACCCCCCGCAAGCCAACACCTTCGCTCAGGCCCTCAACACGGTCGTCCCGTCCTGACCGTTGGGACCAGAGATCGGGCCCGCGCCCCCGCGGCGGCGGCCCTGGGCATTCCTCACCTCAGTCGAGCCCCACCGAGGATACGGTGGTAAACCGCCTCGGTGCGGGCGGCCATCGCGCGATCGCTGAAGAGGTCGCGGGCGCGGGTCTGACCTTGGCGACCCATCGAGCGGATGCGGTCCGGGTTCGTCAGGAGCTCCGCGAGCGCCGCAGCCAGCGCCGCGGGATCGCCGGGCGGGACTAGCAGGCCGGTTTCGCCGTCTACGATCGCCTCGCCGATGCCGCCGACGCGGGTCGCGACCACGGGCTTTCCGGCCGCCATCGCTTCGAGGACGACCATTGGTAGGCCTTCGCCGAAAAGCGATGGCAGGACGAAGACGTCGAGCCCCGCGAGAACGTCCGGGACGTCCCGGCGGAAGCCGAGGAAGCGAACGCGGTCACCGAGCGAGAGCGCGTCGCGTAGGCGCAAGAGCTCGTCGACGTAAGCGCTGTCCTCGCCCCCGCCGCAGACGACGAAGCGCGACTTCGGGTGCAGGCGCACGAGCTGCTCTACCGCCCCCAGGAGTACCTCGACGCCCTTGCGGGGGCGCAGGAGCGCGATGGTCCCGACGACGGGCTCATCGCCGCCGACACCCAGCTCTCGGCGGAGGAGTTCGCGGCGCCCGCGCCCGTGGCGCTCCACATCGATACCGTTCCGGACCACGGTAATCAGGTCGGCACGGACCCCGGCCGCCTGCATCTCGCGGCGCAGGTCGTCGCTGACGGCGATGTAGCCGTTGGTCAGCGCGGTGAGGCACCGCTCGAGTGCGCTGTTGACTCGGTTCCTGATGCGATGCGTCGTCTCGTGCCGGGCCGGGCTGTGGATGCTCACGAGGATCGGCACGCCGGCGAGGCGCGCCGCCAGCGATCCGACCAGGTTGGCGCGGAGCGTGTGCGCGTGGATGAGATCGATCCCGCTCCGCCGGACGTAACTGGCGAGCGACCACGCCGGCACCAGGTCCAGCCGCCCGCGCATCGGTAGCACGCGCACAGGGAGGCACAGGTCGCGCGCCTGCTGCCGCAGCGCGCCGTCGATCAAGCAGACTATGAATGGCGTGACCGATGTTGGGTCGTGCTTCCGAACGAGGCCAACCACGACGCTCTCGACGCCGCTGAAGTGCTCGCCGTTCAGGAGGTGGAGCACCCGGATCGGCCGGGACGCGCGGTCAATAGCAGCAGCCATACCACACCCGGAGCAGGATGTCCCGCAGCCGGCACCATTCGTCGTCGGGGTCACTCGCCGCGGGCGGCATCCGGACCAACCGCGCCAGTGCGCGACGTGCGTCGAGCAAGTACTCCCAGCGCGCCGCGCCGCGCGCACCCAGCCCGAAGAAGACGCCTGGCACCGCCGCGTAGACGAGGTCGTTCAGCGGCGTGCGCAACTCGCGCGCGACGGCGGCTTGGAACGGGATCCCGGCTCGAACCGCTCTGCCGAGTCTCACGAGATCAGGCAGGAGCCCAAGCCGTTTCAATCCGCGCGCGCTGGCGCGCCGGTCGGCGTACGCAGCCGCGAAGGCACCGAACGACTCGACCTCGAGCGAGCACGCTCGCCCCACGACGTGCCTCAGCGTCGTGCCGCAAGCTGGGAGCACGGTCGAGACCACGCCGGCAACATCGGGAAGGAAAGAGGAGCCCGTCGGCTGCAGCTTGTGGCGCGTTGCCCGCCGCACAAGGTCTGCCAGATCCGGCTCTGCCCTCAAGACGGGGTGCGTGGACGGCACCTCGGCGGTGAAGCGCGCGGCGCGCTCGCGGTACGAGTAGTGGTAGCGGCCGATCTCCAGGAGCAGCGCGTCGGAGCAAGCCAGGACCAGCTTGCTCGCGAACTTCGCCTGGGCGATCGATAGCGCGCCGCCGCAATCCAAGCGGTGGGCGTCGAAGTGTTTGACCGCTTCCGCCATCCGGTTGAACAGCAGGTGCACGCCGGACAGGAGCGGCACGGCGGCTGGATCCACGGCCCCGGAGCGCAGGGCGCCGGGCTCGCCGGCGACGACACGCGAGCCGCTGTGCAGCTCGTACATGAGGATGCTCGGGGGGGCGGTGCCGGGCGCGAAGTTGCTCCATTGGTGGCGGCGCAGCGCCGATGGGTGGAGGAGCTTCAGCTCGGTCTCGACGCCCGTCAGCTGGGTCAGCCTGGGCAGCCGTCGTTTGAGGGCCGGCGCACGCCACACCTCGGGCGAGACGACCAGGAGCTCGTAGTCGCTGTGGAACTTCGCGGGCGGCGGGTCGAGCTGCACGCTTCCTTCTCCGTGCCCGAAGCTCCCAAACAGGACGACCGTCCGAGGCGTCAGGACCGTCTCGATTTCACCGACGATTGTGGCCATGTGGCCCTCGACCAGGCGATCGATTTCGGGCGCGTCGGGAACGACGTACTTTCCCACGCTAGGCGGACCAGATGGGCCGTCCCGTGACGTACTCCGGCACCGGAACGCCCAGCGCGGCCAGCGTGCTCGGCAGAATGTCCACCAGGCGCACCTTCTCGCACCCGTCCGCGGCGAGGCTGCTCACGAACACCCCATCGCTGTCAGGGTACTCCGGCAGGTAGCCGTGCATCGATCGGATGCCCCGTCCGAAGCCCCACACGGTTGGCGCGAAGATGTTGAATCGATCCAGGTAGAAGACGAGGTCGCCGTACCGCCGGTCCGGCATCGTCAGCTGGTACTTCGCGAGCAAGTCCGGCGTCAGGATGAAGCCCAGCCCCAGCTCGCGCAGCACGCGCTCGACCTTATGCCGCTCGCCGTCTGACCGGAACCAGAAGCGTGCAAAGTTGGCTTCAACCATGTGCAGGTAGGCGGCCAGGTTCACGCCGCGCCGCGCAAATTCGGTGCCCAGGTTCACGCGGCCGTCGACGTGCGTGTGCCCGTGGTCAGACCAACAGATAAAGTCGCAGTCGCCGACCGCCCGTCGAAACTCCTCGTACTTCTGCTCGAGGATCCGGTCGATCGTGGCGAGCCGTTGGGTTACGACGTCGGACTCCTGCCTGTGCCTATGGGACAGGACGTCGACGTCGCCGATGAACAGGTACAGCCAGCTCGCGTTGCCCACGACCTTGTGGCTGGCGACCAACTCCGATTCGTTGCCGCTCTTCGTGCGGTCCATCCCGACGACTTCGAATGGCACGTGCTTGTCGCGGAGCAGATCGAAGACAGTGGGGTAGTCCTTCGAATAACCTGGCTCCGACCAGAGGCGGTCTTCCGAGACGTCGAAGTACCGCCAGTACCGCAGCGGCTGCGTGGCCATGACCGGTATGCCGAAGAACGACGAGTTCTTGCGGAAAAGCCGGGTCGTCTTGGTCAGGAAGTACCGCCCGGCGAGGCCGTCGACGATGGGGACGTACTTGAGCGGCGTGGTCCAGCGAAAGGGCGACCGTTCGGGCGCGTACTGCCAGACGAACCACAGCAGGTGCTTATCGGGGGGCACGCCAGTGTACATCGAGGCGTGGCACGTGATCGAGTAGCCGAGGTCGGTGTGGATGCGCCGCTTTGTTCGGAAATGGTCCAGGAACGGCATATGAGCCAGGCTGTCTGGCCGCAGACCGTCAATGAACACCGACAACAGTGGCTTGCTAGCCACGGCGCGGCGCCATACGCGTCTGCCAGCGCGGGCACGCCGCCACGACGCCGGCCAGGCCCCAGAAGGTGAACTGGCTGATCGAGTTAGTGAGGGTGTTGTCGCTGATCCTGATGACCATGAGCGCCACCCAAACGCCGACGAATCCGAGGCAGATGTGCTGGAGGCGGACGTCGCAGGTGGAAAGCAGCGACCTCCACGAACGGGCGAGCACTGCCCCCATCAGCAGAAGGTTCGTGACGAAGCCGACGACGCCCACATCGGCCAGGAGACGCAAGTAGTCGTTGTGTGTCTGGATCCCGTACCCAAACGCCAGCCGGCCGGCCTCGAGGTTGGCGGCGCCGAAACCGGAGCCCCAGATGGGGCTGCGCAGGAAGAGCGAGATCGACGCACGCCAGATGACCAGACGGTTCGCGACCGAACTCACCGAGGCGTCGGCGGCATCGGTGCTGATCGTCGAGAACCGAGCCAGGACGTCGGGGACGGCGATGAGCACGAGGGCCAAAAGGACTGGCAGCCCGATCGCCAGCCAGGGCTTCCGGACCAGCCCGATGACGAACAGGCCGACGATGAAACCGATCCAGGGTCCGCGAGCCAGCGTTAGATAGAAAGGCGGCAAACACAGGCAGATGAAGCCGAGGTACAGCACCCGTTCGGCCTGACGAAGCTCCTTGGCCAGGCAGAGGCAGATCGCTAGCGTCAGCGGAATGAGCAGGAAGATCGCCTCGCTGACCGGCTCGACGAACGTACCGTTCGTGCGGGTGTACTCGAAGAAGGAGAACTCCGGCGCGGTGACGCCGAGCCGGTTGATCGCCTGGTAGAGGCTGGCGGCGACCGGGATAATGGTCGCCGCGAACACCGAGCCGACGATCAGGTAGCCATCCCGCGCGGTGTTGAGCTCGTTCACAAGGACGACGTACACGCAGCCGTAGCTCAGCAGCTTCAGGACGTCCACCATCGTCGCGCTGCGGTCGATCGACGGCAGCAAGCTCAACGCCGCCAGCCCCGCGAAGACGCCGAACCACCCCGCTGTCGCGTCGAGCCGGAGCGTGCGGACCCGCACCAGCGCGTAGGCGAACGAGCCGCCGATGATGACGAGTGAGAGCGCGGCGTTCAGGTTGAGGAGCCGGCTGAACCCGGGAATCTGAGTGCCGACGTTGTCGGCGACGTCGAGCACCGGGCGCGCTGCCAGCACCGCCATGAGGAACGGGAGAGGCCGCCAGATGTAGAGCGAGGCGACGGCGGCCACGAAGAGGATCGACAAAACCGCCAACGACTGGCGGGCCATGAGCGCGCCCATGGCCGCCGCCGCTACTACCGCGATGGACGGGATCGCCGCCCTGGCCAGGCTCCGGAGGGAGGCGTCAGTCGTGATCATGGTGGGCTACCCGGCTCGACCCGCTGCCACAGGTGCGCCGCTCGCGTCGAGCACCCCGGCGAGGACGCCTTCCATCTGAGTGGCCACGTTGGGCCAGGCAAACTGTTCGAGTGGCCCGATGCTGAACCGTTGATCGAGGGTCCCCGCCGCGTGTGCTGCGTGGAGCGACTGGATCGCCTCGGCGATGTGGGCCGCATCGTTATCGACGACCAACCCGCGGTTGTGGCGCGCCACCATGTCGGCCGCGATGTCGTGTTGGTCATTCTTGATGCACAAGATGGGACGGCGCGCGGCCATGTACTCGAAGATCTTCCCGGGCAGCTGCAGGCCACCCCGGTTGCCGAGCAGCAGGAGGACGGATGCCTCCTTCTGAAGGCGCAGCACTTCGGCGTGCGGGCGCTGGCCAAGGAACTGGACGGTGTTCGCCAGTCCCCGCGACCGCGCGTACTCGACGAACTCGGCGTCCATCGCCCCGGCGATCACCACCTCGACCGGGAGATCCTGGATCTCAGCTAGCGCGTCGAAGAGGG
>Ga0070741_10019897_pt1 | contig 10673 bp, 9 predicted proteins | sample Coa_R1_4_FD_66440 | JGI IMG/M metagenome (GOLD analysis project Ga0070741, IMG submission 66440) | Surface soil microbial communities from Centralia Pennsylvania, which are recovering from an underground coalmine fire - Coalmine... | ecosystem: Environmental > Terrestrial > Soil > Unclassified ... | reverse complement strand
GCCGAGAAGCAGTTCGTGCAGGACATGATCGCGAAGTCGCGGATGGAGATCGATCAAGCCCGCCTCCTCACCCTGCACGCCGCCTGGAAGATGGACACGGTCGGCAAGCGCGAGGCGCGGCAGGAGATCTCGATGATCAAGGTCGTCGCCGCGAACGTCTGCATGAAGGTGATCGACCGCGCGATCCAGGTGCACGGCGCGCTCGGCGTCTCCGACGACACGCCGCTCGCGCGCATGTGGCGCGATCTCCGGATGCTGCGCCTCGCCGACGGTCCGGACGAGGTGCACAAGGCCGTCATCGCGCGGCGCGAGCTGAAGCGGTTCGCGAGCTAACCGCTCGTGGCGCCCGCGAGCTCGCACGCGCGGCGCGCCATCGCCGGCACGCCGCGCTCGAGCGAGGCGAACATCGGGTCGTCGGCCGCGCCGCGGACGTGGCGTGCCCACGACCCTTCGAGGATGCACGCGAGCCGGAAGAGCCCGAGGCCCTGGTAGTAGGGCAGGGCCTCGACGCTTCGGCCCGTGCGCGCCGCGTAGCGCTCGACGAGCGCCCGGCGGCTCGCGAGCCGTTCGGCGCCCGCGGGCACGCCGCCCATGAGGAGCGGCGTCTCGCCGGGCTCGGGCCAGAGCGCCGTCGCGAGGCCGAGATCGGTCAACGGATCCCCGAGCGTCGCCGTCTCCCAGTCGAGGATCGCGGCGACGCGCGGCGGGACCCCGGGCGCGAAGATCACGTTGTCGAGGTGGTAGTCGCCGTGGATGATCGTCGCGGGCTCGCCCGGCGGCCGGTGCGTCGCGAGCCAGTCGGCGAGCGCGTCGAGGTCGGGAAGCGGGCGCTGCCGGTACGTCTCCAGCTGCTTCCGCCAGCGCGCGACCTGGCGCTCGAGAAAGCCGTCGGGACGGCCGAAGTCCGCGAGGCCGAGCCGGCGCCAGTCGGCGGCGTGGAGCGCCGCGAGCGCGTCCACGAACGCGATCCCGACGTGTGCCGCGGCGCCGGCCTCCCGGAAAGGCTCGGGAACCTGCTCGCGGATCACCCAGCCGTCGATCGCCTCGGTCAGATGGAAGGGCGCGCCGATGACGTCGTCGGTCGCGCACGCGGCGACCAGGCGCGGCGCGGGCACGTCGGTGTCGCGAAGCGCGGCGAGGAGCCGCGCCTCGCGGACCATGTCGTGGGCCGTCGGCGCGAGCGGGACGCGGGGCGGACGCCGGAAGATCCAGCGCGCGCCGCCGCGCTCGACGCGGAAGGTTTCGTTCGAGTGGCCGGTCGTGATGCGGACGACGCGGAGGGGCGCGCCCGGTGCGAGCTCCTGCGCATCGAGCCACGGCGCGAGGCGCGTCGGATCGCACAGGAGGCGCGTGAGCGCGTCGTCCATCGCGCGCGTCTAGCGCGCGCAACGTTGCCGGTCCAGACGGCGTGTGGTACCAATTTTCGGATCAGCTAGGGGAGGACGTTTGGCTCGCGACGATCTGATCCAGATCAAAGGCACGATCACCGAGGCGCTCGCCGGCGGTAACTACCGCGTGAAGGGCGACAACGGCATGGAGTTCTTCGCGAAGATCGGCGGTCGCATGCGCCGCTTCCACATCCGAGTCATCCCCGGGGACCGCGTGACGATCGCGGTGTCACCCTACGATCCGACGCACGGGCTGATCGTCTTCCGCGGCGGGTGATCCCGTCGCAGGTTCGAAAGGCCGCGCGCTCCGCCGCGTGAAGACGCGCCGCTAGCCGCCGCGCTCTACCCGACCGGGATCGTCTCCGCCTCGGCCATCCACGCCGCGACCGAGGCATCCGACGGCATCCGCCAATCCCCGCGCGGCGACAGCGACCCGCCGGAGCCGACCTTCGGCGCATCCGGGAGGCAGTCGCGCTTGAACTGGTTGGCGAAGAACCGCTCGAGGAAGACGATCAGCCAGCGCCTGATCGTCGCGAGGTCGTAGCGGCCGGCGAAGGCGTGGAGGGCCATGCGTGCGATGCGGCGCGGACCGAAGCCGAAGCGGAGGAACCAGTAGAGGAAGAAGTCGTGGAGCTCGTAGGGTCCGACGATCTCCTCCGACTTCTGGGCGATCTCGTCGCCGGGGGCGAGGCGGAGGAGCTCGGGGCTGATCGGCGTGTCGAGGATGGCGCGCAGGGTCGCCGCGGCCTCGGGCTCGTCCTTGAAGATCGTGTCGGCGGCCCAGCGGATCAGCTCGGAGACGAGCGTCTTCGGGACGCCCGCGTTCACGCCGTAGTGCGACATGTGGTCGCCGCCGTACGTCGCCCAGCCGAGGGCGAGCTCGGTCAGGTCCCCCGTCCCGAGGTCGATGCCGCGCTCGCGGGACGCGGTCGCGAACAGCAGGACCTTCCGCGTCCACGCCTGGACGTTCTCGAACGTCACGTCCTCGACCGCCGGGTCGTGGCCGATCGCCGCGAACACCTGGCTCGCGATCGTCGTGATGTCGACTTCGCGGAGTGTGCCCCCGAGGGCGCGCACGAGGGCGCACGCGTTCCGGTACGTCCGCTTCGACGTGCCGAAGCCGGGCATCGTCACCCCGATCGCCCGCGCGCGCGGGAGCCCGAGCAGGTCGAGCGCGTGGACCGCGACGAGGAGCGCCTCGGTCGAGTCCTGGCCGCCCGAGATGCCGATCACCACCCGCCGCGCGTCCTCCGGGAGCGCCTGCAGGCGGCGCGCCAGCGACGTCGACTTGATCGAGAAGATCTCGCGGCACCGGTGGTCGCGCTTCGCCGGATCGGACGGCACGAACGGGTGCGCGGCGATCCGGCGGACGAAGCGTCCCCACACGGCCGCGGCGCGCCCGTCGTCGCCGCCCACCTCGACGCTCCGGAGCGCGCGCCCGTGGAGCGCGGCGTTCTGGCCCCACGATCCCTGCCGCATGCGGTCCTCGGCGAGGGCGCGCAGGTCGACGTCGACGGTCACGGCGCTGCCGTCGAGGACGAAGCGCTCCGTCTCCGCGACGAGCTCGCCGCGCTCGCCGACGAGTCCGTGGCCGTCCCAGGCGAGGTCGGCCGTCGACTCGCCGAAACCCGCCGCGCTGTACATCTGCACCGCCAGGTTCTTCGCCGACGACGACCGGACCAGCTCCTGACGGTACTCCCACTTGCCGACCGTCACGTTCGACGCGGAGAGGTTCGCGAGGACCGTCGCCCCGGAGCACGCCGCGATCGTGCTCGGGGGGACGGGCGTCCAGAGGTCCTCGCACACGTCGGTGTGGAGGACGAAGCCGGGAAGATGCGCGGCGCGGACGAGGACGTCGGTCCCGAACGGGACGTCGCGGCCGAGGAGCCGGATCTCGCGCGCGCGCGCGGCCGCCGCGGGATGGAACCACCGGAGCTCGTAGAACTCCCGATAGTTCGGTGGATGGGCCTTCGGCGCCACCATCACCGGCGCGCCCCGATGCAGCGTCACGGCGCAGTTGAAGAGGAGGTCGTCGACGACGAGGGGCAGCCCGACCGACACCAGCATGTTCCAGCCGGCGGTGCGCTCGGCGATCGCGGCGAGCGCGGCCACGGAGGCGTCGAGGAGCGTCTCCTGGAAGAAGAGATCACCGCACGTGTAGCCGGAGAGGCCGAGCTCCGGGCAGAGCGCGTAGTGCGCGCCCTCGGCGTGCACGCGCTCGAGGAGCGCGAGGTGCGCCGCCGCGTTCGCCGCGGGGTCGGCGACGCGGCCGCGCGGCACGCAGACGGCGACCCGCGCGAAGCCGTGGCGGCGGACGTCCAGGAACTCCGGGGTCACCCGCCGATGATAGCCGGCCGGCGCGGGGCTTCCCAACCGGGCGTCAGGCCGCCGCGGTCGGGCTCGTGCCCGCGATCCCGTGCGCGATCTTGAGCGCGACGGCGATGATCGTGAGCGTCGGGTTCCAGCCGGACGAGGTCGGAAAGACGCTGCCGTCGCACGCGTAGAGGTTCTGGACGTCCCAGAAGCGGCCGGTCCCGTCGACCACGGACGTGGACGCGTCCGTCCCCATCCGGAGCGTCCCCATCACGTGGCGCGACGTCGGGGGGCCGCCGAGCGCGCCCTCGCGCGGGGCGACGAACCCGTAGACCGGCTTCCCGGCGACCGTGAAGACCTTCGCGCCCGCCGCCTGGAGGATCGCCTTCATGAGCGGGATGTAGAACGCGCGGGTTGCGAGCTCGTACGGGTGGTTCGCGTACGTGATGCGCGGCACCGCCAGGCCGAAGACGTCGCGGACGGTCGGGTCCAGGTCGACGCGGTTGGTCGCCTGGGGCGCGTCCTCGGCCTGCATCGTGAGGCCGAAGAGGTGCTGGCCGAGCGCCTGGTCGCGGAGCGCGTTCTTCAGCGGGAGCCCGAGGCGCGCGCCGGCACCGCGGAGCTCCGTCCGCGTGTAGACGCCGCCGTCCTGGGTGATCGGGAGTCCCTGCGACGCGCCGAACTCGCAGATGCCGCCGAGCGCGACGCGCGGGCCGTCGCTCGTCGCGAACACGCGGATCTCCGTGCCGCCCGGCGCGACGCCGCGGAAGTCGGAGATGCCGTTCGTGACGGCGCGCCCGCGCTGGCCGTGGATGCGGTCGGCGGAGAAGCCGTTCACGTTCGTCTGCGCGTGGAACATGAGGTTCCGGCCGACCTGGTCGCTCCGGTTCCCGAGGACGGCGCCCGCGGGCGTCGGGGAGAGGAAGCAGAGCCGCGCCGACTCGATCGGGCTCGCGGCGAGGATGAACGCGTCGGCCGTCGCCTGCTGGGTCTTCCCGGCGCCGTCGACGTACTGGACGGCGGTGACCCGCCCGCCGTCGTTCACGAGCTTCGTCACGTGGCAGTTGAAGCGGAGCTGGCAGCGTCCGGTGAGAAGCGCCTTCCGGAGCGCGGTCACCGCCGGCGACCCCTTGGCGTGGTTCGGGCAGCCGAAGCCGCTGCAGAGCCCGCAGTCGACGCACGGCGGGCGGCCGTCGTACGGGGCCGACGTGATCGACGCCGGGTACGGATGCGGCTGCAGCTTCCCGTACTCGAACAGGTCGACCTGCCGGGCGCCGTCCGCGAGCCGCAGCGCCAGGTACATCGGCACGCCGGGCGGCATCGGGTAGGGACCGCTCCGCGGCGATTCGTAGACGTTCGCGCCGGCGAGGCCCTGCACACCGTAGAGCCGCTCGGCCTCGACGTAGAACGGCTCCAAATCGTCGTAAGAGACCGGCCAGTCGGTGAAGCTCGCGCTCCCGGCGTCGGCGCCGAAGCCGGGGACGGCGAGGCCGGGCGTCGTCCCGATCAACGCCTCGACGGCGGACTTGAGGCGGAAGTCGACCGCGTTGAAGCGCGGCGTCTTGCAGTCGGCGTGCTGGAACGCACCGCCGACGGCCTTCGGAAGCGTGTTGACATCGGCGTTCAGCGTCGCGGTCCGGGTCGCGTCCTGCCGGAACGTCCGCGGCTCGAGGAACGGGTCCTGGTCGATGAAGCCGCGGACGGCGTACTTGAGCTCGTCGTTCGAGTGGAGCGTCGGCGGGAGGTCGCCGGCGCGGTCGAGGTCGGGGAACGGGTTCGCGCCGGCCTCGAGCACGAGGACGTTCTTGCCGGCGTCGGCGCGCGTCAGGACGTACGCGGCCGTGCCGCCGCCGGCGCCGCTGCCGACGATGCAGACGTCGAACCGCGCGAGGCTCGGCGCGCCGAGGACGTCGTCGTGTCGCCGGGCCATGGCCGTCACTCGCCGAGGAGCGCCGTGAGCGACAGGATCGTCTGCTGCACCCGCTGTCCGTCCGGGGTGAGCGGCAACGGTCCGGGGAGCTCGTCGGGATTCGGCGTCGACATCGGATGATCGGGCCGCTGCTCGTAGTGGGGCGGGATGTGACTCATGCCCGTGACGAAGAGCGAGTAGCCGAGCGGCTGGCTGTCGCCCTCGAGGCCGACGAGGCGCCAGCCGCCGACGTGCCGGTTGCCGCCGTACTCCGGAACCGCGAAGCAGCCCTCGAGCGTGTGCTGGATCAGGATGTCGACGAAGGTCGCGTTTCCCCGCCGCGGGTCGCGCGGAAACGCCCCGCCGTCGAGCGCGCGCAGGACGCGGTCCTGGTCCGCGTCCGCGAGCGCGGCGAACCGTTTCCCCGCCATCGCCTGCGCCGCCTGGTCCACCTTCTTCAGCCCGGCGCGGTACACGGTGCGAAGCCCGACCAGCGGACCGCCCGCGGCGGCGTCGCCGAAGTCCGCGCCGCGCACCTTGTCCGACCCGAAGATCTCCGCGCGCCACCGGAGCTCCTGCAGGCGCGTGAGCGGAACGAAATGCCGGAACGCGTTCCGCGGCCGGCGCCGCGATGCCGTCCCGGTGTCGAGGTCCGGATACGGGTTCCGGTTGCTGAACGGGCCGCCCGCGAAGATTCGCGGGACGCGCCGGTCGAACGCCGTCAGCAGCCCTTCGATGTACGCCGGGGCGCCGAGCGCGCGTGCCCCGGGGGCGTCGTCGGGCGGGATGATGCGGTCGCAGAGCGCGCCGAGCGTCGCGCGCTCGTGCGCCGTGAAGAAGCGCCCGCGCGTCGCGGCCCATGTGCGCCGGAGCCCGACGACCGGCGCCGCGGCGATCGCGGTCGCGGCGACGAGCGCCTTCAGGACCTCGCGCCGGCCGAGCAGGACGATGGGCGTCGGAGCCGGCGCGTCCCAGCGGAGCTCGGGCGGCAGCTCGGACGACGGCGCCGGCGGCGGTGCCGGCGGGAGGCGAAGGCGCATTCGCCGCGCTCATGTCACGCGGTTCCGCGCACGGTCAAGACGAGCACGGCCGGTGTCGCTATAGTGGAGGGGATGCCTCTCCTCGGCGCGCACCAGTCGATCGCCGGCGGCCTCCACCGGGCCTTCGAGCGCGGCGTCCGCGCCGGCTGCGAGGCGGTGCAGATCTTCACTCGCTCGTCGCGCCAGTGGGCCGCACGCGTGATCTCGGACGACGACGTGCGCGCCTTCCACGCGGCGCACGCCGCGAGCGGGATACGCGCGCTCCTCGCGCACGACTGCTACCTCTTCAATCCGGCGTCGCCCGACGAGACCCTCCGCCGGCGGTCCGTCGCCGAGCTCGCGGACGAGCTCGAGCGCTGCGCCCGGCTCGGGATCCCGTACCTCGTCTGCCATCCCGGCGCGCACGCGGGCGCCGGCGACGCGGCCGGCATCCGGACCGCGGGGCGCTCCTTCGGGGAGGTGCTGCGCGCCTGCCGCGGCTATCCGTCGACGATCGCGCTCGAGAACGCGGCGGGGCAGGGGACGCAGATCGGCTGGCGCTTCCCGGACCTCGCGGCGCTCGTCGACGCGACGCCGGACGGCGATCGGCTCCGCGTCTGCATCGACACGCAGCACGCGTTCGCCGCGGGCTACGACCTCCGCACGGCGCGGGGCTACGCCGCGGCGATCGCCGAGCTCGACGCGACGGTCGGCGTCGCGCGCGTCGTCGCGTTCCACCTGAACGACGCGAAGAAGGGCCTCGGCTCGCGCGTCGACCGCCACGAGCACATCGGGCGCGGGCTCCTCGGCACGGCGGCGTTTCGCCGCCTCCTCCACGACCGGCGCTTCGCCGGGCTCCCGATGTGTCTCGAGACGCCGAAGGGCGCCCACCCGGACGACGCGACCGACGACGTCCGGAACCTCGCCGTTCTCCGCCGGCTCCTCCGCCGCGCGTCGCCCACGCGACGGCCGCGCGTCCCGGCCGAGGACGTCGCATGACGGCGACGGAGGACGTCGCATGGTGGTAGACGCGCTCCCGCCCCGCCCGGTCCTCGAAGCGCTCGCGACGCGCGCGGGCGCGCTCGCGCTCCGGCACTTCCATCACGTCGCCGCGGAGCGGAAGCCCGACCGGACGCTCGTCACGCGCGCCGACCGCGAGGTCGAGGCGATGCTCGTCGCGGAGCTGGCGGACCTGATGCCGAACGCCGGCATCGTCGGCGAGGAGGGCGCGGCGCGAGCGGGCAGCTCGGGCGACCGGATCGTCCTCGACCCGATCGACGGCACCGCGGCCTTCGTCGCCGGGCTGCCCACCTGGTGCATCTGCATCGGCGTCCTGCGCGGCGACGTGCCGATCGCGGGCGTCGTGCACGTCCCGTGCGCCGGGGAGACCTACACCGCGCTCGACGGCGAGGCCTGGTGGAACGGCACCCGTCTCCCGGGGCTCGGCACGGTCGCGGACGGCGGCGGCGACCGCTTCATCGTGAGCCATGCCAAGGCGCACCTCCGCTACGAGCTCGCGTACCGCGGTAAGATCCGGGCCTTCGGCTCGACGGCGTACCACGTGGCGCTGGTCGCGCGCGGAGCGGCGGAAGCGGCGATCGTCGGGCGCGCGCACCTCTGGGACCTGGTCGCGCCCGGAGCCGTGCTGCATGCCGTCGGCGGGCGGTACGTGTACGCGGGCGGCGCGCCGGTCGACCTCGCGGCGCTCGGCGACGGGCAGCGCGCGCCCGCCGACGTCGTCGCCGGCTCGCCGGAGCGGTTGCGCGAGCTCCTGCCGCTTCTCACCGTCCGCGCGTAGCGCGCGCGCCGCGCGTTCGCTATCTTCGCCCGCCGTGGAGCTTCGCGGGCGGTGGGCCCTGGTGACCGGGGCCGCCAAGCGGGTGGGACGGGCGATCGCGCTCGAGCTGGGCCGCTGCGGCGCGAACGTCGTCGTCCATTACCACACGTCAGCGGAGGCGGCGGCCGCGACGGTCCGCGAGCTCGAAGCGCTCGGGGTCGCGGCGGTCGCGCTCGGCGCCGACCTCCTCCGCACGGACGAGGTCGAGACGCTCGCGCGCGAGGCCGAGCGCCGGACCGGCGGCGTGTCGGTGCTCGTCAACAGCGCGTCCAACTACTTCCGGGTGCCGTTCGATCGCCTGACCGAGGCGGTCTGGGACCAGAGCCTCGACGCGAACCTGAAGGCGCCGTTCCTCCTCTCCTGGCATCTCGGCCGGGCGATGCGCGAGCGCGGCGAGGGCCGGATCGTCAATATCGCCGACTGGGCGGGCGAGCGACCGTATCGCGACTACCTCCCGTACTGCGTCTCGAAGGCGGGTCTCGTCTGCCTCACCAAGGCGCTCGCGAAGGAGCTCGCGCCGGCGGTGCTCGTGAACGCGGTCGCGCCCGGGCCCGTCGTCGCGCCGGAGGGCATGCCGACCGCCGAGCGCGACGCGATCGCGCGCGTCACGCCGCTCCGGCGCTTCGGGACGGCGGAGGACGTCGCGCGCTGCGTCCGCTTCCTCGCCGCCGAGGCCGACTTCTCGACCGGCGGCGTCTTCCACGTCGACGGGGGGCGGCTGATTGCCTGACGCCCCGGGCCGCCGCGCGTGATCGGCTACGTCGTCCGCCGCGTTGCGCGCGCCCTCACGACCCTTCTCGGCACGACGCTCATCCTCTTCGTCCTCGTGCGCGTCGTGCCGGCGGATCCCGCCGTGTCGATCGCGGGCCCGAAGGCGGATCCGGAGACGCTCGCCGCGATCCGGAAGGACCTCGGGCTCGACGACCCGCTGCCGGTCCAGTACGGGCGCTACGTCGCGAACCTCGCGCACGGCGACCTCGGCCGGTCGTACATCACCGGGCGGAAGGTCGGCGACGTCATCGCGGAGCGGCTGGTCGCGACGGCGACGCTCGGCCTCACGAGCCTCGCGATCGGGTTCTTCGTCGGGCTGCTCGTCGGGATCTGGACGGCGGCGCGGCAGGGGTCGCGCGCGGACCTCGGCGTGCTCCTCGCGACGCTCGTCGGCCTGTCGATCCCGACCTTCTGGCTCGGGAACGTCCTCATCTACTTCTTCAGCTACCGGCTCCGGCTGCTGCCGATCGGCGGGTTCGGCGGGCTCCGGCATCTGTTCCTGCCCGCGGCGACCCTCGCCATCGTCGAGTTCTTCTTCTACGCCCGCTTCGTCCACACGAGCGTCGGCGGCACGCTCGCGAGCGACTACATCCGGACGGCACGCGCGAAGGGCGTCCCGCCGGGACGCCTCTACTTCCTGCACGCGCTCCGGAACGCCCTCATCCCGGTCGTGACGCTCCTCGGGCTCGACATCGCCGCGCTCATGAGCGGCGTCGTGCTGACGGAGACGGTCTTCAACTGGCCCGGGCTCGGGCGGCTCGCGGTGCAGGCGGTCTTCCAGCTCGACGTGCCGCTCCTCGCCGGGACGGTCCTCTTCTCGGCGGCGCTCGTGCTGCTCGCCAACCTCGTCGTCGACCTCCTCTACGGCGTGATCGACCCGCGGGTGCAGCATGGCTGAGACCGCGCTCGTCGGGCTCGGCTCGCGACGGCGGAGCCGGCGGTTCTTCGCCGTCGGCGTCGTCATCGTGCTCACGCTGGTCGCGATGGCGGCCGCGGCGCCGCTCCTCACGCGCTACGACCCGTCGGCCATCGTCGTCGAGCGCTATCACGGGCCGCTCGCGCCGAGCGCCGGACATCCGCTCGGCACCGACACGCTCGGGCGCGACGTCTGGGCGCGGCTCGTCTACGGCGCGCGGACGTCGCTCTTCGTCGGCGGGCTCGCGATGGCGATGAGCCTCGCGATCGGCGTCGCGGTCGGGCTGGTCGCGGGCTACTTCGGCGGCGTCGTGGACGCCGTGCTCATGTGGGTCGTCGACCTCGTCCTGACGATGCCGACGCTCCTCCTGCTGATCGTCCTCGCCGCGGTCCTGCCGCCGTCGCTGCTGACGATCCCGCTCGTGATCGGCGTCGTCGGCTGGACGACGTTCGCGCGGACCGTCCGCGGCGAGGTGCTCTCGCTCCGCGAGCGCGACTACGTCGTCGCGGCGCGGGCGCTC
>Ga0070741_10019896_pt1 | contig 10673 bp, 10 predicted proteins | sample Coa_R1_4_FD_66440 | JGI IMG/M metagenome (GOLD analysis project Ga0070741, IMG submission 66440) | Surface soil microbial communities from Centralia Pennsylvania, which are recovering from an underground coalmine fire - Coalmine... | ecosystem: Environmental > Terrestrial > Soil > Unclassified ... | reverse complement strand
GTGGCCGTGGACGGTGCGCAGCTGCTCACCGTGACCGGCTTGAGCACCGTGCGCATCAATGAGCTGGCTTTCGCGCACCGCGTCCTCGTGTACGACGTCACCGCGCACGGCGGGTCGTTGGAGGAGGCGTTCATGGAGCTGACGGCGGACAGCGTCCAATTCCGGACCGCCGTCGCCGGAACCACGGGAGGAACCCGATGAGCAGCAACGCCCTGTCGGCGAACGGCGCGACGCTCGGCGGCGGGCGCGAACGCGTGGCGGCAGCCGTGCCGCGTTGGCGCGACCTGGTGGCGTCCGAGTGGCTGAAGTTCCGCTCGCTGCGCTCGACCTTTGTAGTGCTGGCCGCGGCGTCCGGGGCTGCGTTCTTTCTCGCGTACGGCTCCGCACAGCAGACGGCCGCCGGATGGCCGGGGCCCGGGGGTTGGATGAAGCAGGGCATCGAGCCCGCACTCGACGCGTTCTACCCGCCTGGCTTCTACACCGTGATGATCGTGATCGGCGTGATCGGCGCGCAGACCATCGTCTCCGAGCATGCCACCGGGTCGATCCGCACGACGCTTATCGCAGTGCCCAGACGCAGTCGCGTCATGCTCGCCAAGGCGGCCGTCGTCGCGGGCGCCTTCACCGTCGTCGGCGCGCTCGTCACGGCCTTGTGCTGGCAGATCACTCTCGCTGAGTACTCGGACCGGATCACCGCCTACGGCTGGACGACGCCCGGCATGCCCCGCGTCTTCGCCGCGACCGTGCTCCTGTTCCCGCTCAGCGGCCTGATCGGACTCGCGATCGGCACCCTGGTGCGGCACACCGCCGCCGCCATATTCGCGGCGGCGCTCAACTTCTGGGCCTTGCCGGTCGGCATCTCAAGCGTTGATAGCGTCCTGGGCACGCACGTCTTCGGCCACGTCGCCAACGCACTTCCCGAGAACGGCTGGCTTTTCCTGATCACCATCGGCAGCCCGAAGAACATCGTCGGCGGCCACCCGTCCATCACTGAAGCGTGGATCTCCTACGCCGTTTGGGCCCTGGCAGCGATCGCGGTCATCGCCTTCGTCCCCCGGCTGCGCGACGTGTAGGAACCGCCGCGCACGAGGATCGGGCATCATCGGAAGAAATCTTGGTGCCGGTGTCGGATCGGGGCCGGGCCGTTCGTAGTACAGGTGAGCGGCCGCCCACGAGGGGCGTCCCAAGTGCAGCGGGAGATGAGCTGAAGATGCAGTACCTGGTTTCCGTGATCAACGACAACGCCAACCTCGCCACTCCCGAAGAGGACGCCGCGATCGACGTATTCAACGACCGGCTCCAGGCCGAGGGCTACTGGGTCTTCGCCGGCGGCCTCGGGGCGCCCGGCACGGCGACGGTGATCGACAGCCGTGGCGGGGAGGCGATGTTCACCGACGGGCCCTTCGTGGAGACCAAGGAGTACATCGTCGGCTTCTGGATCATCGAGGCCCCCGACCTCGACGTGGCGCTCAAGCTGGCCGCCGAGGGGTCGAAGGCCTGCAACCGGAAGGTCGAGGTCCGGCCGTTCCTGTGACCGAGACCGGCGTGCAGCAGGCGGTCACCCGGGCCCATCGCGAGGAATGGGCGCGGGTGGTCGCCGCGCTGGCCAAACGCTTCGGCGACCTCGACGTCGCGGAGGAGGCGGCGGCCGAGGCGTTCGCGACCGCCGTCGAGCGGTGGCCGGCCGACGGCGTTCCACCCAACCCCGGCGCCTGGCTGACCACCACCGCCCATCGCAAGGCCATCGACCGGATCCGGCGCGAGAACAAGCGCGACGAGAAGCACAGGGAGGCCCAGATGTCGTACGAGTACGACGAGGACCCGTCTGAACCTTCCGGTCCCATCGGCGACGAGCGGCTCCGGCTGATCTTCACCTGCTGTCACCCGGCGCTCGCGACCGAGGCCCGCGTGGCCCTGACGCTGCGCATGCTCGGCGGCCTGACCGTGGCCGAGATCGCCCGCGCCTTCCTCGTGCAGGAGAGCGCCATCGGGCAGCGGATCACCCGGGCGAAGGCCAAGATCAAGACGGCGCGCATTCCGTACCGGGTGCCGCTGGCGGAGGATCTGCCCGCACGCGTCTCCGGCGTGCTCACGGTCCTCTTCCTGGTCTTCAACGAGGGCTACCTGGCGACCGGTCCCGACACCGATCCGGTACGCCATGAGCTGACCGCCGAGGCGATCCGGCTGGCTCGCCTGATGCGTGCCCTTATGCCGGCCGATGGCGAAGTGGCCGGGTTGCTGGCGCTGATGCTGTTGACCGAGGCCCGGCGTACCGCACGGGTTTCGTCGAGCGGCGAGCTGGTCGCCCTTGGCGAGCAGGACCGCGGGTCGTGGGACACGGCGCTGATCGCCGAGGGGCACCAGCTCGTACGCGAGCGCTTGGCCTCCGGTGTGGCTCCGGGTCGCTACCAGATCCTCGCGGCAATCAACGCCGTGCACACCAGCGCCCGCGACGTGCGCGACACCGACTGGTCGCAGATCCTCGCCCTCTACGACCAACTCGTCCGCCTCGACCCGTCGCCGATCGTCGCGCTGAACCGTGCCATCGCGATCGCAGAGCTCGACGGCCCGCAGGCGGCGCTGGCGACTCTTGACCGTCTCGAGGAGAAGTTGGCCGGGTACCACGCCTTCCATGCCGCCCGCGCCGACCTGCTGCGCAGAATCGGCCTTAGTCGGGAATCGCGCACGGCCTACGACAAAGCCATCGAGCTGGCGGGCAACACGGCCGAGGTCGCTTCCCTCACGCGGCGACGGGAGCAGCTGGGGTGAGCAGCCAGCCGGAAAACCTCCGGATCTTCGGCCGGCGATCTGGTTGGATCGGGCGCACTATGACTGACGCAGCCACCAAGCAAATCGACCTCAAGCAGGTCAGCCGGGAAGAGGCCGCCCGCATCGCCGCCGGCAAGCCGGGGCCCGAGGACCAGTGGGCCGAAGGATTCCCGCGCGAAGACGATTCCGATCCGGCCGCCGGGCTCGCCTCCGCGCAAGAGGATCCGGCGCCCTTCGGCATCTACGCCCTCGTGCCTCGCGACCACGGCCGGACCATCGGCACCGCCGGCTTCCACGGGCCGCCCGACGCCGCCGGCGAGGTCACCATCGGGTACGGCATGGTCGAACCCGAGTGGGGTCAGGGCTACGGCACCCAGGCGGTCGCCCAACTCGTCGAGATCTGCCGCGCACACGGCGACATCACCGCCATCAATGCGGACACCGATCTGGACAACGTCGGCTCGCAGCGGGTCCTCGAGAAGAACGGCTTCGAGCACGTACGCACCACGGAAACGCAGCGCTTTTTCCGGCTGAGCCTGGAGAACTGACTCCGCGGCGTCTCCCCCGCCCTGCGGCTACGCGATATCGAACCGTGATGCGTCGATTACGCAACTATCTGACGACGTGTCAACCCGCTGGTCACACTGTCGCTTAGCTGGCATCAGGCAGCGTATAAGGCTGAAGGGGAGACAGTGGCCGGACAGACGAACCCGCCGCCGCGGGGTGAGTGGAGCGATGCGGAGCAGGGCCCGCTGCAGGGGCAGGGCGAGCCGACGATCGAGGGCGAGATCGTGCCGCGGGAGGAGCACAGCGGCGTCGACGTGCGCATCCCCGGGCCGATCGAGCCGGCCCCGCCGCGGAAGATCGCGGTCTCGCGTACGACGGCGCGCTGGGTGCTGCTCACGCTGATCGTCTTGCTTGCGCTGGTCGCCGCGCTGCTATACCTGCTGGTCAAGCCGGCGTCCAAGGCGGCGGACGCGGCTGACTCCGCCAAGTCCACGCCCACCGCGACCGCCGTCGCGGCGACCGCTTCAGCGGCGCCGTCAGTCTCCGCCTCGCCGACCACCGCGCCGGGCGGCGCCAGTCCCGCGGCGTCTGACGGTGCGACAGCCGGCCCTAGCGCGAGTGCCCAGGACCTCGCCTCGAGCACGCCGAACCCGGCCTTCTCGCCGATCAACGGCACGCTCTACCTGCCCGCTCCGGTCGACGGCAGCGTCGAGACGAAGGTCGACGTGTTGATCTCCAACGTCGACTACCCCTACAGCACCAGGTTCTACTGCCCCACCAACAACTCGACGCTCGACTGGAACGTCGCGGGCTACTCGACCTTCACCACGACGCTCGGCATCCCCGACAACGCCCAGGGCGCGACCGGAGCGACTCTCACCATGACGTTCTCCGATCAGAACGGCAAGGTGCTGTCGGTCAACAAGACGGCCATCGGCCAGCCGGCCACTATCCACATCCCGATCACCGGCGTGGAGCGGCTCGTGGTGACGTGCAACCGGACGGCCAACAACGGCAGCGGGTACAACCAGGTGGCCCTGGGCAACGCCGCCGTGTCCTGATGCTGCCGGTTTGCCGGTATGTCCGGGGGATGAGAAGTCACGGTCCGGTCAGACCTGGCGCTGCGTCACCCGATTGGCTGTAAAGTCTGGCCGGAGTTGTTGCCACCGGGGGGACGGTGACGGTGTTTCACCTCGCCTCCCAAGTGAAGTGAGGGGACCCGTATGAGCTTGTTTGAGAAGGCGCTCGAAGTCGCCGAAAAGGGCATCGAGGAGACCGAGCACTCGATCGAGCAGTGGAACATCCACCGCCACGGCGCGAAGCTGTTCCTGAAGCTGGGCATCGCGGTGTACGCCGAGCAGCGGCTCGGCGGCGACCACGGCCCGGTGGAGCGCATCCTCGGCGCGCTGGACGGCCACGCGGCCGAGCACGGCGAGGTCGACCTCGACCACCTCAAGGCCGCGCACGAGGTGCTCGGCGACGAGTTCATCAAGGCGCATGACCTGCCGGACGACGAGCCGGTCAAGGCCGCCGCGGCGTCCTGAACCGCGTCCGACCCGCGAACCGCGCTGGAGACCGACGGGCCGCCGCGCACCTCCCTGAAGGTGCGTGGCGGCCCGTTCCCCCTGTTCAGTGGGGCTTTCGGCGGGAGACGCGCGCTCAGGAGGCGCGAATCAGATCCACGATCCTGGTCAGGCTCTGCGTCATGTCGTAGTCCTTCGGCGTGAAGACCTCTGCGACGCCGCGCTCCTTGAGCGCCTTGGCGTCGGCGTCCGGGATGATGCCGCCGACGACCACCGGGATGTCGCCGGCCCCGGCCTCGCGCAGCCGCTCGATGACGTCGGGGACCAGGCGCAGGTGGGAGCCGGAGAGCACGGACAGGCCGACGCAGTGCACGTCCTCCGCGACAGCCGCGGCCGCGATCTGCGCCGGGGTGAGCCGGATGCCCTGGTAGACGACCTCGAAGCCGGCGTCACGCGCGCGCACCGCGATCTGCTCGGCGCCGTTGGAGTGCCCGTCCAGGCCCGGCTTTCCGACCAGGATCCGCAGCCGCCGGCCACGCTCGCGGCCCGCCTCGCGCACGTACTCGCGCAAGGCTACGAGCTCTGATGACGCGTTAGCGGTCGGCGCGTCCGCACCGATGCCGGTGGGCGCGCGGAACTCGCCGAAGACCTCGCGCAGCGCCCCGGACCACTCTCCGGTGGTCACCCCGGCCCGCGCGCATTCGAGCGTCGCAGGCATCAGATTCACCGACGGATCGGCGGCGTCGGAGCGCAGCTTGGCCAGCGCCGCGTCCACCGCCTGGTCGTCCCGCGTCTTGCGCCACTCGGTCAGGGCGCTGATGGCGTGCTGCTCGACCTCGGGATCCACCGTCTGGATCGCCGCGTCGAGGTCGGCGATCAGCGGGTTCGGCTCGGTCTCGGTGTAGGCGTTGACGCCGACCACGATCTGCTCGCCGGACTCGATCCGGGCCCGGCGCGCCGCGTGCTTGGCGACCAGCTGCGACTTCAGGTAGCCGGACTCCACTGCGGCCACCACGCCGCCCATCGCCTGCACCCGCTCGATCTCGGCTCGCGCCGCCTTTGCCAGCTCTGCGGTCTTGGCCTCGACTACGTGCGACCCGGTGAACAGGTCGCCGTATTCGAGCAGGTCCGACTCGAAGGCCAGCACCTGCTGCATGCGTAGCGACCACTGCTGGTCCCACGGGCGTGGCAGGCCCAGCGCCTCGTTCCAGGCCGGCAGCTGCACTGCGCGCGCCCGCGCGTCTTTGGACAGGGTGACGGCCAGCATTTCCAGGACGATGCGCGCGACGTTGTTCTCCGGCTGCGCCTCGGTCAGGCCGAGCGAATTGACCTGAACGCCGTACCGGAAGCGGCGCTTGCCCGCGTCTTCCACGCTGTAACGCTCGCGCGTGATCTCGTCCCAAAGGCGCGTGAAGGCGCGCATCTTGCAGAGTTCTTCGACGAACCGCACCCCGGCGTTGACGAAGAAGGAGATTCGCTCGACGACGCGATCGAACTCGTCCTCCGGCACCTGCCCGCTATCGCGTACCGCATCGAGCACTGCGATGGCAGTCGAGAGTGCGTATGCGATCTCTTGCACCGGGTCGGCCCCGGCTTCCTGGAGGTGATAGCTACAGATGTTGATCGGGTTCCAGCGCGGCAACGCATTGACGGTGTATGCGATCAGGTCGGTCGTCAACCGCAGCGAGGGCGCGGGAGGAAAGACGTAGGTACCGCGCGAGAGGTATTCCTTAACGATGTCGTTCTGCGTCGTACCGGCCAGCGCCTTGACGTCGGCGCCCTGCCGCTCGGCGGCCACTTGATAAAGCGCGAGCAGCCACATCGCGGTGGCGTTGATCGTCATGGACGTGTTCATCCCGGCCAACGGGATGCCGTCGAACAGCGCCTCCATGTCGCCGACGTGCGCAATCGGCACCCCGACCTTGCCGACCTCGCCGGCCGCCAGATCGGCGTCGGGGTCGTAACCGGTCTGGGTCGGCAGGTCGAAGGCGACGGACAGGCCGGTCTGCCCCTTGGCCAGGTTGCGCCGGTACAGCGCGTTCGACTCGGCCGGGGTGGAGTGGCCCGCATAGGTGCGCATGACCCATGGCCGGTCCCGGCGGGCGGGCTGGGCAGGTTCGGCCGCGTACGCCATGGTGTCGGAAACCTCCGCGTGATCGTCGCCGCCACGGGTGTGGTCGACGCCTCTGCTGCGGAGTTTACTGGCCGGTAACTATGCCGCCAGTGTGATCCGGCTCACTTTGCCGGACGGCGTCGCGACTCACGTCGTTGTGAGCGCGCGTATAGCCTGGCGGACGCATGGCGCGTCACGGGAGACGCCGTGCAGCCGCCGCTCAGCGCGTCCGGCGGACGTGCTCCACCATCGCGAGGATGCCGTAGGCGATCCCGCCGTCGAGGTCGCGCACCGCGAACGTCGAGGTCATCGACGCGGCGGCGAGGGCGCAGGAACGGTCGTCCAGCAGCGTGCGGGCGTGCGTTCCGGTGACGATCTCCAGCCGGTGCGCGGCCGGATCCACGGCGATCAGGACCGATTTGGCGGCGGCCGGGCCGAGCTCGGCGTGGCGCGCCTCGGCCTGGGCCCGCGGGTTGTCGCCCAGGGTCCCGATGAAGACGGACCAGTTGAGGTCCGTGCGCTTCTCGGCCTGGGTGATGGCCCGGCGGATCTGGGTCGACTCGATCAGCGCGGCGGGCGCGGGGGCGGCGCTCGGGCCGGCCGCGGCGCCGGGTGCGGAGACCGGATCCGGAGCGTGCCGGACCGGGGCGGCGCCGAGAATACCTTGCTCGGCTTCGGCCTGTTCCCGCTCGGTGTGCTGAAGTGCGGCCTCGTGGGTGCTCGCGGCCTCGGTCGCGGCGGAGGCCGGGCCGCCGTCCGCCGTGGCGGCCGGGATGGTCGCGGCGGACTGCGCGTCGTCGTGCGACTCGCCGGTGTGCTCCGCGCCGGTCGCCTCAGCCCGCGCCGGCGTGGCAGCCGCCTCGTGATCGGCGGTCGCCTGCTCGCCGGCGGTCACCTGGTCACCAGGAGCCACTGGCCCCACCGGTTCCGGCGGACTTGCCCGCGCTCACGCTCTGCTGGGCGGAAGAGGGCCCGGCGGATCCGGCGGCCTTGGCCGAGCCGTCGGCCGGGGCGCCGGCGCCGTTCTGGCCGATCCAGCCGACCTCGCGGCGGTTGCGGTCGCCGCGGATCCAGCCGGGCAGCACCACGAGGAAGGAGATCAGCAGGAACAGCGCGAGCGGGATACCGACGTAGAGGCCGAGCGTCTGCAGCACCGTCAGGCCGGGCCCGGAGTCCTCGCCGTCGTAGGGGTGGTAGTCGGCGAACGCGGTGGACGCGGCCAGCAGCGGGACCGCGGCCGTGGCGACGACCGCGCCCGCGCGGGCCGCGGCGCGCAGCCGCGCCGGGGGCGTCGTACGGAAGAGCGTGGTGATGGACACGTGAAAAAGGTAGCTCAAATGGAAGGCGGGCTTGCGCCCAGGTCCGCATTCAGGCGAAATCCGGGCCTGGATTTTTCCCACACCGGATCTGAGCAGGTACCTAAGCCAGCGCGCGCAGGACACGCGCCAGCGAACGCACCCGCGGATGGGCGGCGAACTCGTCGAGCAGCACCGGCCGACCGCCCGAATCAGCTAAGGGCAGCCGCCAGTTCGGATACGTCTCGCCGGATGTGCCGGGTAGGTTGTGCGGCCGCACGTCCCCGAGCGCGTCGGGCAGGTACACGCCGATCAACCGCGCCGGGGTCCAGGCCAGGAAGCGATGCAGCGCCTCGATCGTCTCCTGCTCGCCCGCGCCCGCGCGCAACAGGCCGCAGCCGCGCAGCAGGTCGATCCAGGCCTGTACGTTCGCCCGGTCCGCCTCCTTCTCCTCCTCCAGCGGCCGGGTCAACAGGCCGAGCTGCTCGCGCAGCTCCAAATGCGCGCCGGTGAGTACGGCGGCGGTCGGCGGCAGGTCGTGCGTGGTGATCGCCGCGAGGCAGTTCTCCCGCCAGCGGCCGGGCGGGTGCGGCTTGCCGTTGCCGTCCCGCTCGAACCAGAGCACGTTGGTGCCGAAGATGCCGCGGTCCGCCAGCGCCTCGCGGACCCAGGGCTCGACGGTGCCCAGGTCCTCCCCTATCACCAGGGCCCCGGCCCGGTGCGCCTCGAGCGTCAGCACCGCGAGCAGCGCCTCGTGGTCGTAGTAGACGTAGGTACCCTCGCTCGGCTTGTTGCCGGCGGGCACCCACCACAGGCGGAACAGCGCCATCACGTGGTCCATGCGGACGCCGTCCGCGTGCCGCAGCACTCCGGCGAGCATCTGCCGGTAGGGCAGGTAGCCGGTCTCGGCGAGCCGGTCCGGGCGCCAGGGCCGCGAACTCCAGTCCTGGCCCAGCTGGTTGAACTCGTCGGCCGGCGCACCGACCGTCACGCCCTGTGCGTAGACGTCGAGATCGGCCCACGTGTCCGCGCCGTCCGCTTGGGCGCCGACTGCCAGATCGTGGAAGACGCCGTAGGGCATCCCGGCATGCGCACAGGCGGTGCGTACCGCCGCGAGCTGTTCGTCGAGCAGCCATTGCAGCCAGCAGTGGAAGTCGATCTCGGCGCGTTGCAGCTCGAGGAACTCGGCCACCGCGTCGGAGTCCGGCCGGCGCAGTGCCTCCGGCCACGCCGTGCTGTCGCCGCCGTAGAGCTGGGCGAGGGTGAGCCAGGTGGCGTGTAGCTGGAGGGCGCGGCCTTCGCGGGCGAGATAGGCGCGGTACGCGGCCGACCGTCCGGCTGTGCGCGGGGTGGCGTAGAGCAGGCGCAGGGCGAGTGCCTTGCCTTCCCAGACCTGGTCACGATCGATCAGATCATCGGACAGGTCCCGCTTACGCAGTTCGCCGCCGATCTGGTCGATCTGCTCGCGAACCTCAGCCGGCGCGTATGCGTACTCGGGTACGGACTCGATGCGAAGGTGGATCGGGTCCGGGTAACGCCGCGTCGCCGGCAGGTACGGTGAGGGGTCGACCGGGGGCACCCCGCTGCTGCCGTGCAGCGGATTGACCACCAGGAAGCCGGCGCCGAGGTCGTGCCCGGCGATGGCGGCCAGCTCGGCCAGGTCGCCGAGGTCGCCCATGCCCCAGGAGCGGCGCGAGCGCATCGAGTGCAGCTGGAGCGTGTAGCCCCAGGCGCGGCGGCGGGTCGGCGTGGTGAGGCGGTGGGGTGCGACCGCCAGCGGGGCCTGCTTCACCTCGCCGCCGATCCGTGCGTACAGCGTGTGCCAGCCGATCGGCAGCGCTATCGGCAACGCGAAGGTGTAGGCGGATAAGCCCCGCCGCTCGGTCGCCGCGGAGGAGAGCAGCGCCACGTCGTAACGCCGCCCCCCGTCCTCCAAGGCGATCCACAGCGTGGGCTGCGTGCCCTGCGGCGCGTGTACGGTCACGCGCGGGACTTCCGCGGCCTCACGCGCCCGGCTCACCCGCTCAGGCATCTGACGGACCACCACACACGGCGGCAGCGCACGGAACTGACGCTCCGTCAGCTGGCGCAGCGCCTCATGGCACGAGTCCGGCGTCGATGCGTCCACGCCGAATCCGGCCAGCACCGCGATCAGCGTCGCGGCCGGGACCTCGACGCGTTTGCCCTGCCAGTCGTGGTATTCAGTGGCGATCCGGTAGGCGCGGGCGGCCTCGACCAGCTCGGGCCAGGCGGCCTGTGCGCCGCCCGTCCCGGACCGTTCGAGCCCGTCCGCCCGCCGGTTCCGGACGTCCCCATCCGTACCCTGATCCGCACCGTGCCGCGTCACGGAGTTCATGGTTACCAAGTTCTCACAGCGCCGTTACAGAAGGAATCCGCCGCTCTGGTCAGCGGTGTTGCGAAGCACTCACAACACCGGCTACCCCGGAGCGGCGGATTCATCATGGG
>Ga0070741_10019895_pt1 | contig 10674 bp, 8 predicted proteins | sample Coa_R1_4_FD_66440 | JGI IMG/M metagenome (GOLD analysis project Ga0070741, IMG submission 66440) | Surface soil microbial communities from Centralia Pennsylvania, which are recovering from an underground coalmine fire - Coalmine... | ecosystem: Environmental > Terrestrial > Soil > Unclassified ... | reverse complement strand
GGCGACGGGCTCTTCGTTGAAGGCCCACATCTCCTCGATGGCGCCGCCGCCGCGAGCCAGGATGATGACCTCGGCGCCGGCCTCGTTCAGGGTAGCCAGTGCGGCAAGGATGCCGGCAACGGCTTCGTTGCCCTGCACCGGCGTTGGTGCGAAGAGCAGCTCGGCCAGCGGCCAACGCCGCTCCAGGACGTGGCAAATGTCGTGGAAGACGGCGCCGCTGGCCGATGTCGCGACGCCGATGCGTTGCGGGAACGCGGGCAGCGGGCGCTTGCGGCTAACCTCGAAGAGGCCTTCTTCCTCCAGTTGCGTCCGCAGGCGGTCGAACTGCGCTTGCCAGACGCCGATTCCGGCCGGTCGCACAAAATCGACGACCAGCTGGACGTCGCCGCGAGCCTCGTAGAACGAGATGTTGCCGTGCGCCAGGACCTGCTGGCCAGCCTCCAGCGGCCCGCCGCCATAAGCGCGACGGAACATGACGCAGCGCAACTGGGAGGACTGGTCCTTGAGCGTGAAGTAGGCGTGGCCGGCAGTGGAGCGGCTGAGGTTGGAGACCTCGCCCTCCACCCAGAGGTTGGAGAGCTGGAGGTCTGACTCCAGCAGCTCCTTGAGGTAGCGGGTGAGGTAGGAAACGCGGTAGGCATCGATCATGCCACTATCGCCTCCCTGCGCCGCCTGGCATCGCGGAGCTACTTGGAGACTCGCTCCAGGTACTCGCCCGAGCGTGTATCGATCTTGAGGACGTCGCCGACGTTGACGAACAGCGGGACCTGCACCGTGAGGCCGGTCTCCAGCTTGGCGGGCTTGGTGCCGCCCTGGGCCGTATCGCCGCGCACCCAGGGGTCGGTCTCGGCGACCGCCAGCTCGACAGCCGTCGGTAACTCGATGCCAATCGCCTCGTCGCCGTAGAGCAGCAGGTCGCAGGTGCCGCCCTCTTTCACGTAGTCGAGGGCGTCGCCCAGGGCGTCGCTGTTCAGCGGGAACTGGTCGTAGGTATCGGTGTTCATGAAGTAGTGCAGCTCCCCCTCGGAGTACATGTACTGCGCCGGCTGACGCTCCACCCGGGCGCGGGTGAAGCGGGTGCCCGCCTGCACTGACTTATCAATGATGTGACCGGCGCGCACGTCACGCAGCTTCATGCGCACCTGGGCGCTGCCCCGACCGATCTTGAGGTGCTGGTAGTCCAGCACCTGGTAGAGGGTGCCATCGATCTCCAGGGTCTGGCCTTTCTTGAGGTCGCCGGTCTCGATCATGCGGTTCTCCTAGAAGCTAAGCTTGGGTGCGTGGCTGAGAATACGGGCCCGGCCGTTTTCGATAACGGCCATGTCCTCGATGCGGACGCCGCCCCAGTCGCCCAGGTAGATGCCCGGCTCGACCGTGATGATCATGCCGTCTTGCAGCACGTCCTGCGAGGAGCGGGCCAGGCGCGGCGTCTCGTGCACCAGCAGGCCCACACCGTGGCCCAGGCCGTGCCCGAAGTAGTCGCCGTAGCCGGCTTCCGCGATGACGTTGTGCGCCAGCATGTGCGCGGCCTCGCCCTTCATCTCGGTGCTGATCAGCTCTTCGGCCGTCAGCTGGGCGGTCAGCACGATCTCGTAGATCTTCTTGAACTGGTCGTCCGGCTCACCAAGGATGATCGTGCGGGTGAGGTCGGAGCAGTAGCCGTCGATCTTGACGCCCATGTCGATGACGATGGGCTGACCGGCCTCGATGCGCTGGTCGCGCGGCTGGGCATGCGGCATGGCGCCCCAGGGCCCGCCCGCGACGATTGTCTCGAAGGACAGGGCGTCGGCGCCGTGCTCGCGGGCGTACATCTCGATCTCCCAAGCTACCTGCGTCTCCGTCCAGCCGGGCTCGATGCGGGCGGCGACGGCTTCGAACGCCTCGTCGCCAAGGTCGACGGCTCGCTGCAGCCGCGCGACCTCCTCCGGCTCCTTGATGGCGCGCAGCTCCTCGACGAGCGGCGGCGCCGGCTCAAAGGTTGGGCGCTCGCTTCCCGGGATGGTTTCGCGAACGCGCTGCAGCCCCTGGTACATGCCGTAGGTCACGCCCGCCGGCTCGAAGCCAACGCGCTTGCCCTGCACGCCGGCTTCCTTCAGCAGGTCAGGAAGCCAGCGTTCCAGCGAGCCGTTGCCCTTGAATAGCGTGAACTCGGGCGCTTCGCGGGTCGCCTGGTCGTAGTAGCGGAAGTCGACGGCGATGAAGGCGTCGGTCTGCGTCACCAGCAGCCAGCCCATGGAGCCGGTGAAGCCGGAGAGGTAGCGGCGATTGGCGCCGTATGTCCGGAAGGTGTCCTCCACGGGTGCGCCCACGAGCATAGCGTCCAGGTTGTGCTCCGCCATGCGCTCGCGCAGGCGTTGTACTCGCTTGTTCATCGCTTTCTTTCCTCCAGCAAGCCGATCAGCGCTTCCAGCGCCATGATGTAGCCGCGCCAGCCGAAGCCGCTGATCTGGCCTACCGCCAACTCGGCGACGACTGAGCGCCGGCGGAACTCCTCGCGCCCGTGGATGTTCGAGATATGGACTTCGATGACCGGTATCCCAACGGCGGCGAGGGCATCGCGAATGGCGAGGCTGTAATGGGTGTAGGCTCCGGGGTTTATTATAACGCCTTCCGACTGGACGCCCTGCTCCTGGATGAAGTCGACGATCTCGCCCTCGTGGTTGGACTGGAAGCAGGTCAGTTCCACGCCCAGCTCCGTGGCCTTGGCCAGGGCGCGCGCCTCGATCTCGGCCAGGGTCTGGCTGCCGTAGATCTCAGGTTCGCGGCTGCCCAGCATATTGAGGTTGGGGCCGTTGATCAGGAGGATCCTCATTCGCTGACGGCTTCCTCTGTCTGGCGCAGGCGCTCGCGTGCGGGGGCGTAAAACGCATCGTTGTAGTTCTTGCGGTGCAGCTCCTCCGTGACGTGGAGGTAGATCTGGGTAGTGTTGGCGTTGCTGTGCCCCAGCAACTCCTGGACGACCCGCAGCTCGGCGCCGCCGTCCACCATGTCCGTCGCGAAGGTGTGGCGCAGCAGGTGCGGCCAGACGCGCTGCGGCAGGCCGGCCTTGCGCGCGTGGCGCTGCACGATCAGCTGTACGGACCGCGCCGAAAGTCGAGTGCCGTCCCGGTTGAGGAAGAGCGCCGTTTCGCCGGCGGCAGGCTGCAGCCGTGGCCGGGCCTCCGCCAGGTAGCGGCGCAATGCGTCGGCGGCCGGCTGGCCGATGAGGACCATGCGCTCCTTGTTGCCCTTGCCGCGCACCAGCAGGCTGTTCTCCGCCAGGTCGAGCGCTTTCAGGTCGGCGCCGGCGACCTCGCTGACGCGCACCCCGGCTGCGTAGAGCAGCTCCAGGAGCGCGCGATCGCGGATCGCCTGTGGTGTATCGCCGTCAGCCGACTCGATGAGCGCGGTCAGCTGCTCGCGCTGCAGGTAGGCGGGTAGCTTGCGCACGCGCTTCGGCGCGCCGACGCCCGACAGCAGGTCGCGGTCGGTCTGGCCTGAGTTCAGCAGATAGCGGTAGAAGGAGTGGACCGTGCTCACCTTGCGGGTGACGCTGGCGGAGGCGAACCCGGCGTCTTTGAGGTGGGCCAGGTAACCGCGGAAGACCTGCCTATCGACCTCCAGCGCCTCGAGTTCGGCGACCTCTACGAGGTAGCCGAAGAAGTGCTGTAAGTCCGTACGGTAGTTGCGCATGGTGTACGGCGAGAGGTTCTTCTCCGCCTCCAGGTAGCGAAAGTAGGAGTCCAGCAGCGCTGACACGGCAGGCGTCCCTAGCTGGCGGCAGCCGCCGCCAGCTCCGGTGCCTCGCCGCGCCACTCGCAGCTGGTGCACTTGGCCTTGCCCTCTTTTTCGGCGGTCAGGAGGCCGCCGCATTGTGGGCAAGGCGCTGGTAGAGGTCGCGTCCAGGTGGTGAAGTCGCACTTGGGGTAGTTGGAGCAGCCGTAGAAGGTGCGGCCGCGCCGCGTGCGCCGCTCCAGGATGTCGCCGCCGCAGCGCGGGCAGGCCACGCCGACCTTAACCTGGATCGGCTTGCTCCCCTTGCACTCCGGGTAGCGGGAGCAGGCCAGGAACGGCCCGAAGCGGCCCCGCTTCACGACCATTGGGGCGCCACACTCGTCGCAGGTCTCTTCGCTAGCCTCGACAGAGGGTTGCTCTTCGCCGGCCAGCGGCTTGCTGTTCTTGCACTCCGGGAAGCCGGAGCAGGAAAGGAAGCGGCCATGGCGGCCCCAGCGGATGACCATGGGGCGGCCACAGAGGTCGCAGACCTCGTCGGTTTCCTCACGGGCGGGCGGCACGTCGCTTGCCGCTTCCAGGGCGGCCTCCAGCGGCTGGTAGATCTGTTGCACCACGGGCTGCCAGGCGCGTTCGCCGTTGGCGATGTCGTCCAGCTCGTCCTCCATCGCGGCGGTGAAATCGATGTCGACGAAGTTGGGGAAGTTCTCAACCAGCAGGTCGTTGACGACGACACCGAGATCGGTCGGCAGAAGCTGCCGGCCCTGCTTCTGGACGTAGCCGCGGTCCTGGATGGTCGAGAGGATGGGCGCGTAAGTACTGGGCCGGCCGATGCCCTTCTCTTCCAGAGCCTTCACCAGCGTGGCCTCCGTGAAGTGCGGCGGCGGCTGCGTGAAGTGCTGTTCCGGGAAGCCCTCCAGTATGCGCAGAGCATCGCCGGTGGCGAGCTCCGGCAGCGGGTTGCTGCCCTCGTCCTCTTCCGTGTCGTCGTCGCGGCCTTCAACGTAGAGCTGGCGGTAGCCGGGGAAGCGCAGCTGCGTATTGGTAGCGCGCAGCAGCAGCGTGTCCTCCGGCCGATCCTGCGCGGCTTCGATCTCAGCGGTAGCGACGTCGTAGACCGCGTCTGCCATCTGCGAGGCGATCATGCGCTGCCAGATCAAGGTGTAGAGACGGTACTGCTCGTTGCTCAGGAACGACCGAACGGAGTCCGGCTCCCTGGACATCGAGGTCGGGCGGATGGCCTCGTGCGCCTCCTGGGCGCCGCGAACCTTCTTGCGATAGAAGCGCGGCGACTTTGGCACGAAAGCCTGGCCGAAGCGCTGGCCGATGTAGCGGCGCGCCTCTTCTTTGGCGCCCTGGCCCACCTCCAGTGAGTCGGTGCGCATGTAGGTGATTAGTCCGGCCTGTCCTTGCGCGCCCATCGATACGCCTTCGTACAGCTGCTGGGCGATAGCCATAGTGCGCTTGGCGGAGTAGCCGAGACGGCGCGAGGCTTCCTGCTGCAGGGTGCTTGTGATGAAGGGCGGCGAGGGCCGGCGCACCTGCTCGCGCTGCTTGACGTCGCTGACACGCAGCCGCGCGCCCTCGATGAAGTCGACGAGGGCGGTCGCCTGCGTCTCGCTGCTGATATCGCAGTCGCGCTTCTTGTCGACGTAGCCCGCCAGGCGGGCCTTGAAGCTGGGCGGCGTTCCGGTTTTCTCGACTAGCACGTCGATCGTCCAGTACTCCTGGGCGTCAAAGTTCTCGATCTCGCGTTCGCGCTCCACCAGCAGCCGCAGGGCGACGGACTGGACGCGGCCGGCGGAGAGGCCACTCTTGACCTTCTTCCAGAGGAAGGGGCTCAGCCGGTAACCGACCAGCCGGTCCAGGATGCGACGCGCCTGTTGCGCGTCGACCAGCGGGGTATCGATGTCACGCGGCTCCTCGAACGCCTTGCGGATCGCCTCGGGCGTGATCTCGTGGAAGACGATTCGCTTGTATGGAATCCCGTCCAGGTTGATCGCTTCCACCAGGTGCCAGGCGATGGCCTCGCCCTCACGGTCGGGGTCGGTCGCCAGATAGACTATGCTCGCGTTGCGGGCGGCGTCTTCGATCTCCTTGACGGCCTTGCGCTTGGCCTTGGGGATGATGTAGCGCGGCTGGAACCCGTGTTCCGGGTCTACTCCCAGGTTCGCTTTTGGCAGGTCTCTGACGTGTCCGATGGAGGCTTTGACTTCGTAATCGCGGCCGAGGATGCTGGAGATGGTCCGCGCTTTTGCGGGGGATTCTACTACTACAAGTTCTTTCGATTTCGCCAAAAAGCCTTAGCCTCCGTAGGCGGCTTGAGCCTCACGAGCCCTGACGTAACTCATGGGCGCTGTTTGCCGCGCAAGTCCTTTCAATTCCAACATAGCTAGGATACTACTTACCGTAGCCACCGGTAAGCCGCTGGCGCGGCACACCTGGTCCACGTGCAGTGGCTCCTGTGTAAGGTAACGCAACAAAGCCACTTCAGTATCTGTAGCCGATATCCTCTCGCGCGCCTCTACCTGCTGAGGGACCATGGTCAGATTAAGCTCCTCCAGGACGTCCTCAACGTTGCGCACCAGCTTGGCGCCGTCCTGAAGCAGACTGTTGGGTCCGCGGCTTTGCGGCGAGAAGATGCTGCCGGGAACCGCCAGTACCTCGCGATTCTGCTCCATCGCCAGACGGGCCGTGATCATGGCGCCGCTTTGCAGGTCGCCCTCGATGATGAGGACGCCGCGAGCCAGCCCGGACATGATGCGATTGCGCCGCGGGAAGAAGTCGCCGCGCGGCTGCGTGCCTGGAGGGTACTCTGTAACCAAGGCGCCGGAGGCACAGATCTCGTTGGAGAGATGCAGGTGCTCTCGCGGGTAGATGACGTTGGCCCCGCTGGCCATGACCGCTATCGTGCGGCCACCGGACTTGAGGGTCGTGTTGTGTGCGATGGCGTCGACTCCGCGCGCCAGACCGCTGATCACGGTGACTCCGGCGCGGGCCAGCTCCGCGCTCAGCTCTTCGGCGCATTGGCGGCCATAGGCGGTCGGACGGCGGGTGCCGACGACTGCCACAGCCATGTCATCCGAGGCCGCGAGCTGGCCACGGACGTAGAGCACGGGTGGCGGGTCAGCGATTTCGTTGAGCAGCCGCGGATAGGAAGGGTCGTGCCAGGTGAGCGCGCGGACGTCCAGCCTCTGCAGCTGCTCCTGCTCCCCGTCCGGCGAGATGTCCGGTCGCGCTTGGACGATGGCGCTGATGGTGCGACCATCCAGGCCGGCGGCCTTCAGATCGGAAGCGTCGGCCAGCCAGGCGTTCTCCAGTGCCCCGAAGTGCTTCTCAAGCAGCCCGAAGCGCACCCGGCCGATGCCGGTGATGCGGTTGAAGGCGAGCCAGTACTTGAGATCGGCGTCGTCGTCCATGACGCCGGACATTATTAGCGGATGCTAAAAAGAAAAGCAAGCAGGCTAAGAGGCTTGCTCAGCGCGGCCGCCGGTGGTTTCCACCGCCTGCCGCAGCACGCGCACCTTCTTGATGCGGCGGCCCAGGACGGACAGCACCTTGAGAGCGAGGCCGTCGAAGCGAATCTCGTCGCCAATGTTGGGCATCTTGCCCAGCTGGTTAAAGATGAAGCCGCCCACCGTATCGAAGTCGTTCTTTTCGATCTCGATTCCGAAGAACTCCGCCAGCTCGTCGATGCCGCACTTGCCGTCGACGATTACCTCGTCGTCGCTGATCCGCTGTAGCGGCTCCTCCTCAATGTCGAACTCGTCTGCGATCTCGCCCACGATCTCCTCGACGACATCCTCCAGCGTGACCAGGCCGGCCGTGCCGCCGTACTCGTCGACGACGATGGCGATCGAGACCTTCTGCAAGCGCAGCTCCCGCAGCAGCTCGTCAACCCGCTTGGTCTCCGGGATGAAATGCACCGCGCGCATGATGTCGCGGATGCTGGAGGCCTTGCCGCCGTTGCCCGCGATGTGCCGGAGCACTTGCTTGGCGTGCGCGACCCCGACGATGTTGTCGATCGTCTCTTCGTAGACCGGGATGCGACTGTACCCTTTATCGACGATCAGCCTGATCAGTTCATCAAAGGTAGCGTTGACTTCGACAGCCACGATGTCAATTCGCGGCACCATGATCTCGCGGGCGGTGGTGTGCTCCATCTCCATGATGCTGCGGATCATGGCGCGCTCCTCGGTGGGGATACCGGTGGACTCGTCGAGCTCCGCCAGGCGCAGTATCTCGTCGGCGTCCTCGGCGTAGACGTGGTGCAGGTGGGCGACGCGCAGCAGCGTGGTCAGCGGCAGGTCCAGGATGCGCGCCGGCCAGCTGAAGATTGCCCGCACGGCCCAGACCAGCGGCTGCAGACGGCGCTCCCACTTCTCGGAGTCCTGGATGGCCAGCAGACGCGGCAGCGTTTGCAGCGCCACCAGGCCCAGCAGCGTCAACACGGCCGCGATTACGAGCGCGGGCCAGTTGTGGCCGCTGACGTCGACGGCAATGAAGGCGGCGACGGCCGCAATGATAACGACCGCCAGGTTGCGCGCCAGCGCCAGCGCCGCCAGCGTCTGCTGACGCTCGCGAGCGTATTGTTGCAGCGCATCCAGCCGGGAGCCCCGGCGCTCCGGCTGGCGAGCGCGAAAGCGCGCCACTACGCCCGCCTCCGCCAGAACCACCAGCAGCAGCAGGGCCGCCGCCAGGACCAGGACGGCCACTGCCGGCCAGGTCTCGCTATTCACGGTTGCCTCTGCGACGGGCGGACGGCGCTTTGCGGGCGGGCACTCCTACTACCGTGGCGCCGTCCTCCACGTCGTGCGTGACTACGGAGCCGGCGCCCGTGCGGGCGCCGGCTCCGACGCGGACCGGCGCCACCAGCATCGTGTCGCTGCCGATGAAGGCGCCGTCCTCGATCACAGTCTGGTGCTTGCTCTCTCCGTCGTAGTTGCAGGTGATGGTGCCGGCGCCGATGTTGACATCGCGGCCGATCTCGGCGTCGCCCAGGTAGCTGAAGTGCCCGACCTTGCTGCCGCGGCCCAGGCGGGCCTGCTTTATCTCGACGAAGTTGCCGACATGCACCCCGGTCTCCAATCGCGAGCCCGGCCGCAGGTGGCTGTAGGGGCCGACCTCCACGCCGTCCTCCAGCTGCGATTCCTCAATGACGGACGCCAGGACCCGGCAGGCGTCGCCGACTGTGCTGTCGCGGAGGATTGCATTGGGGCCGATGACGCAGTTGCGCCCGATGCGGGTGGCGCCGCCGATCGTGGTGTTGGGCTCGATAGTCGTGCCGGCCCCGATCTCCGCCGTCGCGTCGATGTACGTTGTCAGGGGGTCGCGGATGATGACGCCGCCGGCGCCCAGCAGCGCGCTGCGCACCAGGCGTTCCTCCAGCCCGGCCGTCAACTGGGAAAGCGATTCGTCCATAGCGTCAGGCAACGGTGAGGGGAAGCAATGGGAGCGGGCTATCGCGCAAGGAAGCTCAAGCGGACAGGGCGCGGCAAAGCGAGGGTTATGGGCCTGGCGGCCCGGGGCGTGATGCCCTCAGTACTGGGTGGTTCTTCTTCAGCGTTAAGCAAGAACGTTTGGCCTGTTGTTCCTATCGCAATTCAGGTTGGTTCAATGGTAGAGGCGTGTGCCGGGCGCTGTCAAATCGAGCCGAGAGCCGCGTTCGGGCGGCCAAATAGAGGCCATGCTATAATTCAGGCCGAAGTGAACTCCAGCGAAATCCGCAACTCCTTCGTCCAGTTCTTCGAAAAAAGAGACCACAAGCGCCTCCCGAGCGCTCCTCTCGTCCCCGCCGGCGACCCCACGCTCCTCTTCACCAGCGCCGGCATGGTGCAGTTCAAGCCTTACTTCCTGGGCCAGGCCAAGCCGCCGGCCAAGCGCCTGACCACGGTGCAGAAGTGTTTCCGCACCAGCGACATCGAGTCTGTGGGCGACGCCTCGCACCTGACGTTCTTCGAGATGCTCGGCAACTTCTCGGTCGGCGATTACTTCAAGGCGGAGGTCATCCCCTGGGCCTGGGAGTACGTCACCAGGACGCTGAAGCTGGACGCCGAGCGCCTCTGGGCTGCCGTCTACCTGGATGACGACGAAGCGTTCAAGCTCTGGCGGCAGCAGGGCGTGCCGGAATCGCGCATCAGGCGCTACGGCGAGGAGAGCAACTACTGGTTCTCCGGAGACGTCGGCCCTTGCGGACCCTGCTCCGAGATCCACTACGACTTCGGGCCGACGCCCGGCTGTGCCGAGTGCGCCGCCGGCAGCTGCCACCCCGAGGTGGAATGCGGCCGCTTCCTGGAGATCTGGAACCTCGTCTTCATGGCGTTCTTCTGCGACGGCGACCAGAAGACGCCGCTGCCTTCCCGCAACATCGATACCGGCGCCGGCCTGGAGCGCCTGACCGTCGTCAAGCTGTTCGAGAGCGACGCCTGGGCCGACAAAAGCGCGCACCCCTCCGTCTACGACACCGATCTCTTCCGGCCGATCATCCAGCGCATCGAGGAGCTGAGCGGCAAGCGCTACGGCGAGGACCCGCAGACTGACCGCGCGATGCGTATCGTGGCGGAGCACGGCCGCGCCGTGGCCTTCCTCATCGGCGACGAGCGGACGCCGGTCATCCCGGCGAACGAGGGCCCGGGCTACGTAGCGCGGCGCATCCTGCGGCGGGCCGTCTACTTCGGGCGCGCTTACCTCGGGCTGGAGGAGCCGTTCCTCGGCGAGGTAGCTCAGGCCGTGATCGAGCAGATGGCCGGCGAGTACCCAGAGCTGGAGCGCCAACGCAAGTTCGTGCTGGAGATAATCGCGCCGGAGGAACGCCGCTTCGAGGAGACGCTGAGCAGGGGGCTGGAAATCCTTAACTCCACGATAGATTTCACTGAAAAAATACGTGCAGTCTCACATGACTTTTCCAAGCGGCTTAGAACTCAAGTGGACGAGATGGCCACGTCTATAACTTCTTTAGACGAC
>Ga0070741_10019894_pt1 | contig 10674 bp, 11 predicted proteins | sample Coa_R1_4_FD_66440 | JGI IMG/M metagenome (GOLD analysis project Ga0070741, IMG submission 66440) | Surface soil microbial communities from Centralia Pennsylvania, which are recovering from an underground coalmine fire - Coalmine... | ecosystem: Environmental > Terrestrial > Soil > Unclassified ... | reverse complement strand
GGCCCTCCGGCGCCCGTCGCCGAGGTAGAGGGCGCGGACCACGTCGCCGCCGAGCGTGCTCGGCCCGAACAGGTTGAAGGGCATGCCGGCGAAGTAGAACCGGACGAAGTCCGCGACCGGCCGGCGGAAGCCGAGCGACCGCGCGATCATCGACCACTTCCAGGCGCTGAGCAGCTGGCCGGCCAGGAAGAGGGCCGTCGCCCACGCGAACGGGACCGCACGGACGTCGGCGAGCGTCCGGGCGAGCTCGCCGAGATCGACCTTGGCGACGAGCCAGCCGACGATCCCGGCCGTCACGGCAACGCGGACCGCCCACCGCACCAGCGGACCTCCGCGCAGCATGCGCGATTGTCGCTATTCGACCGGCCTTTGCAATCGTGCTAAGCGCGCGGGATGCCAGCGGATACGCGCCACGAGCCGGCGGACTTGATCGTCGTCGGCGGAAGCGTCGGCGGCCTCGCCGCGGCGATCCTGGTCGCCGATCGGCGCCGGCGCGCCGTCGTCCTCGAGCGCGGCAAGGAGCTCGGCGGCGGCGCCGGCGGCGAGCCGGAGACGATCGCCGCCGCCGGCACGCGGTTCCAGCGCGCCGCAGGCATCGACGACTCCCCCGAATGCTTCGCGGCGGACATCGCCGCCGTGAGCCGGCACCACGTCGAGCCCGCGCTCGCCGCCGCCGTCGCCGCGCAGAGCGCGCCGCTGATCGAGTGGCTGGCGGATCGGGGCGGGTTGACGATCGAGGTGCTCGCCCGGTACGCCGCGGCCGGCCATTCCGTCCCGCGCCTTCACTGGCTCGCGGAGCACGGGGGAGCCTCGCTCGTCGCCGCGCTGGTTCGCGCCGCGACCCGTCACGTCCGGATCACGGTCCGGACGGGAGCGGTCGTCGAGCGCCTGACGCGCGACGAGAGCGGCGCGGTGACGGGCGTCGCGCTGAAGCCGGACCGCCGCGGCGGCGGCGCGGCGCTCGCGGGGAACGTGCTCCTCGCCTGCGGCGGCTTCGGCGCCGCCGATGCCCTCGTCGCCGAGCACTGCCCGAACGTCGCGGCGCTCCCGTACCTCGGCTGGCCCGGCGCCGTCGGCGAGGGGCTCCGGCTCGGGGCCGAGGCCGGCGGCGCGACACGGCATCTCGCCGGCTGCCTCGTGCTGCCGCTCCTCGCGATGCCGGGCGCACTCGCCGTGACCGCGCCGGTCGTCGACCTGGGCGCCGTGCTCGTGAACCAGTCCGGCCGCCGCTTCATCGACGAGACCGGGGAGCGCCTCGCCGTCGCGAGCGCGATCGCCGGGCAGCCCGGCAGGATGGCGTACCTCCTCTTCGACGAGCGGATCGCCACGGCGGCACGCGCCGTCGACCCGTACTTCGCCAACGTCGTGCTGCCGCGCGCCGGCCGCCGCGCGGCGTCGGTCGAGGCGCTCGCGAAGCAGTTCGAGTTCGATGCGGCCGGCCTCGCGCTCACGCTGGAGACCTACAACGGCAACCTCGAGCTGGGCGGCGATCCGTTCGGCCGCGACCGCTTCGGCGGCCCGCTCGAGCCGCCGCTCCACGCGATTCGCGTCACCGGCGCGCGCTGGCGGACGCTCGGCGGCCTCGCCGTCGACGCGTCGGCGCGCGTGCTGGACGGCGCGGGGCAGCCGATCCGCGGGCTCTACGCGACGGGCGGTGCGGCGGAAGGCCTCGGCGGCGACGGCACCGAGGGACTCCTCGCCGGCATGGACGCGCTCGCGGCGCTAGCCCTCGCCCGGCTCGCGGCGCTCGACGTGGTCGCGCAGGCCGACGCGGCCGCCGAGGCCGAATAGCCCCGACACCTCCCCCGCCGTCGCGGTGAAGAGGTTCACGAGCGCAAAGAAGAGCTCGTCGAGCGTCCCGTAGACCCACGGCGACGCGCCGAAGGCGGCGAAATCCTCGGGCCGCGGACTCCAGCCGCGCACGTCGTCGCCCCAGATCGGAACGAGGACGTCCCCGATGCGGAGGTACGACGGCGGGTCGAACGCGGCGGGCGGCATCGACGGGTGCGTTACGCTCGGACTCCGCCGCCTCGCAACCTCAGCCGAAAAAAACCGACCGTCGCCGGCGGCGGAGACGCGTCACCATCGCCTGGACCTTCCGGCGGACCTTGGCCGCTTCGACGCGCGAGCGCTGCCAGCGCGGCTCTCCGTCGGGGATCGAGAGGCGGATCGGCTTCCCGAAGCGGATGAACCACTTGGTCGGCAGGGGCAGCGCGCCGAGGAGCCCGAGGAACGGAAAGAACGGCGTCATCGGCACGTACGGGACGCCGAGCATCCGCCCGAGCGTCTCGGCGCGGCCGACGACGGGGTAGATCTCCTCGGCCCCGAGGACGGCGACGGGGACGATCGGCACGTCGAGCGCGAGCGCGATGCGGACGAAGCCGGCGCTGAACTGCCGGAGTCGGTAGCGATCCGGAAAGACCTTCGCGACGCCGGGGACGCCCTCCGGAAAGAGCAGCACGAGCTCCCCGGCTTCGAGCAGCGTGCTCGCGGTGTCGCGCGAAGCGACCGCGCCACCGACCTTGCGGTAGAACGTCGCGACCGGCCCCATGTTCTCGACGAAGCGGTCGTAGAGAAAGCGCAGCGCCCGGCGGCGGTGGATCTCGACCGCCGTCGCGAGCATTGCCCCGTCGAACGGGATCGCGCCGGAGTGGTTCGCGACGAGGAGCGCCGGTCCATGCGCGGGGAGGTTCTCGGCGCCGCTCACCTCGATGCGCCAGTAGCGGTCGTGGAGGAAGCGGAACGCGGGGAGGACGCGCCGGCGGACCTCGGGATCGAAGCCGAACGGATCCCGCGAGGCCTCGCTTTCAGCCGACCCCGGTACGCGCTCAGCCTGGATTTCCAGCGTGACGGCCGGGGCCGCATCCCCCGCACCCTTCCCGCCTCCGCGCAACGTCTTCCCCTCCCGGGCCGGTCTATAGCCCAAACCGGATCGAGAAAACAAGGTAAAAGTTGCGCGATCAGCCGAGCGCGACGGTCGCCGTCCCGATCACCCAGCGCTCCCCGTCCTCGCTCTCGAGCCAGACGTCCAGCTCGGCCGTGCGCGTCGCGTCGATTTTCTGCGTGACGGCGCCGCAGAGGCGGACGCGGCGATCCGGCAGCACGAGCGCGCGGAACGTCGTGCCGAGCCGCCGGAGGGTCCCCATGCCCGCCCAGTCCTCGATGAACGAGGCGAGGAGCCCCATGCTCATGTTCCCGGGCGTGATCATGCCGGGGAGCCCCTCCCGGCGGGCGCCCTCGTCGTCGGTGAAGCGGGGCGACCATTGGCCGGCGGCGCGCGCGTACGACCGGACCTGATCCTTCGACAGGAAGAGGACGCGCTCGGCGAGCTCATCGCCCTCCTCGACGTCCGTGAAGGCGCGGCGCTCGGCCATCAGCGGTGCATGAACCGGTTGTCGACGATCGCGACGGTCTCGCCGCGCTGGTTCACGAGCGTGAACCGGATCACCACGAAGACCATGCTGCCCGACCGCCCGGTCTTCTCGTACACCTCGTGCAGCGTGCAGCGAACCTCGATCGTGTCGCCGGCACGGACGGGGACGCCGAGCTCGATGTCCTTGCCGGCGTCGAAGCCGGTCCGGATGTTGATGCCCTTCGGCAGCGTGTCGGGGTAGAACTTCGCGCCCCGGTAGCGGACACAGTAGGTCGGGTGGCCGACGAGACCCGGGCCCGGCTCGACGTACTCCGGTCGCGTCTCGCCGAGCGCCTTCGCGAAGTCGATGAGCTCCTCGGCCGTGATCGGACCGTGCACGGCCCGGTCGAACTCCTGGCCGAGGATCGACGAATCGATCTCGAGTGCCACCGGACGAAGCTAGGCGATCGATCGGGTCACGGCAAGGTCGGCGTCCCCGTCACGCCGGGCGACGCTGGCGGAAATCGACCGGCCGGTAGCTGCCGTCGCGGAGCTCGCGCACCAGGTCGTCGATCGAGCGGATGTCGGCGTCGAACTCCGTCGCGCAGACGCCGACGAAGCTGACCAGGTGCGAGTCGCTCCCGCCGTAGGCCTTGTAGCCGCGGCTCCGGATCAGCTCGGCGACGCGCGCATCCTCGCCGCGGCGGCTGCCGCCGTTCAGCGCCTCCACCGCGACGACCCCCTCGAGCGGCGGCTTGGTCTCGTAGTGCGCGCAGAGGCCGACCGTCGGCCGCCCGGGATGGCACGGGAGGGCGATCCCGCCGAGACGCGCGACCTCGGTGATCAGCTCCTGCGCCGGGAGTCGCACGTTCGTGAAGTCGAAGCGCGCGACGATGTCCGCGTTGACGCCGTAGACGAGCACGTGGCCGTAGTCGGTCTCGACCTCGGCCGCCGTCAGGATGCGAAAGCCGTACGCGTCCTCGAGCGCGCGATAGTCGCGCGTCGGATCGAACTGCCGGTGCTCGGTCAGCACGATGCCGTCGAGGGGGCGCTCGTCCCGCTTGCGGGCGAGGATCTTGAGATACGCCTCGACCGGGGCGCGGCTGTCGTCCGAAAGCTCGGAGTGCAGGTGCAGATCGAGGATCACCGCGGACGGAACTTCGCGAGCGTCACGTCGGGCGTCACGTCGTCGAAGACGACCTCGACCGGCATGCCGACCGTCACGGCGTCGGGCGCGCAGCCGACGACGTTCGTCATGAGCCGCGGTCCCTCGTCCAGCTCGACGACGGCGAGGACGTACGGCAGCTCCTCGCGGAACCCGGGCGCCTGGTTCTGATGGGTCACCGTGAAGCTGTAGACGGTGCCGCGGCCGGCGGAGCGACGCCATTCGATGTCCGGGGAGAGGCACGCCGGGCAGAGCGCACGGGGATAGAAACGGGTTTCGCCGCACGCTCGGCAGCGCTGGACGTAGAGCTCGTGGCGCGCGAGCGCCTCCCAGAACCCGCGTGACTCCTCGTCGATGCGCGGCAGCGGCTTCTTGTACGCTTTCGCGTCCGCCATCACGCCCGTCCGAGGATCATGGTCGCGCCGCTGTGGCGCTGGCCGAGCATGCCGCCCGTCCCGTGGACCGCCGCGATCTCGGCGTCCTTCACCTGCGCCGGGCCGGCGTCGCCGCGGAGCTGCCGCGTCGCCTCGATGACGAGGAAGATGCCGCGCATGCCGGGGTGATTCGACGACAGGCCGCCGCCGTCGGTGTTCACGGGCAGCGCGCCGCCGAGGCCGATCCCGCCGTTCGCGCAGAACGCGCCGCCCTCGCCGCGCTTGCAGAAGCCGAGCGCCTCGAGCGTCGCGAGGACCGTGATCGTGTACGAGTCGTAGACCATCGCACAGTCCACGTCGGCGGGCGTCACGCCCGCGCGCGCGAAGGCGAGCGGTCCGGACTGCGCGGCGGCGATGTCGAGGAGATCGTGCCGCCCCGCGCCGGGGTGGCGCGCCGTCTCCGCACCGCCGAGGATGACGACGGGCCGCTTGCGCAGGTCGCGCGCGCGGTCGACCGACGTCAGGACGAGCGCCCCGCCGCCGTCCGAGATCATGCAGCAGTCGAGGAGGTGCAGCGGCGACGAGATCATGCGCGACGCGAGCACGTCCTCGACCGTGATCGGCTCGCGATACTTCGCGTCGGGATTCAGCGCGGCGTGCCGCCGCATGGTCACCGCGATCTCGGCGAGCTGCTCGCTGGTCGTGCCGTACTCGTGCATGTGGCGCTGCGCGACGAGCGCGTAGGAGCCGACGATGGTCGGGCCGAACGGCGCCTCGAAGTTGTCCGGCGGCTCCGACATGAAGCCGCCGCCGGTCCCGATCGCGAAGCGCTCGGACGCCGCCGTCGAGCCGTACGTGACGAGCGCCACGCGGCAGAGCCCCGCGGCGATCGCCGCGGCCGCGTGGATGCAGTGCGAGACGAACGACGAGCCGCCGATCGCCTGCGAATCCAGGTGATCCGGCCGCAGGTTCAGGTGCTGGCAGAGCGACAGGATCCCGATCGGGCCGACGCCGCTGGTGAAGAAGCCGTCGACGTCGCGGATCGAGAGGCCGGCGTCGGCGAGCGCGGCGCGCGCGCTTTCCGCGTGGATCTGGAACGGCGTCATGTGCGGCGCGTACCGGGTCGGGTGCTCCCATGCGCCGACGACGGCGACCTTCCCCCGGACGCTCACGCGAGCCCCGCGGCGAACGTGCCCACCAGCCGGTTGAACGCGTCGGCCTGCTCGAGCGGCGCCTGATGGCCCGCCGCCGGGAGGACCTCGAGCCGGGCGCCGGCGATCCCCTTCGCGAGCCCCTCCGACAGCGCGACCGGCGTGACACCGTCGTCGGCGCCGGCGACGACGAGCGTCGGCGTCCGGATCTTCGCCAGCAGGGGCGCGCCGTCGAACGCCCGGCAGGCGAGCAGGTCGCCGTAGCGGACCCGCGGATCCGTCTTCACCTGCTCCATCCACGCCTCGCGCATCAGATCCATGCCCGTCGACGGAGAGAAGGTCTCGGTCGTGAACTGCTGCGGCAGGCGCCCGCGGACGACGTCCGCGATCGAGTCGGGATCCAACGGGAAGCGCGCGCCGCTGCAGGCCACGACGAGGCCGCGAACGAGCTCGGGATGCCGAGCCGCCACGGCGAGCCCGATCGCGCCGCCCATGCTCCGCCCGACGAGGACGAACGGCCGGAGCCGGACGACGCGGGCGAAGCGGACGACGAAGTCGGCGTACGCCTCGACCGTCGGGAGGCCGTCGAGGCCGCCCGAGCGGCCGTGTCCGGGAAGGTCCGGCGCGACGACGCTGTTCTCCTGCGCCGCGGCCTCGAGCTGCCGGCGCCACATCCCGGCGTTGCTGCCGGCGGCGTGCACGAGGAGGAAGAGCGTGCCCCGGTCGAGCGGCGGCGGGACGTCGGGCAGCGTCGTCGGCCGGCTGTGGAGGTAGTGGACCGCGACGCCGTCGACGGTCGCATACTTGCTTGCGTACGGGGCCGGCAAACGCGCCGTCGTAAGACGGCGGCACGCCGGCTGTCAACGGACGGCTGGGGACACGCCGCACGCCGGACCCTGCGAGCCGGGTCGCTTGCGACTCGACGAACCGCCCGCCAGTCTCGATCGCACACCCGTGCATCGCGCGCGCCTCAAGTGGAGCCGTTCCGCGGCCGATATCCAGGCGGATCGGTCTGCCAGCGGGTCAAAAGTCTGACCGGTCCGCATACGGAATGTTCACCGTCATAGGGCTCGTGATCGTGTTCGCCGCCGTCCTCGGAGGCTTCGGGATGGCGGGCGGGCCGTTCCACGTGCTGATCCAGCCCGCGGAGCTGGTGGTGATCGGCGGCGCGGCGGTCGGGACGCTCGTGGCGTCCGCGCCGGGAAAGATGCGCGGGCGGCTCTTCGGGACGATCGCCAAGGCCTTCGGCAGCTCGAGCCCGACCAAGGACGACTACCTCGAGCTGCTGAAGCTGCAGTACGAGGTCTACTCGTTCATGCGGAAGAACGGGGCCGTCGCGCTCGACGAGCACGTCTCGAACGTCGAGAAGAGCAGCATCTTCTCGAAGTACTCGTCGTTCCTCTCGCGCCACCACGCGGTCGAGTTCTTTCGCGACGCCCTGAAGCAGATCGTCAACGGCACCGCCTCGGCCGAGGAGCTCGACGTCCTCCTCGACACCGAGCTCGACACGCATCACGAGGAGGGGGCGATTCCGGTGGCGCTCCTCCAGAAGACCGCCGACGCGCTGCCCGGCCTCGGCATCGTCGCGGCCGTGCTCGGCATCGTCATCACGATGGGGCACCTCGACGGCGGACCCGAGGAGATCGGCCACCACGTCGCGGCGGCGCTGATCGGGACGTTCCTCGGCATCCTCCTCTGCTACGGGCTTTTGCATCCGATCGCGACCAATGCCGAGCTGCAGGAGATCTCGAGCGGTAAATACCTCCGCTGCATCAAGGAAGGCGTCGTCGCCTCGCTCAAGGGCGCCGCGCCGATCGTCGCCGTCGAGTTCGCGCGCAAGGCCATCTTCTCCGACGAGCGCCCGTCGAGCGACGAGACGGACGCGGCCTGTAGAGCCGTCAAGGCGGCCGCGTAGCCATGGCGGCGGCCGAGGACGCGAAGCCGCGCGTCATCGTCCGGTGGAAGAAGAAGGGCCACGCCGCGCACCACGGCGGCGCGTGGAAGGTCGCCTACGCGGACTTCGTGACCGCGATGATGGCGCTCTTCATCGTCCTCTGGCTTCTCACCCAGGCGGACATGCGGCTCCGCCAGCAGATCGCCCAGTACTTCCGGAGTCCCGGCGTGCTGACCGGCGGCTCGCTCGTCACCGACCAGTCGAACGAGGCGAAGTCGCGCGAGCCGAAGGTCGTCGCGAAGGACATCATCGTCGTCCAGGGGCGCGGCGAGCAGGAGCGGCTCGAGGGTGAAGCGGAGGAGATCCGAAAGGCGGTCGCGCAGGTCGCCTCCGAGAGTCCGGACCTCGCGGCGCTGAAGGAGCAGGTGATCGTCCAGGTGACCGACGCCGGCCTGTCGATCCAGGTCGTCGACAAGGGACGGAACCTGCTCTTCGACCTCTCGTCGGCGGACCTGAAGCCCGCGCTCGTCGAGCTGCTGAAGCGGCTCGCCGGGCTCCTCGCCCACCTTCCGAACAACATCCAGATCGGAGGCCACACCGACAGCCGGCCGTTCCCCATGAGCTCCAAGATGACGAACTGGGAGCTCTCGTTCCGGCGCGCCGACGCCGCGCGGCGGGTGCTCGAGACGAGCGGCGTCCCGCCCACGCAGATCGACCGGGTGATCGCCTACGCGGATTCCCAGCCGCTCGTGCCGGCGGACCGCTTCGCCGACGAGAACCGGCGCCTGTCGATCCTCGCCGCGCGGAAGGAAGCGCCGCCGGCGCCGGACGCGGCCGCCGATCCCGACGCGCCGGTGGCGCTCCCGGCCGACCCGTTGCCGGCGTCCCGCTGACGGCGTTTCGCTCCCCCGCGGCGCCGGCTAGGATCCCGCCGCGTGCGTGCCCGTGACCTCGCGACGCTGGAGCTCCCGCGGCTCCTCGAGTCGATCGCCGACCTGACGCGTTCCACCGCCGGCCGGCGCGCGGTCCGGGAGCTGCGGCCCGCCGCCACGGTCGACGAGGCGAACCGCCGTCTCGACGTCCTCGGCGAGGCGATCGAGCGGACGCGCGTCCGCGGCCGCCCGCCGACCGGCGACGTTCCGGACGTCGCCCCCATCCTGGCCGCCGCCGCGCCCGAGGGCGCGGCGCTCGAGGCGCGCCGTCTCTCGGAGCTCGCCGACGTCGTCGGGGTGGCGAAGACCGTGCACGCATGGCTGGCGCGGGAGCCCGAGGCCGCCCCTGCGCTCGCCGGCCTGGCCGACGAGCTGCCGCTCGCCGCGGAGGTCGACGCGGCGCTCGCCTACACGCTCGACGAGCGCGGCCTCATCCGCGACGATGCGAGCCCCGAGCTCGCTGCCGCCCGGATCGCGACGCGCGAGCTCCGCGCCCAGCTCGAGACCCGGCTCCTCCGGCTCGTGCGCGAGCCCGACATGGCGACGACGGTCACCGAGACGTACGTCACGGTGCGGAACGGGCGCTTCGTCGTGCCGATCCGGACCGCGGCGGCGCCGAGCGTCGCCGGCGTCGTGCAGGACCGGTCGGCGTCGGGCGAGACCGTCTTCATCGAGCCGCTCTTCGCCGTCGATCTGAACAACCGGCTCCTCCTCGCCGCGAAGGACGAGGAGGCCGAGGAGCGCCGCGTCCGCGCCGAGCTGACCACGCTCGTCCGGGCGCATGCCGCCGAGCTCGCGACGCTCGAGCGGCGCCTCGCCGAGGTCGACGCGCTCGGCGCCGCGGCGGTGTTCTCGCTCGCGCACGCGTGTGCGCGGCCGGCGCTCGGCGCACCGGACGTCGCGCTCGCCGGCGCACGTCATCCGCTCCTGCTCGTCGCCGGCCGGCACGCCGTGCCGGTCGACATCCGGCTGCGCGCCGACCAACGCGGGCTCGCGATCACCGGCCCGAACGCGGGCGGGAAGACCGTGACCCTCAAGACGCTCGGGGTCTGCGCGCTGATGGCGAACGCGGGCCTCTTCATCCCGGCCGCGGAAGGCAGTCGGCTCCCGTTCTTCGACGCGGTGCTGGTCGACATCGGCGACGAGCAGTCGATCGAGCGCGACCTCTCTACGTTCTCGGGGCACGCCGCGAACCTCGCCGCGATCGCGGCCGCGGCGACGCCGGGCGCGCTCGTGCTGCTCGACGAGCCCGGCGTCGGCACCGACCCGGTCGAGGGCGCGGCGCTCGCCGTCGGCGTGGTGACCGACCTGCTCGAACGGGGGCCGCGCGTCGTCCTCACGTCGCACTACGCGCAGGTGAAGACGTTCGCGCTGTCGCGACCGGACGTCGAGGTGGCCGCGTTCGACGTCGATCCCGACACCGGTGCGCCGCGCTTCGTGCTCGTCTACCACAGCGTCGGGCAGAGCCTGGCGCTCCCGATCGCGCGCCGGCACGGCATTCCGGAACGCGCCCTGCAGGTCGCCGAGGGGCTCCTCGCCGGCGACAGCCTCGACCTCGGCCGGGCGATCGCGCGGCTGGAGGAGAGCCGGCGCGAGTACGAGCGCCGTCGCGACGCCGCCGACGCCGAGCGCGCCGGGCTCGCGCAGGCGCGCGCCGACGCCGACGCGCTCGCGGCGGATCTCCGCGCGCGCCAGCGGCGGCGCTGGAGCGAGGACCTGGCGGAGTCGCGCGAGTTCCTCCGCGACGTCCGCGCCCGCGGCGCGGCCCTCCTGGACGCGCTCCGCGAGCAGCCCGAGCGGGCCGCG
>Ga0070741_10019892_pt1 | contig 10674 bp, 14 predicted proteins | sample Coa_R1_4_FD_66440 | JGI IMG/M metagenome (GOLD analysis project Ga0070741, IMG submission 66440) | Surface soil microbial communities from Centralia Pennsylvania, which are recovering from an underground coalmine fire - Coalmine... | ecosystem: Environmental > Terrestrial > Soil > Unclassified ... | reverse complement strand
GGTCAAGGCCGTCAGCCGCCGAAGGCGGTGGCGCGTCCAGCGCCAGCCTTGAGGCCGGCCGCTCGGCGGTCTACTTCAACACAGTTGCTCCCCGGTGAACCTTGCCGATTGCCACCGTCGCCGGCGTGATGCGAAGCATCATCGCCGACTTGGCGCCGAGCCTTTGGGGCGCCAGGACCACACGATTTCGCCGTCCGCAATGCTGCCGCACGTCCTACGGAACATCACGTCCACCGCATTCCGCTCCACGTTCGTGACGACGCGTACGCCCCTGTGCCGGAGCGGAACGGCGACAGTTAGATCATGATTTTCGGAAAAACGAAAGAACAATATTTTTCACGCCAGGGCTGGACAAATCGAATAAAATGGAATCGGAAAAAACGAACTGATTTGCCCGCCGGGCAGCCGGCCTTACGCCAACCAGTTCTCAACCTTCAGGCCGCGGATGCGTTTGAACTCACCGTCATTCGCAGTCACGACAGTCGCGCCGACGGCCGCGGCGTGCGCGGCGATCAGCATGTCGTTGCTGCCGATCGGTTGGCCGGCTGCTTCGAGCTCGGCGCGAATGCCGCCATATTCCCTGTCCGCTGGGGCGTCGAACGGCAGGACGTTGATCTCGCCGAGCAGATCCTCGACTGCTTTGTGAAGGCGGGCCGACCCGCTTTTCGCGGAGCCGTAGCGAAGCTCGGCCGCGACGATGATGCTGGTGCAGATATTGCTTTCTCCAAGCCTGGCGATCCGCTTGGCAGCCTTGCCGTTGGGATGTCTGATCAGGTCGGAGACAATATTCGTGTCCAGCATGTAGAGGGTCAAAGCACCCTCTCCGGTGCCGGCACGGGATCATCGATTTGCGGGAATGGCTCTTCCAGCGGCTCCATCGTCTTGAGCAGCGCGATAAGCCCGCGCTTGCGCACCGGCTCAATGACAAGGCGGTCGCCGTCGCGATGCATGATCGCTTCGTCGCCGGGCAGCTCGAATTCGACGGGGATCCGCACTGCCTGGTTGCGGCCGTTGCGGAATAGTTTCACGCGTCGCGGCTCGGACATCTGTTGCCTTGGACGTGGCATATGCCATTGACATATGCCAAAAATCAGGGCGCCGCAAGGGCGTGCAAGTCCGTCAGCGGAGCGATCTGCGGGGTCGGTGAACCGCCGAGCACCACCCGGATGTCGCTTCGCTCATCGAGCGACGGAAAGGCTGCTACTGCTTCGCCAGCGCCAGCGAGAATTCGCCGTTGCGGATGCGCATCGGGAGGCCTTCGGCGAATTTCGCCACCGCATCCTCGCCATAGGTGGCGACGAGCTCGGCGAGTGCGGCGAACAGGCTCGCTTGCGCCAGGCAATCGCCGTCGACACCGTCATGGCGCGCTTCGGCCCACGCCTCGTTCAGATAGGAGAGCGCCGCCTGCTTCTGCTCGTGATCGGGAAGGGGCTCGCGGGCGAGATGGAAGGACATGTGACTGCGCTTGAAACAGGAGGGACAGAACTGACGCGTTCTGTGACAGGTCAGGCGCGTCGAACGCTGGTTTAGCACGCAAGGCGCATGCGCCTAGAGCAGTTCTTTAGGAAAGGTTAACGCGTGTTGATAAAGGGAGCAGATGGTTCCGGCGGTGCGATTTGGATTTGTTCAGCGCGTCGGACGCAACTCCCAGCCCCGTCATCCTGAGGTGCTCGCGATAGCGAGCCTCGAAGGATGAACGGCCCGGATGCTGCAGCGGGGGCCGTGCATCCTTCGAGGCCGCCGCGGAGCCTGTCATCGGGCCGCGCGTTCGCGCGGACCCGTCGGCGACGGCACCTCAGGATGACGGGGAATAGTTTGAACTCGCGGCGGATCCGCAGCCGCTAATTCGCGTACCTTGCCGTGAGATCCCGGGAGATCTTCGAGCCTTCCTCGACATAGCGGCGGATGGCGACCAGGGCGGCCGGGGTGCAGGTGCGATAGGTCTGCTGGAAGCCGTTATAGCCGCGGTTGAAGGCGGCGATCATGCGGGTGCGGCGGTCGCCTGTGGGCGTCTCGGCATCGATCAGCGCCTGCATCTGGTTGCGCCATTTCGGCCCTTCATTGCTGCCGCAGATGCCGCGCAGATAATGCAGCGCGCCGAGGATCTCTGCGAGCCGCTGCAGGTCGCCATCGAACGGCGCAGCCGTGGCAGCTCCTGCAGCGCCTTCCTCGGCCGCGCGCACGGGCGCAGCCAGGCTCAGGCAGATCAGGAGGGGGGCGAGGAGGCGTGTTCGCATGATGAGGTCCGACCCGCCTGATAGCGCCTTAATTGCGCATTAAGCAAGGCGCCTAAAGCGCGATGAGATTAGGATGAATCCTCATCGCGCTTTAGCTCTTTGATTGAGCATGGTCTTTTCGGAAAACCGCGTCACACTTGTCCGGATCATGCTCCAGCTTGCGGAAAATTAAGGGTTTATTAGCCGCTGGGCGGCCTCCAGCACCTCCGGCAGGCCCCCGGTCAGCCTGAGGTCGCCAAGGGCGGATGGCGGGAGCCATTTGAAGTCGTCGTGTTCGTCGTTGAGCACGGGCTCATTGGCCCGCCAGCGCGCCGCAAACGACATGATCACATAGTGCCCGCCGCCGGCGGAGGGCAGCACCTCGCGCCAGCCGGCGAGGCCGACAATATCGATCTCAAGCCCGGTTTCCTCATCGACCTCGCGCGTCAGCGCCTGATGCAGCGATTCGGCGAATTCGACCCGGCCGCCGGGGAGGGAATAAAAGCCCTTGCCGGGCGAGCGGGCGCGTCGCACCAGCAGCACCTTGCCGTCGCGGAAGATCGCGGCGCTGACGGCCAGTTGCGGCCGGGGGTTTGCGGGTGTCTCGCCCATCAATGGGTCATGATGTAATCGACATTGCCTTCGGTACCGGCATTGATAATGCCGCCGGCCGCCTGCACCAACTCCTTCAACCAGCTGAGCGCCTGTACCGCGAGCTTGGCGCGGGTGGCATCCGGGGCATCGCGCATGGCGTCGCTGACGGCGGTCAGGATGTTGGTCATGGTTTCCGTCATGTGGTCGAATTCGGCGCGCGTGAGCGGGTCGGCGGTTTCATAGGCCTCGATCGCGAGATCGCGTGCCCTGAAATTGGAGGCGATGAAGTGCTCCGCATAGGACAGCGGGCGCCACTCGAGGAATTCGGCGGCACAGTCCGGCATGTCCGGGATCAACTCCAGAAGCATGATGGCTTCGTTGAAGTGATTGAGATAGTCGGTGGCAAGCCCCGTGCGGGGATTGATATTGGCAGCCTTCAAGGTCGCCATGCGCGTGGCTTCGTCGAGGCCCGTCAGGATTGCCGTCGGTGCAGGAGGCGCGGATGGTGTAGCCAAGGAGATCATGTCTGCAGTGTTGCCATGCAGGGTTAAAGGCGGCTGAATCGATACCTATTTAGGCGTGAAGAATGTGCGGACGGTTTGTCATTACCTCGCCTCCGGAGGCGCTGCGGCGGATTTTTGGCTATCTCGAGCAGCCGAATTTCCCGCCACGGCATAATATCGCGCCGACGCAACCTATACCTGTAATCATTCTCGAAAACAGGGCGCGGCATTTTCATCTCATGCGATGGGGTTTGATTCCGTCCTGGGTGAAAGACCCGCGCAAATTCACGCTTCTGATCAATGCGCGTTCCGAGACGGTGCTTGAAAAACCCGCATTCAAGAATGCGATCCGGCGTCGGCGCTGCCTCATCCCCGCCGACGGCTATTATGAATGGCAGGTCGTGGACGGCCGCAAGCGGCCCTTTTTCATTTATCGGCGGGATCACCAGCCGCTCGGGCTCGCCGGCGTCGCAGAGACCTGGATGGGGCCGAACGGCGAGGAACTCGACACGGCCGCGATCGTCACCACGGCCGCGAGTCCGGAGCTGTCGGTCTTGCATCACCGGGTGCCGGTCGCGATCGACGAGGTCGACTTCGCGCGCTGGCTCGATTGCAGCGAGGATTCGGCGGAGCCCGTGCTCGCGCTGATGGCGCCGCCGCGCACGGGAACATTTGCCTGGCACGAAGTCTCGACACGCGTGAACCATGCCGACAATGACGATGCGCAGCTCGTGCTGCCAATCACGGACGAGCAACGCGCGGCGGAAGCCGCGCCGAAGCTGGCGAAGCGCGCGGTGCGTAAGGCCCCGCCCGCTACGACCGATGACGGGCAGGGGAGTTTGTTCTAAGGCGCTCTCGCAATCGCCGCTGTTCGACTGTCATACAGCTGTTCGACCGTCATCCTGAGGTGCTCGCGCAAGCGAGCCTCGAAGGATGAACGCCCCCACTGCGAGAGCCGGGCCGTCGCCCTTCGAGGCTCGCGTTCCGCGAGCGCCTCAGGGTGACGGATCAAAAACTTCACATGCTCTCAGGGTGACGGGCAGAGACTTGTCGGGATCGAGGCATCACTAGCGGAAAATCTGCAGCGCGGCGTGTTGCAGCAGCATGATGGTCTTGGCATCGACGATGCGGCCGTCGCCGATCATGGCCAGCGCCTCGTCGAAGGCAAGCTCCAGCACCTCGATGTCCTCGCCTTCGTGGGCGAGGCCGCCGCCGTCACCGATGCGCATTTCGGGTTCGTATTCGGCGACAAAGAAATGGATTTTTTCCGTCACCGCGCCCGGGCTCATGAAGGCTTCGAACACCTTGTGGACGTGATGCAGGCGATAGCCGATTTCTTCCTCCGCCTCGGCGCGGATGCGGTCCTCGGGCGAGGCGTCGTCGAGCAGGCCCGCGGCCGCCTCGATCAGGAGATCGTCATAGCCGTTCACATAGGCCGGCAGGCGGAACTGGCGGACCAGCACGACGGTTCGGCGCGCGAGGTTGTAGGGCAGGATCGTCGCCGCATTGCCGCGGTCGAACACGTCGCGTGACATGCTCTGCCACTCGCCGTCATTGCGGCGCCACTCGAATGTCGTGCTTTTCACCGTGCCGTAATGGTCGGAGATCAGGCGCTCGCCTGTGATGCGGATGCGGTCGGAAATGCTCATGCTGGGATGTCCGGTCAGGGCGTCGGCTCGCGGCCGTCGAGCCATTTGGCGAAGGTCACGCGCTCCTGCGCGAAATAGCCGAGCGACTGGTAGAAGGCATGCACCTGCGCATTATCGGCGCGGACCATCAATTGCATCTTCTCCATGCCGCGCGCCCGCAGCCAGTCTTCGGCCGCCGCCATGATGGCGCGGCCATAGCCCTTGAAACGCGTGTCGGGATCCACCGTGACGTAATAGACCCAGCCGCGATGGCCGTCGTGGCCCGCCATGACCGATGCGACCAGCGCACCGGCGGTGTCGCGGCCGAGCAGCACGGTCGAATTGTCGCCCTTGCGGGCGCGCGCGATGTCGGCGGCGGGATCGTTCCATGGCCGCGCCGAGCCGCAGCGCTGCCAAAGCGAAATGACTTCGGGAATATCGGCGTCCTCGACGGTCGAGATCGTCAGCGGCGAAGCAAGCGGGGCGTTCATAATACTTTTCCGGGATTCATGATGCCGAGCGGGTCGAGCATGGCCTTGACGGCGCGCATCAGCTCGATCGCGACCTTGTCTTTTACCTCAGGCAGCTCGTCGCGCTTGAGCACGCCGATGCCGTGCTCGGCCGAGATCGAGCCGCCCATCTTCAGCACGATGTCGAACACGACGGCGTTGACGTCATGCCAGCGCGCCAGGAAGTCGGCAGGCTTGGCGCCGACCGGCTGGCTGACATTGTAGTGGATGTTGCCGTCGCCGAGATGGCCGAACGGCACCGGCCGCGCGCCGGGAATGAGCTTCACCACCGCCGCATTGGCCTCGGCGATGAACGCCGGCACCGCGGCGACCGGCACGGAGATGTCGTGCTTGATCGAGCCGCCCTCCGGCTTTTGCGCCGCCGACATCTCGTCGCGCAGCTTCCAGAAGGCCTGCCGCTGGCTCAAATTGGCCGCGATCACGGCGTCGTCGATGATCTCGTCCTCCAGCGCCTTGGACAGGATCGCCTCCAGCGTCGCGCGCGCATCGTCGCGCGGCGAGGACAATTCCATCAGCACATACCAGGGGTGCTTCTCGCCTAAGGGATCGCGCACGTCGATGCCGTGGCGGATGGAGAAATCGACGGCGATCTCGGAGAGCAGCTCGAAGCTCGTCAGCGTGCCCGCCGCCTCGTTCTGCGACAGCGATAACAGCCGCAGGGCTTCGGCTGGCGATTTGAGGCCGACATAGGCGGTCTCGATCGCGCGGGGCTTGGGGAAGAGCTTCAATGTCGCCGCGGTGATAATGCCGAGCGTGCCTTCGGCGCCGATGAAGAGGTTCTTCAAGTCGTAGCCGGTGTTGTCCTTCTTCAACTTGGACAGCACGTTGAGCACGCGCCCGTCGGCGAGCACGACCTCAAGCCCCAGTGCCATCTCGCGCGCCACGCCATAAGCCAATGCAGTGGTGCCGCCGGCATTGGTGGAGAGATTGCCGCCGATGGTGCAACTGCCCTCGGCGCCGAGCGAGAGCGGGAACAGGCGATCGGCCTCGGCTGCGCGCTGCTGCGCGATCTGCAGCACCACGCCGGCTTCGCAAGTCATGGTATTGGAGGCCGGGTCGATCTCGCGGACCTTGTCGAGGCGCCTCAGCGAAATCACCACCTCGCCATGATGCGGGGTCTGGCCGCCGACGAGGCCGGTGTTGCCGCCCTGCGGCACCAGCGCGATTTTGTGCGCGGTCGCGAGCTTGCAGATTGCGGCGACTTCCGCGGTCGTGCCCGGCCGCAGCACGAGCTGGGTGCGGCCCTGGAACAGATTGCGCTCCTCGGTGACATAGGGCGCGATGTCGCTCTGGTCGGTGACGGCATATTTGTCGCCGACAATGGCCTTGAACTTTCCGATCAGCTCGGGCGAGAGCGGGGGAACGGATGGCTGGACGATGTTCATTGATCTGTCTTGTTCCTCATTCCCGCCCTGCGGCTGCGCGGCGCAGCCGGTCGTTGATGGCCTCACCCAATCCGTCCATCGGAATGGGCATCACCGCGATGGTCGTCGCGCCTGTTGCATCGGCCTCGCGAAGATAACCAAAAAGATGGGTCGCGGCTTCAGCCGGATCGCCACGTTCCGACAGATTCAGCACGGCCGACGCTCGGTCCTGTCCTGCAACAGGCGCATGGCCGAACGCCAGCAGCGCCTCCCCGGGCTGGACGCTTTGCGCGTTGAGCCGGACGCGGGCGCGCGGGGCATAATGCGAGGTCAGCATGCCCGGCGCCAAGGGCTGGCTGTCAGCGCTTTCGGCCTCGATCGCCGGACGCGCAAGCTCCCTGCCGAGCACACGCTCGATCTCCTCCCGCGCGAGCCCGCCCGGGCGCAGCAGCATGGGGCGCTCGAAACAGCCAATGATGGTGGATTCGACGCCGACCGCCACCGGTCCGCCGTCAATGATCAGGTCGATTCGCCCCTTGAGGTCGCTTTGCACGTGAGCTGCGGTGGTCGGCGACACATGGCCGGACAGGTTGGCGGAGGGCGCGACCACCGGCCGGCGAAAGGCCTTGAGAATGGCATGGGCGACCGGGTGGGCGGGCACGCGGATCGCGATGGTCTCAAGGCCTGCGGTCGCGAGATCGGCCACCGCGCAGCCCTCGCGCTTGGGCAGCACCAAGGTCAGCGGCCCCGGCCAGAACGCCTGCGCCAGCGTGATCGCGGTCGCGTCGAACCGGGCGATGCGATGGGCGCTCGACAGATCCTCGACATGGGAAATCAGCGGATTGAACAGCGGCCGGCCCTTGGCCTCATAAAGACGGGCGATCGCGGCCGGATTGGTGGCGTCCGCCCCCAGCCCATAGACGGTCTCAGTCGGGAACGCGACCAATCCGCCGTCAGCCAGGCGCCGCGCGGCCTCATGCACGGCGCTAGCGTCCGCCGGCAGCGTCTCGGTGGTCAGGGCGGTCTGCATCTTAAAGAAAAATCCTCGAATTCAGCTGCTTGCGGTGGGCGAAACCCGACGCTATAAGCCGCGGTCTACAGTCGGAGTGTGGCTCAGCCCGGTAGAGCACTGCGTTCGGGACGCAGGGGTCGTAGGTTCGAATCCTACCACTCCGACCATGTTTTCCTTGGATTTTTCGTTCTGATCGCTGGTTGTTCCCGAGTCAACCACCGATTCAACCACCGAAACGTACCGGCCTTTTTGGCCAATTGCCGCCGCAGCTCCATGTAAAAAGTCGGGGTGATGATGGCCATAGGTCTCCTGCAGGACCTCCGGGGACATCCCTAGGAACCCGGCAGCCTCCCAGATCGGCACGCCGCGTTGCATCAGCCAGGTCGCGGCCGTGTGACGGAGGGTATGGGGGGTGACCCTGCCGGCGAGCCCAGCCAGCCTTACGGCGCTCTGAAACCCCCTTTTGACCGACGCTACGGGCTTGCCGTTAAACTCAACGAAGCAGGCCGCGATCAGCCGCCGCGCTTTCCAGCGACGCATGTGAACGAGCAGGCGCGGCGGGATAGGCGCCGGGGTCTGGCGCTTCTTGGTGGCTCGCCGGCCAATCGCCTGCCGATAGAAGATGCCCCGGTCCAGGTCGACGTAAGACCGGCCCGGCTCGCAGTAGGGCGACGCGGTCGCGATCGCGCCAGCCCTGGTGCCGGTGTAAAGGCCGATCAAAATGAACCTTGCGACATGTCTCAGGGGACGGCGGTCGGTGCTCACCGCGCCGCCTTTCGACTTGCCCGAATGGATCGTTTGTTTTTCGCGATACCGCCAACAATGCCAGATCAGGGCTGCTGCTTCTTTGCGTGTTAGCCACCGGTCACGCGCCTCGCCTTTTGGCGGCAGCGACACGCGCACGACACCTCGATGGAAGCCTTCCTTGGCATGGTGATTGATGGCCGCGCGAAACGTCTCAAGGTCGCGACGGGCCCCGCCCGTGTTGCCGCGGTGCTTGACGTACCCGGCACACGTCTTGGCGTTGACCTGCGCCAATATCTTGCCGCCCCAGTACTCGTTCAGGCGATCAATCCTTGCCTCGATCTCAAACTGTTCCGCAGGCTCCCCAACATCCGTGAGGTAAATTGCGAGCACGTCCGCGCAGTCAATCTCCTCGATGTCTCGCCGCTGGCGCGCGGGTTGATATTTTTGCGCAATGTATTCGGCTAACGCTTGCTCGGCTTCACGAGGCGGCTTCGCGTTAGACGCGCTCGCAAGGCATCCCGTGGCGATATGGCGGCCTCCGTCCTTGATGACCCATACGGCTTGGGCGACGGCCTTTCCGTCTCGATATCGCGCCTTTCGCTTGTACAGCCTGGCTCCCTTGCTTGGACGCGGCATAACTCCCTCATGCGTGTAATCGCTTCGAGCGTAGTATAGTCTTTGTTCGCAATTCGTTCTACGACAAGGCGACCTTTTTTGGCTTCACTTCGCAACCCGGACGCAGTCATTGACCCGTCAGGAAAGGCAATTTTCGCCGCAGTCGCTAATCGCAGCGGAACAGATTGATCCGCCAATGCGAGCTTGTTCGTCATTTCTGACAAGACTGAATTTAGAGTTGTCAAAGGCATCACTTAGAACTCGTAGGTCCCTTCAATGCCTAGCAAACCGATCGAGCCCGACCAAAAGAATGAACAGAGAAAAAGGTGGACGGGAGATCTCCGCCTGGCCGATTCAATGAATGACAACCGAGGCGGCCTAAGACCACGCCGAACATCGTCCGCGCCAAGAGAACTCTCTTCGTTGCGAGTTGAAAGTCTAAAAACAAGAAATCGAAGAATTGGATAGGCTGTCGCAAGCAAAGGCATATCGGTTGCTTGGTTCGATCGAGAAAGTCACTTCCGACTGTCGGTCGGCACAGAAAAGATAGGTAAGCTTCAAAGTGTTCGAACCTGCAACCAGACCGTTATGAGCGGGAAGATAATCGGGATAGCCACTCTTGCTGCATTTCGTCTCTAGCTTGTCTTTGTTGCGTTCTGGAGAGACCGTTTCGGGCGCGAAGTTGGTGCGGTCCGCGTCGACCGCGGCACGCCCTTGAGCCATGCCCTCCTGCAAGGCTGCTTCTACCCTCTACCCTCCTGGCGACCTTTTGCTGGCGGATCACGCGCCACAATACGCTCGCTGCGCTCGCCGACCTTTGCCCGCAATGGCTCATTCGCGATCTTCTTCCCCTGCCGCCAAGTGGCGGCATTCCTCGCGAGGCAACAAGATCGCTCAACCCGCCATCCTTCGCTGGCGCTGCGGGCCAGAGGCTGCGGGTCGTTGTGGCGCTCACAGATCGCCATCAAGGTCGCGATGGTCGCGGGCTTGGAAACAGCAAACAGGAGATCACCATGGCTCAGATTGGCACCTTCACCCGCGCCGAAGACGGCTCGTACACCGGCACCATCAAGACACTCTCGCTCAACATCAAGGCGCGCTTGCTTCCGGCCGAACTCTCTGAGAACGAGAAGGCTCCGAACCTGCGCGTAATGGCTGGCAACGTCGAGATAGGCGCCGCGTGGCAGCGGACTTCCAAGGACAATACCGTGTATCACTCGGTCAAGCTCGACGACCCGTCCTTCCCGGCGCCGATCTACGCCAACCTCGTGGCGGTCGATGAAGGTTACGCGCTGGTCTGGTCGCGCTAACGCCTTGCGGCGCCTTGCCTCCCGCGAGGCGCCGCGGCTCTTCGCTCATGCGAGCGGGGAGCATGGTCTCGCTCTCAGGCCATCGCGGCGAAATAGTCAGCGAGAGCCCGCACGCGTCGTATGAATGCCAGCGGCAAGGAGGAGGACCACCGCCA
>Ga0070741_10019891_pt1 | contig 10674 bp, 9 predicted proteins | sample Coa_R1_4_FD_66440 | JGI IMG/M metagenome (GOLD analysis project Ga0070741, IMG submission 66440) | Surface soil microbial communities from Centralia Pennsylvania, which are recovering from an underground coalmine fire - Coalmine... | ecosystem: Environmental > Terrestrial > Soil > Unclassified ... | reverse complement strand
CGCCGCGCCGACGGCTGCCTTGAGTTCCACGGCCGGCTCGACGACCAGATCAAGGTCCGCGGACTGCGTATTGAGCCGGGCGAGATCGAACGCGTCGTGGAAACGCATCCGGCGGTAGTGCGTGCTGTCGCAGTGGTCGATGTCAGTACGGACGAGCTGCGCTGCTACTACGTGGCCAAGGACGACGCACAGGTGCCGGACGAGGAACTACGAGACCTGACGCGCCGTTACCTGGCGGCGCACATGGTGCCGGCGCGCTTCGTCCGACTGGCTGAATTGCCCTTGCTGCCGAGCGGGAAGATCGACCGGGGGGCGTTGGCGGCGAGTGATGCTGTAGACGCTGAGCCGGAGATGGAGGTCGACGCGCCAGCTGAAGACGAGGTGTCGGGGGATCCGGCGGAACAGTTGGTGCTCGCCGTCTACCGCGAAATGGTCGGGGAAGCGGCGATCGGCGACAACTTCTTCGACGCGGGCGGCAACTCCCTGCAGGCGACGCAGTTCGTGATGCGCGTCAGGGACGAGCTCGACATCGACCTGCCGATGCGCTCGCTGCTCGAGGCGCGAACCCTGGCCGAGTTCGCCGCGGCGCTCGACGCCGCGGCGCGTGCGCAGGGGCGGACGGTACCCGCGAGGCCCGCGAGGCCCGCGAGGCCCGCGGAGCCCGCTGCGCCCGCGCGACGCGGCATGTCCGAGGCGGTGTCGCGATGAGCGAGGCCACGATCGACCTGAGCGACCCGCAGATGTTCGTCGACGACGCGTTCGAACACGCGCTGGCGACGCTGCGCCGCGACGAGCCGGTGTACCGCAATCCCGGCCCGGACGGCGGCTTCTGGGTCGTCACCCGATACGCGGACGCGGTCGACGTGCTGGCCGACACGGCCGCGTTCAGCTCCGAGTACGGCAACATGCTGCGCATCCGGCGCGAGCGCGATCCGGCCGCCGGCGTCATGGTCACGGTCGCGGACCCGCCGCAGCACACTGAGATCCGCGCGCTGCTCAACCACGCCGTGAACGCGCATCCGCTGCCCGAGCTGTCCGCGCGCGTGGACGACGTGGTGGCCGACCTGCTGGCCAGGGCCGCGGCGGCCGGTCAGGTGGACTTCGCCCGCGACATCGCCGACCACCTGCCCATCGAAGTGACCTGCGACTTCCTCGGCGTGCCCGCGCCGGACCGGCCGCTGCTCGCCCGGCTGAGCCTGGCCACGTTCGCGGCCGAGGATCCCGAGTTCGCCGCCGACGCGACCGCCGACGCCGCACGCACCACCGCGAACAGCGAGATCATCGACTACTTCACCGTGCTGGCCAGGGCCCGGCGCAAGAACGGCGGCGACGACTTCGTCAGCCTGCTGATCAACACGGAGGTCGGCGGGCGGCGGCTGGACGACTACGAGATCGCGCTCAACTGTTTCAGCCTGCTGCTTGGCGGCAACGAGACGGCGCGCTCGGCGGCGGCCGGCGGCCTGGACGCGCTGTTCGACAACCCGGCCGAGTTCGACCGGCTGCGTCAGGACCCTGCGCTGCTGACCAGGGCCGTGGACGAGATCGTGCGCTGGACCTCGCCGGTGCGCCAGGTGCTGCGCATGTGCCGCAGCCAGAGGACGGTCGGCGGGATGACCATCGCGCCGGGGGAGATCGTCACCGTGTGGCTGATCTCGGCCAACCGCGACGAGTCCGTTTTCGCCGCGCCGTACCGGTTCGACGTGGGCCGGTCCCCGAACCGGCATCTCGGCTTCGGCAGCGCGGTGCACCGCTGTGTCGGGCGCGGCGTTGCGCGCGTGGAGCTGACTTCGTTGTTCCGGCACCTCATCGAGTCGCCCTACACGGTCACTCGGTGCGGTCCCGCGGTGCCGGTCCGCTCGCCGTTCCTCAGCGGTGTCAAGCGGTTGCCGGTCGCGTTCGAATCGGCGGCTTAGGCACAAGCCCGACAGAAGACCCGGACCCAGCTGCCCGCCCGTGACGGGGAGCAGCTGGGTCCAGGCCGAAGGGTTAGGTCGTCAGCTGAGGCGTGATCAGGAGACGACGCCCATGGCGATCAGGTCCGGCAAACCGTTGTAGGCATTCGAGATGTAGTAGTTGGTGACATCCTTGCCGCGCGCGAGCAGAAGCGTGTCGTAGCCGTAGGGGATGTACATGGCGTCGGACATGACTTGGGCGTCGAGTCGGCTGGCCAGCGCCGCGGCCTCGCTCGAGGTCTTGGCCGCCCTCATCTGGTCGAGCAGGCCGTTGATCACCGGGTCGTTGACCCTGCCGTAGTTCGAGCCGCTGCTGGTCGCCGTGAGCAGGCGGCCGTCGGTGATCTGCGAGAAGAAGGCGAACGGGGTCGGCCAGTCTGGCCCCCAGGCGGCCAGCGCGAGGCCGTAGCCCTTGTTCTTCATCACCTCGGGGCGCTGCAGGTTCTGGCTGTAGTACTTCGAGCCCTCCACCTGCGTGATGGTGGTGGTGATGCCGGCCCGCGCCAGCGCGTTCTGCAGCGCGATCGCCCCGCCCGGACCCTTGCCGGTGTTGATCGTGATGATCCCGGTGGAGAAGCCGTTGGGCTTGCCGCAGGCCGCCAGTTCCGCCTTGGCCTTGGCCACGTCGCCCTTGCTGTCCGCGCCGGTCGGGTAGGGATTGGCGTTGACGTGGCCCGGCACGCCCGGCGGCAGCATCGTGTTGGCGATCTTCGCGCCCGCGATCTCGCCGCCGCGTGCGTTGACCAGGTCCACCTTGTTCAGCGCGTACGCGACCGCCATGCGGCAGTGGGCGTTGTCGAACGGAGCCACGTCCTCGTCGATCGAGATGTAGCGGGTCGCGTTCGCGGACGGGTTGTCCGTGTACTTCTTCTTCGCCGGGTTGCTCAGCACCGAGGCCACGTCGGCGGTCTGCAGGCCGCTGCCGGCGTAGTCGGCCTCCACGGTGCCGGCCAGGATCGCCTGGTCCAGTTGCGTCGCGTCCCAGTCGGTCTTGACCGTGATCTTGTCCGGGAGCGCCGGGTCGTTCGGGTCGCTGGCCGCCGACCAGTTCGGGTTGCGTGTGAGCGTGATGTTCTTGCCCGCCGTGTACGCGGAGATCGTGTACGGGCCGGAGGAGACCACGGTGGTGCCGGTGTAGTTCAGCCCTCCGGTCGCCTGGTTCTGGTCCACGTCGATCGGCACCGGCGCGGTCTGCGGCATCGTCAGCACGTACGGGAAGTCGTTGTACGGCGCGACCAGATGGAACACCAGGGTCGTGTCATCCGGGGTGTCCACACCGGTCAGCCCCAGGTGGTCGGCCGACTTGTCCTTGTAGGGGCCCGGGTAGGTGCCGCCGGTCAGCACCGCCTGGAAGTACTCGGGGCCGGCCGGGTTGACGCTGTCCACGGCGTACGAGCGCTCGATGGCGTATTTGACGTCTTTGGACGTGATCGGCTCTCCGTTGGAGAACTTCAGCCCGGACCGGATCTTCACGGTCCACGTCTTGCCGTCGGCGGAGGCCGTCGGCACGGCGGCGGCGAGGCCCGGCACCAGTTGAATCGACGCCGAGCCGGGGGCCCCGACCTTGTAGGCCATCAAGGGGCGTGCGTAGTAACGCGAGAAGTCCCATGAGTACGCGTAGTACTGGTTGACCGGGTCTACCGAGTCGAGATCTTGGGTGCCGCCCAGAACGAGCGTGCCGCCCTTGTGCGTCGAGGGATTGACCACGCCGGTGAGCGCGTAGTTCGCCGTGATGGTGTCGGCGCCGTGGGCGGTGGGCCCGGTCGTGCCGCTGCTGCACGAGGCGGCGGCACCGAGGGCGAGCGCGGCCACGGCTGCCGCGGCTGTTCTCGAGGTGACGTTTCGGGCTCGGCCCCGGTGGTTCGGTCCTGGCTCATCCATGGGTGGGAGTGCCTTCTGATCATGTCGGGTGGCTGTGTCGACCCGGCGGGCGATGATGGTGGCCGGGGGATGATGGTGGCGCGGTCACCGGGCCCGGTGGATACCAGTGCCGTGAAGACGTCCGGGAGTACTGCCATCGCTCCCGTCTTGACGGCGAACCTCTTTCCGATCATCCAGCCCCCCGATGCAGACATGGATAGAGGAGAGGATCCACCGGGCCTGCATCCAGTGATAGAGCCCGGGATGTTGATTGGCGCCGGTTCGCGGCGTTCGCCAATCAATGCCGAACATCGAGGCCGGGCCGGGACTGGTGCGGTCCGCGGGCTGAGGCGGGTGAGCCTCGCCTCTTCGGTGACTGACGTAAGGCGTCCTGGTTGGTAGCGTGGTGAGCGCGGTGGCGGTACGGGCCGGTAGCCTCGCGTGGGCACTTGATCGCGGCCGATGTGGCGTAGTTCTCTCACAGGGGGCTTGGGATGCCGCGCAACGAGGGTTTCCTGGATCCGGGCGCCGGACCACTGGCGAGTTTCGCGTGGGATCTGCGGGCGCTGCGCGAGGCGGCGGGCAACGTGCCCTACCGGGTGCTGGCCAAGCGCGCCGGGTTCTGTGCGAGCACGCTGTCGGTGGCCGCCTCGGGCGCGAGACTGCCGTCGCTGGACGTGACTTTGGCCTATGTGCAGGCCTGCGGCGGGGACCCTGAGACGTGGCGGGAACGCTGGCACGCGCTGGCAGCGCAGCACCCCTCAGCGTCCTCCAGCCCGAACGCGCAGCCTGAACTGCACGTTGCGCCGCCGTACGACGCCGACGAGCAGGATGAGCAGGACGCCGTCGTGGTGCGTGATCTCGTCTCCGCTAGCGAGCATCACGCCATCGGACCTGAACCTGCGGCTGTGGCGATGGCCGTGGCTGAGGCGGCACCGTCTCAGACGTCGATCTTCCGCGAGGCGGCGCCTCGAGGTTCGCGGTGGCGGTCCGGGCGGCCGGCTGTGTCGATCAGCCGTGTGGCCACGGTCGCGCTCACTCTGGTCACCGCCGTCCTGGGCGTGAAGGTGTTGGCCCAGGGCACGGGTGACGCCCCGGCGAACAGCGGCAACCCGGTTCCGGCCGCCACGAGCCCCGGCGGCACGGCGATGCAGCAGGCTGATGCGCTGTACATGCTCATCTATCAGTTCACGCCGATGCGCTCGGACGCGAACGGCGCGATCTGGGACCTCAACGGCTGCCGCAACCTGTCCAACGCGCAGAGCAAGCTGCGGGCGATCGCGCGCAAGCGGCAGGAGCAAGTCGAGCAGCTGGCCGTCCTGAACGTCTCGAAGGTCCCCGACCACGTCCAGCTCGTCGCGGCCCTCAAGCACGCGTGGCTCACGTCCGCGCAGTCCGACACGGCATACGCGAACATCGCCGCCGACCTTCAGACCGGCTGTACGTCCGGAGCGATCCAGACGGACCCGAACTACCAGCAGGCCGACGACTACGCCCAAGCCGCTTCGGCGGCGAAGGCCGAAGCGGCAGGGCTGTGGAACGCCAACGCCGACGCGCTGGGCCAACTGCGGATTTCCGGCGACGGGCTCTGACGGGCTCCAGGTGCGAGCCGCCGGCCGCGTCGAAGATCGGGTCAGGCAGTCGAATGATCAGGTCAGGCAGAGGCAGAACGGGTGTCCGGCCGGGTCGAGGAAGACCCGGAAAGTCTCGCCCGGCTGGTATTCGTGCTTGACCGCGCCGAGCGCGAGCACCGCCTCCTCGGCGGCGTCGAGATTCTCGACGTTGACGTCGAGGTGCACCTGTTGGGGTACCTGTTGGGCGGGCCACTGCGGCGGGGTGAAGTCGGGCACCTGCTGGAAGCTGATGCGCTGCCCGTATTCGGCGACGATCTCGGCCCAGTCTGAGGAGACCTCGATCTTCCAGTCCAGCATCGCCGCGTAGAACGCCGCGAGGGCGCCGGCGTCGGGACAGTCGATCACGAGGCCCGGGAAACTTGCGATAGCCATAGCGCCACCCTAAACGCCATTCCGGACAATCTACTTCCGGAATGTGAATCGCCGCGGATAAATTCCGGATGGCTTCAGGCGGGCTTGCGGGCGAGGTCGTAGGCGAAACTCACGGTCTCGGCGAAGACAGCGCCGTTGCCGTGGGGGAGTAGCGTCGCCGCGCGGTCGGCGTCGAATGCCGCGCCCCGGTCGCCGAGGACCGAGGGCGGAAGGAACGAGGTCGAGCGGATGGCATTCCCGCGAGCCGACATGCCAGCGAGCACCGGCGCCGCTTCCGCGCGGTGCGGGGCCGGTCAGCCGTCTACGAGCAGGCCGCGCAGCGGTCCCTGAAGGCGTTCGGCATGGCGGGACACGTTCGGCAGCAGCGTCAGGCGGTGAGTGCGCGGTTCTCCGTTTCGCTCGCGGCGCTCCTGCTCCTCGGCGATCGGCCGCCACAGCTCGTCGATGATGCGGGCCGGGTCGCCGTTGACCTCGTCCTCGGGTCGTTGCAGATGCTCGGACCACAGGCGCAGGCGGGTGGCGCGGGCGATGGCCGGGTCGTGGATGACGACGTTGACCTCGGTGTCGTTGAACAGCGAGTGTTCGTTGAGGTTCGCCGAGCCGACGGTGAGCCACGTGTCGTCCACGATGCCGACTTTCGCGTGCACGTACACACGGCCCGGCCGCACCGTGCGGTCGGCGAGCGCGTTCACGGTCGTGGCCAGCAGCCTGCGGTGGCCGTCGTCCGCGGCGAGCAGCCGGCCGAGCTGACCGCGGCTGGTGTCCGCGCCGTTGTTCGGCCGCTCAGGCAGCATCAGCAGCACCCTGAAATCGTCCCGCGGCGGCCGGCTCAGCTTGTGCGCCAGGACGTCGACCACCTCGGTGGACCACAGGAACTGGTTCTCCAGGTAGACCAGCGATTCCGCGTTACTCAGAGCATTGAGGTACTGGTCCAGAATGGAGAAGTCGCCGCGCGGCGCGAAGCGGTAGGTGCGCTCGGGCACGGTGCGCGCCAGCTGGATGGCTGTCTGGCCGGCCGGGGGCGGGACGGCAGCGGGGGCCAGTTCCTCGCCCGCCGCTTCCCGCCAGCGCTGCGCGAAGTGGTTCGCCACGTCCGCGACGATCGGCCCGCGCAGTTGGGTGGCCGCGTCGTGCCAGCCGAGCGGGCGGTCGGGTCGATGCAGCGGATTGTCGCGGCGGTCTCCGGCGAGATCGGTCAGGTCGATGCCGCCGACGAACGCCTGCTCCCCGTCCACGATGACGAGCTTCTCGTGGTGGCAGTGCATCGTGCGCTCTCGCCGGTCGAGGACGCACCGCACGTTCGAGCGCTCGGTGAATCCGGCGCAGGCTTCCGCGACCATGGCTCGCGTCGGCTTGAACAGCGGCAACGGGGGACCGCCCCAAAGCAGCAGCCTGACTTGGGCTCGCTGCGCCACCTCGGCGAGCAGGTCGCGCAGCGCGGGCGCGTCCGCGTCTCGGGTGAGCCTGAAGCCGGGGGAGGCGAACCAGCCGGCGATGTGCACGAATGACTTCGCCTCGGCGATCGCCTTCGCGACCGCGGCGAGCGCATCGTCGCCGTCGATGTGTACGCGTACGGCGTTGCCTTCCCTGACGGGATGAGCGAAGCCGGCGTTGCCGTCGGGGTTCGACACGGGCGCCCAACCCAGCCGGGACAGCCTGCGTCGGTGATGGGCGCGCACCAGCCCGTCCAAGCCTGCGCCGAGACGCTCGTCGACAGCACCCAGCAGTGCCGTGCCGCGCAGCGCTTGCCGCACCCGCGCCGAGGTCGCAGGTCGGCTGCCTGCCTGGCCTGTACTGTCCACTGCCCCTGCTTTCCCGCCCTGCCATCGGACAAACCGCCGGCGCCTGAGGCGAATGTATAGCCGTGGACCTGTTCCGACGCGGCCGACCGGCGGTGAAGTGCGGTAGGCGCCCCTCAGCGGATCTTGCCGGCGAGGAGCTGGGTGATCTGCGCGCCGTGACCGTTCATCGTCTGCACCGGAATCTGCCGTTGCGCCATCTGGTCGAACCCGGCCAGCAGGCTGCGGAGCCAGGCCGGGTCGTGGTGGCGGAAGACGGCGCCGTCGCCGGTTTCGAAGACGCCGTACACACCGTACTTCGCGGCGTTCGCCTCGTATCGGGCGCGGTTGCGTTCGTCGGGTTGCAGGCACATGTCGCTGAGGTAGAGCAGGGCGCCGGGGCGCAGGAGCCGGCGTAGTTCGGCGAGCAGGTCGCGTTGCCCGCTGTCGGTGGGGACGCAGGTGAGCACCGCGAACAGCAGGACGGCGTCATAGCTTTCGTCCGGGTGGGGCAGAACGGGCGGCGTGTCGATCACGGAGAACCGCACCGCCGGCCACTGCCGCCGGGCGCGGGTGATCAGCGCGGGCGAGAGATCGACGCCTTCGACCTCGGTGAAGCCGCGCTGGTGTAGTTCTCCCGCGAGACGGCCGTATCCGCATCCGTAGTCGAGGATGCGCGCGCTCGGTTGGAGCCGGGAGAGCCAGGCCGTGTTGAGGGGATGCGTGAACGTCTTGCCCGCACCGGTGGCGTTCCAATACTCGGTCTGCTGGTCGAGACTCACCATACGCCGATGATTGCACCGGCCACTGTGCGCGCCGAGACCCCCGTGATCCCGTGCGCGCGCACCGTCTGAACGGCGCCGTCCAGGAGCCGCCGGCGCGTCGGAGCTGCGTTTATCGCCTTGTTCGCTGGCACGCGCCCACATTACCGGCGGCGCGAGAGGGCGGCGCGCCGGAAGGTCCCCATAAACATTTCGGCCTCGGGACGACTCATACCGGTGTCCACACAGACTAAGAACTCTGCGTAGAGGCGGTGTCCCGAGATGCAGTTGCCGGTAGTGTCGATGGTGACGGAGATGGCGGTCGAGCTGGTGTGCCGGGCGGCTGAGCGGCTGCTCGTGTCGCTGCACCGGCGGCGCGGGAAGCGCGGCGGGCGGCTCGCGGTGCGGGCGTCGGTCGCGGGCCAGGCTCCCGCCGTCCTGGTCGTCCTGGTCCTCGTCGACGGTCCAGTGCAGGGGTTGGGGGTAAGCCGGTGAAGGCGGACTACGTGCGCGGATCGGTCGAGCGGGAGGACTTCGCCGCGTTCTTCGCCCGCACCAGCCCGGGGTTGCTTGCCAGGGCGATGATGTTCTGCAGGCACCGCCAGGACGCCGAGGACGCGGTACAGAACACGTATATCACCGCGTTCCGGTCCTGGGACCGCATCCGTGAGGAGTACGAGGCGCCCGAGGCGTGGCTGTACACCGTGCTGCGCAACGAGCTGTGCGCCCAGGCGCGTAAAAAGGCCAGGGAGCGGAAGGTGATCGACGTGATGCCCGTTCCGCACGATGCGACGCCGGAACAGACCGCCGAGGCGATGGCGGTGCTTGAGGCGCTGGCCGGATTGCCCGCGAAGCAGCGAACCGCGCTCGTGCTGCACACGCTCTTCGGGATGCCCCAGGAGGAGATCGCGGCCAAGCTCGGCATCCGGCGCGTCACCGTGGCGGGCAATGTCCGCAACGCCCGGCGCACGCTGGAGCGGGTGCTGGAGCTGGAGCCGAGGCGCCGCCGGGGCTCGGCGGACGACTCGCTGGTGCCGAACGGTCGCTTCCCCGTGCCCATCACGGTTCCCGGCGCACGGATGTCAGCATCCGTGGACACGCTGACCGCGATGCTGCGCGCCGCCGAGCGCTGGCTGCGCGAGGGGGTGGAGGACTCGCCGGAAGCGGTGGAACGGGTTCGCGCGCGGATCGAATCCGCGCTCGGCGAAGCGATCGACGGCGACGGCCCCGACAGCGGTACTGATCAGGACGCTGGCACCGACGACGGGGAGGAGTACGGGGCGGAGGCGGACCGGTGAGGACGGCGCTGCGGGCGGCCCTCGCGCTCGGGCTGCTGATCGGCTTCTACCTGGTGGTTCTGGCCGTGGTGGGCGGGGATATCGGCATGCTGGTGCTGTGGGCCAGTCTGCCGGTTCCGCCCGGCGAGGGGCTGCCGCCCGCGATGCCGGGAGTGATCGTCTCCAGCGTGCCCATGCTGCTCGCCGCGTTCTACGGGGTGTTCGCGGTCAGCCGGTCCAACGCGCCGCTGCCGGACTCGGTGCTCGTCGGCCGCAAGCGGGCCCCGGAGCTGTGGGAGGCGGTCGAGCAGCTGGCCCAGGAGGTGGGCACCCGGCCGCCGTCGCAGATCCGGCTGATCGGCGAGGCGAACGCCATGGTGTTCGAGGAGTCCTATCTGCTCGGGCTGATGAAGGGCCGCACCAGGGTGCTCTACGTCGGAGCGCCGCTCCTCGTGGGCCTGGACGCGGACGAGCTACGCGCAGTGCTCTGTCACGAGCTCGGCCACTACGCGAACAACCACACCCGGCTCGCCGCTCTGGTGTACCGCGGCTCCGCGTCGCTGCAGGGCACCTTGGACCGGCTGCAAGCGATGCGCAGCAACGGCGGCGTGTCGTTCGCCTGGATACTGCACGCCCCGCTGTCCCAGTACGCGCGCCTCTACTATCGCATCGCGCTCGCGGTCAATCGGCGGCAAGAACTGGAGGCCGACGCTGCGGCCGCCCGCATCGCCGGTGCGCGCACAACCGGTGATGCGCTGCGCTCCGTGCATGCGATCGCGGCCAGTTGGTCGGCGTTCAGCAGTCAGGTCATCGCCCCGATGCGCAGGGCCGGACGCCTGCCCGACGACCCGTTCAGCGCCTACCGTGCGATGCTGGACGACCCGTACTACCGCGACCAGTTCCACGCACTGCGCGCTGCCACGCCGAAGGATTCCGACGACCGGCACGACACGCATCCGGGACTCGCCACCCGTCTCAAAGCACTGGCAGCACGCGAATCAGCTGCCGATGAGCGCGAGCGCGATCGGCGCCTCGCCCTA
>Ga0070741_10019890_pt1 | contig 10675 bp, 10 predicted proteins | sample Coa_R1_4_FD_66440 | JGI IMG/M metagenome (GOLD analysis project Ga0070741, IMG submission 66440) | Surface soil microbial communities from Centralia Pennsylvania, which are recovering from an underground coalmine fire - Coalmine... | ecosystem: Environmental > Terrestrial > Soil > Unclassified ... | reverse complement strand
CTGGACGAGTTTTGGATTTGCGCGGAAGGCTGCCGCGGTCGCCAGTTCTTCCGGCCTGAATTTGCTCCAAAGCCCAGTCTGCGCGTCGCGAAACGTGGCGAGCCCGCTTTCCGCCGAAATTCCAGCGCCGGTCAGGGCGACGACTTTCGTCGCCTCGCGCAAGGACTTAATTAAGGAACGAGAGAAATTCATGGCGCAAGCCCGTAAGGGAAGACCTCATCCCTTTAGAGTTGGCGGTCATGGTAGAACATGAAATTCCGCAATCGGAAGGACAAGAGCGTGCGGCGGCGTTCGTTCTTTGGCCGCACGGAAGCAGGCCTGAACGTTGCAGTCACCACGCCATCGAAAACTCTGCGCCTTGCATGTCGCTCTCCACGATCGGCTGTAATTTAATCCGGTGATGTTCGCGATTGAAATGCACCACAGTTTTGCCGACGTAGGTCCCAACCACCGCGCCTGCTAACACATCGGAAGTCCAATGCCGGTTGTTGTTAAGTCGCGCGTAGCCGACCGTCCCGGCCAGTCCGTAAGCCACCACTTTCACCCATGGGACATCGTAATGTTCGGTGATCACACTGGCCAAGGTGAACGCCTCCGTGGTGTGGCCTGACAAAAATGAATCGTGTCCGCTGAACGGTTGAAAATCGTAGGCACCTTTGCCGTCCGTGGGTCGGGCACGCCCGACCAAATACTTCGTAGCGTTCACAATGATCCCGGGGCCGATCGCGGTCGCTGCAATGCTGTCCAGCGCGGTGGCTTTCGCGCGCGGGTCCTTGAACACTTCGCCCCAGATATAAAAACTGCCGACGATTCCGATTGCGTATTCGTTTCCGAGCGGCTGCACATTATCGAAAATGTTGGTCAACGCGTCGGTGCGAGCGTGCCGGATTCCGTGGCCGATATCTTCATCGAACACCATTACTGTGCCGATGCCCGCGCTGATTGCTCCAAGCGTGAGCCAGTCGCGCGAGCCCCAGTGTCGGGGCGAGGTGAACACATCCTTGGTGTCGAGCAGGACCAGGTACCAGTAATTTCGTTGGAATAAATCTTCGAGTGGCGAAGTGAATGGCGGAAGAGGATTCGTAGGACTTGATCCAGGCTGTGTCACCGGCGCGTTGCTTGGCGCTTCGGGCGTCGTCACGTTGTGTGCGGGGTACGGATCAACTCGAAACGGATCGGTGACCGCGCTCGAGGTGAGTACAGCCGATTCGAAAAACAAAATGATTAGCCCAATTCTTTTCATTCCCGCGCTGGCCACGTGTCCGATTAAATGTTCAAGCTTCAATCGAACCTGCGTGCGGAAGCGGATCGCCAGACTTCGTCCGACACTTCTCCTGTCTCAGGACAAAATATCGAAGAATGGCTCCAGAGGTGGGACTGCGCCCTTGGCGCGATTCGCTCGGCATGGCTCCAGAGGTAGGATTGCGCCCCTCGCGCGATCCATTTTTGCGCGTCCCGCGTTCGGAGGATTACTTCCGCCATGCTCGGCATGGCTCCAGAGGTAGGATTCGAACCTACGACCAATCGGTTAACAGCCGATCGCTCTACCACTGAGCTACTCTGGAATGTTTCGATCGACTCGACAGCGTCTCGCCCCACCGAAGAAAATTGGTTGCGGGGGCTGGATTTGAACCAGCGACCTTCAGGTTATGAGCCTGACGAGCTACCAGGCTGCTCCACCCCGCGGGCTTATTATGACGAAACACCTGAATGAATCAAGTGAGCCCGGAAAGTCTCGGTTTTTCAGAAATTCCATGGCCCCTGGCATGGAAGGTTCTGCAATTTCCCCGTATGCGGGTCCTGATCGCCGATGACCAGCCGAGCGTGGGACACACGCTGGCTTTGCTTGTGGCCGCGGCCAGGCATCACGTCGTCAAAATCGTCAATTCCGGGGCGGAGGCGATCCAGGCGTATCGGAAGCTTCATCCGGATGTCGTCTTGATGGACGTCTCAATGAGCAAACTCAACGGCGGCACGGCCGCGCGTTACATCCTGGCGGAGGATCCATGCGCGCGCGTGGTTTTCGTTTCCAGCCGTTTCATGCCGGATCTCACCGGCACCGGCGCGGTGGCAATTTTGCAAAAACCGGTTGATCTGACCGAGCTGGCCAACCTGCTCAACAGCATGGACCAGCAACTGATGTTCAATTTGTCGGCGGTCTCGCCGATTCATTAAGGCGGACCGGGCCGCAGTTGCGTTGTTTCGCCAACGCATTTGGTTAGACCTGTGACCGGTTCCGCTAGAATTCTGATCGGCACGGCCAGCTGGACCGATCCGGGTTTTGTCGCGCGCTGGTATCCGAAAAAGATGCCGGCCCACGAACGTCTGGGTTGGTACGCGCAGCACTTCGAAATGGTCGAGGTGAATTCGACGTTCTATTCCGTTCCGGACCTGCGCACGGTGGAGCGTTGGTGCGCGGCGACTCCGGACGATTTCGTTTTCGATGTGAAGCTTCACCAGCTTTTCTCGTTTCACTCGACTCAGGCAAAATTATTGCCGCCCGAATTGCAGCGCATCGTGCATCCCGATTCGAAGGGACGGGTGAATGCAACGCGATCATTGCAGGAAGGTTTGCTGAAGTTGTTTCTCCGTCCGATCTCGATCCTGCAATCGGCCAGGAAACTTGGCGTCCTCCTATTGCAGCTCTCGCCCGCGTTTTCGCCGCGAAAACATGAGCTGAGCGAACTGGAACCGCTGATCGAAAAACTGGACGACTATCAACTCGCGATTGAGCTAAGGAACCGGAACTGGGTGATCGATGAGAAATTAGCGTCGACGACTGCTTTTCTCGCCGAGCGCGACGTCGCATTTGTAAACGTGGACGCTCCGGCAGCGGATCATTTTTCGATCGTGCCGCCGGACCTCAATGAAGTAACGAACCGAGATTTCAGTTATCTGCGCTTGCACGGCCGCGATCCGAAAGCGTACCTGACGGGCAAAACGGTGGCTGCGCGTTTCGACTACGATTATTCTGATGAGGAAATTTCAGACGTGGCCGAGCGCTCCAAAAAACTGGCAGGCGAGGCCAAAGCCGTTCATGTGGTCTTCAACAATAACAATTTGGATTACGCACCGCGCGCGGCCATCCGTTTGAGAAAAGTCCTTGGTCAAAAGTTCGCCGCGCCCGCCTCGGAGACACCGGAGTTGTTTTAGGCTAGGCTCGCGCCGGTGGCTGAAGTGAAAAGAGTGGAAGAATCCAGGTACGGCCCGCCGTTGCCCAATTGGCTCCAACGGAAAAAGAAATGGCTGGCCGATCATCACATGACGTTGGTCACGATGGCCGACACACCGCACTCGATTGCGCTCGGCTCGGCCATCGGAATGTTTTTCGGCTTCACTCCGCTCTACACTTTAAAAACGTTGCTCTCGATCGGTTTTGCGTGGGTCTGTCGATCGAACAAAGTCGCAGCCGCGATCGCCGGAAATCTGCACGATGTGTTTCTGTTGGCGATGCCGGCAGTCTATTTCTTCGAATACAAGATGGGGTGCCTGATTCTGCACCGGCCTCCGACGCATGGCGCATTTCACCATTTTTCGATCGGCAACTACCTGCACTGGCAGTTCGTGGTAAGGGTAATCTGGCCGGCCCTGGTCGGCTCGCTTGTGCTCGGGGTGCCGACCGCGTTGGTGACCTATCTCGCTCTAAGGTTGCTCATCAGCCGGGCGAGAACGCCGAAAGCGGCGGCCTAGCCGGCGCTGGTTTTTTCTCCAGGGAACGGCACGGGAGTTGCATCACAAAACCGCCAAAACGGCCCGCGTTGTGCCTTAACCGGCCATCCGGGCAGAACTAAATCCATATGAAATCAGCTATCGCAATCGCTTCCAGCATCCTGCTTTGCTCGTGCGCGGACATGTATGTCACCCAAACGCAAGTTTCTACGCCAGGGGGCCGCGGGGTGGCGGCCATCGATGCCAAAGACTACGGCTCGAAAGGCGTCCATATGATCACGAATTGCGGGGTGGGGGCGGCGAATCCGCGCGCCATCTATATTAGACCGTTCTGCATCGACACGGCGGTGTTCAAAGGCGATCAAGCGTTGAGCGATGGTGAAATGCCGATTCGCAAAGCGCTTGCTCCGGTGGAGTTTGCAACAGATTTGAAGGAGCAACTGGAAAAAATCGCGCCGGCCAGAATTTTGAAAGACAACGAGGCCCCCCGCACCGGTTGGCTCGTCACGGGCAACTTTACTTTGGTTGACGGCGGCGATCCCTACGCACGCTTCTTTGCCGGAACCTTTGGCGCAGGCCAATCCCAGCTCATTCTGCATGTGCGAGTCACAGATATCGATCGTGGCACCGTGGTGTATGAATTCGACATGGCGGGCGGGAGTCGCTTCCAGGGCCGGCACGGAACGATCCGCGCGAGCGGGCTCGGCCGGGCCACGCACTTCGACATGGTGAACGCAGCGGAGCGGATTTATATCACGCTTAGCGCGAATCCCTATCGCTACGGCGAGCGCTCGAACATTAGTTTGCCCGAATAAGTTTCGCGACCTCCAGCGTTGCGATTCAAACGGGGACGTCCGACTCTAGCGCGGCGCCCGTCTCGGCCCTTTCCGAGTTGAGAATTGGGAATTGCAGGCGATGCGCCTGCCACTACAGTGCAGTCCCGTGATTTTTCGGAACCGCTTTCTTTTTGTTGTGGTGGCGATCCTGTTCGCCGCCGTGCGCGCTGCCTCCGCGGCGCAAGCCTCCATCATCGTCGATGCGCAAAGCGGCTACATTCTGCAGGAGCTCAAATCGAAGGACAAGCGGCAGATCGGCAGTTTGACGAAGATCGCGACCGCGATGGTGGTGCTCGACTGGGCTGAGCACAAGAACGGCGATCTCAATCAATTCGTCGTGATTTCGCCCTCAGCGTTCGTGGGAACTGTGGAAAACAACATCGGCTTTCGGCCGGGCGATGAAGTTGCCTTGCGCGAGCTTCTTTACGCAGCGCTGGTTCAATCCGACAACATCGCGGCCTACACCCTGGCGGACTTCGTGGGCTCCCGAATCATGGGGCAAGCGCCCACTGGACAAAAATTTTCCGCGATCGACGTCTTCGTCACGCAAATGAACGCGTTGGCGAAGCAATTGAAAATGGAAAAGACGCGCTTCGTAAATCCGCACGGGGTCGATCAAAACGTCAAGCCGTTGCCCTACTCGAGCGCGGAAGATCTCGCGCGGCTCACCCGTTATGCGCTGAATAAGGCAAGCTTTCGCTTTTACGTTTCGCAAACCGAGCGGGAGATCTCGTGGCGCCGAGGCGGCAAAGAGCAACGCTACAAGCTTCGCAATACGAACGAGCTTCTCGGCAAAAACGGAATCGATGGCGTGAAAACCGGAACCACTGCCCGCGCCGGTCAATGCCTCGTTCTTTCCTCGGTCCGAGACTCCGAGATCGTCAAAGAAGGCAACGGCGTCCGAATTTACCCGCGCCGAATCATTGTCGTCCTGCTGGGCAGCACGAGCCGATTTGCCGAAGGCGCGCAGCTGCTGAGCCAGGGTTGGCAGCTTTATGATCAATGGGCCGCCGGGGGCAGGCTTGTCGATCCGAAAAAAGTGCTTTGATTAGTGTCTTCGCATGAAGACGCGCATCGGTGTCCTCACTAGCGGCGGAGACTGTCCCGGTCTTAACGCCGTCTTGCGCGGCGTCGTCCTCGCCGGCGAAAAGCTCGGCTGGGAAGTGGTCGGATTTCGTGACGGCTTCGAAGGATTATTGCCACCCGGAGATTACGTCGTGCTTGATCGCACGCGCACCGAAGGCATCATGGCGCTGGGTGGCACAATCATCGGGACCACAAACCGCGGCCATTTCATCGCCAAGGTGGGCGCGGGGGACAGAGCGGTTGTCGCGAGCGAGGTCATCGCGCGCGCGAAAACAGTTCTGGATGAACTGAATGTCAAAGCGCTCATCATCGTTGGCGGAGATGGCTCGATGACGACGGCAATGCAGATGCAAGAGGCCGGGATTAACTGCATCGGCGTTCCCAAAACAATCGACAACGATATCGAAGCGACCGCAATGACGTTCGGTTTTGATTCGGCCGTGGCCGAAGTGATGGACGCGCTGGACCGCCTGCACACCACCGCGACGAGTCACAAGCGTGTCATGGTCGTCGAAGTGATGGGTAGGCACGCGGGTTGGATCGCACTCCACGGCGGGATTGCCGGCGGCGCGGATGTGATTTTGATCCCGGAGATCCCGTTCGATTACGGAAAAATAGCGGACTCAATCAAGAAACGCGATGCCGCCGGCCGGCTCAGCTCACTCGTCGTCGTAGCGGAAGGCGCGCGGCCAAGAGACGGCCAGCAGATCAAACGGGACATCGACGGGGGCGAATTTCGGCTTGGCGGGATCGGTGATGTCGTCACGCGAGAGATCGCGGAGCGAACCGGCAAAGAGACGCGCGCCTGCGTGCTCGGGCATTTGCAACGAGGCGGCGCACCGACCACGCTCGATCGTATCCTGGGCACGCGCTTCGGAGTGAAAGCGGTCCAGCTTGCCAATGAAGGGCATTTTGGTTCGATGGTGAGCTACCAGAACTATCAGGTGCGCCACGTCCCGATCGCCGACGCGGTTAATCGCTTGCGTCTCGTTCCGCCCCACGGCGAAATGGTGCAAACGGCGCGCGCGGTCGATATTTCTTTCGGCGACTGAGGCTCCGATTCGCACGGTCGATCTTGCGCTTGTCGATCTTTCGTTGAAGATCAGCGCGTGAAGATTGTTCTCGCTTACTCCGGCGGCCTCGATACCTCCGTCATTCTTCGCTGGCTCAAGGACAATTATCGCGCGCAGATCATCGCTTTTTGCGCGGACATCGGTCAGGAGGAAGAGTTGGCGGGCTTGGAGGAGAAAGCGCTCAAGACCGGCGCCTCCAAGTGTGTGATCGAGGATCTGCAGGAGGAATTCGCGCGCGATTTTATTTTTCCCATGTTTCAGGCGGGCGCGATTTACGAGAATCAGTATTTTCTTGGAACGAGCATCGCACGGCCGCTGATCGCGAAACGAATGGTTGAGATCGCGCGCGCGGAGAAAGCGGACGCGATCGCGCACGGCGCAACCGGAAAGGGGAACGATCAGGTCCGTTTCGAATTAACCGCCGCCGCGCTTGCGCCGAAATTGAAAGTGATCGCGCCCTGGAGGGAAGAACGGTTTCGAAAACAGTTTCCCGGTCGCAAGGAAATGATCGCGTTCGCGAAGAAAAACAAAATCCCGGTCGAAGCGAGCGCGGCAAAACCGTACTCAATGGACCGAAATCTCCTCCACATCAGTTTCGAGAGCGGCGTTTTGGAAGATCCGTGGTTCGATGCTAGCTCAAGAAAAATGCGCGGGATGTACAAACTGAGCGTCGCGCCCGAAGAAGCGCCGGACGAAGCGGAACATGTCGACCTTGCGTTCGAAGCGGGCAATTGCGTTTGGGCTGGAGGGACACGCGCCGTCGTGTCCCAAAAAGTGGGCGCCGACCGCGCGGCGCCCTCCATGTCACCGCTGGCCGTGATGCAAACGTTGAACAAGCTCGGCGGCAAACACGGGGTCGGCCGCGTCGATATCGTGGAGAACCGTTTTGTCGGAATGAAAGGACGCGGCGTTTACGAAACTCCGGGCGGCGCGATCCTGCATTTCGCGCATCGCCAAGTGGAAACGCTGACGATGGACCGCGAAGTCATGCATCTTCGCGACAGTCTCATTCCAAAATACAGCGAGCTCGTTTACAACGGTTTTTGGTTTTCGCCCGAACGCGAAGCGCTGCAAGCGCTCGTTACTGAAACGCAACGCAACGTCACCGGCCTTGTTCGCCTCAAACTCTACAAGGGCAACCTCATCGTCGCCGGTCGCAAAAGTCCGAAGAGCCTCTACGATCCGAAGATCGCGACGATGGAAGGCGAAAAATCGACATACGATCAAGGCGACGCGACCGGATTCATTCGGCTCAATGCGCTGCGTTTGAAACTTCGCGCTTCGCTGCGCGCCAAAGCCGGAAGCGAGTGATCTGAGTCGCCACGGTCGGATGGTGAGCGGCGGCAATCTCTTTGGTCCGTGGACTCCCGGACCGTCCCAGATTGCCGATTCGGTTTCTCATTTGCGCTCGACAGTCTAAACGCGCGGCGATTATCAACAGCGTAGTGTTGCGCCCTACGCGATGGCCACGGAGATAAAGAAGGAGCTCAAACTCGAGATCGGGCACGTCCTGTTCATGGACATTGTTGGTTACTCGAAGCTTTTGATCAACGAACAGCGCGCCTTGCGCGAAACGTTGAATCAGATCGTGCGCGACACGGAGAAATTTCGCGAAGCCGATGCGAACGGCACGCTCATCAAGAGTCCGACCGGCGACGGGATGGCGTTGATCTTTCGTGGCAGCGTGGAAGAACCGGTCGAATGCGCGATTGAAATCGGTCGCGCGTTGAAAGCGCATCCGAACCTGCCGTTGCGGATGGGAATTCACAGCGGACCGGCGAGCGCGGTTGTTGACGTCAACGATCAGACTGGAATCGCCGGCGCGGGAATCAACATCGCTCAGCGCGTAATGGACTGCGGTGATGCCAGTCACATTCTCATTTCCAAGCACGCCGCGACCGACCTGGAGCAATACGCGCAATGGAAACCGCTGCTCCACGAGCTGGGCGAATGCGAAGTAAAACACGGCGTCCGGGTCGGGCTGGTGAATCTTTACTCAGACGGATTTGGAAATCCCGCGACTCCGAAAAAGCTCAAAGACTTTCGGAAGAAGCGCGCACGAACACGGTTTGTTGTCGGAGCCAGCATTGCTGCCGCAATCGCGATCGGCGCTGGATTGTTTGTCCTTCGCAAAAGATCGACGTCGTTCGCGAACATTCCTGACAAAAGCATCGCAGTGCTGCCGTTTGAAAATCTCAGCGCGGAGAAAGAGAACGCTTATTTCGCGGACGGCGTTCAGGACGCGATCCTTACGAATCTCGCGAAGGTTGCAGACCTGAAAGTGATCAGTCGAACAAGTGTCATGCAATACAAGACCGATGCAGCGCGGAACATGCGCGAGATCGGAAGCCAACTCGGGGTCGCGCATTTGCTGGAAGGCAGCGTCCAGCGCGCCGCCGGGAAAGTTCGGGTGAACGCCCAATTGATCGACGCACGCAACGATGCGCATCTTTGGGCCGAGATTTACGATCGCGATCTGGCCGACGTGTTCGCGATCCAGAGCGAGATCGCCAAAACGATCGCCGATCAGCTGCGAGCGAAACTCTCCGCCAGCGAGAAAGCGGAAATTGAGCTCGCACCGACGAAGGACACCGCCGCGTTCGACCTCTACTCGCGCGCGAACGCGCTGATTTTCGCAACGAGCTTCACGAGCGTTGCTCGCGAGCGCCTGCTTCAGGCGGTGGATTTATTGAATGAAGCGGTTGCAAAGGATCCCTCATTCTTTCTCGCCTATTGCCAGTTGGCGTATGCACACGCGGACCTTTACCTGAATCAGGATCACACCCCGGCGCGCCTGGCGCTGGCCGATGATGCGGTTCGAAATGCGCTGCGACTGCGTCCCGACGCGGGAGAAGCGCATCTCGCCCGCGCGCAGCAGCTTTACGAATGCTATCTCGATTACGACGGCGCGTTAAGGGAACTCGAGATGGCCAAACGCACCCTGCCTAACGACCCGCGAGTTCCGGAATTTATCGGCTATATTTTGCGCCGTCGTGGCAAACTCGAAGAAGGACTGGCCAGCCTTCAGCGCTCGCTCGAGCTTGACCCGCGGAACATGTACACCATGCAGCAAATCGCGCTGAGTTATTTTCAAATGCAGCGTTACCCGGAGATGGCATCCACGCTTGACCGCGCGCTGGCGATCAAACCGGACGATGTCGAAGTTCGCGTTGCGCGGGCTTTTGTCGATTTCAATTGGAAAGCCGACCTGCGACCAATGCAGGCGACGCTCGAAAAGATCCGAAGCGAAAATCCGGAAGGGCTCAAGAGTATCGCCGATGTTTGGTTCCTATGCGCGATGGCAGAACGAAACAGCGTCGCGGCAGAAGAAGCATTAAAGAGCCTCGGTGAAAACGCGTTGGGTGACGACGCGATTCATCTTTCGAAGGATTTTGCCGCGGGTTTGCTCGCCCGCATGAATCGTGATGAAGCGAGAGCACGGACGGCGTTCACCGCCGCGCGCGAAGCGCAGGAAAAACAAGTGGCGGCGCAACCGAACTACGGACCCACACTTTGCGTGCTCGCGCTGATCGATGCCGGTCTCGGCCGGAAAAAGGAGGCGCTCGAGGAAGGGAGACGCGCTCTCGAGCTAATGCCGGCGGAAAAGGATCTGCTGAACGGCGCCCACCTTATTCAGTACTTTGCCATAACGGCCGCGTGGGTTGGCGAGAAGGACCTGGCGCTGCAACAGCTGGCGCGCGCGGTTCAAATCGGCGATTTTGGTCCCACGACCTACGGGCAGCTAAAGTTGCTTCCTTATTGGGACCCGCTCCGCGGCGATCCCCAATTCGAGCAAATCGTCGCTTCGCAAGCGCCGCGATAGGTCGATCACGGTCTGCGCGGACGTTTTGTTCGGGATCGAGCCGAAAAAGTGGAAAGCATTCTCTCTTTCCTTCGGTTCACGAACCGCTACGCTCTGCCCGCAATGCGCTCTTTTATTTTGGCAATTTCCCTGATGGCGACGTCGATCGTCTTAGCCGGTACCTGGCAGCCGCTCACTAATCCTTATCC
>Ga0070741_10019889_pt1 | contig 10676 bp, 9 predicted proteins | sample Coa_R1_4_FD_66440 | JGI IMG/M metagenome (GOLD analysis project Ga0070741, IMG submission 66440) | Surface soil microbial communities from Centralia Pennsylvania, which are recovering from an underground coalmine fire - Coalmine... | ecosystem: Environmental > Terrestrial > Soil > Unclassified ... | reverse complement strand
GTGCAGGACTCCGTACAGCTCGCGGTCGACCTCGAGCTCCGCTACCGCGGGCTGCGCTCGCCGCACAAGATCAAGCTCGCCGTGTCGGGGTGTGCCCGCGAGTGCGCCGAGGCCCAGGGCAAGGACGTCGGCGTGATCGCCACGGAGCGGGGCTGGAACCTCTACGTCGGCGGCAACGGGGGCATGCGCCCGATGCACGCGGAGCTGCTCGCCGAGGACCTCGACCGCGAGACGCTGGTGCGCTCGATCGACCGGTACCTGATGTGGTACGTGCGTACCGCCGACCGGCTCGAACGCACCGCGACCTGGCAGCGCAAGCTCCCGGGCGGCATCGAGTTCGTGCGCCGCGTCGTGATGGACGACGCGCTCGGCATCGGCGCCGAGCTCGAAGCGGACATGGCGCGCCATGTCGCGTCGTACCGCTGCGAGTGGGAGGAGACGCTCGCCGACCCGAGTCGGCTCGAACGCTTCGTCTCGTACGTCAACAGCGACGAGCCCGACCCGACGATCGCACGCGTCGAGGTCAGAGGTCAGCGCGTCCCGGCCTCCGCCGGGGTGGGGTGACGACATGAGCATGGTTTCGGCGGTCGATCGGGTCGCGGCGGCGCGTGCCGGTTCGGAATGGACACGGGTGTGCCCCGCGTCCCGGCTGACGCCGGAGCGGGGCGTCGCCGCGTTGGTGGACGGCGACCCGGTTGCGGTCTTCCTGTTGTCGACGGGCGAGCTCGCCGCGATCGACAACCGGGACCCGTGTTCCGGTGCCAGCGTGCTGAGTCGCGGGCTCGTCGGCGAGGTCGACGGGGCCCCGACGGTCGCGTCCCCGATGTACAAGCAGCGTTTCGAGCTCCGCACGGGCCGGTGCCTCGACGACCCCGGGGTCTCGGTGCGCGTGCACGACGTCCGTCTGGACGATGGCTTCGTCGTGGTGCGCCGTGGCGGTTGAGACGACGGCGGCGATGCCCGTCACGCTGACACGCCGGGCCGACCCCCGCCCCGCCGCGCACGGTCCCGAGCTGCTGCCCCTCGACGCCGGTGAGCAGTACCGCTTCGGCTTCAGCGTGGAGGCCTGCATCGGTTGCCACTCGTGCGAAGTCGCCTGCGCCGAGCAGAACGGCCTGCCGCCCGGCACGGTCTGGCGCCGCGTGCGCGAGCTCGAGGGCGGCGACCACCCGCACACACGCCGCCTGCAGGTCTCGATGGCGTGCAACCACTGCCTCGAGCCGTTGTGTCTGGCCGGCTGCCCGACCAACGCGTACGAGAAGCTCGCGAACGGCGTCGTCGCGCACCACGCCGACGACTGCATCGGCTGCCAGTACTGCACCTGGACGTGCCCGTACTCGGTTCCCGTGTTCCAGCCCGACCGGCGCATCGTCACGAAGTGCGACATGTGCCAGCCGCGGTTGGCCGAGGGCCTGGCGCCCGCGTGCGTGGGTGCGTGCCCGACGCACGCGATCACGATCGAGAAGGTCGACGTCGCCGCGTGGCGCCGCGAGCACGCCCCCGCCGACGCGCCCGGCCTCCCGCCGGCGGCCCTCACGCTGTCGACGACCCGCATCGAGGTGCCGGACGCGGGGTGGGCCGACGTCCAACCGGTCGACGGGCGGGCGGTCCGCCGCCAGGAGCCGCACTGGCCGCTCGTGTGGCTGACGCTCCTGAGCCAGCTCGCCGTCGGCGTGAGCGTGCTGGGAGGCGGAACGCGTGGACGGTGGGCCGCCGCGCTGCTCGCGCTCGCCGCGCTGGCCGGCGCGGTGCTGCACCTCGGGCGCCCGGTGGCGGCGTGGAAGGCCGTCCGGAACCTCCGTCGGTCCTGGCTGAGCCGCGAGGTCGTGCTCCTCGGCGCGTACGCGCTGCTCGCGGCCGGGACCGCGTTCGTCGCCGGGCTCGCGGTGCCCGCCGCGGTCGTCGGGTGCGCCGGCGTGTACGCCTCGGCCCGGCTGTACCTCGTGCCCGGGCGCCCGGCATGGGACACGCCACTCACGGTCGCCCGCTTCTTCGCGACGACGGCGGCGCTGGGCTCGGTCGTGACCGGTCGCCCGCTGCTCGCGGCGGGTGGCACGCTCGCCGGCGTGTCGCTCACGGCGTGCAACTGGGCGCGGCTCGCCGGCCGCCCGGAGCCCGCGGCCGCGGCATCGCTCGCCCTCGAAGTGCACGGCGCCCGCGGGTGGACGGCCGCGCGCGTCGCGGGCGCGCTCGCCGGTGCCCTCGTCGCGCTCGCGGGCGGGCCCGTCGTCGTCGCCACCGCGCTGCTACTGGGTGCCGAGGCTGTCGGGCGGTGGCTGTTCTACGTGTGTGCGGCGCCGCTCGTCCCCGCTGCCGAGGCGGGCGCGTGACACGCGGCGTGCACCGCCTGCTGGCGCGGCTCGGCCTCGACCACGGCGCCGACCGCTACGCGTACGTCGGCCAGCCCGGTCACGGGCCCGTCGCCCGGACCCGCGCGGTGGACCGCTGGGTGCGGACGACCTGCGGGTACTGCTCGGTCGGGTGCGGGATGCTGCTCGGCGTGCGCGACGGGCGCGCGGTCGCGGTGCAGGGCGACCCGAACCACCCGGTGAACCGCGGGCGGCTGTGCCCGAAGGGGCTCTCGGAGCACCACATGCTCGAGGCCGAGGGCCGGCTCACGACGCCACGCGTCGACGGGCGCGCCGTCGCCTGGGACGCCGCCCTGGGTCATGTCGCCGCGCGCATGCGCGACCTGATCGACCGCCACGGCCGCGGCTCCGTCGCGGTGCTGTCGACCGGCCAGCTCGTCACCGAGGAGTTCTACGCGCTGGGCAAGCTCGTCCGGCTCGGGATGGGACTGGAGCACTACGACGGCAACACGACGCTCTGCATGGCGAGCGCCGTCTCGGGCTACAAGCTCAGCTTCGGCAGCGACGGCCCACCCGGCTGCTACGAGGACTTCGAGCTCGCCGACGTGCTCGTGCTGTGGGGTGCGAACATCGCCGACAACCACCCGCTCCTCGTCCCGCGCGTCCACGCGCGCGACGGGCAGACCGTCATCGCCGTCGATCCGCGCGTCACCAAGACCGCGATGCTCGCCGACGTCCACCTGGCGGTGCGGCCGCGCGGCGACATCGCGCTGCTCAACGGCATTCTGGTCGCGTTGCTCGACGACGGTCTCGTCGACCTCGCCGCCGCGCGCCGCCGCGTCGACGGCCTCGACGAGCTGCTGACCCACCTCGCGACGTGGACGGTGGACCGCGCCGCCGCCGAGAGCGGCGTCGACGCGGCGACGATCCGCGGCGTCGCGCGGACGATCGGCCGCGCCGAGCGGTGCGTGTTCGCGTGGACCATGGGTGTGAACCACTCGGTCCAGGGGACCGACACGGTGACGCTGCTCGACACCCTCGCGTTGCTCACCGGCAACGTGGGTCGGCCCGGCGCCGCGCCGTTCTCGATCACCGGCCAGTGCAACGCGATGGGTACCCGGGAGGCCGGGTTCACGGCGTCGATGCCCGGCTACCGCCCGTACGACGACCCGGTCGCGCGTGCGGAGCTGGCGGAGCGGCTCGGTGTCGACGAGGCGCGGCTCCCCTCGCAGCGCGGCGGCGCCTACCCCGACATCGTCGACGGCGTGCTCGCAGGTGAGATCAAGGGCCTGTGGGTCATCGCGACCAATCCGGTCGTGTCGTTCCCGCACCGTGACCGGTTGGAGGCCGCGCTGCGCGCGCTCGATCTCCTGGTGGTGCAGGACGGCTTCGAGACGCCGACCACCGCGCTGGCCGACGTCGTGCTCCCGGCCGCGATCTGGGGCGAGAAGGAGGGAACGTTCACCAACAGCGAGCGCCGCGTGTCGCGCGTTCGCGCCGCGGTCGCACCGCCCGGCGAGGCGCGTCCCGACTTCGACATCTTCCTCGCCCTCGCGCGCGCGTGGGGATGTCACGACGACCTGTTCGCCGGCTGGACGTCGCCGCGTGACGCGTACGAGGAGTGGCGCCGGGTCTCGGCGGGGCGCCCCTGCGACGCGAGCGGCATCTCGTGGGAGCGCATCGACCGGACCGGCGGCGTGCAGTGGCCGTGCCCGGCCGGTGACGGCGTGCCCCCGGCCGGGACGCCCCGGCTCTACACCGACGGCGTGTTCCACCACCCCGGCGGGAAGGCCCGCGTCTTCCCGGTGGAGCCCGTGGCGCTGCGCGATCCGCCCCGCCCCGGGTTCCCGTTCCTGCTCAACACCGGCCGCACGGTCGAGCACTGGCACACCCGCACGAAGACCGGCCGCATCGCGATCCTCGAGTCGCTGGCCCCCGACGCGTGGGTCGAGATGCACCCCGACGACGCCGCCGGGCTCGGGCTGCGGGCCGGCGACTGGGTGACGGTCGAGTCGGCCCGGGGCCGCATCGAGCGGATCCGGCTGCGGGTCACGGCCGTGGTGCGGCGGGGCGAGGTCTTCGTCCCGTTCCACTGGGAGGACCGGTGCGCGAACCGCCTCACCGACGACGAGTTCGATCCGGTGAGCCGCGAGCCCAACTACAAGCAGTGCGCCGTACAGGTCCGGGCGGCCGGCCCCGACCGGGACGTGAAGGCACGCCGGGCCCGGCGGGCCCGCCGGTCGTCGGCGCCCGCGCCGGCCCGGACCGCCCGGCCGGCACCCGCCGGCGACCCCAGGTGACCGGCCGCCGTCACCCGGACGAAACACCCCCGACACGCGGGCCGTCCACGATGGCCGGCATGCTCCACGGGTTCACCGTCGGCATCACCGCCGACCGGCGCTGGGACGAGCAGGCCGCCCTGTTCGAGCGCCGCGGTGCGGCCGTCGTGCACGGGCCGTCGATCCGCACGTTGCCGCTCGGCTCCGACGCAGCGCTTCGCGCCGTGACCGAGGCACTGGTCGACCACCCGCCCCGGGCGTTCGTGGCCAACACGGGCCTGGGCGTGCGCTCCTGGTTCGGCGCGGCCGACAGCTGGGGCCTCGGGGCCGAGCTGCACCATGCGCTGGCCGGGGCACGGATCTACGCCCGGGGTCCCAAGGCGTCGGGCGCGGTGCACGCGGCCGGCCTCGAGGTCACGGCCCGGGCCCCGACCGAGCGGCTCGGCGAGGCGGTCGAGCTCGTGCTGCGCGACCTGGTGCCCGGTGACCGCGTCGCGGTGCAGGTCGACGGCAGCGGCGGGTCGCCCGAGCTGGCCCGCCTCCGAGCCGCGGGCGCCGAGGTGGTCGAGATCCCGGTCTACGAGTGGAAGCTGCCCGAGGACCGGCGCCCCGCCGTCCGGCTCGTGAAGGGCCTGGCCGAGGGCCGGATCCACGCGGTCACCTTCACGACCGGCCCCGCCGTACGCAACCTGCTCGCGATCGCCGCCGAGCACGACCTCGAGGAGGCGCTGCGGGCGGCGCTGGCCGACGGCCGCGTCGTCGTCGGCTGCGTCGGGCCGGTCTGCGCCGAGGCCGCGGTCGCGAGCGGCCTCGATCCGGCCGGTCTCGTGGTCCCGACCGCGTGGCGGCTGGGCCCGCTGGTGCGCGCGGTCGCCGGTCGCCTGGCCGAGCGGACGGTGCGGGTCCGCCTCGAGGGGACCGAAGCGGTCCTCGCGGGCACGGTCGCGACCGTCGGCGGGGAGCCGGTCGAGCTCAGCGAGACCGAGGCCCGGTTGTTCGCCACCCTCGCCGAGCGCCCCAACGCCGTGTTCACCAAGACCCATCTGCTGCGCAGCGTGTGGGGCGACGACCGCGCCGACCCGCACCTGGTCGAGGTCGCGGTCGCCCGGCTCCGGCGCCGGCTCGGCGTCCACGGCCGGGCGGTCGCCTCGGTGCACCGCCGGGGCTACACGCTGCGCTGCCGGCCGGCGCCCGGCGACCCGGGGCCCGCGGCGGGCACCGCCGAGTCGGAGGGTTGATGGCGCGGCTGTTTACGAATTCGCGCGGCGGGTACTCAAGGCCCGTCACGGCGGCCGCCGGGAGCGCGTACCCATGCCCATGCAGAGCGACGTCGAGGTCCGGCTCGTCGACGGCGACCACGTCGTCCATTTCTACGATTCCGACGAGCAGCTCGCCCGCGTCGTCGCACGCTCCGCGAGCGAAGCGCTGGCCGCCGGCGCGACCGCGGTCCTGATCGTCTCCGAAGCGCACCTCGCGGACTTCTCGACCGCGCTCGCCGGCCTCGGGGTCGACGTCGCGTCGAGCCGGGCGGAGGGCCGGCTCGTGCTGCGCGACGCGGCGGCGACGCTCGCCGGCTTCATGGTCGACGGCGCCCCCGATCCGCTCCGCTTCCGGGCGACCGTCGGTGAGCTGGTGCGCCGCGGCAACGCCGGCGGGCGGTCGGTGTGGGCGTTCGGCGAGATGGTCGCGCTGCTCTGGGAATCGGGGAACGTCACCGGCGCGATGCAGCTCGAGGACCAGTGGAACGCGCTGTTCGCCGACCGGTCGTTCTCGTTGTTCTGTGCGTACCCGGCGCGCCTCTTCGACGGCGCCGACGCGGAGACCGCGCACGCCGACGTCTGCCGCGTGCACTCCGGCGTCGTCGCCGTGGGCAGCGAGGACGCGGAGCGGAGCCGCGGGTTCACGGCGACCGTCGACGCGCCCCGCGCGGCGCGCCGGTTCGCGGCCGAGACGCTCGCGGACTGGGCCTGCCCGGACCTGCTGGACGACTGCCTGCTCATCGTCACCGAGCTCGCGTCCAACGCGGTCACGCACACCGGCTCGCCGTTCACGGTCACCCTGGCGCGCGGTGACGGCTGCATCGCGATCCGGGTCGCGGACGGCAGCTGCCAACCCCCGGCCCGCCGCGGCGTCGAGGGGTTGGCATCCGACGGGCGCGGCCTTCACCTGATCGAGGCGATGGCGTACCGGTGGGGCCACGAGCCCGCGGCGGGCGGGAAGGTCGTCTGGGCCGAGGTCTGCCGGTAGCGCGGCCGGCTGCTGGTCACATCCGCTCCGGATCGGCAACACTCCGGGCCCTGTGCCGGAATCGCGGTCGGATCTGCCGGCGGGTGTCCCCGACGGCACCGTGACGAGGCAGTTGCTCGCGTTCGTCGAGCACACCTCCGACCTGGTGGGGGTCGTCGACGACGCGAGCCGGATCGTGTACCTCAACGACGCGGCCCGGAAGCGGCTCGGGGTCGCCGACGGCGCCGGCCTCACGACCGGCAACCTCTTCCCGCCCGACGCGTTCGCCCGGTACTACGACGAGGTGCGTCCCGCGCTGCTGCACACGCGCACGTGGCGGGGCGAGATCCCCGTGCTGACGGCTTCGGGCGATGCGACGCCGATGGACGTGACCGTCGTCGCCGACGTCGGGCCCGGCGGCGAGGTGCGGACGCTCGTCGCGTTCGGTCGCGAGCTCGACGCGGCGCCGCGCGGCGGCCTCGGCGCGGGTGTGGTCGCCGACGCGCTCACCGGGCTCCCGGGGCCCGACGCCATCGACGAACGGATCGCCGCCGCGCTGGCGCGCGGCGCGCGCAGCGGCGCGCGCATCGCCGTGATCGTCGCCGACGTCGACGGAATGTCGGACCTGAACGCGTCGTTCGGCCGCGCCCGCGGTGACGAGGTCCTGCGCCGGATCGCGCACGCGATGTCGCGGGTCACCCGGCTCGGCGACACCGTGGCGCGCATCCGTGACGACACGTTCGCCGTTGTCGTCACCGGGCTCCAGGACGGCGACACCGCGTGGGAGGTCGTCGAGCGGTTGCGCGCCGCGGTGGGCGAGGTGGGGGTCGATCTGGGCGACGGCGCGTGCGCGGTCTCGGCGAGCTTCGGGCTCGCGATCGCGGAGGCCGGCGACGAGCCCGCTGCCTTGCTGCGGCGGGCCGAGGGCGCGATGCGGCGGGCGAAGTCCGTGGGCGGAGCCCGCACGACGATGTTCGAGGCCGACACCGGGGTCACGATCACGACGCTCGCCGACGAGCTCGCGCTCGCCGTGAGCCACGGGCTCATCCGTCCGCACGTGCACTCGGTGGTGGAGCTCGACACCGGCGAGCTCGTCGGCTACCAGGGGCTGGCGCGGTGGGCGCACCCGCGCCACGGCCTGCTGGAAGCCGACCAGTTCATCCACCTCGTGGCCGGCACGCCCGTCCTTCCCGTCATCGACCTGGCGGTCCTCCGGCGGACGGCCGCCGCCGCGGCACGCCGCGCCCGCAGCGGAGCGTCGATCCGCGCCTACGGGCACCTCTCGCGCCGGCTGCTCGGAGACCTGGGCGCCGAGCGCTACCTCGCCGAGATCGTCGACGATCTCGGCGTGGCGGCGCCCGACCTGTGCGTCGAGGTCGCCCACGCCATCGTGGCCCGACCGTCGCGGACGGTCGAGACCGCGCTGCGCACGCTCCACGATCTCGGCGTCCGGCTCGTCCTGAGCGGCGTCGACGCCGAGTGCGACGTCGGCGACATCGTCGGGTACGGGTTCGACGAGCTGCGGCTCGACCGCCGGCTCGTGCGGGACGCGACGCGCGATCCCGCCCGCCGGCGAATGGCGCGCGGCACCGTCGCGCTGGCCCGGGCCCTGGGGCTCCGCGTCATCGCCGTCGGGATCGAGAGCGAGGACGACCGCGCCCGGATGCTCGACGCCGGCTGCCACGACGGCGAGGGCTTCCTGTTCGGTCCGGTCCGCCCCGCCGGCGACGTGGCCTGAGCCGCGCCGTGTGACGATCGGCCCTGGCGGCCGGTGCACCCGGGGCGTTCGATGGGAGGTGGAAGGCCGTAGCAGCGGATCGCATGCGGGCGGGAAGGAACGGTCACCCGATGATGCACGACGGCGGATGGTGGTGGATGGGAACCGGGTCCCTCGTCTTCGTCGTGCTCCTGGCGTTGACGGTCTGGGTCCTGGCCCGCCAGGGCCGGCGGACCCTCGACGACTGGGGGCCGGCCGAGCGCCGGGCCGCCGACGTGCTCGCCGAACGCTTCGCCAAGGGCGAGATCGACGAGCGCGAGTACCGGTCGCGAATCGACGCGCTGCGCCGGTGACGGGCGCGCGGCGACCCGCCCGTCTCACCCGCCGTGGAGCAGGTCGTACAGGCCCGAGATCTCGAGCACGCGCCGCACGTTGGGTCGTTCGCCGGTCACCCGGAGCGTGTGACCCTCGTCCATGACCTGGCGCTGCAGGCGGACGAGCGCGGTGATCCCGGAGGAGTCCATGAACGTCACGCCCTCGAGGTCGACCGTCACGTCGAGATCCGCGTGACCGCGCACCGACGACTCGAGCCGGCCCGCGGTCGCCATGTCGATCTCGCCGGCCACCGAGACGATGACCGCCCGGCGCTTGCGTCTGATGTTGACGGACAGGTCGCTCATGCTCACCCCGCGAACACCGACCTGCCGTGCGCAGGTTACCCGCAGGTTCGCGCGCCGGGGCCGAAACGAAGAGCCGCCCTCGATGACCAGGCATCGCGGCACCGATTCGCGGTGTTCGCGACGCTGCGGGGAACGGCGCCGCTACTCCGTGGGGAGCATCTGGGCAGGACTGATCCGGGTTGCGGCGTGCGCGCCGGCGACGCCGGCGGCCGCGATCCCGGCGGTCGCGCCGGCGAGGAGCCCGAGCACGAGCCAGGAGCGCCAGCGTGCCCGCAGCTCGGCCCGGGCCCAGAGCCACGCCGCGCTCACGTCCGCCTCGCCCGGTACACGCCCTCACCCAACCACAGGTCGTCGGGCCCCCGAAAGGATGCGAGCCCGTGACGCCCGGTGGTGCCGGCCCCACCGTGGCCGCCGCCCCCGCTGCCCGGGCCGGGCTGACGAGCGCCGAGGCGGCCCGGCGGCTCGCGTCGGACGGACCGAACGAGCTGCCGACGGCGAAGCCGCGGACGATCGCGCAGCAGGCGTGGGCCGTCCTGCGGGAACCGATGGTGCTCCTGCTGGCAGGCGCCGGAACCGTCAACTTCCTGCTCGCGGAACCTCTCGACGGCGTGATCCTGATGTCGACGGTCGGCGTCGTGCTCTTCATCTCGACGTACCAGGAGCACAAGACCGAGGGTGCGCTCGTCGCGTTGCGCGACCTTTCGTCGCCGCGCGCGCTCGTCGTGCGCGACGGGCGGCAGGCGCGCATCAGCGGACGGGAAGTCGTCCGGGGTGACGTCGTGCTGCTCGGCGAGGGCGACCGCGTGCCCGCCGACGGGGTGCTCGTGGAGTCCGTGAACCTCGCGGTCGACGAGTCGGCGTTGACGGGCGAGTCCGTCCCGGTCCGCAAGACCCCCGACCCGGCGACGAGCGACGACGCGCCGGCGGCGATGGGCTCGCCCGGTGGCGACGCGACACCGTGGGTGTTCTCGGGGACCCTGGTCGTACGGGGGCACGGCGTCGCGGTCGTGCGCGGGACGGGCGCCGCGACCGAGCTCGGCCGGATCGGCGCCGCGCTCCGCACGATCGAGCCCGAACGGACGCCGTTGCAGCACGAGATCGACCGGCTCGTGCGCGTCGTCGCCGCGGTCGGGTTGGGTGCCGCCGCGGCCGTCGTGATCGTGTACGGGTCGACGCGCGGCGACTGGCTCGAGGGCCTCCTCGCCGGCATCGCCACGGCGATGGCGATGGTGCCGGAGGAGTTCCCGGTCGTGCTCGCCGTCTTCCTCGCGCTCGGTGCCTGGCGGATGTCGCGGCGCAACGTGTTGGCGCGCCGGTCGGCGGTCATCGAGACGCTCGGTTCCGCGACGGCCATCGGTGTCGACAAGACGGGGACGCTGACGACCAACGCGATGACCGTCCACGAGCTCGCGGTCGACGGCGCCGTCCACGTGCTCGACGGGCAGCCGCTGCCCGAGGCGTTCCA
>Ga0070741_10019888_pt1 | contig 10676 bp, 9 predicted proteins | sample Coa_R1_4_FD_66440 | JGI IMG/M metagenome (GOLD analysis project Ga0070741, IMG submission 66440) | Surface soil microbial communities from Centralia Pennsylvania, which are recovering from an underground coalmine fire - Coalmine... | ecosystem: Environmental > Terrestrial > Soil > Unclassified ... | reverse complement strand
GTGACGCCGTCGACGCACGCCGCCACTTCCGGGCCGAATTCTTTCTTGATCTGCTCCAGGCTCAGACTGGTATCTTCCACCGTGTCGTGCAGCAGCCCCGTGATCAGGCAGGCCATGTCCATCTGCATGTCCGCCAGAATCATGGTGACGTGCAGCGGGTGGATCATGTACGGCTCACCCGACTCGCGCACCTGCCCCTGGTGCGCATCGTTGGCGCGATGGAAGGCCTTTTCTAAGAGCGTGAGGTCTTCTTTTGGCCGCAGCGCGTGGATCTTCTGCTCCAGCTCCGCAAAGAGCTGATCTACGACACCAGTAACCGGAACAACTTCGGTGGACACGCTAATTCTAGGTTACAGGGTTTCCCCCGCGTGGCGCAGGCGACTAGGCCTTCTGAGCTTTGTTGGATCGAATCGCAGCCACTGTGCATCAAGAGGCGATCGCCGTAGGCATAAGTATCCACAATCCGCCGGATGCGCGAATTAGGCCAAGAGTACGTAGCTGCAGCTTAACCCGCTGTAACTCTTCATCTCGCATGCGACGTTTGAGACCTCTCGATTCTTATCCCGGAATCGGTTCTAACGACCTCGGCGAACTTTCCCTCAAGATCGGGCCAACTCTTCCGTGCCCGTCGGAGCGGCCAACTCCGTTTGGGCGATTCGCGTTTCGAGCTCGTCTATTTTTCCTGCGTAATCCAAGAAGCTCTTGTGCCGCGCTCTCATCGGCGACCTGATCTGCCCTTACCCAGGATTCCTTGTCCGCGGCGGGAAACAACTCCATCCCAGTAGGGATGCAATTAAGGGCTAATAGCGCCTTCAACTATTCGGAAATACTCCGGAATTCAGCCGCGCTCGCCATTTCGAATGCCTACTACGTCGACAACCGCGATGCTGGCGACGCTGTCACAAGCTCGCAACGCAGCTCGGCGGCGATATGGCGTCGAAGATCCTGAAGGAGTTCTGGCCCGATGTGCTTGAGAAAGTTTCAGCACAAGCGTCGCGGCGACGCGAAGACCTCCAAATAGACCGTCCTACTTGGCCTCGGATAATCCCTCGGCGCAGGCGAACTCACGCAGCTCATCCTGACCGGATCCGGGCTTCGCTTTGCGATACGTTTTCACCGTCTCCCATGGTTTCGTGAGCGCCTTGGGATCGGTCACAGTAATGCGGTCTTCGAGCTTGGTCGGCTCCAGTAGCCGAATGCGCTCGTGCACGGTCATCTCATCGCTGTGCGGCGTGAAGCCTTCGATGAATGTGTCACCACGAATCGCCACCGTGTCCACAACCAGCGTGTCGCCTTCCCAATGGCCGGTTGAATAGCCGGCATAGGTGGGGTCGTCCAGCACCTTTTGCGACGGCTTGCGCCCATCCAGATATACGCGGCGCAGCGCATCGTTCAATTCGCTGAAGAACGTGATCTTGTCCTTGGTCTGCATCACCTCCATGCCGTACGCCATGTTCATCATCGCAGGCATGCCCGGCGGCAGGCACTTGGCTACGGGATCGTACTCATAGGATCCAGCGATGCGGGTCTTGGAGATCTCCTGCCACTTCGCCAGGTATTCCGGCTTAAGCGAAGGTTCATTGGGCGTACGGCCGCGCGATCCGTCCGAAAGCGGCGCCGATGCGGTGGGCTTAGGCGGCGGTCCCTGCCTGGGCGGCGGCGGTCCACCCGCGGCAGGTCCTCCGCGAAAATTGCCAAACGGATTGATTGGATAATACACGCCCGAAAAATCGGGCGGCGCATTTTGCGCGTAAAGCGCGGCAGCGGACAAGGCCAGGATGATGGAAATTGGCTTCATGGCGTTACTCCGTGGGCGGCGGCGCGTTCGATAAGATCGTGCCGTCCTCTTTTGTCACACGTGCAATCAGACCGGACGCTGTGTCGTCTTTGGCCGGACTCAAGTCAATGGTTACTGTCTCGCCAGGCTGCAGGATCTTTGGCGACCATCCGGCGCGCGCCAGAATCCCGGGCGGCCGGCCCTCCACCTTCCACTCCACTTTATTGCCTTTCCCGTCGTCCACCTCCAAGATCACCCAGACGTGCGGGTTCGCCCACTTGAACTCCTTGACCACGCCCTTAATGGTGATGATCTTGGTGACGTAAAACGCAGAGTTGCTGTGATGCGCTTCGGCCGGGGGCGCAAGGCACAGCGCCGCTCCCAGGGCCGCGCAACACGCGATCGTTCGAACCAACATCTTCGTACCTCCAGAATCTCTTTGGGCAGCATATCAGATCGCTTGCGTCTTCTCACGACGTTCCGATAGCATTGTGAATCCTGGACGCTTCATGATCCGCGAACTCCGCCTGTTCCTGCTGCTTGCCTGGCTGTGCGTCGCCGCGCAGGCGCAATGGTTGAATTATCGCGCCCCCGGAATTCCGCGCACGCACGACGGCAAACCCGATCTCGCGGCGCCCGCTCCTCGCGCGCTGGATAGCAAACCCGACCTATCGGGCGTGTGGCATCACGAGCCGACCCCCATGGCGGAAATCAAGCGGCTCTTCGGCGATGGCGCAGGCCGCGCGAATGTGCCGGGCATGGAAATCGAGACGGTCTCGAAATATGGGCTGAATATCTTGGCCGATTTCAAGCCGGAAGATAACCCGATGCGTCCGGAAGCCGCGGCGATTTTTCGCCGGCGCGCAAGCGGCGCCGAACAGCGGCCCACATGCATGCCGGTGGGGATTCCCGGCGCAGGCCTGGTGTCGGAGCCCGTCAAGATCTCGCAATCTCCCAAGCTCATGATCATGCTATATGAATCCGACGGATCTCATCGGCAAATTTATACCGACGGCCGCGTGCTTCCAAAGGAGTTCGTACAGCCGGCCTGGCTCGGATATTCGGCGGGCAAATGGGACGGCGACACGCTGGTCGTCGAATCCGCCGGCTTCAACGACAAGACCTGGCTGGACGTCGGGGGGCATCCGCACAGCGAAGCGCTGCGCATCACCGAGCGCTATCATCGGCGCGACTTCGGGCATCTGGACATCGAGATGACGTTCGAGGATCCCGCGATGTACGCCAAGCCGTTTACTATTAAGTACGCCAACGAGCTCTGGGCGGATTCCGACATCTTCGAATATTTCTGCGATGAGAACGAAAAGGATAGCGCGCATGTGCCGCATAAGTAGCCTGCTGGTTCTGTTAGTGGTGCTTGGCGGGGTATCCCAGGCGCAATGGCTGAACTATCGCACGCCTGGAGTCCCGCGCTTGCCCGACGGAAAGCCGAATCTCACCGCGCCCGCGCCCCGAACTCCCGGCGGCAAGCCCGATCTGTCGGGCGTCTGGCACACGCACCCGACGTCACTTGAAGAGTTTAAGCGCCTGTTAGGCGAAGGCGCCACGGTCGGTAATGTTCCCGGGATGGAAATCGACACCATCTCCAAATACGCGCTGAATATCCTGATCGATTTCAAACCCGGCGAATCGCCCATCCGGCCCGAAGCCGAAGCGATTTTTCGCAGCCGCAAAGCTACCGAATTTCCGCCCACCAGTTGCCTGCCGGCTGGCCTGCCCTTCGCGCATCTGGTTTCCGAGCCCACCAAGCTGGTTCAAACTCCGCGCCTGATCGTAATCCTGTATGAAGGCGATACGCCGCGCCAAATCTATATGGATGGGCGCGAGCTCCCTAAGGAGTTCGACCAACCCACCTGGATGGGCTATTCGGTGGGCAAGTGGCAAGGCGACACGCTGGTGGTGGAAACCGCCGGGTTCAACGACAAGAGCTGGCTGGACGGCATGGGCCATCCGCATAGCGACGCGTTGCGTGTCACCGAGCGTTACCATCGCCGCGATTTCGGCCACCTGGATGTCGAAATGGCCTTCGACGATCCTAAAATGTACACGCGGCCGTTCAGTATCAAATTAACCGAGGATCTTTGGCCCGATTCCGATATCTTCGAGTATCTTTGCAATGAGGACGAAAAAGATCGTGCCCATTTGCGGCCCTGATCGATTTATTCGCAATTTTGAGTAAGTTTATGGAAGCCCAGGAGGTTTTATGGAAGCCCAGGAGGTTTTATGGAAGCAATGATTTCAGAGCTGGTGAGCCGTTTCGAAAAAGGAGCGCTCTCGCGGCGAGGCCTAATCCAGGGCCTGACGATGCTGGCCGCCGGCGGCGCCGCCGCGCCGTTGGCCCAATCGCAGGAGGGACTCAAAGGCGTGAAAATCGACCACATCAGCATTCAGGTGACCGATCTTCCGCGAGCCGTGGCTTTCTACCAAAAGGTGTTCGGCCTCTCGGTGCTGGGCGAAGACAAGCCCAATGAGATTGCGCGGCTCGGCTCAGGCAAAATCATCGTGTCGCTGCATCATAAGGCTCCCTTCGGCATCGTGGATCATTTCGCCATTGGCGTCGAGAACTTCAATAGGGCGAAGGTGACCGAGCAACTGAAGGCCATGGGCATCACGGCCGACGAAAACCTGGACGCCGGGTTCCATATCAAGGACCCGGAGGGAATGGCCGTCCAGATCATGCCGGCTTAACTACGATCGCGATCAGCGTGCGTTACTGAGCCGCGCGCGTCAGCAAGCGGGTGCTGAAGATTTCTGACCGTGCGTTACTGAGCCGCGCGCGTCAGCAAGCGGGTGTAGAACTCGCCCTCGTGACCACAGCCTATCGCGCCCCTCTCGGCCCCTCCAAACTCGGCAGCAAGTGCTCGTGTTTGTACATGCGCGCCAGATCCAGCGCCGTCTTGCCTTCCTTCGTCCGTGCTCCAGCCTGCCCCCCGGATTTGATCAGTAGATCGGTCATCCCCGAATCGCCAAAGTCGATCGAGGCCGCATAGAGCAGCGGCGTCATTCCCTTCTTATCCACGTGATTCACGTCCGCGCCGTTCGCGATCAGCAGCCGCGCCATGTCAGCCCGGTTCGCGATCGCCGCCCAAGACAACGCGGTCATGCCGTCGGAGTCAACCTCATCCACTTTGGCGCCAGCCTTGAGCAGCGCCTCAACCGACGCCGTGCGGTGCGTGGTTGCCAGTTCCAGCATCGGCGAGGTCGGAAACATTCCCAGCACGTTCATCTTCTCGTCGATCCGGTCGCCCTCTTTGGCTAGCCTGCCGATCATTTCGGCATTTCCCGAAAAAGCCGCGAGCCACAGCGGATATGCGTTGAAAAACGCGGCTCCCTGCCCCTTCGGCAGCCGCACCCGAGCGCCGTCATCCAACAGCAGGTTCATGGCCGCGCCGGAATGCGGATACTGCGCCGCCACCAGGAGCGCCGAGTACCGGTTCTTCGACCTCGCATCGGCCTTCGCGCCCCGATCCAGCAGCAGCTTCATCTTCTCCACGTCCGGCGTTGCGAGCATCAGCGCCGTGACGCCGCCCGCCTGGCTCGCCGAATTCGGATCAAACCCGCCATCCAGTAATTTCTTTACGTCTTGGGCGTTCCCGAACAAAAGTGTCTCCGCCCACGGTTCGATGTTTTTCGGCTCGGCCTCCGGGAGCGCCACCTGCCGCGGTTTGGCCGGACCCAGGGCCGTCGCCAGCGCCATCACCGCCGCGCTTGCGCCCATCGCGGAAATGAACTGATCGTGAGCATACGGATATCCCGTCTCAAAATATGGCGGGCTCACCGGTGCCGGCGGATGCAAGCGCGAAACCACGTGCCACGAACCATCCGGCATTTGCGTCCTCAGGAGGTACTCGATGCCGCGCCGCCACCCCGGATCCGTAACTGGCACGCCGCCCGCCTCGTGCAGCGCCATTAATGTTTGGCCGGTGGAGTACGCATCGCTCGAAAGCCCGTCAAGCGAGTTCCACCCACCGTCCGACTGCTGGATGCCCTTCAGTGCGCCCGCCATTTTTTCCAACGACGCCCGATCCGCGCCCGCCCAATAGGCGCCTAGCAATTGGTAATCGCGTTCTTCGGTAGCGCGAGGTTGATGCGACACCAGCCACGCCCGCGCTCGGGCCATCCGCGCTTCCGTATCCGCCTTCAGGGTGGCATGCGCGTAAAGCTGCACCGCCGTGAGCGAAACTGCCGTGGCGGTGAACGGGCTGTACGATTCCGGCGGCCGTTCGTCGAGCGTTTCCCAATGCCCGTCCGCCTCCTGCCGCGCGGCCAGCAACCGTGCGTAGACCGCCGTCACCAGACTGGGCGCCATGCCGGACGCCCTGGCTGCGATCAGCGAGTATCCGTCATCCAATGCGGGATCGATAATGTGCGTGTATTCAACGGCGCGTTCCAGATTGGAGAAGTATCCGAAGGCTGCGGTAGCGTCGGAGTGCGCGGCCGCTTCGTCCACTGCTATACCGTGCGCGCGCGCCGCCTGAAACGCCAGCGCCGGGAATACCTGCTGATGGCAGGAAACACAGCTTTGCTTGGCGTACCAGGTCTTCTGACTGCGCTGGATGAGGGCCACCGCCTTGGTCGCCGCTGCCTGAATTTGCGTCGCCGCAGGATCGCCCGCCCAAAGCACCGGAATCGACAACACTACGGCTAGACTGAATTTCATCGCCAGCCTCCTTGTATTTAAGTTAATTCTAGCCTCGGATCGTTACACTGGAATGCATATGTTCCGCTTTGGCGCTTTGGTTCTGTTTTGCGCCCCGGGCCTGCTCTTCGCTCAGCCGCAAAGGCTCGAATTCGACGTCGCCTCCCTCAAGATCAATAAAGACAATGAGGGCGGAGGCATCATCCGCACGCCCGGCGGCCTCATGGCTCGCAATGCGCCCTTCGTCACGCTCATCGAAATGGCCTTCCAAACCCGGCAGATCGATCTCGAGCACGTCCCGCACGCCTTGCGGGCGCAACATTTCGACATCCTCGCCAAGGCGGTCCAGAAGATCACCGGCGATCAATATTGGGACATGCTGCGCGCGCTGCTGGAAGACCGCTTCAAACTAACATACCATCGCGAGACCAAGGAGGCGCAGATTTACGTCTTGGTCCTGCGCAAGAAAGACGCGGATTTGGGACCGAAATTAAAACGCTCGCAGGATCCCAACTGTCCGTCTAATCCCAGTGCGTTGGCCTTCTGCGGCGTATCGCCCGGACTGGGACGGTTCATCGGCAAGCGCGTCCCCATGGCCCGCCTGGCCCAGGAACTTTCCGCGCCCGCCGGACGCCCGGTCCTCGATCGCACCCAATTGACCGGCGCGTTCGACTTCGAACTAGCCTGGACTCCCGATGAATTCCGCACTGTCGATGGCAGGCCCAAGTATGTCAATGGAAATCCGATCGATCCCTCCGGTCCTTCGCTGTTCGAAGCTCTTCAACAGCAACTAGGGCTCAAACTGGAGCCGGCCCGTGGACCGGTGGAGACCATCGTCATCGATAGCGCGCAACCCCCAGAGGAGAATTAGGGACCAAAACGGCAGTACCACACGGCCGCTAGCGCTAAGGTGAATTCCTCAACACCTAGGGCGCATAGGCGGAATTACGTACGGCCCCTAAGGATTTCACTCTGTGGTAATTCCCCATCCCCGGCCCTAACATGGAATCGGTTAGCCTGCATGAGGTGCCGTTACTGCAACGTTGAGCTCGCATCCGTCAGCATTATCGATGGCGAGTTTTGTAGCGAAGAGCACCGCCAAATGTTCGAGCTGGAAACCCAAGCACCTTCGGGGGTTTCCGATTCCATATCGGCCGCCGTGGACATGTTGCGTAAAAAACTTGCCCGCCCCGCCGCATCCCCGGCCGAAATGCATGCTATCGAGATCCAGGCCGAACAAGTCGCCGAATCCGCCGCCGAACCGGACAGCGAAACAACCTTCGCCTCCGACTCCGCCCCGGAGGAGTCCTACGCTTACGCCGAATCCGAAGCGCCCTCCGAAGAAGAGTCCCCTCTACCGCATCCCGAACTCTCGGGAACGTTCTCGGGCGCAAACGTAGTAACGTCGGCATTGCGCTGGCTGCAGTCCACCTGGGCCCGCACGCCGCGCGATTTGAGGCTGGCGGCCGTCGGACTTCCGGTCCTGCTCGCCATCACAGTTGGGGCCTCCATACAGAACGTGCCGCTGCCGAAGATGGCCGCGCAAAATCTCCCGCAAATGCAGCAGATGCAGAAGGTGGTCGCACTGCAGTGGAAGACCGTGAATCAAACCATCTCGGAGCGCGCCGCGATCGCATTCGCCGACGATTTCCGCTCCGGCCTGGATGCCTGGGAGAGCCGCTCGAACCTGACCCGCAGCTGGTCCTATGACAATGCCGGGTTCGTCCGCCCCGGCCCGCTTGCCATCTTCAAGCCCACACTCGAGCTTACCGACTATCGCTTCGAGTTCCTGGCGGAGATCGATCAGAAAGCCATGGGCTGGGCCTTTCGCGCCGAGGACCTGAACAATTACTACGCCATGAAGTTCGTGGTGGTGAAACCCGGGCCCCTGCCGCTGATTCACATCGTTCGCTATGCGGTCATTAACGGCAAGGAAGGGCCGCATGTGGAGAAGCCGCTTCCCATCACCGTCCGGCCTGACATGCTGTACCGCATTCAGATCACCGCGCGCGGCGGTGATTTCACAACTATGGCGCAGGGCCAGGTAGTCGACTTTTGGTCCGACACTCGCCTGGCGCACGGGGGCATCGGATTCTTCTGCAATCGCGGCGAGCGCGCCCGCTTGCGTTGGGTGGAGGTTTCGCATCAATACGACGCGCTGGGAAGGCTGTGCGCCTATCTTGCGCCTTACGGCATGGAAGGCCGTCCCGGAATCAATTAACGAAGACTCAACTACAGCAGAACTGCACTCAGACGGAACCAAACAGCAGCACTTACGAGGAAGCCACGACATTATGAGCCAACCGAAATCGAGAAACGGGTCCACAGACGCCAAAGCGGCCAGTCTGGCCAAGGCCGTCTCCTTCCACATGGAAGGCAAGCTGGAAGAAGCGCTGCGGGAGGTCAACCGCGTTCTGGAAACGGGCGAGGGCTCGCTGGAGATCTTCTCGGCCAAGGCTCAATTGCAGTTCGAACTCGAAAAGTACGAGGAAGCCGCCCAAAGTTATACCAAACTGCTCAGCATGCACCCGCAGCACGCCAACGCCAATCTCAACATGGCGATCTGCATGGAGCGCCTGGGCCGCTGGCAGGAAGCCGCGGATTACTTCGCCAAAGCATCGGAAGCGCAGCCGGACCGTTTGGAAGCTCGGCTCGGTCTCGGGATCGCGCAACTGCACCTGGAGAAAGCCGATGCCGCAGCCGGCAACTTCGACCAGATTCTTGCCGTCCAGCCAGGCCATTTGACCGCGCTGTTCGGTAAAGCCGTGACGCTCCAGTTGCGGCGCGAATTCGATGAAGCGGCGCGGATCTATCAATCGATTCTGAGTTCCAAGCCGGATTTCGAAGAGTGCCTCACCAACCTGGTCACTATCGGGATGGCGCGCAAAGACCATCCGATGATCTGGGAGTATTCGGAGAAGCTGCTCGCTCTCCGGCCCAACTCGCAGACTGCGCTCGAAGGCTTGGCCACCTGCGCGTTCGCTTCCGGCGATTATGAAGCGGCCCTGCGCTACTGCGCAAAACTGACCGAGTACACTCCCGAAAGTTTTGACCGCTGGTTCAACCTCGGCGTCGCCCAGCAAAAGACCGGCAAACTCGAGGATGCCGCCAAATCCTATTCCGAAGCCGCCCGCATCCGGCCCGATGCCAGTCAAGTATACGTGAATCTAGGTGTCATCCAGCAGGAAATGGGCGATCTCGACAACGCCCGCGCCACTTATGAGAAAGCGCTGCAGATCTCGCCGGATCTCTTCGAGGTGCTGCACAACCTGGCGACGGTGCTCGATAAACAGGGCGCCAAGGAAGACGCCGAGCGTGTCTACGCGAAGATTCTCGCCAAGAATCCCGATCTGGAGGACGTCTGGTTCCGCTTGGGCTACGTCCGCTTGGAACGCGGCGAGTTCCGCGATGCCGCCGACGCCTTCCATCGCGCCGTTGCCAAGCGCCCGGATTGGATGGAAGCGCAGTTGAATTTAGGCATCTGCTGCTGGAACATCAACGATCACGAGGGCGCCGCCAAAGCGTTTGAAACCGTCCTGGCGGCGAATCCCGAATCGCTCGATGCGCTGCGCGGCCTGGCCGCCGTTGCCGTGGAACGCAAGAACTTCGAGCAGGCTTTGACCTACCAGGCGCGGCTCATCGAAAAAGGCGAGCGCAGCCCGGAGCTGTTCTACAACACCGGTCTTCTGCTCCAGAAGTCGGGCCAATTGAGCGACGCCGAACGGCTGTATCGCGAAGCCTTGCAGGAACGCTCCGGCTTCCCCGAAGCCTTGCTCAACCTGGGACATGTGCTCAAAGGCCTGGGCAAGCAGGACGCCGCCCGCGATTGCTGGAAACAGGCGCTGGAGCAAAAACCGGATCTGGCGGAGAACTACTTCAGCGGCGCCCACTAGTAGCCGCCCAAGCAACGCCGTAATTTGCCGGCGCCCCAATCCCTAGCCCCGCGCCACCGCCAGGGAGCGCCTCATGCCTGGTGGGTCGGCCTGCTTCGTCGGCACTGGTGCCGGCGCGCATGCTTACGCTAGCCTGAAAAGGCGTGACTCCTCTCATCCTCTTCGGATTGTTTGCCGTCACTGCTTTGCTTGTCTGCTACGCCTTCGGATCCCGCAGTGCGTGGTTCATTCTGGGCTATGCCTTTTCCTGCGCGCTCGGCTCGGCCTATGGGTTCCTGCAGGGCGCCTGGCCCTTCGGCCTGGTCGAAGCGGTGTGGACGTTCGTCGCCGCGCGGCGCTGGTGGCTCGC
>Ga0070741_10019887_pt1 | contig 10676 bp, 14 predicted proteins | sample Coa_R1_4_FD_66440 | JGI IMG/M metagenome (GOLD analysis project Ga0070741, IMG submission 66440) | Surface soil microbial communities from Centralia Pennsylvania, which are recovering from an underground coalmine fire - Coalmine... | ecosystem: Environmental > Terrestrial > Soil > Unclassified ... | reverse complement strand
GCTGGCCCTTCGTCACCGGGAGCGAGACGGCGGCCGGCGCGGTCACGCGCTCGACAAGCGTCCGGTCGATGCGGACGACGCGGAGCATCGGGCGTGCCGCTACGAGCTCGACGGGATCGCGGCCGTAGGGCAGGGCCGCCTTCGCGTAGGTACGACCGGTGCGGACCGCCGCGACGACGCGGTAGCGGGAAAGCCCCCACGCGAGAAGGGAGGCGAGGTCGTCGTTGCGCTGCGAACGCGAGGGCTCGCCGAGGAGCGTCGCGTAGATCGTCACCCCTCGCCCCGCTGCAGCGGCGACCTCCGACCAGCCGGCGCCGGTCGTGTGGCCGGTCTTCACGCCGAGGAGGTGCGGGAAGGTGGAGAGGAGGTCGTTCCACGTGTGGAGGTGCCGGCCGCCCGAGATGTCGGCGTCCGTCCGGCGGACGGTTCTGCGGATGAACGGGACGCGCATCGCCGCCTCGGCGAGCGTCGTCACGTCGCGGGCGCTCGAGTAGTGGCCGCTCTGGTCGAGGCCGTCCGGGTTCGCAAAGTGCGTATCGGTGAGGCCCAGCTGGCGGGCCTTCGCATTCATCATCGCCACGAACCTGGGGACGCTGCCGCCGCCGACGTGCTCGGCGAGCGCGACCGCGGCGTCGTTCGCGCTCTGGATCAGGGCCGCCTCGACGAGCTCGGCGACGGTCAGGCGCTCGCCCGTCGACAGGTTGATCGTGGACTCTCCCGTTCCCGCCGCCTCGCTGCCGACGGTGACGACGTCGTCGAGGCGCGCGTGCTCGAGCGCGACGAGCACCGTCATCAGCTTCGTGATGCTCGCGATCGGGACCTTCTCGCGCGAGTGGTACTTGACGAGCACGTCGCCGGTCGCGGAGTTCTGGACGAGATAGGCGCGGCCCTCGACGCTCGGCGGTGACGCGAGCGCGGGCGCTGCGAGCGCCAGAGCGGCCGCAACGGCAGCGGCGCGAACCCCCACGGACCGCAAACCTACCGGATGCGCACGCGCTGCCCCACGTGGAGCGCCGTCGGCTCGATGCCCGGATTCAGCGCGAGGAGCTTCGTCAGCGGAGTTCCGAACCTGCGGGAAACGGCGTCGAGCGTGTCGCCGCTCTGGATGCGGTAGTACGCGGCGCTAACCCGAGTCGCCGCCGGCCGTTTCGCCTTCGGCGGGCGTGACTTCGCCGACGCAGCGCCTGCCTTCGGGTGCGCCGTGGGTGACGGGAGCGTCTTCGCCTCGCCGCCGAGCCCGGCGCGCACGACGAGCACCGCAACCGTCACGGCGGCGAGGAAGGCGACCGGGGCGGCCAGCCTTGCGACCGGACCGACCCTCACCATCCCGCCACTGCCCAGACCTCGTCCTTCAGACGCGCCGCTTCGGCCGCGGCCGCCGTCCGCCAGTCGACGCCCGCCACTCGGAACGCGTAGATCACCGACCGCGAGACCGTGACGAGGGCGCTCGCCGGTCCGCTCGTGAACGCACGAGCGACGTCGGCCGGGGTCGCGCCCTGCGCTCCGATCCCCGGCAGCAGCAGCACCGACTGCGGCAGGAGCCGGCGCGCCTCCCCGACCGCGCGCGGATGCGTCGCGCCGACGACGGCCCCGACGCTCGAGAGTCCGCATTCGCCGACGAGCTCTGCGCCGAGGTCGGCGACGAGCTTGGCGACCTGGTGCCAGACGGGCTCGCCGTCTGTCAGGCGCAGGTCCTGGACCTCGGAACCGCCCGGGTTCGAGGTCTTGACGAGGCAGAAGATCCCACCGCCGCTCCTGCGGCACGAGGCGACGAAGGGCTCGAGCGAGTCCGGGCCGAGGTAGGTATTGACGGTCAGCGCGTCGGCCAGCGGCGGCTCCTCGTCGCGCGGCTCCAGATACGCGGCGGCGTACGCCCGGGCCGTCGAGGCGACGTCCCCCCTCTTCCCGTCAGCGATCACGAGTAGCGAAGCGGTTCGCGCGTAGGCGCAGACCTCCTCCAAGGCGCGCATGCCGGCGGAGCCGAGGAGCTCGAAGAAGGCGAGCTGGAGCTTGACGCCGACGACGTACGGCGCGACCGAGTCGATCAAGCCGCACGAGAAGCGGGCGATGGCATCGGCCGCGGCGTCCCTGCCGAGCTGCGCGTCTCCCCTGAGCTCGACCGGCAGCAGGTCGAGCCGGGGATCGATCCCGACGACGAGTTGGCTTCGCCGGTCGACAACGGCGGTGGCGAGCCGGTCGGCGAAGGTCGACGTCGCGGCGGCCGCCTGGACGTGCATCGGCTCCTAGGCTAGCGCCGGCCCCGGCCGAAAGAGAGAGGGCTGCGCTGAGCGCAGCCCTCTCGACGCTTCGGAGGAGGAGCGGCTCGGGCTAGCCGCGAACGGCTGACTTGAGCGTGCTCCCCGCCGAGAACTTCGGAACGGTCGCCGCCGGGATCTGGACCTTCTCACCCGGCCGCCGCGGGTTGACCCCGGTCCGCGCGGCGCGATGCTGCGTGGAGAACTTCCCGAATCCGGTGAAGTTCACGGACTCGCCCTCTTTCAGCGCGTCCGTAACGGAATCGAGGAAGGCGTCCACAGCCTTCGCGGCATCACGCTTGTTGAGGCCGCTCTTCGCCGCCACTCGATCCACGAATTCCTGCTTGGTCACGCCACTCCTCCTCCCGTTGACTTAACGACCGGGACTGCACACTAACAGCCGTGTTCATTCGGCTCAACCATGCGATTTCCTGCGTGTTTCAGGCCTCGAGCAGATCTGGAACCCGGAAGAGCGGGCACAGACGGACGCCGAGCCTCGCGAGCGCGTCGACTCCGCCCTCGTCCCGGTCGACGACGCAGATCGCGATCCGGCACTCGAGTCCGGCCTCGCGGAGCGCCCTCAAGGCCTCGACTGCCGCGCCGCCCGAGGTGACCACGTCCTCCACGAGGCACACCTTCTCGCCCGGCTCGAACGCGCCCTCGATGCGCTTCGCGGTCGCGTGCTCCTTCTGCTCCTTCCGGACGATCAGGAACGGCAGCCGGGAGGCGAGCGAGGCCGCGGCGGTGAGCGCGACGGCGCCAAGCTCCGGCCCTGCGAGCCGGTCGGCGTCGGGCGCGTAGCTCTTCGCCGTCGACGCAAGCCGCTCGCCGAGCGCCTCGAGCAGGTCGGGGCGCGTCTCGAACCGGTACTTGTCGAGGTAGTAGCGCGAGCGGCGGCCGGAGCGAAGGACGAAGTCGCCCTCGAGGTAGGCGTGCTCGCGCAGCGAGCGCTTCAGCTCGGCGTCCGTCACGCGGGGCTTCGCGCTGCGCCGAGCACGTCGCGCGCCAGCGGGAGCAGCCGCTCGACGTCCGCCGAACCACGGCTGAGCGAGAGCATCGAGCCGTCGTCGTAGTAGAGGTCGACGCGGACACGGCGGCGGGCCGCCTGGCGGCGGTACGCGACGCTGCCGACGACCGAGGCGCCGACGAGCGCGAGCGCAGCCAGCGTCCTACGCTGCGGCATCGCTCTCCGACGCCGCCGCCGCCCGCCGCGCGGCTCGCTTCGGCCGCTGCGGCGGCGCAGCGCCGAGGGCTCGGAGGCAGTTCTTCAGGTCGTAGAAGACGAGGCCGACGGTGGGGTCGGGGGTCGTCACGGCGGCGATCGCCCTCTCGCCGTCGCGGACGGCGAAGACGCTGCCCTCCGGCGTCGCGGCCTCGAGCTGCGCGAGCCGGACCGACCCGTCGCGGCGCACCGCCTCCGCCGCCTGCAGCAACTGCCTGGCCGCGTGGGCGAGGCGATCGGCCTGCTGCCCGTCGTCGAGCGTCGAGCCGAGGACTGCGTCGTCGCCGCCGAAGACGACCGCGGCCCGGATCTGCGACGAGATCTCCGCCAGGTCGGCAAGCGCCTTGACTGCGTGGGGCGCGCTCATCGGCCGGCAACGCTAACAGAGCGATACTCCCCGTCCATGCGCGCTGCAGTCCGCGGTCTTCGCCCCCGCCGGCCCGTCCCTCGCAGCACCGTCTTTGGCCTTCCCCTCGACCGGATCTTCGCCAAGTTCTTCGCCGACCGCGGGACGCACCTCGCCGCGATGATCGCGTACTTCGCGCTGCTCTCGTTCGTGCCGTTGCTGTTCCTCGCGCTCGCGCTGCTCGGCCTCTTTGGACGCGCCGACGAGTCGAGCTACCTCGTCACGGAGCTAGGGCGGATGCTGCCGGACAGCTCCGTGTCGAGCATCGTCGTCGTCGTGCGCGCGATCCAGCGGAACGCGACCACCCTCGGCGTTGTCGGCGGGTTCTTCCTGCTCTGGTCGTCGCTCTCGCTGTTCAGCGTGCTCGAGTCTGCGTTCAACGTGGTCTACGGCCGGCCGAACCGCCCCTTCCTGCACGGGAAGCGGCTCGCGCTCGTCTTCATGCTCGCCTCGCTCGTCACGCTCTTCGTCGGCCTGCTCGCCGGCTCGATCGGCTACGACCTCGTGAAGCGGCATGCACCCGGCTTCATCGGCAACAGCTTCGTCGCGTACGCGCTGTCGGTCGTCGTCTCGGCGCTCGCGCTGTTCCTGTTCCTCTTCTCGGCGTACATCCGGCTCACGAACGTGCGGCAGGAGCCGCGGGACGTGCTGCGGGGCGCCGTGATCGCGACTGTCGCCCTCGAGGCGACGTTCCAGGTGCTGCCGGTCTACCTGCGGCTGTCGGCGCACGTCCCGGCCATGCAGGCGCTCGGAGGACCCGCGATCCTGCTCGTCTGGCTCTACGTGATGGCGAACGTGATCGTCTTCGGCGCGGAGGTCAACTGGTGGGTCTCCCACTGCGAGGAAGACGGGTCACAGCGACGCAAGGAACGCACGCGTGGCTCTCGCGCGGTGTGAGTTGCGGGACTTCCAGTCGTCGCCGAGCTCGGCGACGGTGCCCGTCTCGCCGTCGGGGACGAAGATCGGGTCGTAGCCGAAGCCTCCGGAGCCGCGGGGCGCCTCGGCGACGCGGCCCTCGAGGGTGCCGACCGCGTCGACCTCGCGCCCATCCGGCGCGATCCCGACGATGTGCGTGATCATCCGCGCACGCCGGTTCGGCTTCCCGTCGAGCTCCGCCAGGAGCCTCAGCTTGTTCTGGCCCGGAGCCGCCCAGCGTGCGGAGAGGACGCCCGGCGCGCCTCCGAGCGCCTCGGCCTCGATACCCGAGTCCTCGCCGAGCATCCACGCGTCCGGCGGCCCGACCGCGCGGCCGTACAGCGCCTTCGCACGCGCGTTCTCGTAGTACGTCTCCCCCGTCTCCGGCGGGTAGTCGTCGGCGTCGAGGAGCTCGAGCGTCCAGCCGGGCAGGAGCTGCTCGAGCTCGCGCCGCTTGTGCTCGTTGCGGGAGCACAGCGCGGCTCTTATCGCAGCCAGCGCGCCTCCTCGACGTCGGCGAGCTGCGTCAGCTCCTCGAGCACCCACGCACGGCGGCCACGCTCGATCGAGAGCTCGACCTGGAGCCGGCGGCCATCGCGGCGCAGCGCGAGCACGCCGCCCGACTCCTCCAGGGCGTGCAGCACCTCGCGCGCCGATCCCTCCTGCGTCAGCTCGACCAGCAGCATGTCCGGCGCGCGCTGCGGTAAGAACCGGTTCTTCACCCACTCGAGCGGCCGCAGGCACAGGAGACCGGCGACCGTCGCCACAACGGCCGCAGACCAGAAGCCGGCGCCCGCTGCCATCCCGACCGCCGCGACGAGCCAGAGGCTGGCTGCGGTCGTCAGCCCGCGCACGGTCAAGCCCTGGCGGAAGATCACGCCCGCGCCGAGGAAGCCGATCCCCGTGACGATCTGCGCGGCGATGCGCGCCGGGTCGGCCCGCACGACCGCGCCGCCGCCCGTCAGGAACTCGCGGAAGCCGTAGGCCGAGACGAGCGTGAAGACCGCCGAGCCGAGCGACACGAGGATGTGCGTGCGCAGGCCGGCGGCCTTTTCGTCGAGCTCTCGCTCGAGCCCGATCGCTCCGCCGAGAGCGGCCGCGACCACCAGCCGGACGAGCGACCCGTCCCACCCGAGCGACGGGATGTCAAGCGCCGCGAGCACCCACGACCGCTTCCTCCTGGGCGCGCACGATCCGCTCGATCCCTGCCGACGCAAGGTCGAGCATCACGTCGAGCTCGTCGCGGCTGAACGCGGTCCGTTCCGCCGTCGCCTGCACCTCGACGAGCTCCCCGGCGCCGGTCATGACGACGTTCATGTCGACGTCGGCGGTCGAGTCCTCGGAGTAGTCGAGGTCGAGGAGCGGCTCCCCCGCGACGACGCCGACCGAGACCGCGGCGACGGAGTGCTTCAGCGCCCGCCCCAGCCCGAAGCTGTCGAGCGCGAGCCGCGCGGCGACGTAGGCGCCGCAGATGGCGGCGCAGCGGGTGCCGCCGTCGGCCTGGAGGACGTCGCAGTCGAGCCAGAGCGTGCGCTCTCCGAGCGCCTCGTAGTCGGCGACCGCCCGGATCGCGCGCCCGATCAGGCGCTGGATCTCCACCGTCCTGCCCTTCTGCTTCCCCGCGCTGGCCTCGCGCTGCGTGCGCTCGCCCGTGGAAGCGGGCAGAAGCGAGTACTCCGCCGTGATCCAGCCCGTCCCGCGGCCGGCGAGCCAGCGCGGAACGCCCTCCCCGATCGACGCAGTGCACAGCACGCGCGTCTTTCCCTGCGAGATCAGGACCGAGCCGTGCGGCTGCTCGAGGAAGCCCGGCTCGATCGAGATCGGCCTGAGCTCGTCCGGCCGGCGCCCGTCGGCGCGCGTCACGCAGCGGCTCTCTCGAGCTCCGCCGGCGAGACCTGCTCGACGCGCTCGATCGGGAGCTGGAGGAATCGACCCCCCATCCGCCTGAACTGCTCAGGGTCGCCCGTCGTGAGGAAGCGGTAGGTGCCCTCGCGGCGCGCATCGTTCTCGATCCCCTTCCGCGCCAGCGTCTCGGCCGCCTCGCGCGCAGTCTCCTCGGCCGAGAAGACGAGCGTGACGCCGCGGCCGAACACGCGCTGGAAGATCTGGCGGATCAGCGGGTAGTGCGTGCAGCCGAGCACGACGGTGTCGACGCCCGCGCGCTTGAGCGGCGCGGCGTACTCGCGCACGGCGTCGACCGTCTCGGCGCCGAACGGATCGTCGCTTTCGATCAGCGGCACGAGCCCCGGGCAGGGGACGGCGGTGAAGCGGACACCGGCGTCGAGGGTCCGCACGAGGTGCTCGTAGCGACGCGCGGCGACCGTCCCCTGCGTCGCCATGAGACCGATCCTTCGATTCCGGGTCGCGAGCACCGCAGCGTGCGCCTCGGGAGTGATCACGCCGATCGTCGGCACGTCGAGCCGCTCCTGGAGCTCGGGCAACGCCGCCGAGGTCGCCGTGTTGCAGGCGACGACGATCAGCTTCACACCCTGCGCCGCGAGCCAACCGGCGATCTCGTGCGCGAACCGCCGCGTCTCCTCCAGCGGGCGCGGCCCGTACGGGAGCCGCGCGCCGTCGCCGAGGTAGACGAAGTCCTCGTGCGGCATCGTCACCAGGCACTCGTGGAGGACGGTCAGCCCGCCCACGCCCGAGTCGAACACGCCGACGGCTCGCCGGTCGATCACCGGGCGATTGTACGAGTCGCGACAGCCGGATCCGGTTGCCGCCGCCGTCCGGCGGGTACGGTTCAGCCAGGAATCCCACGGCGGAAGGACTGGCGATGACTCGCTCGCTTCGATGCGCGGTACTGGGACTTGCGGGCCTTGCCGCGGCGGCGGTGGCGGGACCGGCGCTCGCGTCGTTCACTCCGAAGCTGCTCATCGGGCATACGGCCCGGGCGGCCGCGACCGGAGCGGTCGACGTCGAGCTTGCGCTCGCGGCGGCCGACGATCCGCCGTCGAAGATCGTGCTCTACGCGCCCGTCGGCTACATCGCCAACCCCTCGGCCGCCGTGGGAACGTCGATCGGAACGGCGCAGGCGCAGGCGATCGCCGCAGACCTCGGCGGCGGGACGCTGCCGCTGACGGGGACGGTCACGGTCGCCGACCCGAACGCGACGATCAACTACGCCGGCGCGGACACACCCATCCCCACGCTTGCGCAGAACTGCACCGGGAGCCCGACGCACGCGGCCGTCTGGCTGCTGACGCTGACGTCAGGCGGCCAGCAGCTCCTGGAGCCGATGTTCGTCGACGCCACGGCCGGGACGGCCGAGGCCACGGCCGGCAGCTTCAAGATCCAGATCTGCTTCGCTCCGCCGGACGTCGCTGCGGGCACACCCGGCCGCGCGACCCTCGGCGCCAAGATCTTCGACATCAAGCTCGCGCTGACGAACGTGTTCACGACTCCGACCGCCCCGAACTTCTACATCTGGCGCGCGCAGTTCACCCCGTACACGCCGGGCGCGGGCACTGCGAACTCGACCGCGACGGTCGAGGCGAGGGCGGTCGCGCTCGTCCCGATCAAGCTGACGCTCACCGGGAAGTACGATCCGAAGGCGAAGGCGGCGCGGCTGTCGGGCACGATCTCCGTGGCCGGCAACGGCGCGGCCGGAGCGTCCATACCGGTGTTCGCGGGGCTCACTCCGAAGCTCGCCACGCTCAAGCGGTCGGGCTCGACGACGAAGGCCGACAAGTCGGGGAAGTTCACGGCTGCGCGGCGGATCCTGAAGACGACGTACTTCATCGTCGTCGCCGGCACCGGCGGCGACGTGACGCAGGCCGGGTGCGCGGAACAGCTGCCCGCCCTGGCGATCCCCGCCCCGTGCACGAACGCGACCTACGTCCAGGAGTTCGCGGCGAGCAATCTCGTCAAGATCGTCGTGCCGCCGCCGCCGAAGCCGAAGAAGAAGACGTAACGGGGGGCGGCTTCCGACGCCGGTCCGGATCGGAATCTGCTCCTTCGCAGACGAAGGGCTCGTCAAGCGCTGGTACCCGCGCGGCGTCTCGACACCCGAGGCGCGGCTCGTGTACTACGGCGAGCGCTTCGACACCGTCGAGGTCGATTCGCCGTTCTACCGGCTGCCGTCGCCGGAGACCGCAGCGAAGTGGGCCGAGCGCACGCCCGCAGCCTTCGCGTTCCACGTGAAGGCGAGCGGCGAGATGACGGGCCACCGCGTCGCCGACCGGGAGCAGGCGTTCGGAGAGTTTCGCGAGGCTCTCGCTCCGCTCGAGAACGCAGGGAAGCTCCGCGGCGTCCTGCTCCAGTACCCGTCGGGCTTCAAGAAGACGAAGGAGGCGCGCGAGGAGCTCGCCGCGGTCGCGCCGCTTCTCGTGCCGCTCGTGCCGCTCGTCGAGTTCCGTCATGCCTCGTGGATGGCGGAGGAGGAGCGCGCGGACACACTCGCGTTCCTCGAGCGTCGCGGCCTCGCCTACGTCTCCGTCGACTCTCCGCGGACGCGCGCCTCGAACGTCCTCCCGCCGATCGCGGCGGCGACGCATCCGGTCGCGTACGTCCGCTTCCACGGCCGCAACTGGCGGACCTGGAACATGCGCGGCGCCGTGACTTCTGCGGAGCGCTTCGACTGGATGTACAACGAGAGAGAGCTCGCCGAGTGGGTCGAGCCGCTCGGACGGCTCGCGAGCGAGTCGGACGAGGTGTACGCGATGATGAACAACAACCGCTACGACTACGCGCCGCGGAGCGCGCAGATCCTGCGCGAGCTGCTCGACAGGGCCGGAATCGAGGCGACCGGCGGCGTCGAGCCGCAACTAGAGTTGATTCGGTGAACGTCCTCGCCGTGATTCACGGCTCGAAGGTCCGCTCCGGCGTCTTCGGCCAGGTCGTCGCGGAGCGCGGGCACCGGCTCGAGGAGTGGAGCCTCGCCTGGGGAAGGCCGGCGCCGCGGCCGATCGACGACTACGGCGCGATCCTCGTCTTCGGCGGCGCGATGCACGCCGACCAGGACGACCGTCACCCGTGGCTCCGCGACGAGAACTTCTTCATCCAGCGGCTCCTCGACCGGCACGTGCCGCTCCTCGGGGTCTGCCTCGGCGCGCAGCTGATCGCGAAGGCGGCGCACGGCTCGGTGGGGCCGGCCTGCGAGGCCGAGATCGGATGGTTCGGCATCGAGCTGACCGACGAGGCGGCGGACGACCCCGTGTTCCGACGGCTGCCGGAGCGCTTCCACGGCTTCCAGTGGCACTACTACACCTACGGCCTGCCGGCGGGCGCGTGCGAGCTCGCCCGGAGCGCCGTGTGCACGCAGGCCTTCAGGCTCGGCGACAGCGCCTGGGGGATCCAGTTCCACGCCGAGGTGACGAGCGATCAGATCGACTCGTGGATCGAGGAGACGCCCGACGAGCTGCCGATGGCCGCCGACGAGCTGCGGGCGCAGACGCGCGAGCGGATCGCGGAGTGGAACCGGCTCGGCCGGGCGCTCTGCGAGGGCTTCGTCGAGGTTGCCGAGCGCGCCGCGGTTGCGGCCTGAGCGAGGCTGGCCTAGCGCTCGATCGGAAGCTCGGGGTGGCGCGACCACTCGTGCCACGAGCCGACGTAGTTGCGGGCGCGGTAGCCGGCTGCCCGTAGCGCCATCATCCCGAGCGCCGAGCGGGAGCCCGAGTGGCAGTACGTGACGACGCTCGCGCCCTCGGGGAGGCCGACGAGCGCGCGAATCTCGTCCGTGGAGCGCGGCTCGCCCGGCCCGGCGAAGAGCTCCTGCACCTCGACGAGGCGCGCGCCTGGGATGTGACCCTGGCGCGGGTCGCACGGATAGCCGTTCTCGCCGGCGTACTCGTCGGGGCGGCGGACGTCGACGATCACGAGCTCGGGATCGCGCAGCCGGGAGGCGAGCTCCTCGCGCGTCGGCACCGCGTCGAGC
>Ga0070741_10019886_pt1 | contig 10677 bp, 8 predicted proteins | sample Coa_R1_4_FD_66440 | JGI IMG/M metagenome (GOLD analysis project Ga0070741, IMG submission 66440) | Surface soil microbial communities from Centralia Pennsylvania, which are recovering from an underground coalmine fire - Coalmine... | ecosystem: Environmental > Terrestrial > Soil > Unclassified ... | reverse complement strand
ACACGAGCGGCCTCGGTGTAGCCGGTGGGGGAGCTGATCATGAGATCGAGCGGAAAAGTGCTGGCATCCCCGTTTGTAATGGCCGGGCAGGTCATGTCCTGCCAGATCATGTCCAGTCCGAGTGTCTGTACCAGGTAGGCGTACTGCTGGCCCCACCACTGCTGCACATCGGTCCGGCCGAAATCGGGATAGTAGCCGAACGAGCCCAGTTGATTAACATTGAAGGGGTTGAAGTTGTTGTTGTTCCCGTAGTTCACGTCGCCGATGAAGCGATCCGGGCTTGGGCCGCCGCCGTCGTGGGTGTTGTAGATGAAGGCGCCTGCTGCCTGGCCCGGCGTGTTGAGCGCCAGACCGGAGCTGCGGGCGGGATACGGCGCGGTGGGGTCGCCATTCTCGTCGACAGGATTGCTGGTAACCAGCGGCGTGATGTTCGTGCTCATTTTGAATCCCTGCCCGTGCAGGGTGGAAAAGAGCTGGGTTGCGTTCGGGAACTTGCGGTTGCTACTGGTAAAGGTCCGGTAATTGTCCTGAAAATCCACATCGATGTGCAGGCCGTCGATGGGAATCTGGGCCTGGCGGTACTTCGAGGCGATGCCGCTCAATATGTTGGCATCATAGTAGCCATAACAGCCCTGGTGAAAACCAAACACGTAGCGCGGCGGGAAGCTGGCGGCACCGGTCAGGGCGACATATTGGCTGAGGACATCCGGAACCGTGGCGCCATAGAGAAAGTAGTAGTCCAGATCGCCATAGAGCGCCCCGAAATAGTAGCGTCCGTACATGTTGGCGTAGTCGCTGGCGCCGATGTTGAAGTAGCTCTGCGCCGGATTGTCGAGGAACAAGCCGTAGCTATAGGGCGTGCCGCCGATCGGGTTGGGATTGGTCTCGATCAGCAGGGGGACGGAGCAGTACAGGGGCTCACTGGGGTTCAAGGGGCCGCCCTGGGTGGGAACGCCGCCCTCGATGTATTTGTAGTTGTCGAAGTTGAAGCAGGTCATGGTGAAATTGTTTTTCAAAACCTGTGAGCCTGCTTTCTCGCCAAAACCGACATACCGTGCGTTGGCCGGATAAACCTTGAAGTTGGCAATAACTTCCTGGCCCGGAATGTAGACCAGGTTGTAAGTCGGGGTATCGGCGTGGATGCACTGTCCGCCACGGTAGACGGCCAGTGCATAGGGATTCTGGTTGATCACCAGTTGAATCGCGTTCGTGGAGAGGGTGATCGATCCCCCTGACTGCGTCAGCCTCAGGGCGACAGGTCCGAGATTCCGATTCACCACCGCAACGGAGATGTCGTTCGCCAGGTTTGCGCCCGGGGTGGGATTGAAGCGGACCCGGAATGCGCTCGCCGATAGAAAAGTAATGATGGGTCCGGGTCCCGAGGACATCTGCAGCGTGAACGCATTGCCGTTACGCGCAACGCCGGTGACATTTGCCAGGGGCGTCCACGCTCCCCATGCGGGCGTAAAATCGTGGACGTTGACGTACTGATAGCTCGACATGGGCTGCGTGTCCTTTTTCGGGTCGCGGTGCTGCCGTCTCTAATCCGTGGGATTTTTCGAGTGGGCCTCCAGCTGCAGGAGCCAGCTGAAGTTTGCATTGCCCGTCAGACCGTCGTTGCCGTTTTCCCCGAACATCGGGATCTTCTGTCCCTTGCTATCGTGGAGCAGCTTGCCGGTCACATCTTTGCGGAATCCGATGCAGGCGCCGGCGGAATAGTGGCAGCCGGCGCAGCTTTCTGTTCCGAATACCATGGTCGTGTCAAACAGCAGGCTGGTGCGATCGTCCTGCTCCAACGGCGCTGCCGCCTGAAAGCCATGTTGAAAGTAGGTTTCCATGGTCGAGTTCGTCAGGTAGACCGGTACAACCGCGCCCGGCATCTTGAAGCTGATGCTTTCTGGCGCACTTCCCACTCCACCCGGCATTCCGCCTGGAACCGCGGGCGCACTGGGGTGGGTAGGCCACTGAGTGCCGTCCAACTCGTAGTAGCGGAAAACCGAGCCCTTTGCACCCAGCCAGGTCTGGGCCGCCACATTCACCTCTTCGGTGCCCTGGGGCGGAGGTACCAGGCGCAGGACCTCGACCGGCGGCATCGGCTTGGATTCATCCCAATCATTCAGGGGACCGTTGGGGCCGGTGGCGTTATAAGCCGGGAGCAGATTTGCCCCGACCAGGGCATAGGGATTGTTGGGATTGCTGAGACTGGGATGTGCCGGCAGTGGATGGCTCTCGTCCCCGCTGTGTCGGTCCAGGCGCGTGTTGTCGATCTGCTCGAATGTGGCCCAGATCCACTGGGGCGATGAGCGGGTGCGCATGGAAATGTGCATGCCGATCAGGCCCACCGTTTTGCGTGTCACTTCCGCGCCAGTTCCATTGTCCGCCGTGCGCCCGGTCAGGTGCGCTGGAGCCGGTGTTGCAACGGTCTGAGCTGGCTTGTACGTGACGATCGGGAGCTCGCGTACCAGAAAGCGGTGACTACGAGTCTCCTCCGGAGTCAGGATCTTCCAGGCGAGCTTGATCTCGATCGATCCAGCATGCGCCTCATCGTCCTGGGGAAATGCAATCCGGTGGTTTCGCTGATATGCAGCCTGTCCTTCCAGGTTGTATAGCTCGTGCTGCGCCACGTAGTCGAATTCAACACGATTCATGAACGAGATGTAGTGCACCCATTGTCCGTTTTGATCGATCAAGGGCCCTGAGAACGCCTGGGTGCCTTCGTTGACCGGGGCGTTCATGCGCCAGCCAGCCTTGAAGTGATCCAGGGAGTGCTCACTGCTACCCTCCCAAACCGGCTTGCTGCCATCGGGCTTGAACACCGCCGAGGTGGGCTCCCAGTACTCCCACACCTTGGGTGTCGCCTGGTCCGAAAATCCCTTGGCCGGGTCGGGTGCACCGGAAGAGTTGGCTGGCCAATTCAGTGCAATCAGGACCCGCCAGGCGAAAATATCGAATAGCCGCTGCGCCGCAGGAAGGTTGGCGTCACTCATGGTCTCCAAGGCTGCTTCGGCCTGGCCGACGTCGAGATGGCCGTCGTGACGAAATCGATTGAATTCAGGCAGATCAAACACATCCCGGGGCAACTCATAGGGTTTTCCGAACCAAGTGGCCGAATCGGCTGCCGTGGCCGGCTGTGCGTAAGCTGCGGACTGTCCGCTGACTAACCCAATACTCCATGCTGCGTACATCAACGCCCGGCAAGCCAGTGGCCGAGCCGCAGTGCTAAACGTCATCATGCTCAAGTCTCCCCGAGGAAACAACGGCCTGCGAGACACCGGCGTGCCTCGTTGAGTGCTTTGAATTTGAATGCGTGCCGCGCGTCAGACCGCTGATGATGACTGCGGTGAGCGCTGTCGACCTGATCCCTGGATTTGTTTGTTGGCACCCACTATAGAAGCGAAGCGGCGCGATCGGCAATTAATTTCAGACCTCCTGACATAGCGCCTTGAGAAAATGTCCGGTTTCGGGCGTCTCAGGAAGCCCGGGCCTCCGGTGCGGCAGTACCGCGATGTGCTGGGGTGCCCGGGAAGGCCAGCCCGACGCACGGAGCCGGACGTACGGTGAAGCGAACGCGCAGGCGAGAGCCCGGGAAAACCGTGGCAGTCTGGTCGAGAAGCTCGCACAGGGCGTGCGCGGCGCGTGTTCGATGCGGGGAGCTGAGCGGCGCCAGCGTGATCTGTAGCTCGCTGTCGGTAACTTTGATGTCGCCGGCGGTGGCAAAGAGTTCGTGCAGGAGCGTTCTGCCCTCTTGTTCAGCGCGGGGATAGTGAGAGCGCAGGAGATTGAGTAGATCACTCTCGGCCTGATAAGCGAGCATCTTGATGATGTCTGTCAGATGCTTGCGCTCAGTGGCGAGTTTAACCACGGCCCGTTCACTCATATCCCGGATCTCGAGGCGCGAGGGAACGTTGCGACGTTTCTCGATGAGTTTGCTCAGGCGCTCACGCGCCGCGCGAAGCTGTTTGCCAAGCTTACCGTAGGCGATCTTGAAGCCGCGCATCGTGGGGCGGTTCTGCTCGGTGTTGTCGGCGGCGGCAGCCCCGTACTGGCGCTCGACTTCAGACAGCTCGGCGCGGGCGGCGCGGATCTGCTTATCAAGTGCGCGCCGTTCGGGGTTGGGGATCATGCGGGTGGAATCCTCCGCCTCGATACGATAGTCCACGAGCGCATCCAGCAAGAACTCTTCTCGCATGTACTTGAAGTAGTTCTCCTGTCGCCAGCGCTCGAACATGCGGTAGGCCAGCTCGATGTCGCGCAAGTCCCAGCGACTGCTGATGATTTGAGTTTGATGTTGCCCGTCCTCGCATAATCGCGTGACTTGCCGCAAACGCAGCTTGCCGTTGAGGAACCGTACCGGTTGGTCATGCAGGTCGTAAGTCACCCAGTGCCCATCGAGCTTGGCGCGACGGCGTACGAAGCGCTGCTCGTTGACGAGACGGCCCTTGCCTTTGCGATAGGTCAAGATATCGAAGCCTTCCTGGATCATGCTTCGGAACAACTTTGGACTCCACCCACCGCGGTCAAAGACGATGGTCACCTTGCGCTCGCCGATGGCGCTGCGCACCTGGCGTAGCAGATTGGGGAATGCTTTGGTCAAGGAAGAGTTGATATCTGCGGTGATCAGCAGCAGCGGATCGCCCCCGCGGTCGTTGATCCAATAATCGGTGGTGGCAGGCATGGCCAGATGACGCCGAGCTACATAGGCGCTGGAGATTCTGCGCTCCCCGTGATACGCGCGTACGTGGCCGTCGACATACAGGAAGCCCATCAGATCGCCACGCTGCGCCACGCGCACGCGGGCCAGTTGCGCTCCCAACTGCTCGGCCTGATGATGGGCAGCCAGGCGTCCGAGCTGGCGCCGTAGAGTTTTGACCTCTGGCGCGCGGTCCAGCCCCAACAGTCTGCCGAAGGCGGCCGGATCACGCTCCTTGAGCTGCTCGGGACGTTGGATGCGCAGCAGCGCCATCAAGAACAGCGTCAGCAACGTGGTGCGTAATCCATAGAAAGCAGGACCGATTCCGCCGTAGAGCTTGCGTGCGATTTGCAGTGCTCCACTGTGTACCAGAAATGGCAGAGCAATCAGCACGCCGATACCGGCAACCTGTGAGCCATCGCGGAAGATCGGGGCAGCATCATCGAGCAATCCCAGATAGGCCATCTGTCGATCCAGAGTTCGATCGCCTGCGTCGTGATCCAGGCTCATCGGTACTGGCTCGGGGTTCCCGATGTACTTCTCCAACTGCATCCAGTCCGATGCGGTATCCTCCCGAGAGGAGGATATGCGATCGGGGCCGGCGGATTCTTCGATCACCGATGCCAACACCGAAGATACTGACAGCGGCGGTGGCTCACTCACTGGTAAAGTCGTTGTCGTGGCCAGGGGAAGTTGCTCGAGAGTTTCGCGCACGGTGGGTCCCAGCAGCTTCCTGATGGCTTTCTCATTCACTCCCAAACGCTGCGCGATCGCGCGGTTGCTCAACCCCTTGCTCTTGAGTCTCTCGATGACACGCAATCGCTTCCCGGGGATGCGCCGGCGACCGCGACGCCAACCCTCAGCTCGACCCAACCCCACCATTCCGGCTCGCCCGTAACGCTCCTGCTGCCGGCGAACTGTGCGCTCGGATTTCTCAAACGCACGCGCTACTTCCGTTTGTTGTGCGAAACCCGATTCGACCAGCATGACCATCGCGTAAGCTTCGGCCACTGCGTCAGCGGCGCTGTAGTGATACACCGGCAGTCCCCCGACTACGATCACGCGCTGATCCTCCTCCGCTCGCAACGTGCAGCGCGCATTGATAACGACGGTGTCTGACGGGGCCGCTGCCGGCAGCCCCAGGCCCAGCTGGGTGTTCATGCCGCCCAGCAGAAAGCGGACAGGTTTCAGTCCGCAACCCCCTGCCCGCAAAGCCCACTATTTCAGGGATTTACCCCCGGACAAGCCAAAAAACCGGACAGGTATTGGTCCGCACCCCAGGCGCCCAGAAGCCCGGCTTTCAGCCGAAGAAAGGGGCTATGTCAGGAGGTCTGAATTTAGACGAGCGTCAGGCGATCACGCAAAGCAACAACAAGTTGGAGAGGTCATGCGCGACTTGGCCCGTGGTGAGTGACTGGGGGGAGCGGACGAGTGGTGTGTAAGAGAGAGCCGGACCTGAATGGCAATCAAATCGGGCGCGGAAGAAGTTGGCATCGACTCGAGCGATGATGGTCGAGTCCGCTGAAATGCCGCCGCCCGTACGTCACCACGGCCTCCAGCTTGAGTTGGCACGGTTACTGCTGGTACGGGCGTTGCGCCGCTGTGCCTGGCGGAATTCAGGGGTTTCTATGATTGCGCATACTTCGCTTCCGGTTGGGGACTACCAGAGATCGAAAGCCTTTTACATCAAGGCCCTCGAGCCTCTGGGGTACAGGAACAACATGGAGTACGGCGAGTCAGCCGGCTTCAACGATGGCAAGAACACCGATTTTTGGATCAGCAAAGAAAAGGTCGTCGTGCCAACCCACCTGGCTTTCGAGGCGCGCAGCCAGAGCCAGGTCGAGGGGTTCTACAAGGCGGCTCTCGAGGCGGGCGGCAGGGATAATGGTGGACCCGGCTATCGTGACTACTCACCCGGTTACTATGCGGCCTTTGTATGCGACCCGGACGGCAACAATGTCGAGGCCGTCTGGTACGACCCCAGCAAGGAAAAGTGAGAGCAGCCGGTCAAGGCAACGCCTTCAGGAATGCACGTACGAACGAGGCCGAATTGTCCGAGGCCAGTTGGAAGAAGGTGCCTATCTGATTCTCTCCGTCACCGCCGCCGGCCAGGTCGGACAGGCTACGGAAGGCGATGAATGGGACTTTGTTGGCATACGCGACATGGGCTGTCGAGGCGCTTTCCATATCGAGCACACTGGCGTTGAATGCCTTGAAGGCGTATTCACGGAAGGCCGCGTTGTCGACGAAGGCCTGTCCGGACACCCCGTGACCGCCGACGATGACTTTGGGCTTATGGGCGAGGCACTTGTGCTCGCTGGTGCAGTCTTTCAGGGCCACTGAGCTTGCGACACGCCGGGCCACGGCGAGGAGCTTGGGGTCGGCAGGAAACCAAAAGCGCCTTTCCAACTGGCCGCTCTCCGCAGCGACGTGCTCGCGTTGAGGAAAGATCATGCCGAAGTTGGGAAACGGTTTTTCCTCGAAACTCGGTATCGTATAGGAGCCGTTGCTCTCGCGAGCGAACACGGCTTCCAGGTACTCACCCCATTCCTCCGGCACGACCACGTCCCCGATCTCGAGCTGCGGGTTGACTCCGCCGGCGATACCCGAAAACACGATTCGACTGATGGTGAAGCGGTCGATGACCCGTTGGGTCGTCATAGCCGCGTTGACCATGCTGATGCCGCTCAGGAACAACACCACCGGCCTGTCATCAATGGTGCCGGTCGCGAAGGTGGTGCCATCCAGTACGTAGTCCTTCCGCCCTGCCAGCAGGGTTTGTAACGCGGTCCACTCGGGCTCGAAAGCGGACATGACGGCAGTGCGCGGCACAGTGTCGAGTGTCTCCGCCGCGTGAGCCGGTAGCTCGAATACGGCCAGGTACGCGAAAGCCAGGAAGAGCAGAGCATTCGGTATTCTCATCGCACAGCGCCTCGACTCGTTTTTACCATCATTCCGCCAATCTCTTTCAACAGCTTCGCCGCCACTGCTGCTGTCATACTGGCAATATCACAGCGGGGGTTGAACTCGACAATATCGGCGGCCACGATAGGTTGATCGAGGCTCTGAATCAAATCAATGACCTGTCGGGTGGACAGTCCTCCGGGCTCCCGGTGCGCTACACCGGGCGCGAACGCGGGGTCGTGCTGACCATGCATGGCTCCTGGCACAGGGGCTGGTGGCATGGTAGCGAAAAAGCCCCGCGGAATGAGTCTGAACAGGGCATAGTCGACCGAGGCAGCTTCGGGGTGATCGACATGACGAGTCATCCGTTACAGTGCCGTTGTGGCACTTTGAAAGGGGTGGTGCACGAGCCGCGCAGTGCGAATCATGCGGTCTGCTGGTGCAGGGACTGTCAGGCCTTTGCGCACTTTCTGGGCCGGGCGGGTGAAGTACTGGATGAGCGTGGGGGAACCGAGGTCATTCAGGTTCTGCCCCGGAATGTTGTCTTTACACAGGGTGTCGAGGCGTTGGCGTGTATGCGCCTGACGCCGAAAGGACTCGTGCGTTGGTACGCGGGGTGTTGCAAGACTCCGGTCGGCAATACGCTGGCGACACCGAAGCTGTCTTTTATCGGACTCATCCACACTTGCCTGGAGGGGGCGCCCGAGGTGAAGTCTCTGGACGAGGTATTCGGGCCGGTGCGTTGTTGGGTCAATTCCGACGGCGCCAAAGGGGAGCCCAAGCCGAAAGTAGCCGGCATGGGGCGCACGCTCGGCTGGTTTTTCGGCACGGTCGTGAGAGCGCGCTTCAACGGGGACTATCGGAAGACCCCGTTCTTCAATATGGCCACAGGCCAGCCGGTGGTGACGCCGCGAATTCTCTCCGAATCGGAGCACGTCGAGCTGAAGCGGGCAGTGCTCGGGACGGCCTGAAGGGGCGCTGGATTCCCGAACAGTGTATGTGAGCCTGAATCTGGGCCACATTGCGAAAGGGGGTAGCGCCGGCCAAAAGTTCGTATATACTTCGCGGCCCGTCGCGGAAGGGATTGGATAGCGCGGCGGATTTCGGGGGAGACCTCGTAAGCTCTTGTTTTTAGAGGGGCTTATTGAGAAGGGCAAGGCAGGCGGTGACGCCTCGTACGACCCACGATCGCTTCGCCTCGAGTCTGCCAGGCACGCCGGTTGCGCGACGGGCTGGTCGATGGTGGGCGTAGCTCAGTTGGTAGAGCCCCGGGTTGTGATCCCGGTTGTCGTGGGTTCGAGTCCCATCGTCCACCCCATCTTCAAAGGATGGGCCGTTAGCTCAGTTGGTAGAGCAGGAGACTCTTAATCTCTTGGTCGTAGGTTCAAGTCCTACACGGCCCACCAATTCCGATATTTCATACCTTACCGCCGTATCGTTTGCCCATGTTGGGCCCCGACAATCGGATTGAATATCCGTTGTTCGAGGCGGATCCAATGCAGTTCTTGCTTGAATCGCCCGATTGCTCGGTCTAATCTAGTCAGCATGACTAGATCGTCGAAATCCAAGGGATCGACCCGTAAAGGCTCCAAAGCCCGATCCGCTCGGCCCCCTGCGGGGTACTGGTTGCTTCAGGACGCCAAGGCCCGCTTCAGCGAGTTGGTGCGGAAGGTCCGTACCGACGGGCCGCAGCACGTCACCGTGCATGGCCGCGATGAGGTTGTAGTTATCGCGGCCGAGGAATTTCGTCGCCTGAAAGGAAATGTCACAGGCAACGCCCTTATCGAAGCGATGCAGGCATCTCCACATCGCGAGATCGAACTCGAGCCGAGACGCTCACCGATGCCGGTGCGCGATGTGTTTCTGTGACCGGATGGTTGCTCGACACCAACATCCTGTCTGAGCTCCGGCGCCCCAAGCCGGAACCGAAGGTAACTGCCTTCATCGCGGAGCAGCCTCTTGAATCGCTCTATGTCAGCACAGTCACGCTTGCTGAAATCCGATTCGGCATAGAACTACTGCCGGATGCCGCTCGACGCTCGGAACTCAACGACTGGCTCTCCCTCAAAGTGCGCCCGATGTTCGAGCACCGCGTGCTCGAGATCACCGAAGACGTCATGCTCAAGTGGCGGCTGCTCGTGGAGGAGGGTCGCAAAGTTGGCCATACGTTTTCGCAGCCTGATCTCATTATCGCCGCAACCGCTCACCATCACGGCATCACAGTCGTAACCAGAAATATCGCGGACTATGCGAAAGCACAAGTCGCTGTGTTCAATCCCTGGGATGCCTAGAGAAGTCTCGAAGCAGTCTTACAAGTAAACGCCCTGGTCAATCCAGCTCTCCCGCTCGTCCTCAGATAGCCCACATCTCCAACGGCCATTCGCACAGAGTAGTCGCGTTCGCTGTTGATTAGGGCTACGGACGCTCGATTTTCGACGCCGTTAAATTGCCGGAACCGCGACATCCGCTTTATGCGCCTGCACAAACATAATCAACACCAACACAACTGCACCGCAGCAGGATCGCTGGTAAACGAATCGTCAACTGTTTGAAACACAGAACTGCTTCTCTATCGGCAACGACTGCTGTTACGATTCGAGCTCGACAGTCAGGGATTGGGCCGACATCGCCGGCCGTGTCACTAACTAAATAGACAGAGGCACGTACATGGAATCTTTTCCTGGCAAGCGCCGCATTGCAAAATCGCTGCTGATTCTGGGCATCTTGCTCGCTCTTGGCACTCCTCCGACGCTGCTCCACGCGCAAGCCGTCCCCGGCTACACACAACTACGCCGCGACCATCAAATTCACAGCCGCGACCGCCACATCTGCAGCAATGGCGCAGGTCATTCGCGGCGACGGTAAGACGATCACCTTTACGCTGACCGGTGGCGTGTGGGTCGCGGGACCGGCCATCAACAGCCGATTGACCCAACTCACGGATTCTTCGGGCAACACGGCTGGCTGGGTCTACAAGACCGGCGATGACAAGACCGAGCGCTCGCCGCCGAGCTCGCGCCCGATGCACTCCTTCTCCCAACACACTCCCTCGTGCTCGTGGGTACACCATTTCTCCTGCTGTG
>Ga0070741_10019885_pt1 | contig 10677 bp, 7 predicted proteins | sample Coa_R1_4_FD_66440 | JGI IMG/M metagenome (GOLD analysis project Ga0070741, IMG submission 66440) | Surface soil microbial communities from Centralia Pennsylvania, which are recovering from an underground coalmine fire - Coalmine... | ecosystem: Environmental > Terrestrial > Soil > Unclassified ... | reverse complement strand
CGGAAACCGGCGGCGACGTGGTTGCGGCCGAGCGTCTCGACATCGCGCTCGGCGCGCTGCACCGCGCGTGCCTCAGCCTGGCATCGCACCTCGCGCCGTTCCTGCCTGACGCGGCTCACCGCATCAGCGCGCAGTGCACTCCGGTCGACGGCGTGCTGCCGGAAAGCAGGCCGCTGTTTCCCCGCCTCGAATGAGGACTCAGGCCTCAGGCCCGCTCTTGGGGCGCCAGCCGGGCGGCGGATCCTCGCCGACACGGCCGTCGACGGCCTCGCGCAGCAGGTCGGCGTGGCCGGTGTGGCGGCCGTACTCCTCGATCAGGTCGCAGACCAGGCGGCGCAGGCTGGCGCGGCGGCCGTCGGGCCAGGCCAGGTGGGCGAGCTGATCGAGGCCGCCCTGGGCGAGAGCTGCATCGAGCCGCGCGCGCGAGCGCTCGATCGCGCCGTCCCAGAGGCTGTAGAGCTCGTCCGGCGAAAGCCCGGCGGTGTCGAACGTGTACGACCAGTCGCCGCCGCCGTCCCAACCGAGGGCGTCCCAGGGGGCGCCGAGCGGCAGTCCGGACAGTTTCACCGTGAACATGACGTCCTCGCAGGCGGCCAGGTGCTTGAGCAGGCCGCCGAGGGTCAGCTCGGAGGCGCCGACGCGGGTGCTGAGGCCGGCGGCGTCCAGGTCGTCGGCCTTCCAGCGGAAGGTGGTGCGCAGTCGGTCGAGCGCGCCGATCAACTGCTCGGCTTCGGTACCGGCGAGCGGCGGCTCCCAGGGAGTTTCAAGATCGTTCATGGGTTTCACGGTAGCCGGGAGCACCGACAGTTCCCTGGTGCGGTGGCGGGCCGCGCTGGGTAGGTTGTGACTTTGACCGGCCGGCGCGACGGCTCAGCCCGCAAGTTTTCGGGGAATCCGGTGACTCATTCCGATCAGATCGAGGTTCACCCCGCCTGGCTGCCCGCCGCGGCGTTCCGGGCGCTCGGCTCGCGTCGCGTGCTGGTGCGCGGCGAGGGTCAGCTCGTTGATACGGTTACGGGCGAGATCGAGCAGGCTTGCGCACGGTACGGCGGCAGCCGGCGGCGCCAGCGGCAGGGCGAGGCCGGCGCGGATCTCGACGGCAGCCGTTACGAGCTGGTACTCGCGCTGACCAGGGCGCATCCGTTGCCGAGTGCGGCGGTCGGCGTCGTCGAACGGGGCGCGCTCGGCGATGAGGGCTTCGCGCTCACCAGGCGCGACGGCGCCACGGCGGTCCTGGCCGACGAGCCGGCCGGGCTTCTCTATGGCCTGTTTCACGTGGCACGTCTCGGCGAGGCCGCGTTCGCGGGCTCGCGTCCGGTGGAGCGGCACCTTCCGGCGACGCCGCTGCGGATGCTCGACCACTGGGACAACATCGACGCGCACCCGGTGATGGGCCAGGTGGAACGCGGTTATTCCGGAGGGTCGATCTTCTGGGAAGACGGCGCTCTGCGCGAGGACTTGGCGCGGGTGCGGGCCTACGGCCGGTTGCTGGCCGCGTGCGGGATCAACCGCGTCGCGATCAACAACGTGAACGTACACGCCTCCGAGGCGCACCTGCTCACGGATCGGCTCGGCGACGTGATCGCAATCGCGGATGCGTTGCGTCCGTACGGGATCCGAGTGCATCTGTCAGTGAACTTCGCCTCGCCGATCGCGCTCGGCGGGCTGCCGACCGCCGATCCGCTGGACGCGCAGGTGCGCGCGTGGTGGGAGGAGACGACTCGGCGTGTGTACGAGTCGGTCCCCGATTTCGGCGGCTACGTCGTGAAAGCCGATTCCGAAGGGCAGCCGGGCCCGTTCGCGTACGACCGCACGCACGCCGATGGCGCGAACCTGCTCGCCGACGCGCTGGCGCCGTTCGGCGGAATCGTGCACTGGCGGGCCTTCGTCTACGACCACCGGCAGGACTGGCGCGATCGCTCGACCGACCGGGCCCGCGCCGCCTACGACCACTTCGCGCCGCTGGACGGACAGTTCCGCGAGAACGCCATCCTCCAGGTGAAGTACGGCCCGATTGACTTCCAGGTCCGCGAGCCGGTTTCGCCGGTGATCGCGGCGATGCCGTCGACACGCCTCGCGGTCGAGTTCCAGGTGACTCAGGAGTACACCGGTCAGCAGCGGCACGTGTGCTACCTCGGGCCGCTGTGGAGCGAGGTGCTCGGTTTCCGGCCCTGGGGCCCGGAAGAGTCGACCGTCGCGCAGATCGCGGTGGCCTCCGGCGGCGGACTGGTCGCGGTCTCGAACGTGGGCAACGATCCGTTCTGGACCGGCCATCCGATGGCGCAGGCCAACCTGTATGCCTTCGGCCGTCTGGCCTGGGATCCGCAGCTGGACCCGACCGCAGTGCTCGATGAATGGATCGACCTGACCTTCCAGCCCGCTGCGGACAGCGGCGGGGCGAAGCTGCGCGACACCCTGCACGCGATGATGGACGAGTCCTGGCTTGTGTATGAGCAGTACACGGCGCCACTCGGGGTCGGCTTCATGGTGCATCCCGCGGACCACTACGGTCCGAGCGTCGACGGGTACGAATACACGCAGTGGGGCACCTATCACTTCGCCGACCGGGACGGCGTCGGTGTGGACCGCACTCAGGCGAGCGGCACCGCGTTCACCGGCCAGTATCCGAAGGCCTGGTCCGAGGCGTATGAGTCGCTGGAACAGTGCCCTGACGAGCTGCTGCTCTTCTTCCATCACGTCCCCTATACGCACCTGCTGCGCAGCGGATCGACGGTCATCCAGCACATCTACGACACGCACTTCGCGGGCGCCGAGCGCGCAGCCGAGATGCGGCGGGCGTGGGAGGAAGTCGAGCCCGGCGGTCTGGTGACGCCGGCGCTGTACGCGCGTGTGCGCGAAAGGCTGGACGAGCAGGTGCGCTGCGCGCAGGAGTGGCGCGATCAGATCAACGCCTACTTCTTCCGCAAGTCCGGTGTTCCTGACGAGCGTGGCCGGCGTATTTACTGAGTGCGCAGAATGCGGACGCCGCGCGCGTCGAGAGTCGTCCGCTGTCCCGCTTGGATCTGCGTTCCCGTCAGCAGGTCGGTGCCGGTGTGGTCGGCGGCGACCTCGATGGGCTCGTCGCGATGGTTGAGCAGGAACAGCAACTGTGCGCCGTCTGGTGCGACCCGGAAGGCCGTTTCGAGGTCTGGCACGTCCGGGTATCGCAGCGCGATGTCATGCTCGGCGAGCACCTTTCGCACGACCCACGAGACGCCCTCTTGATCCAACCCGGCCGCGACGTACCAACCGTGGCCCGAGCCGAATCGATTGCGCGTGACTGCCGGCGTTCCGGCGTAGAAGTCCGCCCGGTAGGTGCCGACGGTCTCAGCGCCCTGAGGAATGACGAGCTCGAAGAGGAGTCGCGAGTCGGCGTCGAGCCGGTCGGATCCGGATTCGAGACGCACCGGGTTCACGAACTCGGGCTCACGAGCGTCCCACTCGTCGATCCGGATGCCCATCAGCGGCCCGAGCGGACCCGGCACGTCCATCAGGAACGCGTTGTCGTTCTCGTCTACCCGGCCGGACAGGAAGGTCGCCACGACCGATCCACCGCGCGTGGCCACTTCCTCCAGCCGCCGCGCCAGATCGCCCTTGATCATGTGCAGCGCCGGAGCGAGGACGACGTCGTAGCGGGACAGATCGGCGGTCACCGGGACCACGTCGACGTCCACGCCCGCCTGCCACAGCGCGGTGTAGTAGGCCAGCACAACCGGCTGATAGCGCACAAGGCGCGACGGGCCGTCCGAGATCTCCAGCGCCCACCAGCTGTCCCAGTCGAAGAGCATTGCGACACGGGCCGGCGTGCGCGCGCCGAGCGTGCTGCCGCCGAGCCGTTCCAGTTCCGCGCCCAGCTCGGCGACCTCGCGGAAGACGCGCGTGTCGGCGCGGCCCGCGTGGCCGATGACCGCGCCGTGGTACTTCTCGCTGGCACCGCGCGAGGCGCGCAACTGGAAAAACAGCACGCTGTCCGCTCCGTGCGCCACGGCCTGCCAGCTCCACAGCCGCATCACGCCCGGGCGTTTCAGCGGGTTGATGTCCCGGCAGGCCGTGAAGCTCGGCGTCTGCTCCATGAGCCAGAACGGTTGGCCGCCCTTGAGGCCGCGCATCAGGTCGTGGGTGAACGCCATCCGCGCCTGTGAGGTGTCATTCGGCGGGTAGTTGTCCCAGGAGGCGAAGTCCAGGTGCGGGGCCCAGCGGTGGTAGTCGATCGGCCGGTACATGCCCATGAAGTTCGTCGTCACCGGCAGATCAGGGCTCGACTCCCGGATCGCCGCCTTCTCGTCCAGGAAGTCGGCGAGCATGGCGTCCGACATGAACCGCAGGTAGTCCAGCGTGATGCCTTGGAAGGCGGTGTGGTCGGGGCCGCGCCAGTGCTCGGTCAGCGCGGAGGGCGGCTCGATCTCGTCCCAGTCGGCGAAGGTGTGCGACCAGAACGTCGTGTACCAGGCCGCGTTCAGCGCCTCCAGCGAGGAGTACTGCTTGCGCAGCCAATCGCGGAATCCGGCGGCGCACAGCTCGCAGTAGCAGGCGCCGCCGTACTCGTTGCCGATGTGCCAGGCGACGACGGCCGGGTTCTCGGCGTACCGCTGTGCGATGCGGCGAGCCAGTTCGCGGGAGAGGCGGCGGAAGACCGGAGAGCGTGGACACGCGTTGTGCCGCTGACCGTAGCGGTGCTTGCGTCCCTCGAAGTCCGTGCGCGTCACCTCGGGGTACGCGCGGGCCAGCCAGGCGGGATGGGCGCCGGTCGCGGTGGCCAGGCAGACGTTGCGGCCCTCGTCGGCAGCGCGCTGGACGATCCGGTCGAGCACGCTGAAGTCGTACCTGTGCTCGGCCGGCTGAATCAGAGCCCAGTCGAAGACGCCGAGGGTGACGGTGTCGATCCCGGCGGCGTCAAAGAGCTGATAGTCCCGGGCCCAGACCTCCTCGGGCCACTGCTCCGGGTTGTAGTCCCCGCCGAATGCGATCTTCGAGGCGGCGGGCAGGCTCACGCGGTGAACTCCTCGGTAGCGGTGAACTCCTCGGTGACCAGCGCGATCATCGGCCGGCAATTGCGCAGCAGGAACGCCGCGAACCCGGCGCCGAGCAGCGCGAGCACCGCCTCCGAGGCGACTGCCACCAGGGCGACCGCACAGATCAGGAGGCAGAGATTGCCGAGCGTCACCGCTTTGGTGCGGCCGAGGAAGTAGGCGGCCAGCCGCGCGATGTCGATCGGGCGGAAGGCGAACAGCGAGGTGATCACCAGCGCGTTGGCCATCCACAGGGTCGCGACGGCGGCGAAGGCGACCAGCAGCGCGGCCCACCAGTGTGGGATCGCCGCGGCCCGGGTGTGCGAAAGGTTCACCGCGAGGACGGCCATCAGTGCCAGCCACGGGATCCACACCCGCAGCACGCCGCCGGCGTTGAGCCGGTAGCCGCGCCAGAACTGCGCCGCGGGTTTCAGGTCGGTCAGGTCGCTCCTGTGCTGGCGCAGCGCGAACAGGGCGGCGGACAGCGCGGGGCCGAGCGGGATCACGCACGCGACGGCGAGCGGTGCGTTGCTGGCGTCGCGATCCAGCAGCACCAGCGGGATCAGGCCCGGCAAGGTGGTCAGCAGCAGCAGCGACTCGATCGTCAGCAGGCTGTAGACAAAGGCGGCGACGCGAGCGAGTGGCCCTTCGCCGAACTCGCGGCGCGTGCGGGAACCGGTCGCGGGGGCGGCAGTGTGGTCACTCATCGCCTGACTCCCTCTCGCCGTGCTCCGGAGTATCGGCGGGTAGACCGAGCAGCCGCCGCGCGTCCCACCAGGGCGGGGTCTCGTCGGTCACGGCGCTGAGTTCGACGAGCGTGACCTCGTGCCGGTCGAGGTTGAGGAGGAGGTCGACGCGGCCTGCGTCGATGGGCAGGCTGCGGTGCGTGCGCACGGGTTCGGCGGCCTCGCGCAACGCGTCGAGCAGGCGCGGCGAGGGGGAGGCCGGGCGGCCCATCTCGCACCACGCCGCCCAGGCGTTGCCCGCTTCCTCGCTCACCGAGGAACGAAGCAGGAACGCTGTCCTCGGCCGTCGACCGTCCTGGGAGTCAGCCCCCTGCGGCCCGACGGGGATCGAGAGCCGCAGGGCGTGGCCGGCCGCCGGCTCTTGGCCGGTGGCGTCAACAGGCGCCCAGGCCAGGACCGCGATCCGGCCGTCCGCGTGCCGGGTGACCAGATGGTCGTCGCCCCGGGCGAGGACCTGTTCGCCCATGCGGGCCATGAAGGCGTACAGGTGGTAGGTCGGCTTCTTGATCTGGCGATGGGTCAGCAGGCCGAAGCCGCCGTGGAACAGCGCGGTCGGGACGCCGGTCTCCTCGAACATGTCGCTGAACGTCCAGTAGGAGAAGGAGTCCACCAGCTCTCCGCCCGCGGCGAGCACCGGCGCGAGATACGCGGCGTGGAACGCGGTGTCGTGTATCGGATTGTCCGGCCGGTAGGAGGAGTTGAACTCGGTGATGTGCACCGGCAGCTGCGCCAGCGCCGTGTCGCGCAGATGCTGCCGTGGCGCGGCGAACTGCTCCAGCAGCGTGGTGGCCGGTTCAAGGGTCTGATGCACGCCGAACGGCACGTGTTGCGCCGGCCCCGAGGTGTAGGCGTGCCGGCTGACGAAGTCGACCGGCACCGAGCGGTCCGCGACGAACTCGGCGAAGGGCCGCAGCCAATGGTCCGCGCCCGGGGAAAGGGCCGGTCCGCCGACCTGGAGCGAGGCGTCCACGTCCTTGACCGCGTGCGCGGACACCTCGTACAGCCGGTGGTAGGCGTCCCGGTCGGCGTCCTGCCAGAAGTCTTTCAGGTTGGGCTCGTTCCATACCTCGATCGGCCAGCCGCGCACCTGGTCGAGTCCGTAGCGGTCGACCAGGTGCGCCACCGTCGCGCGCACCAGGGCGGCCCATTCACGGTGGTCGCTCGGCGGCGTGACGTTGCCGTGCCACCAGAACACTGTTTGCGTTCCGGAGGCGAGGGCGGCCGGCATGAAGCCCAGTTCCACGAAGGGCTCGATGCCGAGCTCGAGGTACGCGTCGATCACCTGGTCGACGTAGGTGAAGGCGTGCCGCACGTGCCTCGAACCCTGATACTCGTAGGGCTGGTACACGCCGACGCCGTCGCTGAGCAGCCCGTGCCCGCGAATGTGCCGGAACCCGATCTCCCGCTGGATCAGCGCGAGCGAGTCCTGGTAGTCGCGGCGCAGCGCGAGCTCGAACCGGCCGGTGCCGACGCAGTAGCGCCAGGCTTCGCTCAACCGTCCGGCTGCCTGCTGCGGGACGAGGATCGGGTTCGGCACGATGCTCCTTCGCGGGCCGGGATGACTCAGTGCTCTGCTTCGTGGCTCAGCCGTGAGCCTTCTTGTAGTTCTGGTACGCGGTGTTGATCAGGTTGATGTACTGATCCGAGCTGCGGCCCTTGAGTTCGGCGACGTATTGGTCCCACTGGCTCAGCGGCCGCTGGCCGAGGATGAACTTGGCGGACTGCTGGTTGACGTAGTCGAGCAGGTTCGTCTCCCACAGCGTCGCCTGCTCGCGCTGGTCCGCGCTCAGCGGGTGCGGCGGCGGCAGCGGCAGCGTGCGGCGGCTGTTCATCACGTTCTGGAAGGCCAGTTCCTCCGGCGGGAACTGCGAGTCGAGCAGCTTGGTCGAGCCGCCGTAGGCGAAGACGCCGTTGGAGAACCCGTACGTCACCTGGAGGTTCTTCGTGCCGGCGGGGTTGAGCCCGGCCCAGGTCACGTCGGGCGCCAGCTTGAACGTTCCGTCGTCGACGCTGCCGGTGTAGGTGGTGCCCTCGATGCCCCACTTGGCGAACAGCTCGCCCGCGTCCGAGTACCAGAGCCAGTCGATGAACTGCATCATCGCGACGAAGTTCTTGCTGCTGCGGGCCTTCGAGGAGATCATCACGCCGTTCTCCAGCCTGGTGCCCGACTTCACCGCGCCCGCCGGGCCGATCGGCACCGGGATCTTCGCCACCGTGGCGCCCGGGATGTGCGCGATGTCCTTACGCAGGGTGTTGATGACCTCCTGCGCGTTCGTGCTGATGACGAACGTCTGGCCGTTGGCCCACTTCTGCTTCGCCTGGTCGTCGGTCTGGGTGAGGCTCTCCGGGTCCATCAGCTTCTCGCTCACCAGGGTGTTGAGATACTGAAGCACCTGCTTGTACTGGTCCATCGCGCCGGTGTAGACGAACTTGCCGGAGGCCGAGTCCCACCAGCTGTGCTGGTAGTTCCAACCCGCGTAAGTGCCGTACGCGTCGCCGAGGGAGGCCAGCAGCCGGTTGGCGCCCGGGCCGGGACCGGGGCTGCTCCATCGGTCGGAGAGCGGGTACTGATTCGGGTAAGCGGCCTTCATCGCGCGCAGCATGGTGTGCACGTCGTCCCAGGTCTGCGGCACCGCGAGGTTGAGCTTCTGCAGGATGTCGGTGCGCACCGCGATCGAGTAGTCCGCCCAGACGTCCTGGTGCAGCCCGGGCAGCAGGTAGAACTTGCCGTCCGCCTCGCGCAGCTGGTCGAGGTCGCCCTGCAGGTTCCACTTGGCGACCTTGTCCTGGAAGTTCGGCATCAGGTCGAGGTAGTCGCTGACCGGCAGGACCGCCCCGCTGGCGATGTACGCCTCCTCCGCCGGGTGATACGTCTTGGGAATGATCATCGGGGCGTCGCCGGCGCCGACCATGACGCTGCGCTTCTGGTTGTAGTCGCTCAGCGGCACCACCGTGGGCTGGAAGCTGACGTTGGTGCGCTTGGTCAGCTCCGACCAGAACGGCCACTTGGCGTCGTACGGGTAGCCCGGGTTGCTGAGCACCATGATCGAGAAGGTCAGCGGCGAGGTGGCCTTGAACTGGTCGCCGACGCCGTACTTGGCCATGGCGCCGTCCCGGTTGCCGGACAGGTCGCTGCTGTGCTTGCCGCCGCTGGAGCTGCTGCAGCCGGCCACGGCCAGCGCGGCGAGCCCCGCGGCCCCGAAGAGCGCCTGCCTTCTGGACAGTGTGGTTTTCGTGAACGGGGCGTTCATTGAGACTCCCTTGTCCGAGCGAACGGTGTGCGGTGCGTGGGTGTTCGGATTCCGGCGCGGGGGGTGAGCTAGCCCTTGACCGCGCCCAGCATCACGCCGGAGACGAAGTACTTCTGGATGAACGGGTAGAGGGTCAGGATCGGGAGGACGGTGAGCACGACGGTCACCGCCTGGACACTGGCCGCGACCTGCAGCGCGGTGTCGCTGGACGTGCCCTCGTTCATGCCGCCCGCGCCGGTGGCGCCGGCGATCAGGTTGCGTAGATAGACCGTGACCGGGAACAGGTCGGTGCGGTCCATGTACAGGAACGCGGAGAACCAGGAGTTCCAGAAGGAGACCGCGTAGAAGAGGATCATCGTGGCGATCACGGCCTTGGACAGCGGCAGCACGATGCGCCACAGGATCCCGTACGTGGTCAGGCCGTCGACCGCGGCCGCCTCCTCCAGCTCGCTCGGCAGGCTCTCGAAGAACGCCTTCATCACCAGCAGGTTGAACACGTTGATCGCGTTCGGCAGCACGATCGCCCAGAGCGTGTTGCGCAGGCCGAGCTGGCTGACCAGCACGTAGTTCGGGATCAGGCCGCCGTTGAAGAACATGGTGAACACGGCGATGCCGATCAGCACGCTGCGGCCCTTGAGCTGGTGCTTGGAGAGCACGTAGGCGTAGCAGGTGGTCAGCACCATCGAGATCAACGTGGCGACGACCGTGTACTCGACGGTGTTGCGGTAGTTCCTCCAGAACATCGAGTCCTTCATCACCGTCTGGTAGGTGGTGAGGTTGAACCCGTGCGGGATGAGGTTCACCGTTCCCTGGCGGATCGCGGACTCGGAGCTGAACGACTGCGCCAGGATGTTGACGAACGGGTACAGCGTCACCACCACGACCCCGATCAGGATCACGGCGTTGACGGCCTGGAAGAGCCGGTAGCCGCGGCTGGGCCGGATCCGGGTCGGCGGCGTCGGGGCCTTGCGCCCGGGTCGCAGTTCACTGATGGTTACCACAGGCTCGCTCCGACCAGGCGCCGGGACAGGTAGTTCGCGGAGATGACCAGCGTCAGCCCGATCAGCGAGTCGAAGAGCCCGATGGCCGCGGCGTAGCTGAAGCTGCCCGACACCACGCCGACGCGGTACAGGTAGGTGGAGATGACGTCGGCGGTCGGGTAGGTGAGCGGGTTCTCCAGCAGCAGGATCTTCTCGAAGCCGATCGCCATGAAGGTGCCGATGTTGAGGATCAGCAGGGTCATCATGGTCGGCCGGATGCCGGGCAGCGTCACATGCCAGGTCTGCTGCCAGCGGTTCGCGCCGTCGATCCGGGCCTGCTCGTAGAGCTGCCCGTCGATCGTGGTCAGCGCGGCGAGATAGAGGATGGTGCCCCAGCCCGCGGTCTGCCAGACCTCTGAGGAGACGTAGATCTGCCGGAACCAGCCGGGCTGCTGGAGGAACAGGATCGGCGCGTGCCCGACCGCGTGCAGCGCCTGGTTCACCACGCCGTTGGCGTCGAGGATCTGGGTGATGATCGCGGCGACGACCACGATGGACAGGAAGTGCGGCAGGTAGGAGACCGACTGCACGAAGCGCTTGACGCTGCTGGTGCGCACCTCGTTGAGCAGCAGCGCCAGGATGATCGGCACCGGGAAGGTGAACAGCAGGGTCAGCCCGCCGAGAATCAGGG
>Ga0070741_10019884_pt1 | contig 10677 bp, 9 predicted proteins | sample Coa_R1_4_FD_66440 | JGI IMG/M metagenome (GOLD analysis project Ga0070741, IMG submission 66440) | Surface soil microbial communities from Centralia Pennsylvania, which are recovering from an underground coalmine fire - Coalmine... | ecosystem: Environmental > Terrestrial > Soil > Unclassified ... | reverse complement strand
CAGCAGGCCGCGGAACCACGGAGAGCTCACCGCCTTTATCCGAGGTCCTATCTGCGCTTCCGGCACTTTGCCGGCAAGTTTCTCGCGCAGCGCTTTCTCCAGCGCGGCATCATCCTTTTCCTTCTCGACGGCGGCGAGCACCTCACGTTGTGTGGCCGCGTCTTTCTCAATCTCTTCCGGACTCTTGCCGGCCGCCTGCTCGATCTGGCGCAGTTGCTCGGAGAGAAGCTGGTCGCCACGAACTCCGGGGCCGGCCAGCATCACCACAAACGCCACGTCTTTGTTCTGCGCCGCGAGCATCGGCGCTTCGATCGCGCCCTCGCTGTGGCCGATCAGGCCGATCCTGCGCGGATCCACCTCCGGGCGGGTTTTCATAAACGCAACTCCGGCGGCCGCGTCCGAGGCAAAGTCGGACATTACGGCGGTCGCGTAAGTTCCGCCGGACGCGCCAACGCCGCGCTTGTCCGCGCGCAGCACCACAATGCCTTTGCGCGTCAGGTAATCGGCGAGGACCAGAAACGGCTTGTGCCCGAAGATGGTTTCATCGCGGTCGTGCGGGCCTGAGCCGGCCACCAGCACCACGGCAGGGAAGGGGCCTTTGCCGGAGGGAACGGTCAGCGTTCCCGCAAGCTCGATATTGGCCGCCGGGTTCTTGTAGGAAACCTCTTCTTCGCGATACGGATATGGTTTGCTCGGATTCTGCGGTCGCCGGCGCTCCAGTTCGGAAGCGTTCTTCACGCGCTTGAATTCCAGTGGCCAGCTCTTTCCCATCTGGGACCAGGCGCCGCTGAACGTGCCGAGATCAGGACTGATTGCGCCGTCGTAAGCAGCGCCGATGGATTTCATCTCGAACTTCAAGGCCGCGCCACTGCGTGTCATGGTGGTGACCGGAATGCCCTTGGCATTCTGGTCGAGACTGTCCATGGTGGCAGTCAGCCCGTCTTCGGTGTTGGAGATGTGCAGCACCAGCCTGAGTCGCGCGAGGCCGGTATCGAGGGTGCCCAGCCAGTCGCCGTCAATATCGGAGGGTTTGGCGGGTTTCGGCGTTTTGAGGGCAATGCCGCCGCGATGAAACGTCAGCGGCAGGGGCGCCACCTGCTTCCAGGTGCCGGCGATCTCGCTGGCATCGGCGTTCAATTTGCCGTCGTAGGTCCCGTGCACAGCCTCGATGTTGAGGCCCAACTTGGAATCTTTGAACGTGATGGAACTGACAGGGATACCGTTTGCGCCCTGATCAATGCTGTCGAGCGTCGCGCGGAGCGAACCATCCGCGGCTTTGCTGATATGCAGCACCAGTCGCAGTTCGACAGTGCCGGCTTTCAGAGTGCCGTTCCAATCGCCGGTGATGTCCTGGGCCACGGCCAGCGCAGCAGTCAGAACAAATAGAGTCACTAGTAATTGTTTCATTTGATTTCCTCCTACCTTGCGCGATCCACCCCATCTCTACTCACCCGCACGTTCAGCGGCGGATAGCTCGTCAATATGCCTCTGCAAACAGCGCGCCGCGTAGACGTTAAGTCTCCACACAAGAATCAGGCAAACAGCAAAGATCGAGTTCACGAGCGCCACGCGCAACAGGCTGATGGGACGAGCCAGGGAGGCCACGGAAAAGGCCACCAACCCGGGGACCAGGGGGCCCAAGTACCACCTCCATATGCGACGAATGAAATCCATCTGACGCTCGAGCTCACCCCGGTGGAACTGCAGCGAATTTGCGGCGCCCAGATCGGCGGGCATGGCCCGTACCGAAGCCCGCCGATGCAGCTGGTAGGACATGTAAGCCAGACCTGCGATGATCAGAGCGCATGCCAGCTGGAAAAAAACGTCGTGACTCTTGATCAGGAATGAGGCGAACAGTGCGACTGCGATCGCTCCAGCCCCGTATTCGCGAATGTTCCTCCACATGATCCTTCTTTCAAACTTCGCTGCGCGCCGGCGGATTTCTTCGGCGGACATCTTGACACCCTCCACGGGCTGCCCCTGCCAGAGTTCTCGGATCGTCTGGTTGGGAGATTCATTCAGCATCTTGTCCTCCCGTATGAAAACGGCGAACCAACATGTTCTTGATCCGGTGAATCTTCGTGGCGACGTTCCCGGCCGAAAGCCCGGTGATTTCTGCAATGGAGGCGGCGTCCAGACCCTCAAGATAAGAAAGAATGACTTGCCGGTCGAGCGGCTTCAGGCTCTGAATCAGGTTCAGCAGCCGTTCCAGCGCATGGCTGCGGTCGGCAGATGCTTGCCCTTCGTCCGGATCCGGCAAGTTCTCTAATTCATCGAGCCCAGCCAGCGCGTGCGAACGCGCGCGCCGCTGTCGAAGCACATGGCTCACGCTGACGTTGTGTGCGACCCGGTATACCCAGGTGCGGAGCGAGCAGCGTTGATCGAATCCTTCAAAGCTTCGCCACAGCGCAATGTGAATTTCCTGCAAAAGATCGCGCCGGAGGTCAGGGTCCGCCTCGTAAGCCCTCGCTAACCGCTCCAGCGCCGCCCCATACGTCGCAGCCGCCTCGTGGTAAAAGTCGTCCTGCGTGGAATTGGCGGCCGTTATGGTCTCGGTTACGGTCACTTTGCGCTCACATAAGGTAGTCGCTGGGGAAGGGAGCTTCTTACGGTTTAATGTTGTGTAGCAACTACCGGCCTGGCTTGCACTTGCCATCCAGTAAGACTGCCACGAGGGGTTGTCCCAAGCGCAACAATGATTCGCGAGGACAAATGGTTCCGTAGAACTCTATCCATTCCACCATCGTCATCCCTGAGCGCAGCAAGAAGTCAGCGAAGCGTTCTCGGGGAGTCGAAGGACCTGCTGTCTGCGGGCGCTATCCGTCGCGAGTCCGGAACATTTTCACGAGGTACTCCGGGCCATATCTTTTGGAGCAAGCTACGAATTCCCCGGCGCTACCAGCAATACAGCAGGTCCTTCGACTCCTCGAGTTCGCTGGGCTCACTCCACTCAGGACGACAGCGTTGATGCTCTTCCTTGGCATTCTGGCATCCTTATGCTCTCTTCGCCTTCAGTTCCGCCAGAAGTTCCTCAATCCGCTCATCTTTCTCCATAGCGGTCAGGCGGTTTTCGACATTGTCGGCGCCAAGCTCGGACTTCGCCTGGCTGACTGCTTCGTTTTGCGCGACCTTGCGCTTCATGCGGTCGAAGGCGGCGGACTTGGAGTTGTCGCCGATAGCAGTGCGGGCGTCATGGGCTTTGCCGACGGCGCGGGCACGGCGCTGCTGCGCGATCAGCAGATCGGCCTTGGCCTGGGCTTCGGTGAGCTTCTGCTCCAGCTGGCGCAGAGCGGTCTTGAGGTTTTCGACCTGTGTCCTCTGGTCCCCGACCTGCTGCGAAAAGCTGCCGGCCAGCTCGCGATAGCTCTCGACTCGATGCAGCGCGGCGCGCGCCAGGTCATCTTCTTTCTTGGCAACGGCCAGCTCGGCCTTGCGCATCCACTCGGCCGTCTTTTCTTCGTTTTCTTTCTGCTTTTTCTCCAGCAGGTGCTGATCGGCGATGGCGATCGCCACCTGCGTCTTGACCTGCAGCAACTGGTTCTGCATGTCGAGGATGACCTGCTTGATCATCTTCTCCGGATCCTCGGCCTTGTCAATCAGATCGTTGAGGTTCGCGCGGATGAGAGTGGAAACACGCTCCAGTAGTGCCATGGTGGACTCCTTTGAAATATAGCTCCTGCCTCTTAGCTCAAAACCAAACCCTCGTCATTCCGATCCCGCTTCAGCCGGTAGGAAACTGCTTTGTTCTTAGCTCCCCACCCGGTCCATGCGCTTTTCCCGCGACATCGCCAGACCAACGACCACGCCGATGGCGACTCCGATTGCCAGCCAGACGCCGCCAGTTCCAAGCGCGACGGCGACCGCGGTGCCGATTCCCGCGCCCAGCGCGATCCCTAAGCCGATTTGCATCGTCGGTCTCTTCATAACCCACTCCGTCATGTGCCGTCCTTCGGGACTCGCTCGACTGCCGACGGCAGCCCCTGCATCTTTCAACGCCATCCGAGTGGTGTAGCCCGGGCGGGGCTGGCGGGCGAGGCCGCCCGCCCCACACCTTCTTCTTGTCCCTACTTCTTCTTGTCCCTACTTCTTCTTGTCCTTACTTCTTCTTGTCCTTACTTCTTCTTGTCCCTACTTCTTCTTGTCCCTACTTCTTCTTGTCCCTACTTCTTCTTGTCCCTACTTCTTCTTGTCCCTACTTCTTTCCCCCGTTCCCCGGCGGCAGAACATCGGGCGGCTTCGGCGACTTGTCGCCGATGGCGCGCACCTTGGACAGCAACTCGGTCATGCTCATTCCCGACAGCGACTCGAACAGTGCCGGCACCTGCGCCGCCATCTTGGCGAAGTCGCCCGTGATCTTATTCATCCCGGTCGCTTCGCCGTTGCCGGTTGAGACCACGGTGATCCGGTCCACGTTGGCGAGCGGCGCCGACATGGCCTTGACCACCTCCGGCAGGCTGGTGAGCAGCTTGTCGAACACTGCGGCCTGGTTGTACTCCTGATAAGCCTCAGCTTTCACATTCATGGCGCGAGCTTCGGCATCGCCCTTCTTGAAGATGATTTCGGCCTCAGCCTCGCCCTGCTGGCGGATGGACGCAGCGCGTCCTTCGGCTTCGACCATCAGGCGCTGCTTTTCGGCGGCGGCGAGCGTTTCGATCCTCTGCCTCTCGATCTCGGCCTGCTTGAGCACGGTCGCGATCAGCTCTTTCTCGCGGCGCGCGATTTCCGCTTCCTGCACCTTGACCTGCTGCTCTTTCTCGACCTGTTGCACCTTCACCTGCTCAGCCACAACCTGCTGCTGCATGATGTTGGTCTGAATGTCGTAAGCTTTGTCGGCCTGTGCCTGCTGGCGCTTGGTGACTTCAATGTATTGCGCCCGCTTGACTTCGAGGTCCCGCTGCGCCTCCGCCTGCTTCGCCAGAGACAAGGTCTCTGCCAGCACGCGCTCCTGGTCGGCCTGCGCTTTAGCAATGGCAGATTCCCGCATCGCCAGGGCGCGCTTGATGGCCGTGTCCCGGTCGGCCTCGGCCGCGGCCACATCCGCGTCACGCTTGATGCGCGCCACGTCCGGCCGGCCCATGTTGATGATGTACTCGTTCTTGTCGCGGACTTCCTTGATGGTGAAGGAAATGACTTCCAGCCCCATCTTGTTCATGTCGTCGGCGCAGGTGGATCGCATGCGGTCAGAGACCATTTCCGGCTGCTTGACGATTTCTTCGACCGTGAGCTGGCCGATGATGCCGCGCAGGTGGCCTTCCATCACCAGCTTGATCAGCCCCTCGCGCTCCTGGTCCGACTTGGTGAGGAACTGTTCCGCCGCGGTCCAGATGGACTCCGTGTCTGACTTCACCTTGATCTGCGCCACCGCTTCGACCGTGACCGCCACACCTTGCTTGGTGTAAAGGTCCTGCTGCGGCGCCACATCGAAAGACATCAGCTCAAGAGACAACTCGTGACAGCTCTCGACCATGGGGAAGACGATGGTGCCTTTTCCCGTGATTGCCCGCTTTCCGCGAAAGCCATAGACCAGCAGCGCTTCGTGCGGGCCGGCCTTGCGATAAAGCCGCGCCAGCATGCTCATCAGCAGCATCAGGACTAAAACGCCTAGTCCAATCATTACTACGTATTCAATTGGTAGTCCGAACATACCGCCTCCTCTCCAGCTTCAGAACCAACAAACCGCGAAGGACAGCCTTCAACTTTGCTCAGGGCAGGCTTCGGAACACGGTCGAAGTCAGAGCCTTCGTGCACCGTCCTTGTCCTCGGTAACGAATCATGCCGCTCATTGCGGCCGGACCTCCTTCTGTGCTTTTGGGGTGGACGTCTGTCCCAAGTCGTGCTCCTCGCCGGCCATGTCCGACCAGCGGCGCACGTAAGCAATGCCCTTCTCATAACGCGTTACTACAACTTCGGTGCCCTTGAGGATCGCCGAGCCGTCCTCCGAGCGGGCCGCGCACACGCGGCGCGTTCCCGCCTGGGAGTAGATCATTTCGCCCGTGCCGCCTTCGCGGATGCGGACGGAAAGTTTGCCCAGCACGCCGACCATCTCGAAGTCAGCGGGATCGAGCGCTTCATCGGGTGAGATCAGCACTCGCGAAAGGAACAAATATATGAGGACCGCCCCACCTAGGCCCGCCAGGATCGAAATCCCCAGCGCCGCGAAGAACCACATGGTTGAATGGCTCGCCAGAAGGTAGCCGGTCCCGCCAAACCAGGCCAGAAACATGGTCAGCGTGACCAGGCTGAAGGGCGAAACGTGACTTCCACCAGCCCCGTTTCCCGCGCCGGCGTGTACGGCCCCGCCATGCCAGTGAAATCCTGACAGGTCAAAATGAAAATGCGGCAGGTGCACGTGCACACCCCCAGCCAGGAACAGCACGATGCTGAGGAACAGTCCGACGATGAAGCAGACCAGATAAAAATCAGCCCAGGTCATAGGCGGCCTCCCCGTTTCACGCCGTTTTCGTTGGCCATGGCTTGCGGCCGTAGCGCCTCGAGCAGGCGGTCGGCCAGCCCCGGAGTATCCAGAATCGCGCCCAGCAGCAGAAGGCACTTGCGCGTGTCCTTCTGCCGGGCAGCTTTGATAAGGACTTCACTCACTTCCGGGTCGCCCGCGAACTGCTCGGACCCCTGCAGCAGCCACACGTCGAGCTTGCCCTCGACCGTGCGCAGGTCGGAGGTGAGTTCGGTGTGGTAGCCCTCGGGATCATCCACCAGAAACCCCGGATGGATCTTGAAGAACCTGGCCAGCAGGGAACGGGTGGCCTGGGTCATGTGCCGCCGCGATCCGCCCTCGATCTGCGAGATATACGACTGGCTGATGCTCTTGCGCAGTTCCTTGCGGATGGCGCGCACCAGCTCCAGCTGGGTCATGGGCCGTCCCAGGCCGCGCAGCGAGCCTTCCACCTCGCGCAGGTAGCGGATTTTCTCTGCCAGGGTCATATGTCGTATCGCAATATTTATATTGCAATCTGTAAAACAATGTCAAGGACTGGATTTGGCGTGTTTTCAGGAGTTTCGCGGCGCTGTGCTCGGCGGCGGCGCCGGTGAGCGCCATGGTCCCGGGGAACTCCCGGCCCCGGTAGGCGCCCCCCAGGACGCACCGAAGCCAGCACAGAAAACGGTTTGATTTCCACCGCCCCACAGGACTAGCATGGGTGCCGCCATTTCTACCGATCGCGGTTGTAAAACTCAGCCCTGACTCTCAGGAGGCCTGCTATGGCTACGATTTCCCTCGCGCAAGTGGATCCCCGCGTGGTGAGCTTTGTCGAGACGCCACGCAAAATGCTCATCAATGGAAACTGGGTGGACGCAGTTTCCGGCAAAACCTTTCCCAGCTATGATCCGTCCACCGGAGAAGTGCTCGCCAACATCGCCGAAGGCGATCAGGCGGACATTGATCTCGCCGTGAAGGCCGCGCGCAAAGCCTTTGAAACCGGACCCTGGCGCAAGATGACGCCATCGGAGCGCGGGCGGCTGATCTGGAAGCTGGCCGACCTGCTCGAGCAACACCTTGAGGAGTTCGCCTATCTTGAATCGCTGGACAACGGCAAACCGCTGACCATCGCGCGCGCGGCCGACGTTCCCCTGGCAGTTGATCTGTTCCGCTATATGGCAGGATGGGCGACCAAGATTGAAGGCAACACCATTCCCATTTCAGTTCCGTACACGCCCGGCGCGAAGTACCTCAGTTACACGATTCGCGAGCCCATCGGCGTGGTAGGGCAGATCATTCCGTGGAACTTCCCGCTGCTGATGGCGGCCTGGAAACTCGGGCCGGCGCTGGCGACGGGATGCACCATCGTGCTCAAGCCTGCCGAGCAGACTCCGCTCTCGGCGCTGCGTCTGGGCGAGCTGATCTGCGAAGCAGGATTCCCGGAGGGTGTGGTCAACATCGTGCCCGGCTACGGAGAGACCGCCGGCGCCGCGCTGGCTGCGCACATGGATGTGGACAAGGTGGCCTTCACCGGCTCCACCGAAGTGGGCAAGCTGATCGTGCATGCGGCGGCGGGCAATCTGAAGAAGGTGTCGCTCGAACTCGGCGGCAAGTCGCCGAACGTGATCTACAAGGACGCCGACCTCGACACCGCGATTCCCGGTGCGGCCAGCGCCATCTTCTTTAATCATGGCCAGTGCTGCTGCGCCGGCTCGCGGCTCTATGTGGAGAAGCCGGTGTTCGACAAAGTGGTGGACGGCATCGCGGAGCAGGCCAAGAAGATCAAGGTCGGGCCGGGACTGGATGCTTCCACCGAGATGGGACCGCTGGTCTCGATTGAGCAATTGAACCGGGTCTGTGGATACCTCGAGGCCGGGTTCTCCGAAGGTGCGAAGGCCGTGGTCGGCGGCCACAAGGCGTCCGGCAAAGGCTACTTTGTCGAGCCTACGGTCCTTGTGGACACCAAAGAGGACATGAAAGTGGTGCAGGAGGAGATTTTCGGGCCGGTAGTGGCGGCCATGCCATTCAGCGATCCCGAAGAGCTGATTCCTCGCGCCAACGACAACGTTTACGGCCTCGCGGCTGGTGTTTGGACCAAAGACGTCAGCAAAGCCCACCGCACTGCCGAGCTGCTGAAAGCCGGCACGGTGTGGATCAACTGCTACAACATCTTCGACGCTGCCCTGCCGTTTGGCGGATATAAGCAATCCGGCTGGGGCCGCGAGATGGGCCACGAGGTTCTGAACAACTACACCCAGACGAAAGCGGTGTGCACGCGGATCTAGGTCGTTGCGATTGTGCAGGCACGGGCGTCCCGCCCGTGCCCTTTTTTCCGAAAGCGTGTAGGGGAAGCCCTCTGGTGTAGGGCGCCCTCCGGTGTAGGGGCGGCCCTCCGGTCCGCCCCATGGTGTAGGGGCGGCCCTCCGGTGGTGTAGGGGCGGCCCTCCGGTGTAGGGGCGGCCCTCCGGTCCGCCCCATGGCGCCGCTGCCGCTCATTCACTCAACCTGCAGCCAGTTACGCAGCCACGATGATTTGCTTTTCCTCCTTAACAAAAAGCCCCGGCCGCAGCCGGGGCTTGTCAACGATGACGCAAATTACTGTGTCCGTCCGTTGTGTTTCTTGCGGTAAATCGCGCGCGAGTTGGCGTTCTGCTGGCGGTTGATCTGCGCCTTTTCCTGGGCGGTCAGGGTCCCGCCGTTGGCAGCGCGGTCGGCGCGAATCTCGCGGTTGACGGCGGCTTCACGCCGCTCCAGGTGGGCGGTCTCGCTGGGGGTGAGCTGTCCGCTCTTAATTCCCTGGGCGATACGCTCCTGCTGATTGCGCTGGCGCTGGCCGGCTTCGCTTTTAGGGTTGGTATTCTGTACCCGGCCATTGTGCTTCTTGCGGTAGATCTGCCGTGACAGCCGGTTCTGCTGGCGGGTGAGCCGGGCCTTATCGGCTGCCGTCAAATTGCCGCCATCGCGCTTCTCCATCCGGTTTTCTTCGCGGTTGACGCGGGCTTCCTTGCGCTCCAGGTTTGCGGTCTCTTTCGCCGTAAGCTGTCCGCTCTGGATCCCATTTGCGATACGCTGCTGCTGATTCTGCTTGCGCTTGTTGATGACCGGCGCGGGATTGTTGCTCTGCGAAAATGCAGGCACCGCGAGAGCAGCCAGAGCCGCTGCCAGAAACATGCTTTTGAAACTCATGAATTCGCCTCCGTCGAATCTGTTTGTTCTTGCAGCCTCTGTCGTTTTGAGCTGCTGCATCTCCAAACACAGGTTTCCGGGGAATGTTGCGCGAACATGTTGATGCTACTAGGCGACGGCGAACGCCTCATGTGACCAAAGTGTTGCGCCCGGGGACTTTCCTGTCGCGGGTTTTAGATGGATCAACGCGGGAGCTAGCACAAAGGATACGGAGCTACACGAAAGGAGGACAATCTGATTCGCGGGAATCTGCGGTCGTCCCCCCGGATGAAGGTGCGGCAAGTGATTAATAACGCGCATCATTTGAGCATCTTCCGGCATCCTAAGATCGAGGTGACCGGGCGTGACCAAAGCGTCCCGGAGACGTCTAAGTTTTTGTAAGGACGCATGTTATACTGCACAAAATCAGCCTGCCCGGGTGCTTCCGTCCCCTGGCCGAAGGAAAACTGAAGATGCCCCGCAGTTCCTCGTACCGAGCCCTGATCCTGATCGTTGCATTCCTGGCGCTTTGCGGTGTTCTGGGAATGCTGTTCGCACAGAAGAACCCTGCCACCGCGCATAACAGCGACTCCGATGTCGGCCAGAGCCTGCAGCAGTTCACGCAAGTGTACGACATCGTCGAGCAAAATTATGCGGAGCCGGTCAATGCGGACAAGGCCATTTATAACGGCGCCATCCCCGGCATGCTGCACGTGCTCGATCCCCATTCCAACTTCTTTGATCCCAAGTCCTACTCCCTTCTGCGCGAAGATCAGCGAGGAAAGTATTACGGCGTAGGGATGACGGTGGGACCCAGGAATAATAAGGTGATCGTGATCGCGCCCTTTGCGGGAACGCCGGCGTATCGCGCCGGCATTCATCCCGGTGACATCATCGCCGCGGTGGACGGCAAGTCAACCGACAACATGTCCACCAGCGATGTCGCTGATTTGCTGAAGGGCCCCAAAGGCACCACCGTCCACATCACGATTCTGCGCGAAGGCTCAGAGAAGCCGCTGGAGTTTACGGTGGTTCGCGACGAGATTCCCCGCTACAGCGTCGATGTGCACTTCCTGATC
>Ga0070741_10019883_pt1 | contig 10677 bp, 7 predicted proteins | sample Coa_R1_4_FD_66440 | JGI IMG/M metagenome (GOLD analysis project Ga0070741, IMG submission 66440) | Surface soil microbial communities from Centralia Pennsylvania, which are recovering from an underground coalmine fire - Coalmine... | ecosystem: Environmental > Terrestrial > Soil > Unclassified ... | reverse complement strand
AACGGGAGGCTCCCGTAGAACCCGCCGTGAGTCAGCGAGAATCCCCGCACATTGACGAGATAGAGGTAGAGCCACGAAAAGTAGAGGTAGGCAATGTAACCGATAGTGAAATACGCTCCGGTCACACACCACAAACTCTTGTTGCGTAGCAACGCGGGCCACGGATTCAGACTGCCCGCGTCACGACGGGGAAGGGCGGGTTCGTCTGCCGTCTGCGTGATGTAGCGAAGTTCGGCGTGGTTGAGCCACGGATGCTGCCCCGGATGATCACGGGCGAGCCAATACCATAATACCGCCATCCCCATTCCCGCCGCGCCGGCCAGGTAAAACGCCGCCCGCCAGCCCAACGTCAGCATGATGGCGACAATTAAGGGCGGGGTCAGGGCGGCACCGAGCATACTCCCGCTGCCGCCAATGCCAATCGCCAGCGCTCGCTCGTGTGGTGGAATCCAGTTTGCCACTAAGCGATTGCGATTCGGTAACGCCGCGGCTTCTCCGGCGCCGATGAGGACGCGCACGAGGATGAATGATCCGATGATTCCCAGCAGTGAGACGAGAAAAAGCTCTCCGGCAATAGCGGTGACGGCAGTGAACACGGACCACCAAAAAATGGCGACTGCCAACACGCGCCTGGGGCCGAAACGATCACCGAGCCAGCCGCCAGGAATCTGTAGGAGTGCGTACCCGAGGACAAAAGCACTAAACACAGAACCCATCTGCACTTCAGTGAGGCCGTATTCGGGGATGATGTATTTGGCGGCGATGGAAATATTCACGCGATCGATAAACATCAACACGTCGACGGCGAAGATCAGGCCAATCATTAACCAACGGATGCGAGTAGGCTGTGCGAAGACCGGAGTGACCACCGCTTCGGCGCTACGTTGCATGTCCCCTCCTTTACGAGTGATGCTCGGAGTGTCATGACGTGTTCTTCCCGGAATGTCAAGGAAATCGCCCGCGGCAGGCGATTATGCGAGTCTTGCAACTCCGAAGAGACGGAGTATGCTCGCAACGAGAAAGCTGGGAGACGGACGTTACGTCCGAAAAAAAGGAGGCATTATGGCACAGACAACAGTCTTTAAAAACGCACGGCTCATCGACGGCGTTTCGGATCAGCCTCGAACAGGTGTGTCGATTGTCGTGAACGGTGACCGCATCAACGCGGTTGAAAACGGCCCGATTCCCACACCAGCCGGCGCACAGGAGGTAGACCTCAAAGGAAAAACAGTGGTACCTGGACTGATTGATACCCATGTCCACGCCACGTTCGTCGATCGCGAGAGTTTGCCGTTGTTCCTCGCGGCGGGCGTGACCACTGTTCGTGATGTAGGCGCGAAACTCGAAAAGGCACAGCAGTTGCGGCAAGACCTCAACAGTGGCGCGACCCTCGGACCGCGTATGTTGATCTACGGGCCGTTACTCGATGGTCCGACGTCGAGCTTTGATACCTACGGGCCGCTTGGGGAAATGCTGGACTCTATTCCTTCGCCCGAGGCGGTTCCCCAGAAGATCGGCTCGTTACTCGCCGCCGGTGTTGACGGCATTAAGCTCTATTTTACCTTGCCGCCGGAGACTTCGACCGAGGTCATCCGCTTCGTCGACAAGCGCGTACCCGTGACCGGACACCTCGGCTACACACATTCACTTAATGTTATTAAAGCCGGCATCGACGGCCTCGAACACGTGTGGATCTCGCCGTACAACGACTTCTGTGCCTTAGAAATGCAATTCGGCGTGGGTGCCTCGATGATGAACCCGGCGTTCTGGCAACAGCTCAACAAGGGGTGGGAAGAAGCAGACCTAAAGGGAAAACGCGCACAGACGTGGTTCGACGCCATGATCGAACATCAAGTGAATATGGGAACGACACTCGACTTGCTCTGGATCGCACGTTGTGGACGCGAGGCCGCGATGCATGATCCAGATCGCCGTTATATCCCGCCGATGGCACTGACCCGCCAGAAGGCGATGGCGTCACACATAGGAGAACGTCCGGATTGGGATATCCATCCGGGGATTTTCGAGCCCATGGCCGCGACCAAAGTCTTGGAGAAACATCAGGAAGTGACGCGCATGTTGCATGATGCGGGTGGGCTCATTGTCGGCGGCACTGATTGTGGCGGGCTCGCGTATCCGCCGCCGGGATTCGCGCTTCTCCGTGAGGTTGAGCTTCTGAGTGAGTCGATCGGCGCGATGGCAGCGCTGAAAGCAGTGACCTCGGTTGCCGCACGTTACATCCGCCGTGCTGATGATATTGGCAGTATAGCTGCTGGGCGCTACGCTGACTTTTCTGTTGTCGACGGTGACCCACTCCGCGATGTCCGCGAGTTGCGAAAAATAACAACGGTGTATCGCGGTGGCGTTGCCCACGATCCGCAGGCACTGCTGGCGCGCGTGCCGCAGGTCAACACTGCCATAGCGTCATAGGTTGGAATCATCTGTCATTGTGAGCACATTCGCTTTGCTCAGTGTAAACTCCGCGAGGCAATCTTTGTCTTTTGCAGAGATTGCCTCGTCGCCTGCGACTTCTCGTAATGATACCCCAGCGTAACGAGATGCCATTGTCCCGCAAAGATAAAAGAAGCTCAAACGCGATTGCTATCCCACCACCCGCTGTGACCGAAATGTCGTGATGTCGTCCGACGTGTAGCCGTGCTCGTGCAAGATTTCATCACTGTGTTGACCGAGTAGAGGCGCGGGACGGCGTAAGGCGGCGAGCGGTTCGGAGAACTTCCATGGGGGACTCAACGTGAGCATCCGCCCACACACAGGATGTTCCATCGTTTGTACTGCGCCGATGGCGGCAGTCTGTTCGCTGTGCGTGACAGTGTGCAGTGTCTGGAGCACGGTGATGGTGCCGCCGAGTTCATCCTGAATCAGATGGCGAAATTCATCCACGCTCCATTGCTTGAGATCCTCACGCAGCGCGGCTTCCAGATCACGGTTGATAACCAAAAGATTGCCCACGGCGAAACGCGGATCGGCAGCGAGGTCCATGCGATTGAGGGCGATGAAGAACTTATCCCACGCTTCGCCGTCGCCGCGGAGCGAGAACAATACTGCGCCGTCGCGGAGTTGAAATCCCGAATCTGGCGGTTCGGTGTAGCCGAGCAGTTGTCGTCCTGCCCACTCATCGGGGTCATGTTCGGCGGCGAGTTGCCACTGACTGACGGCGATCATGGTGCCGAGCATCGAAACATCGACCTGTTGTCCTTCGCCGCCGCGCAGACGCCAGAACAACGCCGCAAGAATGCCCTGAAAGGCGGCGAATGCCGCCTCCGTCGTCGCGAGGTCAAAGCCAGTGCGAATCGGTGGCTCCCCGGCTGTGCCGAGATTCCGATTGACACCGGCAAACGATTGCATAGCCAGCTCAGAGCCCGGCTGGTTTGCCAATGGTCCTTTGCGGCCAAAGGCGGAAACGGAGCAGTAGACCACACGAGGATTCAGTGCGGCGACTGCGTCATAGCCGAAGCCCAAACGGTCCATCACGCCGGGACGATACCCTTCGAGGACGACATCCGCGTCAGCAATAAGGCGGCGGAAGATCTCTTTACCGGCTGACGTTTTGAGATCAACAGCCAGGCTACGTTTGTTACGGTTCAGGTGAACAAAGAGTGAACTCTCTGACTTTACAAATGGACCGACCTTGCGTAACCAGTCACCGTCAGGCGGCTCGACTTTGATTATATCCGCGCCGAGGTCACCCAACTGCATGCTACACATCGCCCCTACCGCACCTTGTGAGACGTCGATCACTTTTAGTCCGGCCAATGCAGGGGCACCGGTGGTTGCGGTTGCCGCCGTGTTCGTATGCCCGTTTGTGATTGACACTTCACGATTCACCTGCGCAACGATTTCCTCATGATGCTCATTAAGCGCCGGCGATGGTCGCGTGATCACTGCCGGCGTCTTGCTGAACCGCCAATGTGGTGCGGCTGAGTACATCGGCCCCCATTGCGTGTCGAGGAGAGTCAGCATGTTATTCGCTTGTACGTGCGGATGCTGCTGGAGAATGTTACTGACGAGGTCGTCGCTGAAGTACTGGCCGCAAGGCACATCATGCTTGCGTAACTGCCAGAGCCAATAGCCTGTAGGCTTTGCGCGAAAGAGCGGAGCAAGTTCGCTGACCAGTGCACGTCGGTTGGTGATGCGGTCGACGTTAGAGGCGAAACGCGGATCGGTGTGTACATCAGGACGTTGGATAGCGGCACAGAACTTTGGCCAGAATCCTTCATGTGGGACACTGACATTGATGTATCCGTCGGCGGTAGCGAACGCTTGGTCCGGGACCAGGTTTGGCCGGGCGCTGCCCATCGGGGTCGGTGCCCGGCCAGTAGCGAAGTATTCGGCAAACCGTGTCGTACCCGCGACCAGTGAGGATTGAAATTGTGAGGTTTCGATCATCATCCCGTGTCCGGTTTGTTCACGCACGTACAAAGCGATGAGCATGGCTTCGAGATTGATCATCGCGCCGTTCCAGTCGAACTGGGCGATGCCACGCACGAACTCGAACGGTCCACCGTCCGCGCCGGTTACTGAAGTCGCGCCGCTGCTGGCCTGACCATACCATTCGTTGCTAGTCATGCCTTGCATTGGCCCTGCGTTACCGTACGCGCCGGAGCTGACGTAGATGACGCGCGGATTCATGGCGGACATTGCCGCATAGCCGAACCCGAGCTTTTCCATTACGTCTTTGGAACGGAAGTTTTCCAGTACGATGTCAGTCCATTGAATCAGGCGGCGGGCGATCTCCTTATCCTGTGGCTTTTTCAGGTCGAGCATAATGCCGCGCTTGTTGAGGTTGTTGCCCAGGAAGGTGGTGCCCATACCGTGCTTGAAGGTCGCAACGTTACGCACCGGGTCACCTTCCGGTGGTTCAATTTTAATCACATCGGCGCCGAGAAATCCCAAATACTGCGCTGACACCGGGCCGACCGCGGCGCGACCAAAATCTAACACTCTGACTCCGGCTAATGGACCCGACATGGTAGTCCCCTCCTCATTACTGATGTTTTTCTCCAAGGCGAGGAAGAAAGCAAGAGAAGCTCAACTTTATGCACTATAAGGGACTGCTGAGAGACAAAATCTTCGACGCCTGCCCGACACTCATGGCCGCCCGTCATTCCGGGCACGGCCGCAGGCCGCGACCCGGAACCCAGGAATAGAGGCTGGATTCCTGCTCCCCTAAAGGACCGGGGACAAGCTTCGCGGGAATGACGACCGACGAGCAGAGGCATCCGCTCGACTTATTTTGTTTTTTCTTTTTTGTGCGGCAAGCGCACTCTCAGTCAGTCCAATAACAAACCCGACAAGAAGGGTAACGTACGTTGCCTGAGCTCTTGCACCCTTACTCATAGTTCCCTCCTCGTTGTCGGACTGTGGCCGAGTAGTTGCCGCAGTCTGACAGTTTCTGCAACGACAGACTACTGCGGGGACAGGCTTCGGAGGTTAGGAAGGGGTTTATTGATGAGTTAAAGCGTGAGAAGAGCCTAAGCCGGACTGCAGGAGATCTACACGCCAGAGTTGTCATCCTGAACGAAGTGAAGGATCCCTCAGAGAGATTCTTCGCGGCGCTCAGAATGACATGGGTCGGTGATCATATCGTAGTATGTACGAATGTTATGCACGCTAGCTGAGGTTCTTTACAGTGCGGCGGCTCGGGCTTCGTTGCCGATCAGCTTGGCAACGATCGAGTCGATAATCGCGTCTGCCCGTGACCACACTTCGTCTTTGGTTAACGGCACGATCGGATGAGGAACGGTGATCACTTCGTAAGACGGAATCCCCAGATTTTTGCACTGCAAGCGGGCGGCGGCGACAAACTCGGTCGTAGAGATGTTGGCGGTCGGAAGACCATTCTCTTCAAAGTAGGCGACGTCGTGCGAACTGCACGATATGCACGACCCTCACGAGCTGACCGCTTCGACCACACCGTGACAGCGCGAGAGAATATCTTTTCTCACTTCTGGTTTGGCCATGCGCGTTGGCGACGGCTTGGCGTGCCGCACAACCTCAGCCACGCCAAAGCGATCCTTGAGGAGCGTTTCCACCCGATCAAGGAAAACGTTGCTGTTGGGAAACCCAATATCCACCAGCGCGATGGTTTTCCCGTTCAGGCTCGGCAGGCGCGGCGCGAGGGATTTCTCGGCCTTCCCGCCATAGCCAATCGGATTAAGTATTTCATCTACCATTGCACGATCTCCTTTCCGTTAAAGCTATCGGCACTCAGCCGTCAGCAGCCGGTAAAACTCTGCGGACTCAAGGGCCGAACGCCAAAGGTTAATCTACAATAATTTTCTTCGTAACGGGGGTACTACCCAGATCATCAGCCACCCAGCCGGGAATGGCGACGGAGAAGCGTCCGGCGGTGCCGCCGGCGACAACAACAAAAATCGAATCCGGCGAGCGGAACTTGCGTACGCGGTCTCCCACTACGAACCCTTTACTACCCCCCGCCTTTAACAGCGCGGCGCCAAACCCTTCACCGCCTTCTTTGCCGGGTTTGAGGTCATCGAGCGAGAGCGTTATGTTGTCGTAGAGAAATTGCCGCACCTCTTTTTGTGAGAACCCGTCGGCGGCGATCACCTGCGCGTGTTCTGGACTCAACACCAAAATCGTATCTCCGAACAGCGGATAATTCTTGTAGTTCCACAGTCCGCCGCCCATCGTACGACCGATAGACCACAATAACTGCTCCGCGCTACGACTTTGAAAATCGCTGATCTGTTGCGGTGAGCCACCGGCAAAGAGGGTGATGGCTGAGTCATCGGCACTAAACCCACGCTCGGTATGGAACGGCTCCCACGGCGACTCCTCTTCGTTCTCGGCGATCACGGCAGTGTACTGACCGGGTTGACCCATCGTCGCTTTGGTCAGCTCATGCGGGCGCGCGCCGCCGATGTTCATAATCACTAAGCGCAAGGCACGGCCGATCGTCGCGTTGGCCCGAAACCCGTGTCCTAAGGCGTTGTGACCGCCGTTGAGACCAATCATCAACCGCACCGGGCCGTTAATGATCGCCCACGGCGCGGCAGAGAACAGCGTCACGTTCAGACCGTGCGCGCACAGTCGCTCGTCACACAGGGCTTCTACGCCGGCGAGGACAACCGGGAAGTATTCCGGCTTACAGCCCGCCATGACCGCATTGATGGCGACTTTTTCGACCGTTGCCTCGCCGTACTGCGGGCCGATGGTCCCGAGGAGTTCGTCGCGGGCGCGCCCGGGCGCGCCAAGGAGCATGCGCTCGACGCGGTCGCGTGTCGGCGGCACAGCCGGGAGTCCGTCTGTCACTCCTTGTTCGTAGAGCTGTTCGATCAAATCATCGGCAGGAATGAACTGGGTGGTTGCGGCAGCAGTTGCCATAGGCGTCCCCTCCGTCGCCGCTCACTCTAGGACGCCAAGGCGAGAATTGCAAGGATTGGCGGGACATCCACACCAACGTACTAAACTGGGGGCCAAGGAGTCCACAACCGGGCGGGCCGACTGCAAGTGCGGTTTTCCGAAAGAGGTGAGGAACCAAATCACACAAGCCTCTACGGCCATGGCAGTTTGCAGACTGTGCAAACTACCATAGGGTACTTATGCGGGTAGAAACGAGTCTAGTCTTGCAAAGCAAAAAAGGATGGCACATGATCTGGGCAACTTCACTACCAATTTATTTTGCAGGAACGGCAAGATGCGCCGACTTGTTTTGGGCTAACTAATGCGCTGGATGGCTCACCATAAGTGCAGGTCATTAATGGCTCAATCCGATTCTCAATTCGTGTGTACCATTCGTGAGGCAACCCAAGCTGACGTAGAAACCTTGGAGCGGATGCGCCTTGCCCTTCAAGCGCACTTTGCCAAGGTCAATCCGCATATCGTGGCGCTCAGTGCACAACGAATGGCCACACTGAAAGACTTCTACCGAAACCTCATAGATAATCCTCGAGCACGCGTACTGTTGGCTCATGAGCCGTCGGGCACACAAAGGATGGGCATGGCAGTAGGCCGTATAATCCGTCACGAAGAATTTGAGCCAACGGTCTGGGGTTACATTGATGATGTTTGGGTGGAGCCCGCGTATCGGCGTCGTGGGATGTGCCGGGCGTTGATGACGCGACTCCTAGAGTTTTTTGAGAGGGCGCAGGTTGAAGTGTTAGTGCTGGACTATGTGAGAGGGAACACGGAAGCAGAGGGCACATGGAAGCAGTTTGGCTTTCAGCCGGTGTTGACGGTAGCCAACGCCAGGCTGACTGAAGTACGGAAACGCATCCAAGGGAAAGCCCCCTGACTGTCTGCGCCACTGCATCGCTGTCCGATTGCGGATCTGAAAAAACCTATAAGGTTCGTTTCGGCGGCAAACGGCGAGCGTCCGTGTCAGCCGGCTGGTCGGAGAGAGACTTATGTTTCCTTGCTCATTCCCGCTACAGGTTGTTTCTTTCTTTGAGATCAGGAGCCGGATTCCCGAGGCGATTGGTTATGGGGAAGCTTCTTTCGAGCACACTCCTGTAAGCATCAGCGGAATCCCCCGTGCGTAAAGAGGCTGACGGGGAAAGTCCCGCCGATCAACCCCGCCATGCAGGTACCTCATACGATAGTTAGTATTTCACCACCGCCCGAATCGACTTGCCCGCGTGCATCAAATCAAAGCCTTCGTTGATGCGATCGAGCGGGAGAACATGGGTAATCAGATCGTCGATGTTGATTTTCTTGTCCATATACCAATCGACGATTTTTGGCACGTCGGTGCGGCCGCGTGCTCCACCGAACGCCGTTCCCTTCCACACCCGGCCTGTTACTAACTGAAACGGACGCGTAGAGATTTCTTGCCCCGCGCCCGCAACACCGATAATGACGCTGACACCCCAACCGCGATGACAGCATTCCAGCGCCTGGCGCATCAACTGCACGTTGCCGACGCACTCGAAGCTGTAATCGGCACCGCCGTTAGTGAGATCCACCAGGTACGGGACGAGGTCGCCCTGGACCTCTTTCGGGTTCACGAAATGTGTCATACCGAACTTCTCGGCCAGCGTTTTCCGATTCGGGTTAATATCGACACCAACGATCATATTGGCCCCGGCCATGCGGGCGCCTTGGATGACGTTGAGGCCGATGCCGCCAAGGCCAAACACGACGACGTTTGCCCCCGGTTCCACTTTCGCCGTGTTGATGACGGCGCCAATACCAGTCGTGACACCACAACCGATGTAACACACTTTGTCGAACGGCGCGTCTTCACGAATCTTGGCGACGGCGATCTCGGGCAATACGGTAAAGTTAGAAAAGGTTGAACAGCCCATGTAGTGGTAAATCGTTTCTTTCCCCAGCGAGAAGCGACTTGTACTGTCGGGCATGAGCCCTTTGCCCTGAGTCGCACGGATGGCGGTGCACAGGTTCGTTTTGCGGCTGAGGCAGGATTTACACTGCCGACATTCGGGCGTGTACAGCGGAATGACGTGATCGCCTTTTTTTACACTCGTCACTCCCGGCCCCACATCAACTACAATCCCCGCGCCCTCATGACCGAGAATCGACGGGAAGATGCCTTCAGGGTCGCCACCAGATAAAGTGAACTCATCGGTATGGCAGATGCCGGTTGCTTTGATTTCGACTAATACTTCACCAGCCTTCGGACCGTCTAGCCGCACTGTTTCTACTGTTAACGGCGCGCCGGCTTTATGCGCCACTGCCGCACGTACGTCCATCGTATACCTCCAAAAGAAGTTTTATCGGTTGTCACAATTTCACCCGCGCAACGGTCGGAAAAAGGCCCGTATGTCCTCCACCAAACGCCGCGGTTCTTCCATTGCCGCGAAATGCCCACCTGACGGCATCACCGTCCAACGTTGGAGGTTGTAATAGCGTTCCGCCCAGGTGCGCGGCAAGAGGATAATGTCTTTCGGAAAGACGGCGACGGCAGTGGGCGCTTCGACGACCGGCGTGCGATTATGCGAGGGCTGCCATAAGTTGTGCGCCGCCTCGTAATAGTAGCGTGCCGAGGAGCCGAAACTTTGTGTGACCCAATAGAGTGTCATCGCCGTTAGCAATTCATCCTTGGTGAAAGCTTTCTCGACGTCGCCGTCACAGCCGCTCCATGTGCGGCGTTTTTCCAAGATCCATGCGCACAACCCGGCCGGCGAGTCATTCAGTCCGTAGGCGAGGGTCTGGGGCTTGGTGGTTTGCAGCGCCACGTAGCCCGCCTCGGCGGTGAAGAAGTGCATGCTGCGCTCGTACCAACCCTTCTCCTCAGGACCGTAATGCGACGGGTCGAGCATCGAGGTCAGCGGTGCCGCGAAGGCATTCAGTGGAAACATCATGTGCGTATGAATGCCGACGACACGATCGGCGTACTTGTGACCGAGCTGGGCGACAATAGCCGCGCCCCAATCCCCCCCCTGGGCCGCAAATTTTTTGTAGCCCAGAACATCTTGCATCAACGTGACCCAGAGGTCCGCCGTGCGCCAGTAGTTGATCCCCGGCGTGCTCAGCGGTGACGAAAAGCCGTAGCCGGGCAGCGAGGGAACAACGACATCGAACGCGTCGGCAGGATCGCCACCGAACGCCGCCGGGTCGGTTAGTGGACGAATCACTTTGTACAAGTCCCAAAACGTCCACGGCCAGCCGTGGTTGAGGAGAATTGGCATCGGCTCGGGGCCCTTGCCAGGTTGGTGAATAAAGTGGATCGGCATT
>Ga0070741_10019882_pt1 | contig 10677 bp, 7 predicted proteins | sample Coa_R1_4_FD_66440 | JGI IMG/M metagenome (GOLD analysis project Ga0070741, IMG submission 66440) | Surface soil microbial communities from Centralia Pennsylvania, which are recovering from an underground coalmine fire - Coalmine... | ecosystem: Environmental > Terrestrial > Soil > Unclassified ... | reverse complement strand
GGGCATCGCGATGGGGGGCTTCGGCGCGGTCTCGGTCCGCCTGACCTCGAACGGCGACGTGCGCCTGGCGGGTCATCCGGCCGCGGCGGTGCGCGGAACTCCATCGCAGAGCGACCTGCGGGCCGACGTGCGCTCGTGTGGCATGGCCGTGTGCGCCGCGTTCGGCGTCGACCCGGCGGGCGCCCCCGCGCCGCCCAACATCCCGCCCGGCCTGGTCGTGACCATGCGCTCGATGGCGAGCGGGGCGATGGGCCCGTCGGCGGACCGCGCGCAGGCGGCGCTGCGTGAGATGGCGGCCGCGCTCCTGGCGCCGGATCGCCAGATGGCGGCGCAGTCGGAGCTCGCCCTGCGGGCGGGCGGTCGCGAGATGCCGCCGATCACGCCCTTCATCCCCGGGCAGGCGGCGGCGGCTCCGAGTGCCGCGACGGCGAGGCCGGCCGGGACCACGGTGACATCCGCCCCGGCGCCGGCTCCCTACGTGCCGCCGGCACGGGAGGCCACCCCGATCCGGACGCCCGCGCCCTACGACGCTCCGGACCGCCCTCTCCAGACCTACCACTCGGTGCCCGCAGCCACGTTCGGGCCCGCGGCAGAGGCGCCCCCGAAGCCGGAAGCGCCCGCGCCTCCCGTGCCGACCTGGGCCGACGCGCCGCCCAAGCCGGCGCCCTGGGAGGTGGCACCGGCCGCGGCTGCCGCAGCCGCCCTGACGAGCAGCGTCCCTCCCGCGAGCACCATCCCGCCAGCGCAGGCGCCGGCCCCCGAGGTCGTTGCCTCGCCCCCACCCGCCGCGGCGCCCACCAACGCGCCCGCCCCCGCCCCCGCGCCCGCCGCGAGTCCGGGGAGCACCAACCCACCCGCCTCGCCGTACTCCACCGCGCCGCCGCGGACGGCTGCGGAACCCGCTGCCTCTGCTCCGGCAGCCCCGGCCGTACCGGCTGCTGCCGCCCCTGCCCCGGCCGTCCCGGCCTCCCCCGCGCCCGCCCAGCCGACCTGGACCGCCGTCGAGGCGCCCGTGTGGAAGCCGGGCGAAGCGGTCGCGGAAAGTCCGGCGGAGTGGCTGGGTTCCGCTGCGGCGGCGGAGGCGGCGGCCCCTCCCGCACCCGCACCTGCACCCGTGGCCGAGCCCGAGCCGGCCCCGCTCGCGGCTGCGCCGGTCGCCGCGGCGGCGCCTGCATCGGCCGGCGTCCCGGCCCAGGCGGTTCCCACGCCGTTTCCCGCGCGGCGGCCGACCGTGGCGCGGCCCTCGCGGGGCGGCGGAGGCCCAATCTTCGAGCGGCCGGCGTGGCTGGTCCCCGCGGCGATCGCCGCCGGCATCGTGATCCTGCTCGGCATCGTCGGCGTCGTGGTGCTGTCGCGGGCCGGTCGTCCCGGCGGCACGGTCGCGACCACTTCGCCGAGCGCCAAGGCGTCGGTGTCGCCGCACGCGACACCCAAGGCGTCGCCGACGGCCAAGGGTCCGCTCGCCGTCCCGCAGTTCGCGCCCGCCAGCGCCGACCCGGTCACGAAGGTTTTGTTCTGCAGCACCGCGACGCCCTGCACTATCCCCGGCGCGGCGTCGGAAACGGCTACCAACTGCGACATCGGCTCCACGTGCAAGGTCGAGGTCGGGATCTACTTTTCGAAAGGGCAGAACGTTCCCGTGTCCTTCAACCTGAAGCTGTTCGACCGCTGCACCGGGCAGTCGACCGACCTGCCCGGGCCGCCGCCTTTCACGCCGCCGGGATACGCGATCGTCATTCCGAGGGACAGCTGGACGGTGAGCCTGCCGAGCGGGCTCAAGTCGGCCGCCCTCGTGGCGATCACGCAGCAGCCCGTCACGGCGGCATCCGCGCCGCTGATGCTCGGTTCGGACAGCTGCGCGTAGCGCCCTGACCCGGGCGCGCGCCTTCGCGGCCCGCCGCGGGGGATGGCTCGCCTTCGCTGTCGCCGCCACATATTTCCTCCTCTTCGCGACGCTCAGCGTGGTTCGGCACCGCACGTATCACTCGCTCGGTTTCGACCTCGGGCTTTTCGACCAGGTGTTCTGGAACACGACCCAGGGCCGGCCGTTCGAGTCGACGATGAGCCAGGCGCTGGCGGTCCCCCACTCCTTTCTTGGCGACCATTTCTCGCCCGGGCTCGCGATCCTCCTGCCTTTCTACGCGCTGTACCCGCATCCCGAGACGCTGGTGGTGGCGCAGACGCTCGCCCTCGCCGTCGGCGCGTGGCCGGTCTATCTGCTGGCGCGGCTCAAGCTGCCGGCCGAATTTGCGCCCGTCTGGGTGGTCGCATTTTTCCTCTTCATCCCACTCGCGTACATCAATCTGTTCGACTTCCACGAAGTCGCGCTGAGCGTCGCGCCACTTGGGTTCGCTCTGTATTTCCTCGAACGCGGCCGCAAGGTGTGGTTTCTCGTCTTTCTCGTTTTCGCGATTCTCCTCAAGGAGGAGATGGCGCTCATCGCCGTCGGGTTCGGCGCCTACGCGCTGCTCGGTAAGCGCGACTGGAGGGTTGGCGCCGGGCTCGTGGTCGGTGGGGTGGCGGTCTTCCTGCTCCTGATCGATTGGGTCATCCCCTACCTCGGGGGAGGGCGCGGCTACCCGTACATCAGCGGCCGCTACGCGGACGTGGGTGGAAGCCCGATGGGCGTTGTGAGGACGCTGGTGACCGACCCGCTGCGGATCGCCCGCGCCCTCCTGCAGGCCAAGAAGCTGGAGTTCCTGGTGGCGATCTTCGGGCCGGTCCTGGGCCTCAGCGCTATCGCGGGCTGGGCAACGCTGGTCATGGTTCCGACGCTGGCGTATCTGCTGCTCTCGAGCTACGAGCAGCAGTTCGCCTTTACGTCGCAGTACTCTGCGCCCCTGATCGCGCTGGTGATCGGGACGGCGATCATCGCCCTGGCGCGGCTGCCGCGCCGCACGCAGGGCTACGTCGCCGGCGCGGTGCTCGTGAGCTCGCTGGCCTTCGCCTGGGCGTATGGCGACCTGCCCTTCTCACGCAAGTTCGACCCCAGCCAGTTCGAGATGCAGGCGCGCTACGCGCCGTTCGTGGCGCAGCTGGCGCAGATCCCCGCGGGCGCGAGGGTGTCGGCGGAGGACGGCCTCGCGAGCCAGATGTCGGAGCGGCGCTACCTCTACGACTACCACTTCCAGGGCCTGCAGGACGCGCAGTGGGTCGTGCTGGACTATGCGGGCGCGGGCTACTCGATGGCGGTCTTCGACGCCCAGGTGGCGGACGCCGAATCGAAGGGCTACGCGGAGGTCGCGAGCGGGTACGGGCTGGCGCTGCTGCGCAGGTCGTAGCGCAAGAAGAGATAGTCCGCGTGTCGACGCACGCTGAGGATCCGGCTCCACCGGCCGTGGCCGGGCAGCAGCTCGAGGCCCGCGACCATGCCGAGCCGTTCCTCGTTGGCCCGCCCTGCGACGACAGGCGAGATGGTCAGGAACGCCTCGTCGAGCAGGGCGTGGCGCATCAGCTCGCCGATCAGGTGCGGACCTCCTTCCGTGAGAACCACTCCGTAACCGCGTTCGCGCAGCAGCCCGAGGGCTTCCGGCATGTCGACGCGCTCGCCGTGCTCCGCTTCCACCACATCACATGAGCTGGGCAGCAGCCTGCGAATGGCGGAGGCCTTTGCTTTCGTTGTCAGAATCGTCGCGCCCGCGACGATTGCCGGGTGCGTCAGGTCGAGTTCGCCGCTCGACGTGACGATGACAAGTCGCGGCTGGCGCTCCAGGCCGAGGGAATGGCGCAGCCGTGTGAAGCTTTCACGCAGGTCCGGAAAGATGTGGTCGGCCGTCCACAGATGGCCCGGCGTTGCGCGCAGCGTCCCGGCGCCGAGCAGCACCGCCGACGCGCACGCTCGCAGCAGTCCCATCAGGAACCGATCGTGCTGGTCACGCCCGCTGATGATCGAGCCGGCAGACGGCTTGGACCCAAGTGTCACGACGCCATCGATCGACGAGACGAAGTTGGAGTAGACGACCGTCGCCGGGAACCCAAGCCGGCCGTAGAGGTCCTCCAGGTCCTTCGGCAGGTCGTACGCGTCCGAAGTCGCTTCGTAAATGACCTCGAACGGAGCGAGCGGGCTCAGTGGTCGGCGGGACGGGTGGCCGTCTGGAGGAACTCGGTACGCAGCTGGGGATCGGCTTCATAGTTTCCCCGCCAGAACGAGGTCCACGTTCGCGAGTGGCCCTCGCGGACGCCTCGCATCTGGGTGCAAAGATGCATGGCATTCAGGTGGACGGCCACCCCGTGCGGCTTGAGGACCCGGACGAGCTCGTCAGCTATCTCCACCCCGATCCGTTCCTGGACGGTGAAGCGCCTCGCGAACACGCGAACCAGTCGGGTGAGCTTGGAGATTCCAATGATCTCCTCGTGTGCGATGTAGCCGATGTATGCATGACCGTGGAACGGCAGCGCGTGGTGCTCGCAAAGGGAGAAGAAGTCGATCGGGCCTTCGATTACCTGGCTGATGCTGCAATCGGGCCCACCGCGGCACTCGGTCGGAAACGCGGTCAGCAGCTTGGGATCGCCTTCGTAGCCGGACGTGGCGTCATACAGGGCCCGCAGGAATCGGGTCGGAGTCGACTTCGTCCCAGGGGTATCCAGATCCATACCGAAAGCCTGGAAGATCTCGGCTGCGTAACCCTCGAACTTCAGCCACTGTTCCGGCTTGACGTCGCGCGGGCGGACCTGCTCCCACTCGGTTGTTTCTTCGGGATCATGCACGAGTTTGGACATCCTCGGTCTCCTCTTGCTGCTATCGACCTACGTAACTCTACTAGCCGTCCTTGCAGCCGAACGGTGCGCCTCGATACGGCGGAGCCGAGGTCGAACGACCCTGATGCCAGCCCTGTTAGCCGGCCGCCGATGAGCTTTCGTGCGAGCCCGCCGTGACCTGCTCGTACCACCGAATGGTCGCCTGAAGCCCGGTCCGAAAAGGAGTCGACGACCTGAACCCGAACTCCCGTAACGCCCGATCGACGTTGAGCTTCCGCCTGGGCTGGCCGTCGGGCTTGGTGGCGTCCCACACGACGTTGCCATCGAAACCGGTCAGCTCGACGATAAGCTCGACCAGCTCTCTGATCGAGATCTCCTCGGAGCTGCCGATGTTGACCGGCTCAGGCTTGTTGTAGCGTTCCGCAGCCATCAAGATCGCCCTGGCCGCGTCTTCCACATAAAGAAACTCGCGCGTGGGCGTTCCGCTCCCCCACACCTCGATCGAGCCTGCATTGCTGTCTCGCGCGTCGATGCATTTTCGGATCAGTGCGGGTATGACGTGCGAATTTTGGAGGTCGATGTTATCGCCTGGACCGTACAGGTTCACCGGGAGCAGATAAATCGCGTTGAAGCCGTACTGCTGGCGATAAGCCTGAGCCTGCACCAGAAGCATCTTCTTCGCGAGTCCGTACGGTGCGTTCGTCTCCTCCGGATAACCGTTCCACAGGTCGTCCTCGGAAAACGGGATCGGGGCGAACTTTGGATATGCACACACCGTGCCTACCTGCACGAACCTGGAGACGTCGTGATGGCGCGCCTGCTCCATGAGCTCGATCCCCATGATCGCGTTCTCGTAAAAGAACGACCCGGGGTTTTCACGGTTTGCGCCGATACCGCCGACACGGGCTGCAAGATGAATCACGATCTCTGGGCGCTGGTCTGCGTACATCCGCGCGACCTCTGACTGCTTCGTCAGGTCATAGTCCTTGCTGGAGAACGCGAACACCTCTGCACCGAGCGGCTCGAGCTGGCGTACCACGTTCTTGCCGAGGAAGCCGTGCCCGCCCGTCACGGTAACCCGCTTGCGATTCCAGAACGATGCTGCAGATCGGCCGTTGGACATAAGCCAGGTAAGAATACGACGCCGTATACCCACGCTTCCCGGCTCAGAGGTCGAAGGTCTTGACTCCTGTTTTCTGGAGTGCAAGCTCCCAGAGAAACCAGGGGTTGTCGACGAGGTAGCGTCGCCACAGCCTGCGCGGCTGGGAAACGAGACGGAAAACCCACTCGAGCCCAGATCTCTGCATCCATCGGGGCGCCTGCCTGACCGTGCCCGTGTGGAAGTCGAAGGCGGCGCCGACAGCGATGAGCACAGGCGCATTTAGAAGCGGACGCATCCGCGCCATCCACAGGTCCTGCTTCGGCGAGCTCATGCCGACCCACACCACGTCCGGTCGAGTGGCGTTGATCGATTCCGCCGCTTCGACTGAGCACAACTGGTCGAGCGGGGCAAACGGCGGCTCGTAATGGCCGGCCACATCAAGGTCGCCGAATCGCTCCTGCATCCGCTGGGCGAGGCGCGCCGCCACACCCGGCCCCCCTCCGTAGAAGAAGTGGCGATGCCTGCGCCTGCTCAGCATCGCAAGCATGAGGTCTGGGCCGTACACCCGGTCGACGGTTGGATGCCCGCTCCACCGCGCGACCCAGACGACCGGCATACCGTCCGGTGTGACGAGGCCGGCCTGGTTGAAGACGCGCCGTACGTCCTCCGACCGCCGGCATTCCATGATCGAGTGAACCGGGCACACGCAGACGTAGCGGCGCTCGTCACTCTCGACCCAGCCGTCGATGACCGCCAACGCCTCCTGCATGTTGATCGCGCTGATCCCTACACCGAGGATGTTGACCCGGGCCGTCACGAAATCAACCGCGCGTACAGGTCGAGGTGAGCACGTGCGATCGCGCTCCAGCTGTAATGCTGCTGCACCTTCTCCCTGCCCTTACACCCCATGTCATGGGCGAGCTCAGCGTCGCCGAGGAGCCGCCCCAGACGGTCGGCGATGATGCTGGGCTCTTGCGGGACCACGAAACCGTCAACGCCATCCTCGACCAACTCGCGAGTCGCTCCGGCAGGGCCGCCGACGACCGGCTTGCCACATGCCCACGCCTCGACGATCACGCTGCCGAAACTCTCGCGCGACGAAGGGACGCAAAGGACGGTGCATGCGGCGAGAAGAGAGTCCCGCATGGATTGGGACACCGATCCGAGCCACTTGACATTCGGGCCGGCCTTCCCGAAGGCGGATGAGTTGCCCCTTACGTCCGGTCCGACGAACACAAACTTCGCATCCGTCTGCTTTTCGAGTATTCGCGCCGCCTCAATGAGCTCCTCGAATCCCTTGTACCGGTGCAGCTGGCCGATGAACAGCACCAGATTGGAGGACTCGCCCAGGACCTCTCTGGCGATTGTGGGCGGCGCTTCAGGGTCGTTTTGCGGGCCCAGCCCGATCACATGGAGTCGATCGCGGCGCGCGCCGTGCGCCGCGAGCCAGTCGGCCTCGCCCTTCGTCAACGCCACAACGGCGTCCGACTGCGCATACAGGCGCCGAAAGGCCGGGGAGGTCCAGCCGAGTGGCCGCTCGTGGCGCAGCGGCGTGAATACGAAGGCGCGCTGCCTCTTCTTCGCGGCGATCATGAATGCTGCGGAGAACGCTTCCCTGCCCATGAAGACGTTGTGCACGACTTGCGCAGAGACGACATGACGCTCGATGTCCGGAGCCAGAGTACGACCCATCAGCCAGGGAATCGGACTGCTCGGAACGTGGTATCCAGGGGCGAGCGCCGCCAGAGTGCGCCGGGTCCGCGTATCCCAGCGCCCCAGCGCCGTCACGTGCCTTCCATCTATCTCATACGTCTCCGTGCGGACTCGCTCGCCGTTGATCAGAGAACCAAGCCAGTCGGTACGCTGGCTGTTCAAGAGCGTGACCACGTCGATTTCGGTGCCGGGGCCGATCTCTTGGAGCAGGCGCCGCGTGTAGTTCTCGGCGCCTCCAATCGAGGGCGCGTAGCGGAACGTGGCCACGGTTACGAGGCTCATACAGCAAGAACCTCCCTGTACAGGTCGGCAGTTTGGGCCGCGCAGCGCTCCCACGTGAAGGTGGCGGCCCGCCGCCTCCCGGCTTCCACCAGGCGAAGCCGCAACTCCCGAGTCGACAGCACGGCCTCGACTGCCCGCGAGAACCCGCGGACATCGGACGGGTCGACCAGCAACGCAGCGTCGCCGAGGACCTCGGGGAGGCATGAGGCGTTGGACGCGACCACCGGCGTGCCGGACGCCATGGCCTCCAGTGGCGGGAACCCGAAACCTTCGTAGAGAGACGGATAGACGCACACGTCAGCTCGCCGCATCACGGTGGGCATCTGGTCCATTGGGACCAGGCCCAGCCATCGCACCCGCGCGGCCAGGCCGAGACTGCGGATGCGCTCGACGTACCGAGGAAACCTCTCTGACTCCGCACCGGTGATCTGCAAGGACGCTCGGCCGAGCAGACTATCGGGCGCCGCTGCGGCCATCGCAGTCAGGACAAGGTCAAGGTTCTTGCGGGCCACAGGGGCGCCTGGAAAGAGGAGCATAGGCGCAGGTCCCGGCTCGACGTGGGCGGCATCGAACGTGGTGAGGAAGCGGCGGTCCACGCCAAGATGAATGGTCACGATCCTGCCTGGATCAAGGCCGTACTCCTGGATTGCATCCCGCCGCGTCAACTCGCTTATCGCGATGACGCGGGCGGCGGCGCGAACCCTTGGTGGGAGCAGCCATCTTTCGTAGAACCGCCACTCAGCGGGATGGTCCTTTGGAAAACGGCGGGTCGACAGGTCGAAGATGGTCACCACGAATGGGATGGAGACCTTCCAGGGCACCACGAAACTGGGGCAGTGAAGTAGCTGAGCATGGGATTCTTCAATGCGGCGGTCGGCTCCGCGCGCAAGCCATGAAAGCGTATTGGGCAGGCCGGGCCGTCGCGAGCGAATTTCGGTGACATCCACGTCCGGCCGATCCCGCATGGCGGCGACGAGCGACCTCGCGTAAACGCCGGAACCCCCTGGATTCCGCTCGGGGAACGTCATGTCGAACACGAGTCTTGACGCAATCGCGGCCGAATTTGACTTCACGAATCGTGATTGTGGCGGATGACAGTGAGTCGTCTCTTCAATCACTCCGCCGGCCAAAGCGACGCGCCAATTTCATTGACTTAACTTCACCCGAGGCATAAGCTGCCCCGGGCTCCCGCATCCGATGCGATTTCCATTGACATTCCGCACCACTATTGCCGCCTTGGCTGTCCTGATCGGCTCGGGGTTGTCGGCGCTGCCCGCTCCGGCGGCGGTGACGCCGCGGTCCGCGATCGACATGACTCACAGCCAGATCACGCGCGAGCTTTCGGCCCAGGTGGGCCTCCCGCCAGCCTCGTCAATCAGAGTCGCCCCAGCGGCCTCCAGTCCCCTGGTCGCTTCGGCCTCGCATCCGCAACGCGAGGTGTTCGGCTTCGTCCAGGCGGGCGTGGTCGGTAACACGTCGGTTGGGTACCCGAGTTGGGACTTCTCGATGCTGACTACGGTTGCCTACTTCGGTGAGCACGTCAACTGGGACGGAAACATCGTTCAGACCGACACCGGTTGGTCCGTCTGGAATTCGATCACTGCCACCGATCTCGTCAACACGGCGCACGGCCAGGGCGTGAAAGTCGTCCTGACCCTCATCTTGCAGGACTCGGAAGCCAACCAGGCCCGGATGTGCTCTGGACTGGGTTGGGGGGCTCGCACGATCAGCGAGGGTATCCAGCAGATGCAGGCTCGTGGTGCCGACGGCATCAACCTGGATTACGAGGGCGAGAACGTGACATGTGTCAATGGACAGTCGTCTCAATCGATGCTCATCGCATTCGTGCAGCAGTTCCGGGCAGCCATGCCCGCCGGCAGCTACCTGTCGATTGACTCCTACAGTGGTTCCGGCGAAGGTCCCGATGGGTTCTTCAACCTCCCGGCCCTGGCGCCATACGTCGACTCGTTCTTCGTGATGGCCTACGACATGGAGTACTACAACTGGCAGGGGTCGCCGGCGAACTGCAGCACCATGTGTCTCGGGCCGACGGCACCACTGACGAATTACTTCTACAACGACACGCGCACCGCGTCGGAGTACACGGCGACCGTGCCGGCATCCAAGGTCATCCTCGGCGTGCCTTACTACGGCCGCAAGGCGTGCGTCGGGCCAGGCAATGCGAACGCGTATCCCACCAGCCCGCTGGTCGCGGACACCTATCTCGACGCGGCCGCCGAGCAGTCCTACTCAGATACGGTGCCGGGCACCTACTCGATTCACCGCGACCCGAACGACCCGGCCGGCCAGGAAAGATTCGACGACTGGCTGAGCGCGACGTATCGCTGCACGCGGCAGCTCTACTGGGACGACTTTGCGTCCTTGGGGGCGAAATACGACCTGGTGAACCGCTACAACCTGCGGGGCGTCGGGATCTTCACGCTTAACTACGGCGGCGGCGCGCCCGAGCTGTGGTGCGACCTTCGCGATCATTTCTCCTCCGGCTACGTGCCCGCCAACGTGTCGGTCGGCGCCAGCCAGAGCTCCACCCAATACGCGGTGACGGTAACCGCGGGACAAGGCTGCGGTGTGAGCGGCTTCGACCTCCAGGTTCAGGATTCATCGGGCGGCCCTTGGCTCGACGTCGCCACGGATGTCGCGCCAACCAACTATGTCAACCAGGCGTATTCCCGAACGCTCACGATGAACGGCTACCGCGGACATACCTACCAATTCAGGGTCAGGACCCACGACGGACGGGGCAACGTCGGAGCCTGGTCGATGTACGCATCGACTACAGTCTCGAGCTCGGCTGCGATGGCGCATCCGTTCGCCGGGCTTTACACGCTCGACGCCTACGGCGGCGTGAACGGCGATGCCTC
>Ga0070741_10019881_pt1 | contig 10679 bp, 10 predicted proteins | sample Coa_R1_4_FD_66440 | JGI IMG/M metagenome (GOLD analysis project Ga0070741, IMG submission 66440) | Surface soil microbial communities from Centralia Pennsylvania, which are recovering from an underground coalmine fire - Coalmine... | ecosystem: Environmental > Terrestrial > Soil > Unclassified ... | reverse complement strand
CCGAGCCCGATCCACCGCCTGTCGTTCAAGGGCGTCCGCGAGACGTCGGCCCCGCGCGTCCTTGCCAACCACGAGACCTGGGGGCTGAGCCCATGAGCGACGACGACATCGAGCGGTTCGAGGAAGAGCGCGAGCTCGAGCTCTACCGCGAGTATCGGGACGTCGTGCCGATGTTCTCCTACGTCGTCGAGACCGAGCGCCGCTTCTACCTCGCGAACCACGTGGAGGTCCGCCAGCGCGAGAACGGGTGGGTGGAGGTCGAGCTCGGCGACGCCTGGGTGTGGGACATGTTCCGGCCGGCTCGGTTCGTCACGCGGGTGCGGGTCATGACCCGACGCGACGTGAACGTCGAGGAGCTGCGCCCCGGCGACGGTCTGGCGACCGAGGCGATCTCCGCAGACCCGCCGCTCTCGCCCTGAGCGTCGGTCGCGGCTGCTAGCGTGCGCGGCGTGACGCGCGCGCCAGGCTCCAGCGATCCGCGCGCCCTCGTCGGCACGCTGGGCGAGGAGGCCGCGCTCCGGCTGTACGTCGAGCGGGGCTTCCGCCCCGTGGCGCGCAACTGGCGCTGCCCGCTCGGCGAGCTGGATCTCGTCGTGGAGCGCGGCGACCTGCTGGTGTTCTGCGAGGTGAAGACCAGACGGGGCAGCGCGTTCGGCGGCGGCTTCGATGCGGTGACCCGCGCGAAGCGGCGAACGCTGCGGCGGCTGGCGGAGGCCTTCCTCCAGTCGACTCGGGCGTCCCCGGGGCGGGTGCGATTCGACGTCGCGAGCGTCGCGCTCGCGTCCGGCCGGGCGCGCGTCGAGGTCTTCGAGGACGCCATCTGAGAGTCCGGACTGTCGGTGGCGCGCGCTAGGGTCGCCGGGTCGTGTACGGCACGGTCATCGGGGTCGCCCTCTTCGGGGTGCACGGACGCCCGGTCGTCGTCGAGGCGCACATCGGGCGCGGGCTCCCCTCGCTCACGATCACGGGCCTCCCGGGCGCCTCGGTTCAGGACGGGCGCGACCGCATTCGGCCGGCCGTCGAGAGCTCGGGCCTCGAATGGCCGCTACGGCGGGTGGTCGTCAACCTCTCGCCCGGCAATCTCCGCAAGGAGGGCCCCGGCCTCGACCTCCCGATCGCGATCTGCGTGCTCTGCGCAACCGCACAGGTGCCCAGGGATCGGGCTGCCGGGCTGGCCTTCGTGGGCGAGCTCTCGCTTCGGGGGGCTCTCGTTTCGACGCCCGGCGTGCTGTCGGCGGCCATCGCGGCGAGCCGGTCGGGGCTGAGGGGAATCGTCGTCCCGGAGGCGAACGCTGCCGAGGCGGCGCTCGTCGAGGGCCTGGAGGTGATCGGGGTCCACACGCTGGCGGAGGCGGTCGCCTACCTGCGAGGCTCGCCGGTGACTCGCCGGGCGGCGCCCCCGCCCCCAGCTCCGCGGGAGGAGCCGGCGGTGGACTTCGCCGAGGTCCGCGGCCAGGCGCAGGCACGCCGGGCGCTCGAGGTGGCGGCCGCGGGCGGGCACAACGTCCTCATGGTGGGCTCACCCGGGGCCGGAAAGACCATGCTCGCGCGCCGGCTGGCCACCATCTTGCCGGCGCTCTCCCGCGAGGAGGCGCTGGAGGTCACCCAGCTGCACTCGGTCGCCGGGCTCCTCGGGAGCGGGGGGCTCCGCTCCGCGCGTCCGTTCAGGGCTCCGCACCACTCGATCTCGCTCGCAGGCCTGCTCGGCGGGGGCGGGTCCCTCCTGCGGCCGGGCGAGGTCTCGCTCGCACACCACGGGGTGCTGTTCCTCGACGAGCTCACGGAGTTTCACCGGGATGCGATCGAGGGGCTGCGCCAACCGCTCGAGGACGGCCGGGTGGTGATCACGCGGGCCGCGGGCTCGGTCGAGTTCCCCGCGCGCTTCACGCTGATCGCGGCGGCCAACCCGTGTCCGTGCGGGTACGAGGGAGACCCGCGGCGCCAGTGCCGGTGCCTCCCGCACCGCGTGCAGGCCTACCGGCACAAGCTCTCGGGGCCGCTGATCGACCGCATCGACATCCGCCTGGTCGTCCCCCGGCTGTCCAAGGCAGAGCTGCTCGGGGAGGCGGCGGGTGAGCCGTCGGCCAGGATCCGCGAGCGCGTGGACCAGGCCCGCGAGCGGCAGCGCCGGCGCTACGGGTCCGCGGGCTTCTCCTGCAACGCCCAGCTCCCGGGCCCCCTCGCCCGGCGAGAGGCGAGGATCTCGTCAAAGGCCCGCGACATGCTGGCGCGGGCCGTCGACGCCCTCGCGCTCACGGGGCGGGGGTTCGACCGGGCGATCAAGGTGGCCCGCACGATCGCGGACCTCGACGGCACCGACGAGGTGTCGCCCGAACACGTGGCCGAGGCCCTCACGTACCGGATGAGCCTCTCCGAGGCGAGCCTTGTTCGTGCGGGCTGACCGTCCCGGTCGTCGGGCCCCTCCCGAGGCAAATCGCTGGCCTCCGGGATTCGCAGGCGGTCAGGCCAACCGGGCGGCGCTGCTGGTGCTCATGTCGCTGCCCGGCCTGTCGCCGAGGGTCCTGCTCGCCCTCTCGCGGAGGGAGGGAGACGCCGTCGGCTGCCTGGCCGCCGTGCGCCGGGGGCGGGCGGGGAGCGACGCGGATCGGGAGCTCGCCCGGTCGCTGCGCTCCGAGGAGATCGAGACCCGGGTCTCCGCAGCAGGAGCCGCGTTCGTCCCCGTCGGGTCCGCGGACTACCCGCCGCAGCTCGAACACCTGAGCGATCCACCCGCGGGCCTGTTCGTCATCGGTCGCTCGACGCCCGCGCTCGCCGGGGCGGTGGCCGTGGTTGGCGCGCGTCAGTGCAGCCAGGCCGGGCGAGACCTGGCCAGGTCGATCGGCGGTGTCCTCGGATGGGCGGGAGCCTGCGTGGTGAGCGGCGCCGCCAGGGGCATCGACGCCGCCGCCCACGAGGGGGCGCTCGAGGCGGGAGGGCACACGCTCGCCGTGCTGGGAGGCGGCATCGACCTGGCAAGGTCCTCGAGCCCGGGGTCGCTGCTCGGGCGCATCGCCGCGGGCGGAACCGTCGTGAGCGAGTACCCGCCCGGCGTTCCGCCGATGCCGTTCCGGTTCCCGGCGCGAAACCGCATCATCGCCGGGCTGTCGCGTGCCCTGGTCGTGGTCGAGGGCGCCGAGGGCAGCGGGTCGATGATCTCCGCGGACCACGCGCTGGATCTGGGACGCGAGGTGTTCGCCGTCCCCGGGGCCGTCACGAACCCGCTCGCCCACGTCCCGAACTCCTTGATCCGCGATGGCGCGACGCTGGTTCGCGGAGGCGAGGACCTCCTCGACGACCTCGGACTGAACGACGGGCGGCTGCCGGCTGGCGGCGGGGTGCGCAGGCATCCCCCCGGAGCGGTCGAGCTCTCCGAGGGCGAGCGCGCCGTCCTCGAGCGCGTGACGGGATCCGTCCTGCCGGAGGCCGTGGCACGGGAGCTCGGGGTCACCCTGCGCGAGGTCGTCGCCGCGCTCATGATCCTCGAGATGAAGGGGTTGGTGCGCTCGGTAGGCGGACGCGTGGAGCGTCGCCTGCCCACCTGAGGCAGGTCAGCCGAGGCGTCGAAGCACCGACGGGACGCCCCCGCGGGCCAGCACCCGCACACGACGGCCCGCGGCACGGAGCAGGCTCGCCGCGATCGAGGCGCGAAACCCCGTCGCACACGCCACGACCAGCTCGCGGTCGGCGGGGAGCTCCGCCAGCTGCCCGGGGACGTCGGCGACGAACGCGTGCAGGCTCCCCCGGACGTGCCCCGCCTGCCACTCGGTCCGCTGCCGGACGTCGAGCAGGCGCTCGGGCTCCGAGCGGGCGAGCCCCACGGCCTCGTCGAGGGTCGCGACCGGATACGACCCGATCTCGAGCCCGGCCGACTGCCACGCGTCGATTCCGCCCTCGACGTAGCCCTCCAGGCGGTCGTAGCCGATCCGGAACAGCTGCGTCGCCACCTCCTCCAGCGCACCGGCGGCGCCGGGCAGCAGCAGCACGATCGGTGTGGAGAAGGGGACGATCCAGCCCACGTAGCTCGCGAACGACTCGTCCAGAGGAACGTTCAGCGACCCGGGGGCGTGCCGCTCGGCGAACTCGGCACCCGGCCGCGCGTCCACGAGGCGCGCCCCGGTCGCGAGGCGATCGGCTGCCTCCGCGGGGCCGAGCGGCGGGGGGACGGGGACCCGGCCGAGGACGCGCGGCCCGGCCCGGTTGATCGTCGCCATGTGGGCGTAGTAGCTCGGATAGGCCGACAGCCCGGAGAGCTGTTCGCGGACGAACGCGTCCTCGTCGATCGGGGCGAGGGCGGGGTTGCTCGCCCGTTCACGGCCGATCGTCGAGGATCGTTCGTCCAGCGGGTCGGAGCTCGCGCAGAAGCTCCCGGCGCCGTGGGTCGGAAGCACGGGCGTCGGATCCGGCAGCTCGAGCAGTCGCCGGAGGGAACGGTACTGGGCCCGGGTGAGACGGCCGGTGTGCTCGGGCCCGAGCAGATCGGTCCGGCCGGCGCTGCCCACGATCAGCGAGCCACCGGTGAACACCGCCGCCGGCCGGTCGGATCCCGGCCCGACCAGCACGTACGAGAGGTGCTCCGGCGTGTGCCCAGGCGTACGCATGGCGATCAGGCGGTGTTCGCCGATGCGGACCTCGGACCCCTCCTCCAGAGGGGTGAAGGGGAAGCGGTAGCCGGCGTCCGCGGGCCCGGCGACCCGCGCTCCCGTGGCCGCCCGGAGCTCGGCGGCCCCCGACACGTAGTCGTTGTGCACGTGGGTCTCCAGCGCGACACGGATTCGCGCGCGCAGCCGCTCTGCGAGCGCGAGGAGCCTGGCCACGTCGCGTTGCGGGTCGACGACCAGCGCCTCGCCGCCGGAGACCACCAGATGCGAGCTGTCGCCCAGCCCCGGCGTGACCAGCGTCTCGACCACCAGGCCGTCCCCCATGACCAGGGCATCCTACGGCCGATCGGGGGACGAACCGAAGGCCGGGGGCGTGCCAAGCTTGAACGGCCCCCGCCCCGCTGATACAAGGGCCCCAAGAGGACCCCGAGGCGGGACGAACCGAGGACGAATCCATGGCGCGGGACGACCTTCCCCAGCCCGATGCCGAGCTGATCGGCGCGTTCGCCGATCACCTTGCGCTCGAACGCCACCTGTCCGACCACACCGTCTCGGCCTACCGCCGCGACCTCACCCAGCTCGCCGCGTTCCTCGCCCGCCAGGGTCGATCGCTCCCCACGGCCACCTATGAGGCGCTGCGGCGCTTCCTCGCCCTACAGGCGACGCTCGGCTACGCGAGGGCCTCGGTCGCGCGCCGCGTCGCCGCCGTCCGGACCTTCTACCGCTGGGCTTCGGCCCGAGGGTTCGTCGGGGCGGACCCCGCGGAGCTGCTCGGCCGGCCGAAGGTCCTCTCCAGGCTCCCGTCGGTGCTCCGGCCGGCCGACGCCGCGCGCCTGGTGGAGGCCCCGGCTCCCCGATCCGCCGCGGGCCGGCGTGCTGGCCCGGACGCGGTCGAGCGGGCGATCGCGCTGCGCGACCGGGCCGTCCTGGAGCTGATGTACGGCTCGGGCGTCCGGGTCGGCGAGGTCTCCGGGCTGACGCTCGACCGGCTCGACCTCGACCGAGGCCGGGCGGTCGTCGCCGGCAAGGGCGCGAAGGAGCGGGAGGTGCCCCTGTCGGAGCCTTCGACGGACGCGCTTGAGCGCTACCTGCGCCTGGGCCGCGGAGTGCTCGCCCCGCCCGGGGCCCGCCACGTGTTCTTCAATCGCAAGAAGAAGCCGATGTCCCCGCGCGACATCCGGGCGATGGTGGAACAATACGGGCGAAGGACGCTGCCGGGGCGCCACGTCACACCTCATACGCTCAGGCACTCCTTTGCGACGCACTTGCTGGAGGGAGGGGCGGACATCCGAACCGTGCAGGAGCTGCTCGGGCACGCGAGCGTCGCCACGACGCAGCGGTACACGCACGTGTCGCGGACCCGCCTGTTCGAGGCCTACCGGCGGGCTCACCCGAGGGCGTGATGGCCGGGACCGCCAGGGCATCCGGGCCGGCATCCAAGCCGAAGGCCGCCAAGGCCGCCAAGACGGGCGCGCCCGGCCGCAAGGGCGCGCGCGCCGCGCCGCTCGCGGTCGCGGACGCCTCCCCGGCCGGCGGGCGCGACGAGCTGACCGAGCTCTGGCAGGAGTTCAAGCGCAGCGGGACGGCCGAGGCGCGCGAGCGCCTGATCCTGCACTACGCGCCGCTCGTGAAGTACGTGGCCAGCCGGGTGGCGACCGGTCTGCCCGCGAGCGTGGAGCAGGCCGACCTGGTCTCCTACGGCATGTTCGGTCTGATCGATGCGCTGGAGAAGTTCGAGCCGGCTCGGGGCAACAAGTTCGAGACGTACGCGATCCCGCGGATCAAGGGCGCGATCATCGACGAGCTGCGGGCGATGGACTGGGTTCCGCGCTCGGTGCGGTTCAAGGCCCGCGAGATCGAGAAGGCGTACGCGGACCTCGAGTCGATGCTGAAGCGTGCCCCCACCGAACAGGAGGTCTCCGCCCGTCTCGGCGTGTCCGTCCGCGAGCTCCACGACGTGATCACCCAGATCTCCTTCGTGTCGGTGCTCGCCCTCGACGAGCTCCTCGCGGTCGGCAGCGACCGGGGCGAGCAGGTCTCGCTCCTCGACACGCTCGCCGACCGCGGCACCGATCCCACGACCGGCCTCGAGGGCCAGGAGACGCGGGGCCTGCTCGCGGCCGCGATCAACTCGCTGTCCGAGCGCGAGAAGATCGTCGTCACCCTGTACTACTTCGAGGGGCTCACCCTTGCCGAGATCGGCGAGATCCTCGGCGTGACGGAGTCCCGCGTGTGCCAGATCCACACCAAGGCGGTCAACCAGCTCCGCCTGCAGCTCGTCGAGGCCGAGTAGCCGGGCCGGCGCCGGCGTGTGAGGCGGGTCACTGCGCGGCGCAGGAGCCCCGGATAGCATGCGGCCCGTCCGCCATGGAGGAGGCCCGATGTCGACTCGTCGGTTGCTCGTCCTCCCCCTCGCGTTTGCGACCGTGCTGCTCCTCGCCCCCGCGGCGCTGGCCGCGGGGTCGTGGCGGTGGCCGGTGGTCGGTCCGATCCTTCGCGGGTTCGATCCCCCCGCCTCGCCGTACGGCTCCGGGCACCGGGGGATCGACATCGCGACCGCGTTCGGCTCGGAGGTCGTGGCCGCTGCCCCCGGCGTGGTCTCGTTCGCCGGTCCGGTGGGCGGCGCCCTGTTCGTGAGCGTCGACCACGGCGGCGGGCTGGTGTCGTCGTACTCCTGGCTCTCCTCGATCCTGGTTCGGAGGGGCGATGTCGTGGGGGAGGGCGTGGCGCTCGCCCTCTCCGGTGGAGGCCACCCCGGGGTGTCGCCTCCGCACCTGCACTTCGGGGTGCGGCGAGACGGCGTGTACGTCGACCCGCTCGAGCTCCTGGCCGCGCCCAGCGTGGTGGGGATCGTGCGGCTGGTGCCCGTTCCCTGAAGCGGCGGACGTACGGGGCCCGCGGTCGGCTCGCCCGAGGGCGCCTAGAATGTGCCGACCGCTCGACGGAGGGTGGCCCGCCTGTCCCGAAACCCGATCGACGTCCTGCGCCGCCTCGCGCTCGCGGCGCTCGCGCTGGTCGCCCTCGGCGCCGCTCCGGCCGCGGGCGAGTGGAGCCAGGCACAGGGCGGGCCGGGCCATTCCGGCGCCCTCGCGGACGGCCCGGCGCCCCCGTATCGCCTCGCGTGGACCTTCCACGCCGCCGACGGTACGGTCTCGGGGGCGATCGTGGCGGACGGCGTGGCCGTGACCGTCGGACACCATGCGGTCTACGGGATCGGGCTCGATCGGGGCGAGATCGTCTGGAGGCTCGTGCGGAACGGCGGGCCCCTGTCGATGCCGGCGACGGGGGAGGCGGGCGGCCGTCGCCTGCTGGTCTTCGTCGACCAGGCGCCCGTCACCGGGACCAGCCTGGTGGGCGTCGACCTTCACACCCTGCATGAGGTCTGGCGCACTCCGCTCCGCCGGCCGAGCCGGAGCGGCGTCACCGTCGCGGATTCCTCGGCGTACGTCGCCGACGACGGAGGAAACGTGTACGCGCTCGACCTCGCCACCGGTGCGATCCGCTGGCGGGCCGAGACGATCGGCGAGGTGCTCACCCCCCCGGCGGTCGGCGACGGGCTGGTCGTCGTGGTTTCGCGCGACCCCAAGGACCAGCGCTCGCAGCTCGTGGCGCTCGACGCGGCCACCGGCCGCCGCGCGTGGGCCCCGGTCTCGGCTCCGGTCGCCGGCTCCACCGGCTCGGGCGCGGCCGTCGGCGACGGGCGGGTGGTGGCGGGCTTTGCCGACCGAGTGGTGCGCGAGCTCTCCGCCCGGGACGGGACCGAGGGGTGGAGTGCCCTCGGGCTCTCCCTGTTCTCACCCGCCAACCTGCCCGCGCTCACGGCGGACCGCGTGTATATCGCGGACGTGGCGGCGGGCCTGTACGCGATCGACGCGGCCACCGGCGCCCGGGTGTGGGATCACCAGCTGAACGACGTGGTCGTCCGCAGCTCGCCCGTGGTATCGGGCGGCACCGTCCTGCTCGGCCTGAACGACGGCCGGCTCGTGGCGATCGATGCGTCCACGGGCGACCTCGTGTGGCAGAGCGCCCCCAGTCCAGGGCTCATCGGGGCGATCGCCCTCTCGCGAGAGCTCGTGATCGCCGTCAAGGGGGGCAGTGACCCGGGTCTCGTCGCCTACGAGCACGACCCACGCGGGAGGTTGATTCGCGAGCCTTCCCCGACCGTTCCGAACCCCGGTCGTCTGGTCGGCAACTACGCGCTCGCGTTCGTCGTGGCGCTCGCCCTGCTCCTCGTCCCGTTTCGGGCACTGGCGCGCCGGCTGGGAGCCGCGCCGTTTCCCGCGAGCGACGAGCCCGACAACGGCGAATGGGACGACGCCGAGGAGGAAGCGGAGGGGGCGAGGGGCGGGGGCGCGCGCGAGGACGCTCCGGGCTCCGGCGGGGACCCGGACGGGAGCGAGGCCGGATGACGAAGCGGCGCCGCAAGACGCGGCCGCACGCGGGCGGGTACCGGACGCCTGCGCGGCCGGCCCCCGACGAACCCGCGCGGCGCGCCCCGAGGAGGCCGGAGCCGGAACCCCCCCGCGCCCTCGGCTGGCTCTCGCGAGGGGCCGGGGACTCGAGCTGGCCGTCGATCCCGCGGTCGCTCGGGCGCGGCATGGTCGTCTCGGGTTCCTCGCCAGTGGTGCTCGCGATCTCGTTCCTGTTCGTGTTCGGCGCCTGGGTCGGGCTGGTGGCCCTCGGCCTGGAGGGCCCCCCCGGACGGCTCGTCAACATGGCGGCCCTCCCGCCGGTGAGCACCTACTTCGACGCGCTGAACGGAGTCACGATCTTCGGGTACGGCCTGTCGGGGCTGGCGGCCGCGGGGGGCTTCCTGGTCGTTCGCTCGGTCTACATCGCGGTGATCACCGGGCTGGTCGTCCAGGCGCTCGAGGGCGGGGGCCCTCCGATGCTGGGCGTCCTTCGGGGGCTCCGCGCCTACCCGGTGGTCGTGGCGGTGAACGTGCTCTCGATGAGCATGATGGTGGCCGGGACGATCGTGCTGCCGTTCCTCGGGGCGGGGCTGGGGTTCCTCGGTTCGATCCTGATCCTCGTCGCCGCGCTGTTCCTGTTCGTGTTCGCCCCCGCGGCGGCCATCCGGGAGGGGCGCGGCCTCCAGGAGACCCTGCGCCGGGCCGCCCGGGCCGCCCTGCTGCCGGGGAGCCGGCACGTGATCATGTCGATGCTGTACATCTTCCTCACCCTTCCCATCCTGGTGGCGTTCGCTCCGGACGCGAACCGACTGACCGTCAACCCCGGGTTCGCGACGTGGCTGTACGCGCTCCTCGCGACCTTCCTGCACACGGGCTTCCTCGCCGCCTTCACCTACCGGTGGATGGCCATCGAGGCCGAGGTCCCCGACGAGCCGCTCCGCCGCCGGAAGTAGCGGCGCGAAGCCGCTGCTAGACTGCCACCTCGCCGGCGCGAGGCGCCGAGCACGCACGTTCGGGGACCGCGCTCGAGGTCCCGGCCGCGGCCGGGTCGGCGCGGGAGGAGCCGGGCGGAGGCACAACCGAAAGGAGGAGGCGCGTGCCCGTCGTCACCAGGCGGGAGCTCCTCGAGGCGGGTATTCACTTCGGGCACCAGACCAGACGCTGGAACCCGAAGATGGGCCGGTACCTGTACGGGGAGCGCTCGGGCATCTACATCATCGACCTCGAGAAGACGCTCGTCGGGCTCGAGGAGGCCTACCAGTACGTCCGCGACCTGGGCCGCCGCGGCGGAATCGTGCTGTTCGTCGGCACGAAGAAGCAGGCCCAGGAGGTCGTGAAGGAGCAGGCGGAGCGCGTCGGCATGCCCTACGTGACCACCCGGTGGCTGGGTGGCATGCTCACGAACTTCCAGACGGTCTCCCGCCGGCTGATCCGCATGCGCGAGTTGCGCGAGATGGAGCGCAGCGGGGCCTTCGAGTTCCTTCCCAAGAAGGAGGTGCTCAAGCTCCGTCACGAGAAGGAGAAGCTCGAGCGAAACCTCGGCGGGATGCAGAACCTCGAGCGGCTGCCGGACGCCGTCTACGTGATCGACACCAAGAAGGAGCACATCGCCGTCGGCGAGGCCCGCAAGCTCGGCCTGCCGGTGATCGCGATCGTCGATACGAACTGC
>Ga0070741_10019880_pt1 | contig 10679 bp, 8 predicted proteins | sample Coa_R1_4_FD_66440 | JGI IMG/M metagenome (GOLD analysis project Ga0070741, IMG submission 66440) | Surface soil microbial communities from Centralia Pennsylvania, which are recovering from an underground coalmine fire - Coalmine... | ecosystem: Environmental > Terrestrial > Soil > Unclassified ... | reverse complement strand
GGTCCCTGCGGACCTGCCCATCGAGAAAGCCGCGCTCATCGAGCCGCTGGCCTGCTCCCTGCACGCGGTCGAGCGGGCGCAGATCGCATTCGGCGATGTGGCGGTGATCGCGGGCTGTGGCACGCTCGGACTGGGCATGGTCGCCTGCGCCCGCCTGAAAAATCCCGGCACGCTAGTGGCAATAGACATGAACGATCAGCGCCTCGAACTGGCGCGGCGGCTCGGCGCGGACGTGACGCTCAATCCCGGCAAAACCGATGTCGTCCAGGCCCTGCGCGACATGACCGAGGGCTATGGCTGCGATGTCTATATCGAGGCGACCGGCCATCCCGCCGCCGTCAATCAAGGGCTATACGCCATCCGCAAGGGCGGCAACTTCGTCGAGTTCTCCGTGATGAAGGAGCCGACCTCGACCGACTGGACGATCATCGGCGACACGAAGGAACTCAACATCTACGGCGCGCACCTCGGCCCTGGCTGCTACCCGAAGGTCATTGCCTACCTGCATCGCGGCCTGCTCAACGTGGACGGCATCGTGACGCACCAGTTGCCGCTCGAAAGCTATCTGGAAGGCATCAAGATGGTCTATGCAGGCTTCGATTCGATCAAGGTGCTGTTGCGCCCATAGAGACTGAAAAAGGAGAATGCAGGCGTGAAAAGCCGTAGGTTGTGGGGAGCCGGGTTGATCTGGCTCGGTTTCGACCTGATTCTGATGGAAGATCAGCATGAACTGAGCCGGGGAGTCAGCCCTTCACGACATTGCGGAAGCGCGGCGTGAACTCCGGGAAGACCTCCACGAGATGCAGATTGCGCAGGCGGCGGGCCAGCACCTCCGCCAGCACATCGCGGTAGTCGGTGGTGACGCGCAGATCAATGCCGTCGGCCAGCTTATCCTGCGACAGTCCAGGCCACTCCGTGTAGACCTTGCCGCCCGCCACGCCCCCGCCGAGCAGCAGCATACAGCTTGCCCGCCCGTGATCGGTTCCCAGCCCGCTGTTCTCGTAGGCCCGCCGCCCGAACTCCGTCATCACGACCGTCGTGACATGCGCCAGGCGCGGCCCCATGTCGGCGGCGAACGCGGCCAGCGCGCGGCCCAGATCGCCCAATCGCGCGGGCAGCCAGCCGGAGTCCCGGCCCTGCGCGACATGCGTATCCCAGCCGCCCATGTCCAGGCAGGCGATCTCCAGCCCGACCTCGCCTTTGAGCAGGCAGGCGACCTGTCGGAAGCCGTTGCCGAGTTCGTCGTCCGGGTAGACGGCCCCGCCTTCCGGGCGGTAGTGCGCCGGATCGAGCCGCTGGATGCTGTCCAGCGCGGCCAGCGTCTCCCGTCCGGCACTGTTCAGCACGTCGGCGGCGGCGGACGATGGGGAGGCGCTGTAGAGGCCGCGCAGGGTCTCCGCGATGGCATCGGTGCGCGGCGGCGCATGGTGCGCTTTGCCGCCGCTTCCGGTCGGAACGACGTTGGGCGCGGTCAGCCGGAAATCGGTCAGCGAACTGAGCGCGGTGGCGTTCGTCGCGCCGCGCAGCGAGTCGGGCATGGTCTCCGCAATGGCGACGGCGCGCAGGGGCGGATCGGCGTCGGTTGCGGTCGAGGCCAGATGGCGGGCCAGCCAGCCGCTTGCCGCGCCCGTCTGCTGCGCGATGCCGCGCTCCATCGTCGCCATCGCCTCGAAGTGCGAGCGGGTCTGGTCGCCGGAGCCGACGGCATGGACGGCGGCGAACCGGCCTTCCCGATAGAGCGGCAGGAGCGGCGCGAGGGCCGGATGCAGTCCGAAAAAGCCGTCCAGATCGAGGGCGCGGGCCTGCGCCGCCGCCGTGCGGTCGTTCGGGCGGGCCAGCGCGAGCGTCGGGCGCAGGCGATAGTAATCGTCGTCGCCATGCGGCACGACGATGTTCAGGCCGTCCGCGCCGCCCCGCAGAAACAGCACGACCAGTGCGTCACCGCCCGTCTCGCGGGGGCGCGGCCCGACCGTAACGCTCGCCAGCGCGGAGAGATTGCGCCCGATCCCATCGGCGGCTCCTGCCACCGCCGCCAGCGCCGCGCCCTTCAAGACCTGCCTTCTCGTCAGCCTGGAACTCATATCCATCTCCTTGTAGCCCTATACCTATCCCCCTTCCCTTTAGGAAAGGGAAGGGGAGCGAGACATCCACGAGTGCGCCCGCCTCTCCCCTCTCCCGCAGCGTGCGTGTAGGGGCGCTGCTTGCTGCGCCGTTCATTGGCGCGGCTGCGCCCGAAGGGATGAGGGCAAAACTATCCCCACTGGAACACCGGAGAAGCCAGCAGCAGACCGGTCGCCTCCGCGATCACGGTCGCATCGGGGACAGACGCCTGCCGCGCCTGCGCGATGTGGCGGCGCACCTGCTCTCGCACCGGGCGCGCTTCCGGGGCCGTCGGCGGGCGCGCGATGACCGTTGCGATCAGCGCGTCCAGAAGGGCGTCATCCGTCCTGGCTTCAGCGGCGGCCAGCGGCGTGTTCAGGTCCACGACCGTTCCCTCGATGGCGTTGGAGGCCAGGGCCAGCGCGAAGTTCCAGCGCGGCAGCAGCGATCCCGTCCACGCCGAGGTTCTGGTCGGGAAGCCGTCGGGCATCGGCCACTGAAAGAGCGGCTGTCCCATCGCGGCCAGATGATGCTGCAAGTGGATGCCGCCGTCCGTGTCCGCCGCCAGCGCCCGCAGCGCCGAGACCATCATCTCCACCGGACGCTTCAGCTTCGGTCGGTTCTGTTCCGGCGTGAGCAGCGCGTCGAGCAGGATGGGGCGCAGGGTGGCGCGAATATCGCTGCCGTTCTTGAGGTAGGCGCGCGCCGCTTTAGCGACCACCGCATCGGGCGCGTGGCCCAGAAAATGCGTACACAGCTTGCGGCAGAGAAAATGCGCCGTCGCCGGGTGCGCCGCCAGATGCTCCAGCACGGTTTCGGCGTCTCGCTGTCCGCCGCCTGGCGAGATCGTCAGGTTGAGGAAGGGAACGTACTTCGCGCCGTCGTCGTGCCGTGCCGCCTCATACCGGAACCAGTCGGGCCGCTCCGTAAAGTCCTCTTTTCGGAACGTGAACAGGCCGCGCTGAAATCCAGGCTTGACCGTCCAGCCGGTGAAGCAGCGCGCCACCTCCTGAATGTCCTTCAGCGTGTAGCCGCTATGCACGCCGAGCGTGTGCAGTTCCAGCAGTTCGCGCGCGTAGTTCTCGTTGGCGACCCCGCGCCGGTTCTGCTGCGCATCCAGGTAGGTGAGCATCGCGGGGCTGTGCGCCGACGCGAACAGCAGATCGCGGAACGTGCCGAGGACGTGCGGGCGGATGACGCGCTCCGTGTCGGTCGGCAGCAGGTTGCGCCCGTCGGCCTTCAGCGCGTAGATATTGAAATGGTTGGTCCAGAAGTCGGCCAGGTTCTCGCGCAGTTGGCGGCGGCTGTAGACGGCGCGGAGCAGGGCTGCCTGCTGCATCTCGGTCATCAGTTGGCCGTCGTCCAGGCTGTAGAGAACGTCGGGCGCGTCCTGCTCCGTTTGCAGCGTCTCCAGCCCGTTGACGCGCCAGGCGACCGCCGGGTCTTCCTCCATCTCGTCGGCCAACTGCTCCTCGATATAGGCTGCCGCGCCCATCGCCGCCACCCGCGCCACCTCGCCCGGCCTCGGCCCGAACCCGATCCGGTTCAGGACGTGCGCGGCCTGTCCCGCTTTGCCTGCATCTGCCGGCAGCGGCGTGAAGGCGGCGGGAGTCGGGCCGGTAAGGGCGCGGGCCTGCTTCCGCGCGACCCCGCAGCCCGCTCCGCCGAGCAGCGCCGCGCCGACTCCTGCGCCCGCCAGCAGCCCGTTGCGCAGGAAATCGCGGCGATTGTGGCCCCCCTCCCTAATCCTCCCCCCAAGAACAGGGGGAGGGAACGTGCAGTTTGCGGGCTTTTGCGCTCCTTCATACTCTGTAAGAGGTTGGAAGAGAGGCAAAGACTGGCGCTCTGGCTCCCCTTCCCCTGTTCTTGGGGGGAGAGGGCGGGGGTAGGGGGCCTCATGGATTAGGTTCTCCATCGCTACGCCACTCCCTGACTCTCCAGCGCGATATTGGGGGGAACCGGAGGCATCGCCATGCGACGACGAGGCCACAGCGCCGATGCGCCCGCGCCGAGCGCGCACAGGCCCGCCAGCGGCGCGAACAGGAACCAGCCGATCCAGGGGAAGAGCATCGCCATGCTGAAGACGACGCTGCCGCGCACCAACATCCCGAACGAGGTTCGCGCGCCCGCCATCTCGCCGATACGCTTGCCCATCAGTTGCGCAATGCCTGCCGCGCCGAGCGTCAGGATGGCGCAGAGGCCCATCACCAGCGCAAAGCCGAGCAGCTTCGCAATCGGCAGTGGCGCTTGCAACAGCTTCACGGCCACCATGAACAGCAGGAACAGTCCTACGCCGCTGAACAGGCAGCGTTTCGGCGCGGTCTCCAGCGCGCTTTCGGCCCGGCGCGTCTGAACGGGCAGCGTCAGCGCGACCGCCATCATCAGCCCGGCCCACGTCGCGCCTAACGCGACCACCACCGCGACCACCGCCTGTACCTGTGCCAGAGTCATCGTCGTTTCTCCCATCTTCGCTTGAAATCGTAGCTGCATCGTGACCGTGCTGCCGTCTGTTAATACCGGGACGGTCGCGACCTTCCGTTATTTCGCACTACTGTGACACCGGGCGGCGCGTTTCACGACTTTCGCGCGATTTTACCGGAACAAGCCCGGTCATGCGGCTTGTCCGACGCGCAATGCAAGATTCTTCAGTATTTTTGCGCTTTGAGGGAACCGAGAGAGGTGGCAGGGGCGTAAATTAGTTTGATCTTGAGATATTTGACATCAAACCTTTCGAGAAAAGCATGCGCGATATTCGCTACGACGAGAAAACGGAACGCGCGCTGCGGCTGTTTATCGCCCTGACGCGCAGTTGCAACAGCGTGGCCGAGCATTCCCGGCGCGACATCGTGCGGCACGGCCTGAAGCCAAGCGAGTTCGCGGTTCTGGAACTGCTCTACCACAAAGGCCCGATTCCGCTCGGCGGGGTCGCCGAGCGTCTGCTGCTGGCGACGGGGAGCATCACCCACGTCATGGATCAGTTGGAAAAGCAGGACCTGGTGAAACGGGTCGCCTGCCCCAGAGATCGGCGCGTTCTCTATGCCGACCTGACCGAGAAGGGCCGCGCCCTGATTGCGGACATCTTCCCGGATCATGCCGCACGGATACAGCAGGCAGTCGCCGGGCTCTCCCCAAAGGAACAGGAGGCTGCGACCGCGCTGCTCAAAAAGCTGGGGCTGGCGGCGAAGGCAAGTCTGGAGTAGGTTCGGCCCCGGAGAGGGCCGCTTTGAAGGAAAGAGAGGTATCCCCATGAACACAACGACACTGACTGCAGAACAGAAACGTGTAGGGGCCGCGCTGCTCGCCATCCGATTGGCGGCAGGGTTGGTCTTTCTCTATCACGGCAGCGCGATCTTGTTCGGCGCGTTCGGTGGGCCGGGCCTTGCCGGATTCTCGGCCTACACGCACCTGCCGACTCCGGTGGCTTTCCTGGTCGGACTGGCCCAGTTCTGCGGTGGCCTGGCGATGCTCACAGGAATATTGGCGCGATTGGGAGCCGTCGCGATCATCCCGGTCATGTTGGGAGCCATCTTCATGGTGCATCTGCCGAAGGGCTTCGACATCTCCAAAGGCGGCATGGAGTATGCACTGACCCAACTGCTGATCGCGGTCGCCGTCTTGATCGCGGGCGCAGGGCCGTATTCGCTGGCCTATCTGCTGTTTCCAACGCTTGCCAGACCGTCCGGTGAGGCAGCCACGCCGCGTCATACCCCGCAGGCTCCGCCCGCCCCTCAAACGTAAAATCCCTTCCAGGACAACAGGAGCCAGCCCGATGTTGGGCTGGCTCCTGTTTGCTTTACAGAGAGCCGGGGCCGATTTTAATCCCGATCCCGGTCGCGGTGTTTGTTCCAGCCCTTCTGTTTGCCCTTATACCAGCCTTTGTGTTTGCCGTTGTCGTGGCGATTCCAGCGGTTCTGATAGTCGTCGCGGTAGTCGTAGCGATCACGCCGATACCGGTCGTTCTGGTGATAGCGCGGTCGGGGCGTGTAGTTGATGTAGGCGGGCCGCCGGTAGTCGTAGGTGCGGCGGTAGTTCGGACGCGGCTGGTAGTAGCTGTACTGCCGGCGGCGCGCGTAGTCCCGCCAGGCGGCTTCCCGCTTGTGCCGGTTGTCAATGTCTTTCTGGTACCGGGTATAGGCGTAGATCGCGCCCGCGCCCGCCAGGATGCCGGGCAGCTTGTTCTTCTGGGTCAACAGCAGGCCGAGCGCCGCCGCGCCGAGGGCCAGGGTCGTATTGCGCTTGCCTTCTTCGCTGGCGCGCGCCTGAAGGGGCGTAAACAGTATTCCGGCGGTCATGGCCGCAGCCATCGCTATCGCCGTGAATCGCTGCGTGAGTCGCATCGTTGCGGTTTCCTTTCCCGATAGAGTCCGTCTATTCTGCGGTAGGATATAGGCATAGGGAACGCGCCGCGAGCGTTCTCGTGACAGACCGGGAAGAATTTCGGTAGACAGCATTTGTCTCTGGCCGCTTCTCGACAAAAAACAGCCTGCGGCTCGAATGTCGAGCCGCAGGCCGTTGTGTTTGCGCGTGCGTGTGGTTGTTACGCCGGTTCGGGGCGCAGGCGCGGCTGGATGCCGCGCGGCGTCTCCGGCTCCGCAGGCGCGGGCAGTCCTGTCGCAGGCGGAGGAGGCGGCGGGGTCAAGGCGCCCCGGCGAATATCGTCTATCGTCGCCTCGCCGTTCAGAAGCGCCAGGAACTCTTCGCGCGTCAGCGTCTCCTTCTCCAGCAGGATCTCGGCGATCTCGTCCATCTTGGCCCGGTTCTCGGTCAGGATGTCGCGCGCGCGAGCATAGCCCTGGTCAATGAAGGAGCGCACCTCTTCATCAATGGCGCGGGCGATCTCCTCGCTGTAGTCGCGGTCTTCCATCAGGTCGCGGCCCAGGAAGGGATTGCCGTGCCGCCGTCCGAGCCGCAGCGGGCCGAGCCGGTCGCTCATGCCGTATTCGCAGACCATCGCGCGGGCCAGATCGGTCGCATGATCCAGGTCGCTGACCGCGCCGGTCGTCACATCGCCGAACACCAGTTCCTCCGCGACGCGCCCGCCGAGCGAGGCCGTGATGTCGTCGAGCATGTCCTGCTTGGTGCGCAGGCTCTCCTCTTTGGGCAGATACCAGGTCGCGCCGCCGCTCATGCCGCGCGGAATGACCGTGATCTTATAGACCGGATCGGCATTCGGTATCTTGGCCGCGACGATGGCATGTCCCAGTTCGTGATAGGCCACGACTTTCAGCTTGCGCTCGGAGTTCATGCGCGTCTTGCGCTCCGGCCCCATCAGCACGCGGTCGCGCGCCTCGTCGAACTCCGCCATCGCGATCTTGCTCTTGTCGCGCCGCGCCGCCAGGATCGCCGCCTCGTTGACCACGTTCATGATGTCCGCGCCCGTGAAGCCCGGGGTCAGCTTCGCCAGCGTCTCCACGTTCACATCGTCCTCGAGGGGCTTGCCGCGCAGATGCACCTGGAAGATGGCTTTGCGGCCCACCACGTCGGGCGCATCCACGACCACGCGCCGGTCGAAGCGTCCGGGGCGCAGCAGGGCCGGGTCGAGAACGTCCGGGCGGTTGGTCGCCGCAATCATGATGACGCCCGCATTGGGGTCGAAGCCGTCCATCTCGACGAGCAACTGGTTGAGGGTCTGCTCGCGCTCGTCATGGCCGCCGCCAAGTCCCGCGCCGCGCTGTCGGCCCACCGCATCAATCTCATCAATGAAGATGAGCGAGGGACGGTTGGCCTTCGCCGTGTCGAACAGGTCGCGCACGCGGCTGGCCCCCACGCCGACGAACATCTCGACGAAATCCGAGCCGGAGATATGGAAGAACGGCACGCCTGCTTCGCCCGCGACGGCGCGGGCCAGCATCGTCTTGCCGCAGCCGGGAGGACCCAGCAGCAGCACGCCCTTCGGAATCTTCGCGCCGAGCGCCTGGAACTTCTTGGCGTTCTTGAGGAACTCGACGATCTCCTGGAGTTCCTGCTTGGCCTCCTCCACGCCCGCCACCTCCTCGAAGGTGACCTTCGGCACAGAGTCGGTCATCCGCTTGGCACGGCTGCGCCCGAAGTTGAGCGCCTGGTTGCCGCCCGATTGCGCCTGCCGGATAAAGAAGATCCAGAAGATGGCGATGAACATGATGGGCAGCAGCACCATCGAGATGATCGTCTGCATCCAGTCGCTCAGGAAGGAACGCTTGTACTCGAAATTGATCCCCTTTGCCGCCAACTGCTTGACCAGATCGCTGCGCGCTTCCGACGCATCGGGCAGGACGACGTTGAACTGCTTCTCCCGCTTGTTCGGCAGGGCCGATGTATACTCGCCGGTCAGGGTGTCTTTCTCGAAGGCAAGATTGCTGATGGTCGGTGGGGAGTCTGCCTTCGTCGCCTCGACCATTCTCAGGAAATCGCTGTATTTGAGCGTTTCGCTGGAGGCGGTAAAGCTTTTGAGGAAGTTCGAGTTCAGCGCCACAAGGATCAGCGCGATGATCGCGATCAGGATAAGAATACGCGAGCCATTATTTCCAGTCTTCAATGCGACCTCCCCCGGCGCAGCCCTGCGGCGGCGCAGGTAGTTCAAATTCCCCTGCCTCGTACACCATTATAGCATACGCACTCGTGTACGGCAAAACTAAAATAGAAACCGGCCCTATTCGGGGCCGTTCTCTCCCCGTTCCGCCCGCAGGACGACCGTTTCTCCGGCGGCCTCCTCCGGGCGCAAGGCGAATTCTGCTACGGCCTGGCCGACGACCCACAAGATCGGGCCGCTCCCGCCCGCATCCACGACGATCGGCACACGAGCGCGTTCCGCCGCCGGAACCTTCCGGTCGGTGAACAGGTCTTGCAGCTTCTTGCTGCCCCCCAGCCCGCGCGGACGTATCCGGTCGCCGGGCCGCCAGGAGCGTATCAACAGCGGTGGGTGAATATCACTGCGACGGAAGAGTGCAAAAAGCGGGCCAGGGCGTGTCTCCCGTGTCGCTTCCGGCCCGGTCACGGTCTGTGCAGCGAGAAGCGAGGCGGATTCCGCGTTCGTCCGGCAGAGCCGCGCTTCCAGAGCCATCCCTGCGGGCCGCAGTTGCACGCGGCCCGGAACCGTCAGTTCTTGCTGCCAGGGCAGGGCTTTTGCCGGAGCCGTCTCCCGCGCGATGCTTAGCTCTATGGCATCGCAGCGCAGGCGGACGGTTCCCATCTCGTCGGCAGGCAGGCTGATCTGTCGCCTCTCCCCGCGCGCGGCCGCTTCCAATACCCGTTCCAGCGTCTCCTGGCCGATGTCGTGCAGATGGCCGCGCACCTGCGCGATGCCCTGCCGCAGCACGCGCCGCTGCAGCGCAAGCGGCAGGCTGCGGAGGCTGCCGACATCCAGCGCGACCTCGTCTTCGCTCCTCCGGGTCGCCACGCGCAGCAGCGCCTCGTTCGCCAGTCCCTCCAGTACGGTATTATCGGCAGCCGTAAGGTCTGCCATTCGTAAAATTGCGGCGTCTGCTTTCTCATTAAAGTACGCGGCCAGGTAGGGAAGCAGTTCCGTCCGAATGCGATTGCGGCGATAATCGCGATTGGCGTTGGAGGAGTCCTGTCGTGGGTGGAGCGCGTGCGCAGCGCAGTAGGCTTCGACCTGGGCGCGGCGCACGTCATAGAGCGGGCGCACGAGGGGCAGGCTGACCGGCGGAAATCCGCTCAGTCCTTCGAGGCCCGTGCCGCGCAGCAGATTGAGCAGGATGGTCTCCAGGCGGTCGTCCTGCGTATGGGCCAGGGCGATGCGCTCCGCGCCCGTCTCGACAGCGACACGGCGGAGGAAGGCGTGGCGCGCATTGCGGGCGGCTTCCTGGGCAGAGAGATGCAGGCGGCGGCGCATCGCTGGCACGTCAGCCCGCTCGATGCGGCACGGCACGTTCAGGCACGCGCTCAGTTCGGCCACGTAGTCGGCATCGGCATCCGCCTCCGCGCCGCGAAAGCCGTGATGGAGATGCGCGGCCACGAGCGCAAGCTTCCACTCGTCGCGCCGCGCCGCCAGCGCGTGCAGCAGGGCCGTCGAGTCCGGCCCGCCGGACACGCCGACCACCACCGTCTGTCCCGGCGCGAACAGCGCATACCGGACAACCGTCGCCTGCATCGCGGATTCCAGATCCGAGGGTTCCATCGCTTTCCCGCTGCCCCGACGCCTCCACGCGCGGCAAGAAGACGTCTCCGGCCCGTCATTCGACGCGCGTACAGAAAAGCCCTTCCGACAGCGCAATTTCGAGTGAAGGTCGGCGGAAGAAGGTTTCGCGCCGAATTGACTCGGACGCGGTCTTTGTGTTATAGTTTTCTCAGGTAACTACGGAACCGAGGAGCAGGACGCTCGCATCAGGAGAGGCGCATGGCAACGGCGAAACTGACCCGCTCGCAGGTCGCGCAACTGCTCGGCGTGACGACGAAGACGCTCTACACCTGGGAAAAAGAGGGCCGCACCGAACCGCCGGAACGCGACTGGCGCGGCTGGCGCTGGTACACCGAGCGGCATGTCGAGGCGCTGCGCCGCATCATCGGCGGGAGACCGGAACCGGCTGCTGGCTCCGCCAGGCCCGCCGTGCAGGAGCGCGCCCCGGAACCGGAGACGACGC
>Ga0070741_10019879_pt1 | contig 10679 bp, 9 predicted proteins | sample Coa_R1_4_FD_66440 | JGI IMG/M metagenome (GOLD analysis project Ga0070741, IMG submission 66440) | Surface soil microbial communities from Centralia Pennsylvania, which are recovering from an underground coalmine fire - Coalmine... | ecosystem: Environmental > Terrestrial > Soil > Unclassified ... | reverse complement strand
CGTCGCCGGACAAGCCGGGTTCCAGGAAGCGACCAAGGACCTTTCGGTCGGCGCCCTCGCATATGACACCGTGCCGCTATCGAGCGTGGATAAACTCGACGTGTTTTCGCCGGAGTTCCAATCGCTCGTAACCGACAAGGGCGCGATGATTTTCCACATGCTGCGCTGGGACATCGGCGACGCTGCCTTCGACCGAACCATGCGCGCGTTCACCACGCTGTACGCTTGGAAACCGGTGAACAGCGAGGATCTGCGACAGGTAGCGGAAAAGCAATCCGGCACCGAGTTGACCGGGTTCTTCACTCAGTGGCTCGACTCGACGGGCGCGCCGGAATTCAAAGACAAGTACACGGTATACCGTCTGGGCAACAATAAAGGCTTCCGCGTCGCCGGTGAGGTCAGCCAGGACCTCGACCTTTTCCGCATGCCGATCGAAGTGAAGGTCGATACGGATGGCAAAACCGAATTCAAACGCATCGAAGTGGTCGGAACAAATTCGCCATACGTTATCGAGACGTTTGGTAAACCGCGGCGTATTACGCTCGATCCCAACAATGACGTTCTGAAGAACTCGCCGGACGTTCGCGTCCGGGCGTCGATCCTGCGCGGGCAGCAACTGGTCCAGCAGGGCGATTTGACAGAAGCGCTCAAGGAATTCCAGAAGGCGCTGGAGAACAACCGCAATAGTTCACTCGCGCATTACAGGATTGCCGAGGTGTTCTTCCTGCAGCATAACTACCAATCGGCGGCGAATGCTTATCGCGAGGCGTTGAATGGCGATGGCGAGCCGCGCTGGACGGAAGTCTGGAGCCACATCCAGCTCGGAAAAATTTTCGATATCACCGGCCAGCGGGATCGCGCGATGAATGAGTATCGGCAAGCGGTGCAGACCAACGACAACACGCAGGGCGCGCAGGAAGAAGCGCGCAAGTACATGCAGTCGCCGTATCATCGCGAATCCAAGGAAGGCGCGAGCGGGTCGCAGTAGCTAACGCGCGAAGGTCAACCCGTCGAGCTTAGGATTGGCGAGCCCTTTCCCCATTACAAGCACCTGGAAAGTTTCGCCCATGCCGGCGGGAGTGACCAGGTGCTTCAACTGCAGCATGACTTTCGCCTGCTCTTGAGGAAGTTTGGCATCTTCGAGAGCGTCAGCGAACTGCGTGCTCTCGCCGATTCCCATCAGGAATTGCGACTGCGTGACGAGGCCGAGGGTGGTCAAACCTGCTGCTTCTCCGGCCGCGCGCAGAGCCGTGAAGTTCACGTGCGCGGTGATGTCCTGCTCGCCAGGGGCCTGGTAAGGATCGCTTGAGGCTGAATGCTGCCGGTAACACATGATGGTTCCACGATGCCGGCCGGCGAGGAGTTCTTCGCGACTGTATCCGTAGTCGACGATGACGACGAAACCGGGCTGTGATGCGCGATCCAGTGCGCTACCAATGACATTCATCCATTTCAGCGCGACCAGCCCGGCTTCGACGCGCTCGCCCTCCTCGGGATGGACGCCGTATCGGTCCATGTAATCGCATTCGGCCGCATTCGGAGAGACGAAGACTTCCTGAAATCTTCCAGCATTCCAGTCGACGCGCAATTCACCGTAGTAGCTCAGGACCTCGACTGGCAGCGCATCGAAAAACTCATTGGCGAAGACGATGACGGGATGAGGCACATCAGCCCGGGCGCCCAGCGGACCTGCGCTCGGGCGCGCGATGATCACTTTCCCGGCAGCAATGTGCTCCGCGAGCACCTCGTCGAGCTTTTCACGCAATCGCGAGGATTGCTCATATGCCGAGTATCGCAACGCTTCGTAGAACTCCGGAAACTTCTTTCGGCACCAGTCGAGCACATCGCGCGCGAAGAGGCCGCGTCCCGGCCCGAGCTCCCAGATCGTAAGCTGGTTCGGACGATCCAGCGCCTCCCACATCTGCTGGAATTGCCGTGCCAGCAGCCGCCCGTAGACAGCATGAACATCGCTCGATGTGTAGAAGTCACCAGCTTTGCCGAACTGCTCGGCATGACGCGAGTAGTAACCAAGCTCCGGGTGATACAAGCACAGGTCCATGTAGTGCGAGAACGGAATCGGGCCGTGCTCCCGGAGTTCCTGCTCGATGATGTCGCGGAGGCCCAGGCTAGCGCTCCTTGATGTTCTGTGGCGTTCGCACGAACATCTCGATCAGGTAGTCGTGTAGGCAGTCGTAAAGCTGGCGCTGGAAGGTCCACTCGAACTGTGGGTGGTCGAGGTCGCGCGGGTGCAGGTCGAAATAGTAGGTGTGTACCTTAACGCCCGGGTCTTTGAAGGTGATGATGACCTCAACGGCGTCGCCCTTTTCACGCGCGTCAAAGTTCAGCAGCGGGTGCTCGTAAAGGCGCAGTTGATCGAGGACGCGCTGCAGACGATCGTTCGACACGGCAGCATTGTAACGGGCGCACGACGTTTCCACTTCCCGACATCAGCAAACATCGCATCGTGAGAGGGCGGATGCCCCAGTCTTGCTATTCGTACCGAAGCGACTCGATGGGATCGAGGTGGGCGGCGCGGATGGCCGGCAGCATTCCACTGATGATTCCGACGAGGCTCAGGATGACCGTGGCGATCATCAGAGACGACATGTTGATGTGCAAATGGATGTCTCCGGCGCCGGCGTTCTCGCCGAAGGCGCTCATCAACGTCAGCGAGCCAACGCCGAAGGAAATCAGGTACGCGATCGCGATTCCCGCCACGCCACCGACGAAGGTAATCGCCAGAGCCTCAGCGAGGAACTGTACCAGGATGTCTCGCTTGCGCGCGCCAAGCGCCTTCTCCACGCCAATCTCGCGCGTGCGCTGCTGCACGGACACCAGCATGATGTTCATGAGGCCGATGCCGCCGATCCCGAGCGTCAAGGCGCCGATGAACGCCAGTAGTACTTTCAGCGCGGCGATGACGATGTTGAACTCGTCGAGATTCTGCTTGATGTCTTCTACGAAGACTGCGCGTTTATCGTCGGGACGGAAATTGTGATGCGCCGCCATGATGCCGCGCACGATACGCGTGACCTGCGCGTGATTGTTGCCCTCGTAATCCAGGGCGATTCCGGTCAGATACTCGGTATTGTACAAGTCTCCCATGGTGCTGAACGGCATGACGACCATGTTGTTGTCGTTGTCGTCGCCACCCTGCACCTTGTGTTCCCACATCCCGACCACCTGAAAGGTGACACCGTTGATGCGGACAGTTTGACCAACGGCCTGCTCGCCGGAAAACAACTTCTTCTTCGCGATGTCTCCGATCACGACAACCCGCGCGTGCTCGAGTTCGTCGCGCTCACCCAGGCCGCGGCCTTCGGCCACCTCAAAGTGGCGGATGCGCTGGTACACGGGGTACACACCGGTGACGAACAAGTTGGTGAAGCTGCGCGTATCGTGCTGGACGGTCACGCCGTTCGGCTTGTCGAATAGCGGCGTGATTCCCTTCAACATCGGAACTTCATTACGGAGAGCTTCGACGTCGGCGAGTTTGAGCCGAACCTCGCTACCGGCTTTTGCTCCACCGGACTGCAGCGACGTACGTCCGGGAAATACTCCGATCCAATCGGTGCCGAAGGACGAAAAGATCACGTTGATCGCTGCTTCGAAACCCGAGCCAAACGCCAGGAGGATAACGACTGTCGCAATTCCCCACGCCATGCCGAGCATCGTCAGCATTGTGCGGCGGCGATTGTGCCGCATAGCGGTATAGGCTTCCGACAGCAGATCGCGAACCATCGCTACTCCTGCCTCAGGGCTTCAATCGGTTCCAGCATGGCGGCTTTGCGCGCCGGATAGAGTCCCGCGATGATGCCGGCAAGCGCCAGCGACAGAACCGCGGCGATGGCCGAAGCAGGCACGATCTTGGGAGTGTCGAAACCCTGCGGAAGATTGACACCATTGAGCGAGTGCACTACCAGCCACGCCGCGCCCACGCCGATACCGCCGCTGAGCAGGGTGAGAAAAGCTCCTTCAACGAAGAACTGGATAACAACGTTGCGCCGGGTTGCGCCGAGGGCCTTGCGCAGGCCGATCTCACGTGTGCGCTCGCCCACCGCGACGAGCATGATATTGATGATGCCAATCGCGCCGAGCGCCAGGGTGACGAGCCCGACTCCACCCAGGAACCAGTCCATAGCGTCGAAAATCTTGCCCGTCATCTCCGCGTTCTTGATCGTGTCCCACTCTTCCCAATTGTCTTTGTTCTTCCAGTCGAAGTTGCCGTGGCGGCGGGCGACGATGCGATGTGTCTCTTCGGTGGCGGCAGTGTGCTCCGCCGCGGTGCGCGGCTGGTAATTGATGAACGAGATCGCGTTGCCGTTATCGGAGTTATCGCCCTTGAGCGGGAACAGCTCGCGCATGGTGTTGAACGGAATGAAAATACGAACGTTGGTGGCGTTGTGCTCTTCGTGCCCGATCTTGTCGAGCACGCCGACGACTTCAAACCTGGTCCCGTTCAGCAGGATCGTGTTCCCGACGGCGGGACGTCCGGGGAACATATTGCGCGTCATCTCTACACCGAGCACAGCCACCCGCCGACGGTCATTGTTGTCGGCGTCAGTGATCCAGCGGCCGATCTTCAGCGGAATCGTGCGGACCTGGTTGTAAATGGGAGGAACGCCAGACACCTGGCCATTGGTACTCGTGTATTCGCTGACGGCGCGCAGGTCGTCGCGCACGATCAGAGGCGAAATATTCAGCGCGAGCTTGGATTCACGTTCGAGCGCCAGATAATCTTCATACGTCAGGTTGAACCACTTCGCGGATGCAAAACTGCCTTCGACCGCCGGCTCGCGTCCTCCGAAGAAAAAGATGATGTTTTTGCCGAAGGTTTCGAGCTGTTTGCGGTTTCCGGTGCGGAAACCCTCGCCCACGCCAATCAGGAGCAACAGCGATCCGACGCCCCATGCGATCCCGAACATGGTGAGAAACGAGCGCAGCTTGTGGGCCCAGAGGCTTCGCAACATCTGGCTGAAGATCTCGAACAGCATGCGCATGGCGTCAGCCCCCCAGTAACAGGATACGCAGGGTTGCGCGTTCCAGTTCCTTGGACTGATAGAAAAGAAAAAAGTTATCGCGCCTTTTCCTGGATTTTATGACCGTCCGGAGTAACTACATTTTGCTCCTGGCCGTCGTATTCGTACACCCCGCGACCGGACTTTCTGCCCAGGCGTCCGGCTTTGACGTATTGCACCAACAGGGGCGCCGGACGGAACTTTTCGCCTAAGGTCTTGTGCAGGTATTCGAGAATGTGCAGCCGAGTATCAAGACCAACGAGGTCCACAAGCTCAAATGGACCCATGGGATGGTTCAAGCCCAGTTTCAGGGCTTTGTCGATGTCCGAGGCGCTGGCAACGCCCTCCTGGAGCATGTAAAAGGCCTCGTTGCCGATCATGGCGTTTATGCGGCTGGTGATAAAGCCAGGGGCCTCCCGGACGACCACCACTTCCTTCCCCATGCGCTTGCCGACTTCCACGCAGGCATCGATGGTGGACTGGTGGGTTTCGAGAGCGCGGACAATCTCCAGCAGCTTCATCTTGTGTACCGGGTTGAAGAAGTGCATGCCGACGCAGCGCTGAGCGCGGTAAGTAACCGAAGCAATCTCGGTGATACTGAGCGACGAGGTGTTCGACGCCAGGATGGTCTCTGGCTGGCAGATCTTGTCCAGGAGCGTGAAGATCTCTATTTTCGACTCGAGTTCCTCGGGAACGGCCTCGATGACCAGATCGGCGGCGCGCGCGGCGTCCTCGACGGATCCGGCAAATTCGATGCGGTTGAGAGCCGCGTCAGCTTCGGCGCGATCGACTTTGCCGAGTTCAACGGCCTTGTTGAGGTTGTTACGTATTTCGGATTCGGCGCGTTTCAGGCTGGCCGGCAGAATGTCTTCGAGGATGGTGCGAAAACCGCCGAGCGCCGCAGCGTGAGCAATACCTCGTCCCATGATTCCGGCGCCGATGACAGAAATGGTACGGACTTGCGGCATCAGCGCGCCGGAGTTTTTTCCAGCGATTCGAGCACGTGGACGAAGTTCGGCTCGGATTTGCGCATGTACTCGGCGAGACGCTTTTTCTCGTCATCAGACATCATGGGGATGTTAGCGGTGACGCGGCGCAGGGTAGCAGCGATATCGTCTACGTAGTTCATCATGCGAATGAATTCACCAGTCTGTGCCACGAGTGCTCCTCCGGAACTCGAAGTCATTCTACACAACGGCTCCGAGCGGGAAGCAAGTCTTAGAGTATGAAGCGCCGACCTCTGTGAAGCGCGTGGAAGACCGTTACCGTGCGCCAGGCGATGTGGTCCGGCACGTGCGGCGCGATGACAGGTTTACCTTTGGGGCGCGCCACTGCGGCCCATGATCGGCCACACATCAACGATCTGCTCGCCTCGCGCGACATAATAACGGTCGAAGGCGTTCGTACTCATATCGAGGTTCGTGCAATACATCTCGACACGGTCACCGAGCTTCAGTTCCGGATCCGCGTCTTTCCATAGGAGCGCGCCGTATTCGGCGCCTTGCGTATCGACCTGCAACCAAGGTTTGCCCTTAACTTTGTCGGTAGGACGGGCCATGGCTTTTGTTCCGTAATCCGTTATCGCTAACTTCGGATGTCGTTTGCTATCCACGGTGACCAGGAGTGTTAGCGCCCCTTGGAAGTCGGAATAGGTGTCGTCGTCGCCTTTCCCTCCTATCCCGAAGTACACCGTGTCCATGAAAACGTAAGAACCGGCCTGTAGTTCCGTCAGCCCATTTTCTTGATCAATGTTATAGGTACCGGTGGACCCGCCGGAGATGATGCCAACCGGCAATCCACACTTGCGTGAAAGAGCGACTGTTTCCTGAAGGCCCGCAAGGTCCGCAGACGATTGCCGACGACGCGCTTCCCATCCCCTGGTGTGGGCTGCGACTCCGGAATAGCCCATGTATCCTTCGAACCGCAGGTGGGAGGATGAGGCCACTTTCTGGGCGAGAGCCAGCGCCGGGCCGCCGTTGTCGATTCCCTGGCGGTGCGAGTTGGCAAACACGGCAACTACGATCCGGCAAGTAGCTTTTTCCGCCGCAGCGGCCTGCTCGACCCACTCGACAACGACCGGATCGTCCACGACGAACATGAACGTGGGATCGCGCCTGGTGAGGGCGACAGCTCGGGCTATGTTGTTGACGCTCGCAGGTTGCTTGGTCCAGAGCACGTTCTTGAGGCCGGCGCTGGACATCAGTTCGGCTTCCGCGATGGTGGCGCAGGTGAGGCCTATAGCCCCTTGCGCGATCTGTCTCCTGGCGACGTCCACGCTTTTGTGGACTTTGACGTGAGGGCGAACGTTGATTCCGCTTTGCCTTGCCTGGACCGCCATCTTGCTAACGTTCTGCTCGAACAAATCGACATCGATGATCATGCACGGCGTCGGCAGGACGGCCTTCGTAATGTCGCGGAAATCCCGGCGAGCAATACGGCTCTCGAATTCCGGGTAAGGGAACTTCGCTGGAGTTTCGGTTAAGGCGAGTGCACCGAGGGCTGTGCTCGACATGAAATTGGCCATGAGGACACTCGCCGATCCAGCGCTACAGAACTGTCTGCGTGTGAGCATAGGGCTGCTCCAGACCACAAGGCATCATACGCAACCGCAACCGTACACGAGGTGAAGCCTCTAACGCTTCGACCAGGACCACGCGGTGATGCGCCAGCCGTTCGGACCTTTTTGCAACGCTATGGTAAGGGTCGAGCCGGTTTCCTTCATGGCTTTGCCTTTTTGTTTGTACGAGTAGTCGGCGGGAACGACGACGTAAGCGCGGTCAGCATTGACATCGACGTGCCGCGGCGACCCTAGAGTGACGGCTCCATCCGTGATGCCGTTTTTCTTTGAATCGGCATCGTAATCGCTCATCCACTTCGCACATCCCTGCGCACCATGCCACTCGTAAGGCGGGAATTCGTCGATGACAGACGTTTCCTCTGCGCAAGCGGCTTCCGCCGTTTTCGTGTCTCCCTTGTTGAACGCGTCTCCGAATTGATGCACGGTGGCGAGCACGGCGGCCTTGTCCTGTGCCGCGGCCGTGCCATACAAAAGCGCGGCGAAGGCGATTGCAATGAAGAGTCTCCGCATGTTTCACCTCTGCATTTGAGGGATTCTTGCGCGCAGCAATTTAACAGGTGCGGAAGTCCTGCGCACTAAATTTGCTTAAGGCTGGCCTATGCAGTGCCGAGCGTCAGGATGGCCGACCTGAGCCGTGCATGATTTTGCAGAAGCCGCAAGTAGCGGCCTTCGTCGCGGGCACCTTTCGCGCGAATGATCGCCGCCAGTGCGCACCGGTCCTTCGCTGACCAGCCCGGCAGATCGGGGATTTCCGCGAACACCAGGGCGAGTTCCTGAAAGGCCTTCCGGGATGCTCCAGTGGAAAAAGTGTCCAGGTCAACGTCGCAGCCCCGGAGCGCTTTGCGCAGAAAAGTTACGGATGCGCTGCGAATCGCGCCGGCATCGCCATCATATTCGCGCGCCATGCGGCGGTTGATCTTGAACCCGATCTTACGGGTCGAGAAAGTATCCCATGCACCGCACTCGGCTCCCGGCAACTCATAGAAGATGTGCTGGTCGGCGAGCCTTCGAAGCGTGCGCGCGGGTGTGCGATAGCCCGGATGCGTGGCGATCTTCTGTTCTTCCCGCGCGGTCAGCCTCGCCAACTCCGGCTTCCCCGGCCGGAAACCCAGCTTGCGGTAAAACCAGTACGCGCCGGACTCGATCGCCTCCTCATTGTTCTGGCCGATCTGGTAGGGATACACCGAGAAGCACAGCATGCCGTGCATCTGACGAATCAGCCGCAGGGCCTGTGCGTAGATCCAGGCGCTCTCGCCATCGCGGAAGGTGTAGAAGGTGTTGAACCCGACTTCGCTCCACTCGAACAGCGAAATGGCCTCGACGTAATTGATCGGCACGCCGTTCTTCAGCGTCATTCCCGCGAGATAGGCGCGCAGCGGCAGACGTCGCTCCGGCGGCAATCCCCAGAGGAATATCTCGACGCCGCGGCCAACATCTGCTTTGATCACCTGCCGCGGGTCGCCCAACGTCGTGCCATACAGCTCGCGATATCGAACAGCCATAACTTCGTGAATGAGGTTAATGATGTCCTCGCCGGCACGGAGTGACAGCTTCTGGAGCTTGAGAGGTGGTGCGGCAAAGGCGTCGGCCAGTGAGATGTCGCGACGCTGGATCAGCGGCCCATGGTGATAGAAGACGTGTCGCGGTGTTCGCCAGTTGCGGGTCCGGCTGGCTTTCAGGTTACTGAGCGTCCAGCGAACAACCATCTGCAGTCCGTCGTAAAGTTCGGACTTTTCACGTGGCGAAAGCGACAAGCGGTCGAAGCGGCGTAGGAACCAGGCGAGGTCGTTGCGAGAGCCGGCCCCGGCCCGCAACCATTCGTGCCAGGGAACATTTGCCTCGACGGCGGAGTCTTCTTCCAGGAGTGGGAGGAACCGCGGCCAGGTGTTCGCCATCAGCCGCTCTTCTTCGTACCCATCCCAGACAATCTGTGTGTGCTCGGGAAAGCGAGCAGCGAGCCAGTGGACAACATCGTAGGAAAGCGCATCTTCTATGGTTGTGCCCGAGATTCCGGAAACTTCCAATGGGTCAAGCGGGGTCAGGTCGACGCCGAGGGCGCGCAGCTTGTCCACGCGAGCGACGAAGTGGTCGAGCAAAGATCCAGCCCGCCGAAAAACTTCAGCAGTGTGCGGAAAAGCGCGCAGGAAGAGCAACGCTTCGTGCAGGCGGATCAGCGACGACGTATCACGGACGGGTGTCTTCTCAACCCGGCGGAGCAATTCCGGTACGCGACTTGCCGACTCGGAGTCGAAGCGCGTCTTCCGTTGCTCGAGTTCGGCAAGCAACTGTTCCAGGGATGGCATGGTTCTGGCGAGTGGGAAGTGTAAACCTTGCAGTCTACTTGCTGGTCGTCAAGCTGCAGTAACATAGTGATTGACGTTGACTGAGGGGTGATTTGCGACCTAACATTCGCCGCCTGCGGAGATACCGGCATTGATCGGTAAGAACATCTCGCATTACCGCGTTCTGCGGCAGTTGGGTGGGGGCGGGATGGGCGTGGTGTATGAGGCCGAGGACCTGAATCTGGGTCGCCGCGCCGCTCTGAAATTTCTTCCGGAAAAACTGGTCAGTGACAGCAGCGCTTTGGAGCGCTTCCGCCGCGAGGCCCGCGCTGCGTCTTCGCTCAATCATCCTCACATTTGCACGATCTACGAGATCGACCAATACGAGGGACAGCCGTTCATCGCGATGGAACTGCTTCAGGGAGACATCCTGAAGGACATGATTCGCAACGGGCCGCTCGAAGTAAGCAAGATGCTGGACATCGCCGTACAGGTCGCCGATGCGCTTGAGGCGGCGCACGCGCGCGGCATCCTGCATCGCGATATCAAGCCGGGGAACATCTGCATAACGTCGCGCGGCGCGAAGATCCTCGATTTCGGCCTGGCCAAGCTGATGAAGGAGCGCCACCTGGTGCGAGAGCAGGTGGGGCCGACGGGAGAAGTCGTAAGCCTCTCGCCGGCGACTTCGTCGTCATCGGCCATCGAGGCGGTTCACGACGACTCCCTGACGAACATGGGTGCGATTCCAGGTACGGCGTTCTACATGTCACCCGAGCAAGTACGGGGAGAGGACCTGGATGT
>Ga0070741_10019877_pt1 | contig 10679 bp, 14 predicted proteins | sample Coa_R1_4_FD_66440 | JGI IMG/M metagenome (GOLD analysis project Ga0070741, IMG submission 66440) | Surface soil microbial communities from Centralia Pennsylvania, which are recovering from an underground coalmine fire - Coalmine... | ecosystem: Environmental > Terrestrial > Soil > Unclassified ... | reverse complement strand
TATGCGCTGGATGAGCAGGTGCGGCGCTACGAGAGCGAAGGCCGGGTGCAGAAGTACGAGGGGTGGGAGTTTTTGTCCGCCGTGCTGGACGAGAAGGGTGTGGCGCGTGGGATTTGCGCAATGGACCTGCGGACGATGGAGGTGAGGACGTTCCCGGCGGACGCGATCATCGTGTGCACGGGCGGCATTGGGGCGATCTTCGGGAAGAGCACGAACTCGGTGGTGTGCACGGGGAGTGCGCAGGCGGCGCTGTATCAGCAGGGCGCGGCGTATGCGAATGGCGAGTTCATCCAGGTGCATCCGACGGCTATCCCCGGCGAAGATAAGCTGCGGCTGATGAGCGAGAGCGCGCGCGGTGAGGGTGGGCGCGTGTGGGTTCCGCGGGACAGGAACGACAAGCGTGAGGCGCGGTCGATCCCGGAGGGCGAGCGGTTTTACTTCCTGGAGGAGTGGTATCCGAAGTATGGAAATCTAGTCCCGCGGGATATTGCGACGCGGGCGATTCACCGGATTGTGTACCAGGAGAATCTGGGGATCGATGGGCAGCCGATGGTGTACCTGGACCTGACGCATATTGATCGCGCGACGCTGGACCGGAAGCTGGAAGGGATTCTGGAGATTTACGAGAAGTTCGTCGGCGACGACCCGCGCGAGGTGCCGATGAAGATCTTCCCGGGCATGCACTACACGATGGGCGGCCTGTGGGTGGACTTCGGGCAGATGACGAATGTGCCCGGAGTGTTTGCGGCGGGTGAGGCGGACTACTCGATTCATGGGGCCAATCGGCTGGGCGCGAATTCGTTGCTGAGCTGCATCTACGGCGGGTTTGTGGCCGGGCCGAATGCGATGGCGTATGCGAAGGGGCTGGCTCCGCAGACGGGCGATGGCGGGCATGCGGCGGAGAAGCAGCGGCAGACGGAGTTGAACAGCGGGCTGCTGAATAATTCTGGGGATGAGAATCCGTTCCGGATATGGCGCGAGCTGGGCGATACGATGACGCGGCATGCGACGATCATTCGGTATAACAGCGGGCTGGAGGAAGCGGACGCGAAGATTGTGGAGCTGCAGGATCGCTTCCGGAATGTGAACCTGGCGGACAAGAGTCAGTGGGCGAATACAAGCTTCGCGTTCGCGCGGCAGCTTTGGAACATGCTGGAGCTGAGCCGGGTGGTGGTGCAGGGAGCGAAGCTTCGCGACGAGAGCCGTGGCGCGCACTACAAGCCGGACTTCCCGGATCGCAATGATGAGAGGTTTTTGAAGACGACGAAGGCGTTCTTCCGCAATGGCGCACCGGCGTTTGAGTGGGAGGATGTTGATACGCAGTTTATTCCGCCGAGGCCGAGGAGGTACGACGCTACCGCGTAGTTGCGGAGCTAGGTCATCGGTGCTAACCCCGGCGGCGGAGACCGCCATCTAAGGCGAACATGTTCGGATATGAGTCGCTAACTCGGGTGGTTTATGTGCTCCTGGTTGTCGCGTTTGTGGCGGTGATCAGCTACATGTTCTGGTACAACCTGCGCGTCAGGCGGCGGACACGGGAGCTCGAGGGCAGCACGCATCAGCACTACGGGACCGAGGAAGGGATTGCGGCGGGGACAGAGGCAGAGCACCAGGCTCGGCTGCACCACCACGAGCATTGATGCAGGCCGCGCCGCGAAGGAGGGCGAATGACACACGCCGAAGAGGTCGTCGTCGTGGTGTTGGTTGTGGCGGCGACGGTGGGGCGGCTGGTGTACTCGGCACGGTTTGCGAGATTGAGGAAGAGGCGAGTGCAATGACGCGGCACCATATGAGCACGACGGTTGTCGGGATCGTGCTGGCGGTGGTGGCGGTGGGGTTCTACGGATTGACGGTGTTGTATGGCGCATGGATTGACGGGCGGCGGCAGAAGGTTCGGGATAAGGGAAAGCATCCGGTGACAGAAGGAACGGGTGAGGTCCACGCAAGAGAGGATGAGCGAGATGGCAGCAGGCGCAACGGCTGAAGTAGCGACAACGAACCAGGCATCGACGGGACGCACGTTCACGGTGAAGGTGAAGCGGCAGGCGACGCCGGATGCGGCTGCGAAGGACGAGACGTTCGCGATTCCCTATCGGCCGGGAATGAATATCACGTCGGTGCTGGGCGAGATTGCGCTGAACCCGGTGACGGCGGATGGCAAGGCGACGACGCCGGTGAGCTATGACTCGAACTGCCTGGAGGAGATCTGCGGAAGCTGTGCGATGCGGATCAATGGCAAGGCGATGATGGCGTGCTCGGCGCTGGTGGACAAGCTGCTGGGGCCGGATGGCAAGGGCACGATCACGCTGGAGCCGCTGTCGAAGTTTCCGGTGGTGCGCGATCTGGCGGTCGATCGCAGTGTGCTGTTTGAGAATCTGAAGCGCGTGAAGGCCTGGGTGCCGATTGACGGCACGTATGACCTGGGCGCGGCGCCGCGGCAGTTTCCGCAGGTGCAGGAGCAGCGGTATCCCCTGTCGAACTGTATCTCGTGCACGATCTGCATGGAAGTGTGCCCGCAGTTCAACGATGTGACGAACTTTGTGGGCGCAGCGACGATTGCGCAGGCGAAGCTGTTCAACATGGATCCGGCGGGCGCGGTGCTGAAGGAAGAGCGGCTGCGCGCGCTGGCGGGCGATGGCGGTATTCAGGAGTGCGGGTTTGCGCAGAACTGCGTGCAGGCGTGTCCGAAGCAGTTGCCGCTGACCGAGGCGATCAGCGATATCGGCAGAGATGCGTTTGTGCAGCAGGTGAAGGATCTGTTCCGGCGGTAGAGCTGCGATAGGATGGGCGCGGAGAATCCCTGTGCGCAAGCTGGTCGGAGCCGCTTTGTTGATTGGGTGTGGGTTGGGGTCGGGCAAGCAGGCGCGCGCATGCTCCTGTATTGGGCCAGCTCCTGTTTGCTCAGCGTTCTGGTCGACGCCCGTGATCTTTCACGGGCGAGTCATCGAACGCACACTGATTCCAAACATTATCGAACGAAAGCTCCCGGATGGATCGACGCAGACCCTGTATGGCAACGGCGTGTATGTTGTGCGCTTCGCCGTTGAGGAGCTGTTCCGGGGTGATCCTACGGCGAGAGAGATCACGGTAAAGACAAATCAGCAGAGCTCGGCGTGCGGCTTTCCGTTCAAAGACGATGGCGATTATGTCGTGTTCACCTACAAAGACCAGAAGACGTCGGAGCTTTGGACAACGCATTGCAGCCGCACGCATGAAGTGACGGACGCCGCAGAGGACGCGGACCTGGTTTGGATGCGTGGGCTGGGGACGGCGTCCCCGACGGTTCGCCTCTTCGGCAGTGTGTATTTGCCAAAGGGCTGGACGGGTGGTTCGCCGAGCATCCAGATAAGCGGCCCGGCGAACCGCACGGTACTACCTGATTCGATGGGCCAATTTTCTGTTGATGAACTTCCAGCAGGCAGCTACACCGTTACGACTACGGCGCCGAATGGCCTGCAAAGCAGAATGAAGCAGGCGACCGTATTGGAGGTTCCACCGAAGGGATGCGCAAACATCACCGCTTCTTTCGAATATGACAGTCACGTCCGAGGCCATGTGCGCGATGCCGCCGGAACCGCGATTCCGCATCTTGCGATCAAGTTGATTCGCCGCGGACCTATCGAACCGGGAGATTATGGACACTTTGCCATAAGCGACGAAAATGGCGCCTTTGATTTTGTGGGAGAACCTGCAGGTGATTATGTTGTTCTCGCGAACTATGACGGGCCGTCGCCCCGAAATCCCTATCCTCCTCAGTATTACGGCGGCGGCGATTGGGATCCGAACACCGCGGGAGTTGTTCACCTGGGGTCGTCCGCAAGCGTGGATAACGTTGATATCGTGATGCCGGTGGCGTGGAAGAGCATGTCGATACCGGTCCGCGTCGTGATGCCCGACGGATCGCCCGTGGTGGGAGCTGGCCTCTGGGCGTGGGCTTACGACGAGAGCTTTCAGGCATCTGTAGAACCGTTTCATGCGGAGCTGAGAAACGGCGTCGGAAATGTGTCGGTGTATGCAGGAAGAAGGTACTGGCTCGTCGCGACGCTGAACGGGCCTGATGGTCATCAGCGATGCGGGGGACCGGTTAAATTCACAGCGAGCGGCGAGGTGAAGGAGCAGGTCGTGGTCATCGAACATGATTGGGGCAATTGCCTGAGGCAGAGTTCAAAACGGTGAAGCGGAAAGAAAAAGCCCCGCGCGAGGCGGGGCTTTTCTGTTGCTGGCGGTAATCCGCCGAAACTTTACTTCTGACCGAACTTCGTGAATTCTGAGCTGCCGGGGTTCCTGGTTTCGTCAGAGTGGATGCGGTTCTGGGCGCGCTTGGCGGATTCCATGGCCTCGTGATCCAGGTGCTTGCGTTTGGAATTGTCGACGTCGGTCGCCTGGCCGCCGCTGGATTCAATCGCTTCGTGCGAGGGTCTTGCTCCGGTTTTGGTGGAATCTAAGCCACTTGCCATATCTTCACCTCTTACGGATTAAGATGGACGACCGCGGGATGGGGTTGCCGCGGCGGGCGCTATGGTACGGTGAGGGAGATGACCGCGCTATGTGATGCGACCACTGCATTTATCCGGGGCAGCCGATGAGTCCAGAGCGGCTGCGCGGCCGGTTAGCGGATTGGTACTCGCGCATCATCGTGTTTTTTGTGGCGGCGTTTGTGGCGCAGCTATACACGATTGAGCCTTCGCCCTACCTGGACCTGCGGAAATATGCGCTCGGGCAGGAGAGGATGCCGTTCCAGGCGCGGGAGCTGATGCGGTATCCGCTGTTGTGGGCGGGCAACTCTGGGTTTCTGCAGAGGCATACGGCTGGGCGCGCGGGCATCAGCTCGCCGGAGCGGTTGGTGATTCTGCTGGTGACGTTTTGTTCGATCCTGCTGAGCGTGTGGGCGGCGCGAAAGATCGAGTGCATGTACTGGCCGAAGGCGCGGGTGCCGCTGCTGTCGTTCGCGGTGCTGGTTGTTGTGTTCCTCTTCGACTTCTACCTGGGTGTGCCGTTCACGTTTCCGTATGACCCGCTGTCGATGATGTTTTTAGGCTGGGGACTGTACCTGGTGCTGGCGGACAGGTTCTGGTGGCTGCTGCTGTTGTTTGCAGTCGCGACGTGGAACCGCGAAACGACGGTGTTCCTGATATTGGCGCGCGCGGCAGTGGCGGTGTGGCGCGAGGGACGCTGGCGAATGCGTGCGGTTAAGCTGCGCGATGTTGTGGAGATCGCCGCGCTGTGTATTGTGTGGGTCGCGATTACGGCGGCGCTGCACCACAAGTATGCGGGGAATCCGACCGAGGCAGGGGCGCGCATTTTGGGCAATCTGCACAAGCTGGCGAAGCCGGTGCTGTGGCCGGGGATTCTGAGCGGGTCGGCGTTTCTGATGCCCTGGATTTATTGGCGGAGGGATTTGATCTCGGCACCGCGGCTGAGGGCGTGTGTGTTGCTGCTGCCGATCTGGGTGCTGATGCTGCTGTGCGTGGGGCAGATACTTGAGGTAAGGATCTACGGCGACATCGCCGTGTTTATTGCGGTGTGCGCTGCTGCGATTCTGCGCGCGGAGTTGAGCGGGAACGCGGACGGTGAAGTGCGAGAGGAGAACGTTGCTGCTGCCTGACGAGTTGAAGGATGCGATCGTGATCGACGGACATGCGGATACGCCGCAGCGGTTTGTCGATGAAGGATGGGAGTTTGATGCCGCGCTGGATGGTGGGCACCTGAACCTTGAGAGCGCGCGGCTGGGTGGGTTGTCGGCGGAGTTCTTTGCCATCTGGGTGCAGCCGGATGAGTGGCGCGGACGCTATGCGCATCGCACGCTGGCGTTGATCGATGGCGTGTATGAGCAGTTGCGGAGGCATCCGCGCGAGCTGGCGTTGGGGTTGTGCGCGGACGATGTGCGGCGGGCGCACGCGGAGGGAAAGTTCTGCGTGCTGTTGGGGATTGAGGGCGGGCACTCGATTGAGTGCAATTTGGCGCTGCTGCGGATCTATCACCGGCTGGGCGTGCGGTATATGACGTTGACGTGGGCGAATACGAATGAGTGGGCGGATAGCTCGGGCGATATTGATGACGCGAGTGTGGCGCACCACAACGGGTTGACGGGGTTTGGGCGCGACGTGGTGCGCGAGATGAATCGGCTGGGGATGATGGTAGATGTGAGTCATGTCTCGGACAAGACGTTCCGGGATGTGATGGAGACGACGCGTGCGCCGGTGATTGCCTCGCATTCCAGTGCACGGGCGCTGGCGAGTGCGCCGCGGAATCTGACGGATGAGCAGCTGCGGGCAGTGGCGACGAGTGACGGCATCGTGATGGTGAACTTCTACGCGTCGTTTGTTGATGACGCGTGGCGCGAGGCGTGGAGCCCAACATCGCCGGAGCGTGAGGCGCTGACGGAGCAGGCGGCTGCGGAGTATCGCAGGCGAGGTGAACCAGTTCCCTACTCTGTGGCGCTGAAGGTGGATCGCGACTTTTTTGCGGCGCATGCAGCGACGTTGAAGCCGCCGTCGTTTGAGCGCGTGGTGGACCACATCGATCACGTGGCGAAGGTGGCGGGCATTGATCACGTCGGGATCGGAACGGACTTCGATGGGTTTGGGATACTGCCGGAAGGATTGGACAGTGCGGCGGATCTGCCGAAGATTTATGCCGCGTTGATGGAGCGCGGGTATACGGGCGCGCAGATGCGGAAGATTGTGGGAGAGAATCTGCTGCGCGTGATGGATGCGGTACAGAGCAGGGCCGAGTAGCTGACTACTTCGAAGCGAGAATCTCCATACGCTCGATGCGAAGATCGCTTGCGTTGGCGAAGAGCTCAGGAGCCTTCGCCATGAGGGCTTTGGCGATCTGGCCGTTGAGGTGCGCGTCGCGGCCGGCCTCGTCGTTGAAGGTATCGAAGACACCATACATCCCGGGCGCCATTTTGACGCCGTACCACGTGACAGTGCCAGGTTCGTCGTTTGAGAGTGTTGCGCCTTGCTCAAGGAACGCTTCGACCTCTGCTTCCTTGCCGGGCTTCGCCTTGAGCATGACCCAGAGTGCCTGCTTTGCCATATGCCGTCCTCCTGAGAATCTGACAATGATGCTCCTGTTTTGCGGGGCAAGTGAAGACGGAGTAGCCTGTTAGCTGGATGAGTTGGTTCGGAATTTCGTTACGAGTAATGAGTGTTGCGGGGCTCGCTTTGTGTGGGGCGGCGGGTGTGGCGCAGACGCAATCGAGCACGCCGGCACAGTTGCCGGATGCTCCGTCGACGGTAGCGCAGGAGGCTCCGGCAGCCGTACCGACGGGACCGACGGTGATCTTCGATACGACGATGGGGCGGCTGACGTGCAAGCTGTTTGCGAAGGAGTCGCCGAAGACCGTGGATAATTTTATCGGCCTCGCAACGGGAACGAAGACATGGACGGATCCTGTGACGCAGCAGAAAGTGACTGGTAAGCCCTTTTATGACGGCACGACGTTTCACCGTGTGATTCCGGAGTTCATGATCCAGGGCGGCGACAGGCTGGGAACGGGCGCCGGAGATGCGGGCTATTTCTTCGAGGATGAGTTTTCGCCGTCGCTGCGGTTTGATGTGCCGGGAAGACTGGCGATGGCGAACGCAGGACCGAATACGAACGGATCGCAGTTCTTCATTACAGAGAAGGCCGTGCCGCAGCTGAATGGGAAGCACACGATCTTCGGGCAGTGCGATACGCACTCCGTGTTGATCGCGGCGTCGATTGCACGCGTGGAGCGGGATTCAAACGACAAGCCGCTGACCCCGGTGGTGATCAACAAGGTGACGATTGTGCCGGAGGGGCAGCCGATTCCGCCGGAGCCTGCGACGCAAAGTGCGCCGGCAGCGCCCACGCCGGCGTCCAAGAACTAGAACAACCACAACCAACAGAACGAAGGAGATGTGATGGCGACAACCGCTGTGTTCAAGACCTCAGAGGGAACGATCAAGGCAAAGCTGTTTGAGCAGGAAGCGCCGGAGACGGTGAAGAACTTCATCGGACTTGCAGAGGGGACGAAGGATTGGAACTCGCGATCGAAGAAGGGCGCGAAGCTGTACGACGGCACGATCTTTCATCGCGTGATTCCGGAGTTCATGATCCAGGGCGGTGACCCCGAGGGCAATGGAATGGGGGGACCGGGTTACAAGTTCGCTGACGAGACGAAGGGCTCGCCGCATAACTTCAAGCAGCCGGGCAAGCTGGCGATGGCGAATGCCGGGCCAAATACGAATGGATCGCAGTTCTTCATTACCGTCACGGATACGAGCTGGCTGACGGGCAAACACACGATCTTCGGCGAAGTGACAGAAGGCTATGACGTGGTGGAGAAGATCAGCAAGGTGCCGCGCGATTCGATGGACCGGCCGAAGAAGCCGGTGGTGCTGGAGAGCGTGACAATCGAGAGATCGTAGTTGAATTTGATTTTGGATGGAAGGGCCCGCTCAGGTGAGCGGGCCTTTCTGTCTTCAGAAGAGGTCGACGACGGGTGGGAAGGTGAGGAGAAGAGACAGGGCGAGCAGGACGAATGCAGCGACGAGCACGGGACGGAGCGTGACATCTCGGGTGCGCCAGCGAAGCGAGAGCAGAATCCACGCGAGCAGCCAGATGGCGATTGCGGCGGTCGTGACTCCGGAGAGCGGGCCGGTGCGCGTGTAGAGGATGAGATGGCGGGCGAAAGACTTTGACGCATCGCCGGCAACGGTGAGCACGCCCAGCGAGAAGCATCCGATGCTGGCGGCGAGAATAGCTGCGGCTCCGAAGCCATTGGGGAGTGCGCCGTCGAGTTCGCTGCTGGACGAGGGATCGTGCAAGGTCATGCTCCGCGGAGAAGATGGAAGAGCTGCCCACCCTGGACGGGTGCGTATTTGTTGATCATCGCGCCCGAGAAGCCCGCGACGGCGGCCGCGAAGAACGCGAGAGCTACGAAGACGAGGACGGCACGCCGCAAGGCGAGTTGGTTGCGGAGCTGCCTCCCGTAGTGAAAGAAGACGACCGTGACCATGGTGATGGCGATGGGCGCAATCCAGGCAACGTGCTCCTTCCATTCCATGCCGAGCGAGTGCCAGCCGATGGTGTTCGGATGTGACTTGAGGAACGCCTGCGGATAGCTGGAGAGATCGGCGCCGGGAGGAGCAACCGCGCGGTACCACGGGTAAATGATGTACGCGCCGGTGAGCACGGTCAGCCAGGCGAGGATGGTCATCGCCAGCAGGTAGAGGCGCACGGCGCGTTCGTTCGACGGAGCACTGCCTCCCTGCCCTATGCGGACGAGCTCGAACATCGCGCCGGAGAAGGCGAGTAGAAAGAGCACGCCGAATCCCATGCCGTGAATGATCGTGAAGATGCTGCGGAGAGTGATTTCCATGTCGGCTTTCAGTGCATCATGCTGCGGAAGAGCTTCTGGTCAGTGTCAGGTTTGGTGTCTTTGTCCTTGTCTTCCGGACCCTTGCCCCATGTCCAGTACATGCCCATGTAGGCATAATTCTCCGTCTGCCCGGCAATGGAATGCCCATAGCAAAACAAGAACTGCTCTCCCGGGTGTTTCTTGAAGTGGTAGTAACCGCCGACATCGAGCATGGTGGAGCCTTCCGTCTGCGGTGTTGCGAATCCCTCCTTCTGATGCCCGAATACTTCAGCCCCGAGTTCCAGCCGTTCACTGAGTTTGCGCTTGATGAGCCAGCCTGTGTACCAGTAGTTTCTGTAATCGGTCTGCGGAACGACCCCGTATCCGACTCCACCGTCGAACAGCCAGTCGCCTTTGTTCTTTTGCAGCCAGATGGGAATCTTGAACCACGCCTTGCCTACACCAAGGCCACGGTCAGAGTTCCCGGTCGGAAGCTCATACATCGGAAACGTTCCAACCTGCGGGAAATGCGGAGACTCTTTGATGAAGGCGACCTTGGTTCCCAGCTCCGTATCGATCAGACCAAATGCGCTGGGCCCAGCTCCCGCGGGTGCGTAGATGGCGTTGTTGGAGGGATTGATTGAACCGAAGGGAAGTACGGCGTGGATCTGAAGACGAGGAAGCGCACCCCAATTGAACTCAAACGCCGGACCGGTCGAGTCCATCTCCACGGGCGTGCCGTCGGCCGCGCCCAAGATATAGAACTCATAGTGATGAAAGTCGACGGGAACCGGATCATCGGTTTGGTATGGCGGCCCCTGTGCATGCAGGAGAGCGGGCGCCAGCGCGAGAACAATCAGGGCTGTTAAGAAGGAGCGCATCGGGCAGCTCATGCAAGAACTCCTCAGCAAGAGGTGGCGTCGTCAAGATTCGAAACAAGACAGTAAAGACGATGAACACGGCCGCAGCGCAGCGCGCGCCACAAGCGAATGCATTTCCCCTTATGGTGCCACAGAGTGATGAAGAAAACGTTGCATCCGTCGCGCCAAGTACATTGGTCAGCATGGAAGCGCGGCACAGCAGGGCGTCCGTTGTGAGCATGGCCGCGATCGCGGTGTGCCTGGCGACGACGCTGCATGAGGGCGTGGGGCACGGGGTGACGGCGTGGTTGCGTGGCGATGTTGTGACGCAGCTGACGAGCAATCATCTATCGAGCGTGCGGCCGGACCGGCTGGTCGACGCGGGTGGAACACTGGCGAATCTGGTTGTTGGATTTGCTTCGATGATGATTTCGGTAGCGTCCGGAAAACGAGCGAATCAACGATACTTCTTCTGGATTTTCGGGGCG
>Ga0070741_10019876_pt1 | contig 10679 bp, 9 predicted proteins | sample Coa_R1_4_FD_66440 | JGI IMG/M metagenome (GOLD analysis project Ga0070741, IMG submission 66440) | Surface soil microbial communities from Centralia Pennsylvania, which are recovering from an underground coalmine fire - Coalmine... | ecosystem: Environmental > Terrestrial > Soil > Unclassified ... | reverse complement strand
TTCAAAGAGCGCCGCTTCGCCTCGCCCCCGCTGCTGAAGCGCCTGGTGATGGCGGGCTGGTATGGTCGTAAGTCGGGCAAGGGATTCTACGATTATGCGGATCCCAATAGTCCCAGGGTGAATAAGTTGTAACTTCTTTCCCACGGGTTTACGCGGATTAACACGATAAGACCTTTTCACCACGGAGACACGGTGTCACGGAGAAAACTCGTTCAGGATGACAAATCATACGAGATGGTAGTCGTAGTGATTAAACGGAAGGAAATCGAACTCTTGCGTCTTGTCGTCATCACATTCATCTCGGCATCGCTAATGTTCCCGGCGTGCTCGATTGCAGACGATGTGCGGCCTGCATCGACGATCCCAGTCTGCACCAATGTGAAGGTCAACGCTAGATTTCTGAGCACGGGCAGACTTCGCTATGTTGTCCCCAGAAACGCAATTGTAAAGAAGGTGAAAGACATCGACTACGGCGAGTACAGAATATTCCTGAAGGCGCAGGGTCGGATAGAATTTATGGCGCTCTTCTCCTGGGGAAACGGATCGCCGTATGGACTATGCTCCGCCGAACAACATCGATCCTTGAGACTCCCTGACGGCACAGAGGGTGTCGATGCGCGTTGTACGAAGGGAACCAATAAAGAGTCTCGCAGTACGGGTTTCGAGAGTGAGTACGCATACTATGATTCTGTGTCCTCCGAAAGCGTTAAGTACTTCGATCCAATCATCGATTCAATGTGCTACGCCTCGCCGAAGAATTAGCTAAGCCTATGAGCTTTGAAAACATCCTCTTCGAAAAGAAAAATGCTATCGCCTACGTCACCGTGAACCGGCCGAAGGTGCTGAACGCGCTGAATATGGCAACGATGGAAGAGCTGCGTGCGGCGTTTCATGACATAAAAAATGACGCAGGGGTGCGCGTGGTCATCCTGACCGGCTCAGGCGAGAAGGCGTTCATCGCCGGCGCGGACATTGGCGAGCTGGCGAAGCACGATGCGGTTTCGGGAAAAGAGTACACGCACCGTGGGCAGAGCGTGCTCAACCTGATCGAGAACCTGGGCAAGCCGGTGATTGCCTGCATCAACGGATTCGCGCTCGGCGGCGGATGCGAGATCGCCATGGCCTGCACCATGCGGCTGGCCAGTGAAAACGCGAAACTCGGCCAGCCGGAGGTGAAGCTCGGAATCATTCCCGGCTACGGTGGCACGCAGCGGTTGCCACGGCTCGTAGGCAAAGGGATCGCGATGCAGCTCGTGCTTACCGGCGAGATGATCAGCGCGCAGGAGGCGCATCGCATCGGGCTGGTGAATGAAGTGACCGCAGCTGCCGAGCTTATTCCGCGAGCCGAAGCCATCGCGCAGAAGATCATTGGCAATGGACCGCTGGCCGTGCAGTACACGATGGAAGCGGTGAACAAAGGGATGGAAACGCCGCTGGCGGAAGGGCTTTATTTAGAAGCGACGCTGTTTGGCGTCGCTTGTGCGACGGAAGATAAGAAAGAAGGCACGGCGGCGTTCTTGGAGAAAAGACAAGCGCAATTTAAGGGAAAGTAGCTCTGTGAGTTTGCTCTGTGTAACTCAGTGCTCTCTGTGGTGGAGGTTTTCAAAGCATTTACCACAGAGAACACGGAGTTACACAGGGGATCCACGGAGGAGTGTATTTCACGGACGAAAGCTATCTCACCACGGAAACACAGGAACACCGAGAACGCTACCGAAGAAAGAATTCGGCGGAAGACGCGCGCCGGAAAACTGGATGCGTCAGGCCTTCGTTTCGGGATCGTTGTTTCGCGATTCAATGAGTTCATCACGGATCGTCTACTGCGAAGCGCCTACGACGGGCTGATTCGGTCGGGCGCGAAGGATGACGACATTGAAATCCTCCGCGTCCCCGGCTCATTCGAAATTCCGTCCGCCGCACGCACGCTCGCTGAAACGAAAAAGTACGACGCGATCATCTGCCTCGGCTGCCTGCTGCGCGGAGACACGGCGCACTATGACGTGATCGTCAACGAAGTCACCCGCGGCATTGGGCAATCGGCGCAGGAGACTGGTGTGCCGCACGCGTTCGGAGTTCTCACTTGCGATACACTCGAGCAAGCGATCGATCGCGCCGGTCTGAAGATGGGCAACAAAGGATTTGAGGCCGCCCTGGCTGCTGTGGAGATGGCGAATCTGAAGAAAGGCCTCAGCATTCAGGATTCAACGCTCAGCAAAAACATCGTTGGCAAAAACGTCGGGCGTCGTGCGTCGACCGTCGCACGCAAATCCAAGAGCCGCAAGCGCTGATCACGATTCCGCCTTCCTGTAAACTGGCTCTAAGCTCGTCCCCGCTGCGTTCCCTGCGCACGGCGGAGCACGTGCGACGCACGACTGTTTTCCCCATGGGCACCCGCCGCAAATCACGCGAACTCGCGCTTCAGATGCTCTACCAGGCTGATCTTGGCGAGCAGAAGCCGGAAGAGGTCCGCAAAACCTTTTGGAAGGGCCGTGGTGAAGTCGATCGCGAAGTGCAAGGCTTCGCGGAAGACATCTTTCGTGTTGCCCAGGATCGCAGCGCAGAAATCAACAGGCTGATCGAGGATCACGCGGAAAATTGGCGGATCGATCGGATGGCGGCAGTGGATCGCAACGTCCTTCGCGGCGCCGTTGCCGAGCTGATCGGATTTCCGCAGACGCCGAGGGCAGTCGTTATAAATGAAGCGATTGAAATTGCGCGAAAGTTTTCCTCGCCTGAATCTGCGCAGTTTATTAATGGCGTGCTCGATAGTATTGGAAAGGAACTGGAGTCTGCGCGGGCGCACCGGTAACCCTCCGCGGGGCTCGCTCAGGATTTTCGCGGGCGAGGGCGCCCACGCCACACGGCTTAGGGTTTGACTACGACCAGATCCGGATTACAGGAGATCGGCACGGTACCTAACCCGCTCTGGCCGCTTGCGGTCACGCCGAGCGAATTGCTGACTGAAAACGTCGGGTTTCCAAGTGCATCGGTTCCAAAGCCCGCAATCGTAAACGTGCCGTTGTTTCCGCCGTCTGACATTTGAGAAAGAGTGATGCTCTGCCCGAGCTTTAATGCCGGCCCTGAGATCAAGTTGTAGCTGTAGGTTGTTGTCGAGCCGCTCTGGGACGCGGCCAGGATTTGTACTTGGGAGAGCGGCACCTGAGTAGCCGGTGTGCCCGGCCCAAAGCACAATTCGTTCGTCGGGAATGGAAACGTTACTTGTTGTTTGTCTAACCCCGATGCGGTGTCGATGACGTGCACCGTCCCATCATCAGCGCCCACGAACAGGAAATTGCCCGCAGGCGATAGCGATGCGCTGAGGGGCGTAGCGCCATTTGAGAGCGAGAGCACGGACGGCGTCTGGGCAGCGACATTAAATGTAATGATGAGCGGCAGACGGGTCGGCGGATTACCGGCGGATGTTTCTCCGAGTATGTATGCAGTCGCGCCGTTCGGAGAGACGAAGAACTGGGTTGGAATAAAGCTTCCCTGGCCCAAATTAAATGATGTGCTTGTCGTAGTCAGTGTTCCCGTACACAGGGTTGCTGTGAGTGACGTGACAGAAACCAGATCGATATTTGGTGGATTCAGCACGAGCAGACTGTCGCCGCCGGGCAAGGCGCGAATCATCAGCGGAGTATTTGCTGTGCTCAGATTTGCGCTTGAAAGTTGTGCATTGTCGCAGGTGCGATAAGGCAAGATTGAATTCGCTGATGTAGCCGTAAACGCGAATCCACCTTGGGGATGAAACGCAACGTCCTCGCCCACCACGCCGGGGGTAGGTGATAAAGAGATTCTCTGCAAAGGGTCTAATTTCGAGTACACGTAAAGATTGTTCCCCGCCAGAATGTACGCTTTTAAACTGTCCGGGGAGAAGGCCGCAGCCGTGGCCCCGTTAATCAAAAAGGAGGTCACGGTTCGTGACGTGCCGCTGCAGTTATTGCAGATGAAAACCTGGTTAGGCGAATCTTTCGTGTCCGATGTGATCACCATATTGCGATCCGGAGAGATTGCCAGCACCCTCCCTGGGACTGTGGTGGCCTGGGTGACAGTGCTTCCACTGAAAACCATCAGTCCTTGCTGTCCGAATTTCGCCGAATCCACGCCGAGGTAAGCGTTCGTTCCGTTGTTGTCGTACAACAGCGTGTTCGGCGAACCTGGCAGCGCTATCGGTGTACCTGCGGCAAAGGGCGCGGTTGAGGAACTAGCGGTTATCGGAACCACGGCTGCGGTACACGCAGCGCCACTTGGGTTTGCGATCGGATCGGTGCACGCCGTGGTCGTCGCGTACGCAGAAGGAAGCGCCGGAGCGCTAGTGCTTTGCACGACAAAATTCATCGCAGCCTGAGGGTAAATCGGCAACGACGGTTTGATTCCGGCGTTACAGGTCGGCGGCGTGCACGACGCAATTACGGTCCCCTGGCCCGCAGCTGGAGAAGTCACCGTATTCGTGCCGCCAAAGACCGTGCTCGTAGCTCCCGTGCTCGAAACGCCGACCGAAACAGGATTCGAAGTGTTCCACGTCAATGGGACGCCAGTGACTTCCTGGTTCGCAATATCAGTAACCGTTGCATTCAGCGTGGTCGAAGTGCCGGAACTCACAAGAAACGAGGTGATTGCTCCGGTAGGATCTCCTGCCGAGGCCAGCGAAATGTCTTTGATTCGGCAGGTTTCTACTGAGACCGGCTGGCTGCTGAATCCGCTTGCAGTTGCGTAAATCTGGCTGATGCCGGGGACACTCGCAGTTACGATCTGTTGATTTAGACATTGGCCCTGGGGGCTGAGCTGGCATCCCTGTGCGCCGTTTGCGGGTGTACTCAACGCGACAATGTTCGATGAGGCCGGGTTGATCTGCTGCCAGGAAAAGGGGCCAACCGTAGACGTAATGTCCGTGGTGCCGTTAAAGGCCTTTGCTTCGTAAAGCCAGCTCTCTGGCCCATGCACGATGCCTTTCGATAGGCAGTCGGTCCTCTGTGTCTGTGGCTGCCCTGGGACCTTGTCGATGGACACGCTTGTGATGGGGGGGTGAACATAAACGATGACAGGCGAACTGCTCACGCCCTGAGCCGTCGCAGTTACCTCTGCCGTTCCCGCAGACCCTGGCGTACATACCTGAGGAGCTGTAACCGAATTCCAAGTGCCAGCACATGCCTGGCCGTTGTTGGCTATTGTCAAAACTGTGGGATTGCTGGACTGAAATGTAAACGAGCCTCCCGCTGGCGTTGCCGAAAATGTCTGGGTGTGGCCTGTCTCCAGCGAAACCGGGCCGCTTGGCGTGATGGTGATGCTGGTCGCGGCGACCGGGGGCGCAACCGTCGTGGGATTGCCGCCGCCGCACGAGGGCAGAAAAATACAGCCGATGACCAGTACAGCGAGAAAAAAAGCGGAAGAGAACTTACCCATCAAGTCCTTCGGAAAAGAGTAGTGCGCCTGTTTTGGAAAAGATTCAGTGTAGAGGGTGATCATTATTTCGGCAACCGGGGGAGAAGCTCCTAGCTGTAGCTTTTGGCTCTGAGCCGGTTCTCGCTCTTATCAGCCGTGCTCGACGAACTCGCGCAAACTCGGTGTGCTCAGCGGTTAAAGTCCTTTGAAAGCATTTAACCGCAGCGAACGCCAAGAGAAACCAGACTTCGCGGAGCATCTGGTTGTCCATCTTGGGCTAAAGGCTAACAGCTAAGAGCTAACGGCTTAAATTGTGAGATGCAAGAATTGCGATGTTGACGATCTGCTTTCGCGATTGATATATTTGAACAGTTCCGCGAGCTTAAATTGGCTTGCCTGTATTGTGTCGCGTTCGCTATTCGCGTAACGGACACAGTAAAGCGCAGTAAGCTTTAGAAAAGTCTTCAGTTGTAGCGAAGACCCCTCGCTGAAACGTTCCGCGAACAACTCCTTCAATGGGAGATTATGCGGAGCGAAGCTGGCGAAACGGAGCTTCTCCGAAACGGCCTGAGGCCACCGTCGTCAGACCTGTCAAAGGGAAATCAGATTTTCCGGCGATTGTGTGCCGGAAGTATGGATGATTCAACATCATCCAGCCTAAGCCTGAGCAGTCCAGAAAAACGACTGATCCGGGAAAGTTTTTGTGAGTGCCTTTTGCGCGTTTTCGCGTGTCAAGGGCGTAGCAGTGTCGAGGAGCGGCAAGAGTGCCTACTTTTAATCAATTGGTTCGCGCCGGCAGGAAGCACCCGCGGTATAAAACTGCGAGTCCGGCGTTGCAGTCCTGTCCTCAAAAACGCGGCGTCTGCACCCGCGTTTACACGCAAACGCCAAAGAAGCCAAACTCGGCCCTGCGAAAGGTCGCTCGCGTTCGCTTAACCAATGGAATTGAAGTCACGACTTACATTCCGGGCGTCGGCCATAACCTGCAGGAGCACTCGATTGTGCTGATTCGAGGCGGCCGCGTAAAGGACCTGCCGGGAGTTCGGTATCACGTGATTCGCGGAACGCTGGATGCCGTCGGCGTCGCGAACCGCAAACAAGGAAGATCGAAGTACGGGGCGAAGCGACCCAAATAACGCCGTTTCGAGCCTCGCGGGCGTCATCCCGAGCGAAGTCGAGGGATCTCAAAAGCAGATTCCTCACCGCTGAAGCGGTTCGGAATGACAGAAGTTTGGGTTTTCAGGTTCAAGCTAGAAGCTAATGGCTAGGAGCTAGAAGCCGCATTTATGCCACGCAAAGGACATGTTCCAAAACGTACCGTCGAGCCGGATCCGATTTACGGATCAGACCTGGTCACGAAATTCATCAACTCGATGATGTGGGCAGGAAAGAAGAGCACCGCGGAGAAGATCGTCTACGAATCGATGAACCGCCTGCAGCAGAAGGGTGGCGATGAGCCATTGAAGCTCTTCAAGAAAGCGGTCGAGAACTGCAAGCCGTTGCTCGAGGTTAAGACCCGCCGAGTTGGCGGCGCGAACTATCAGGTCCCGGTGGAAGTAAATCCTGATCGGCGCACCTCGCTTGCGATCCGTTGGTTGGTGACTTACTCGCGCGGCCGCGGCGAGAAGGGCATGATTGACAAGTTGTCGAACGAATTGCTGGACGCGGCCAACGGCCGCGGCGCGGCAATCAAGAAAAAAGAAGACGTACACCGGATGGCGGAAGCCAACAAGGCTTTTGCGCACTATCGCTGGTAAGAAAGCTACTAGCTGCTAGCTCCTAGCCTCTAGCAACCCGGTTTTGTTTGCTAAAAGCTAGCGGCTAGAAGCTAACAGCTGAGAAGTGGATTTAAGAATGAGTACTACCCCGGCAAATATCGGCGAACAGGAAGTCCGGAAGGACGACAAGAAGAAAGCCTCGTCTCGTACGGTGCCGCTCGAGCGCTGCCGCAATATCGGCATCATGGCGCATATCGATGCTGGCAAGACGACGACGACCGAGCGCATCCTCTTCTATACCGGCCGCACGCACCGCCTGGGCGAAGTGCACGAAGGCACCGCCACCATGGACTGGATGGAGCAGGAACAAGAGCGTGGCATCACCATTACCTCCGCAGCGACAACCTGTTTCTGGCGCGACATTCGCATCAACATCATCGACACCCCTGGCCACGTCGATTTCACCGCTGAAGTCGAGCGCTCGCTCCGCGTGCTCGACGGCGCGGTCGCTGTGTTCGACGCGGTTCACGGCGTACAGCCGCAATCGGAAAAAGTCTGGCGTCAAGCCGACAAGTACGGCGTCCCGCGAATTTGCTTCATCAATAAGATTGATAAGATGGGCGCCGATTTTGAGCACGCCATCGATACCCTCCGCAAACGACTGAATGCCAAGCCGGTCGCGATTCAAATCCCCATCGGGCAAGAAGACAAGTTCAAAGGCGTCGTCGATCTGATGACCATGAAGGCGATCCTCTGGAAAGATGAGACGCTGGGCGCCGAGTACATTGTCGAGGAAATTCCCGCCGACCTGAAAAAGAAAGCCGAAGCCTTCCATGCATCGCTGGTTGAGACCGTCGCCGAAAATGACGACGAGATGCTGCACAAGTTCCTGGAAGGCGAAGAAATTTCTGCCGCCGAGTTGAAGGCTTCGCTGCGCAAATCGACGATCGCATTGAAGGTTTTCCCGGTTGTAGTGGGCACCGCGTTCAAGAACAAGGGCATTCAGCCGCTGCTCGATGCGGTGGTTGACTATCTGCCTTCGCCGCTCGATGTGCCAGAGACGCATGGGACCGATCCTGATTCAGGCAAGGCCATAACGCGTAAGGCTTCCGATGCCGAACCTTTCTCTGCCTTGGCCTTCAAGATCATGGCTGACCCATTCGTTGGCCAGCTCACGTTCATTCGCGTTTACTCCGGTCAGCTGAAATCAGGCGAATCGGTCCTGAACTCGCGTACGGGAAAGGCCGAGCGCATTGGCCGTCTGCTCAAAATGCACGCCAACAAGCGTGAAGACATTCAGGACATCCTCGCGGGCGACATCTGCGCCGTTGTTGGATTGAAGAACGTCGCCACCGGCGACACCATCTGCGACGCGAAGCATCCGATTGTTCTCGAGTCGATCGAGTTCGCCGTGCCCGTCATTCACGTTGCAGTTGAGCCGAAGACCAAAGCGGACCAGGAAAAGATGGGTGTTGCGCTGAACAAGCTGGCGCAGGAAGACCCGACATTCAAAGTTCACACCGATCCCGACAGCGGGCAGACGATCATCAGCGGCATGGGCGAGCTGCATCTCGAAATCATCATCGACCGCATGATGCGCGAGTACAAGGTCGAAGCGAACGTCGGCAAGCCGCAGGTTGCGTATCGTGAGACCATCCGAAAACACGCCGAAGCTGAGGGCAAGTACATTCGCCAGACCGGCGGCCGCGGCCAGTATGGTCATGTCAAGATCAAGCTCGATCCACAGGAGCCGGGCAAGGGATACGAGTTCATCAATGAAATCGTCGGCGGCGTCGTTCCAAAGGAATACATCAAGCCGGTCGACCAGGGAATTCAGGAGGCGCTCGAAGGCGGAGTGCTGGCCGGATATCCGGTGGTGGATGTGAAAGTCACGCTCTTCGACGGCAGCTATCACGAAGTTGATTCGAACGAAATGGCGTTTAAGATTGCCGGTTCGATGGCATTCAAAGAGGCCGCACGCAAGGCTTCGCCAGTGTTGCTGGAGCCGGTGATGGCAGTCGAAGTTGTCACGCCGGAAGACTTCGCGGGCACGATCATGGGAGACCTGAGCTCGCGCCGAGGGCGCATTGAAGGCATGGAGCATCGCGCCGGCTCGCAGGTGATCAAGGCGATTGTGCCATTGGCTGAAATGTTCGGCTATGCGACGCACATGCGCTCGTCAACCCAAGGCCGCGCTGAGTACTCGATGCACTTTGCGCGCTATGAAGAGGTGCCACGCTCGGTTGCCGACGAGATTATCGGCAAGGCGCAAGGTGGGCCGAGCAGGTAATAGGTTCCTCATGGCTGAAGCCATTCGGAATTGACAGAGATTTTTAGCGGGTTTGGGCTAGTAGCTAAAAGCTAATAGCTAAGAGCTGAGGAAAACGAGAAATGGCAAAAGAGAAATTTGAGCGTACAAAGCCGCACTGCAATGTAGGGACGATTGGTCACATCGATCATGGCAAGACCACGCTGACGGCAGCGATCACCAAGGTTTTGTCGAAGCACAATCCGAAGATCCAGTTCCGGTCGTTTGATTCGATCGACAATGCTCCGGAAGAGAAAGCGCGCGGAATCACCATCGCGACGGCGCACGTCGAGTACGAGACGGCGAACCGGCACTACGCGCACGTGGATTGCCCGGGCCACGCCGACTACATCAAGAACATGATCACGGGCGCGGCGCAGATGGATGGCGCAATTCTCGTGGTAGCGGCGACCGATGGTCCGATGCCGCAGACGCGCGAGCACGTGCTGCTGGCGCGCCAGGTCGGAGTGCCGTATATCGTTGTCGCGCTGAACAAGTGCGATGCGGTCGATGATCCTGAGCTGCTCGATCTGGTTGAGCTTGAAGTGCGCGAGTTGCTGAAGACCTATCAGTTCCCGGGCGATGATGTTCCGGTGGTTCGCTTGTCGGCACTGGGCGCGCTGAATGGCGAAGCGAAGTGGGAGAAGCAGATTGATGCGTTGATGGAAGCGGTGGACAAGAGTGTCCCGCAGCCGCAGCGCGAGCTCGACAAGCCGTTCCTGATGCCGATCGAAGACATCTTCTCGATCTCGGGCCGCGGCACGGTCGTTACCGGGCGAATCGAGCGTGGGAAGGTGAAGGTGGGCGAGGAAGTTGAAATCGTGGGTTTCCGTGAGACGAGAAAGACGGTCGTGACCGGGGTTGAGATGTTCAAGAAGCAGCTCGACGAAGGGCAGGCGGGTGACAATGCCGGACTGCTATTGCGCGGTATTGGCAAGGAAGAAGTCGAGCGCGGCATGGTGCTGGCGAAGACGGGATCGATTACGCCGCACACGAAGTTCAAAGCCGAGGTGTACATCCTGACGAAGGAAGAAGGCGGGCGGCATACGCCATTCTTCAAGGGATACCGTCCGCAGTTTTATCTGCGCACGACGGACGTGACGGGTGTTGCAGAGCTGCCATCGGGCACGGAAATGGTGATGCCTGGGGACAACGTGGCGCTGGTGATTGAGCTGATCACGCCGGTGGCGATGGAGAAAGGCTTGCGTTTCGCCATCCGCGAAGGCGGACACACGGTAGGCGCAGGGACGATCTCGGAGATTATTCAGTAG
>Ga0070741_10019875_pt1 | contig 10680 bp, 12 predicted proteins | sample Coa_R1_4_FD_66440 | JGI IMG/M metagenome (GOLD analysis project Ga0070741, IMG submission 66440) | Surface soil microbial communities from Centralia Pennsylvania, which are recovering from an underground coalmine fire - Coalmine... | ecosystem: Environmental > Terrestrial > Soil > Unclassified ... | reverse complement strand
CTTTTCTTTCGCGCCTGGCTTCGCGCCCACGGCATCGATCCGGCGACCGGTCGTATGACCTTGGACGGCCTCGCCTTCTTCAAAACCCTCCTAGAGCTCTCCACCGCCCAGCACAAGGAACGTCCGAAGGGAGCCGCCTAAACTCGTCGCCTCTCCCGGAGAGCTCTGCCACGCCGGTGAGCTCTCGGGGGGAAGGTCTCCCACCGCACGGCGACGAGGCTTTTCATGTATGAGCTCAAGGTGGTCCGTGAGCGCCGGCAAGGCTACGGTCGGCTGCGACGAATCCGGGACGCCTGCCAGGTCTACGAAGCGTTCCGCGAAGAGTTCAGCCAGCTCGACCGCGAGATGTTCGTCGCGCTCCTCCTCGACGGCAAGAATCACGTCCTCGGCTTCAATGTCGTCTCCGTTGGCTCGCTCACCGCAGCGCTGGTTCACCCGCGGGAAGTCTTTAAGCCCGCGATTCTCGGCAACGCCGCGGCATTGATCCTCGTCCACAACCATCCTTCAGGCGATCCCGAGCCCTCGGTCGAGGATCGAGCGATCACGAGCCGCCTCAAGGAAGTCGGCGAGCTCGTCGGCATCAGAGTCCTCGATCACATCGTCATCGGTGATGATCGCTACACGTCCTTTGCTGATCAACAGCTACTTTAACTGACTGAGCCAACCCTATGGGTTGGCTCCTTTCTTCACCTCACTGGTGCCGGCCATTCCACCGTGTTCTCTCTTCACGGGGCTCAACACTGCCTTGACGGCCCGCCGGCATGCTCTATACTTTAAGAAAGCATGCGGCAACAACGGGACACAGAGACAGACAAGCTCGCGCGAATAGCCTATCGCGAGACACTCGCCATCCGAAAGGACCTCAAGGCGGGATTTGCTGCCGTCCGGAGCGACATTCGGAAGAGTCAGAAGATCATCCTTATCGCCGTGAGAGCTACGAATGCAAAACCGGCCGTGCACCAACTCGAGAATGACATGAGCGCACTTCGGACGCGGCTTGAGACCGTCGAGCGCCGCCTGGGCATCGAAGTCTAGCACTCCCACGCCTCCGTTTTCGTCGTAATCGATCTGTCCGAATCCCCCTACAAGTCGGACATGCTCACATCACCCACCCATACGGTCTACGCCGTCGTTTACCTCTACAAGACTCACCGGCACTGGCAGTGCGCGATCGCGACCCGCCCCGGGAGCACCATCCGGGGGGGCCCGACTCGTCGCCCAGCGCCTGCGCCCTCGAGGCTTCTTCATCCACCACATTGAGCAGCGCCGGGGGCACAAGAAGTGGCTCGGCCGGTGGAGCTACCAACCCGGCACCATGCGCAGCATCGCCGCTTAACCACAATGACCACCCCACGAAAACGGAACAAAGTCTCGAACTGGAGTTACACTACTTACGAGGACCGGACCTGTCCGCGTTGCTATTCGACGTACCCCGCGAAAGTTGTGCACTGCACCCCATCTCCGGTCACACCAATTGCTTGGCTCCTCCACCACGTCCCTTAACGCGCGAGGAGAGGGCTCGAGCCCGTACCAACCGACGCGCACTCAAAGAGTACGGCAGCCAGGCCGAAAAGATCGCTGCTGAATCTCTCAAGCAGTACGATGAGATCGCTCGTCGCGACCCGATCTATGACAGCCTTTACCCGCGTCCAGCGGACACCGACGATCTACAACCATGACCCTCCGGCGCAAACCCAAACGCTCTTGGCCCCAACGCCTCATCGGCGACACGGCCACCCTCCGCGCCCGCTTCCGCGAACAGCACCCTACCGTCCCGATCGACCTCGGGCCTCGCTCCGGCTACCGCGCCTGGTTGAACGCCCAGCGCCGCCGCGCGCGTTCTCTCGACCGAACCCGGCCCACGCCATCGAAGCAAGCGCGCATCGTCGACAACCCCGCCCTTCGGCGCGCGTTCATCGCGGAACAGGCCGCCGACTTTGAGACTGATGTCGGCCGCCCGCTCACGCCGCGCGACGATCTCGGCAAGCCGTACCATGCGTGGCTTCGCTTCCGCGGCATCGACCCCGACACCGGCACGATGACCCTCGACGGCTTCGCGTTCTTCAAGTCACTCTTGCCGGAGGACAACGCCCGCAATCGAGCCGCACGCGATCGCCGGCGACGCCACGCCGCCTAAGCTCCATGCCCTACCAGTACAACGCGAGTCCTTAACGCCCGAAGAGGCCAACCGCCTGGTGAACGCCTGCCAAAGGGCTGATGAGAAGGTCGTCCATCTCTTCACCCACGTACCCGCCTGGGTCTGCACCGCGTGCGGCACGATATGGATCGAGGAAACGACACTCCGAGAAATCGATCGCCTAATCCGCGAGGGGAAGCCGACCCGCAAGGTCACGACCCCGATCTACGACCTCGCCGTGGGGGCCGCGACTCGATAACCCAACATCCAAGCCTCGTCAGTAAGAAGCCAGCCGCAAGCTGGCTCTTTTCGCCTCATTGCCTGCTGCTTCAATCACTGAGTCTTCGACGCACCCGAAAGCGTGCCAATCGCCCCGCGTCGAAAGACCTCGACATGTTCGTCGTCCTCTTGCTCGACGGCAAACGGGTTGTTCGTTCCCCGCAGAACGCACGTCCTACGTCATAAGGTATTCGTACGCGCGATCCTTTCCCGAATTAATTCAAGGATACATTTCCACGGCACAGCAACGCATTATGCGTTGACAATATCTCCCAGCACCCATACTTCTTCGTACCGTTGACGCATGAAGATGGGAGCAGGAGGAGTCGCGCATGGATTTCGGTAAGACCGCTCGCCCTCGTCCGAACTTCACCCTGGTTAACGCTGCGATAGGAGGCCTCGGCCGCCTTCGCGTCAACGCGATCGCGGACGCCCTAACGTGCATTGAGCGTTCTCTTGATGGCATCCGCGGTCGGCTCAAATCCCTTGGTGTCTGTATCGCTATAGGTCTTGCCGTCCGCCGCCGCCGATGCACCTATCGCAATCCACGCGCCGAACCAGATACGAGCTACATCGATCTCGGCGACGGCTGCTAACGACACCGCCTCAGCGTCCTCCTAAAGCCGTTGGACGACTCGACAGCTGCGTCTACATGGCCATGCTTCCCGACCGGATCGGGCAAGCGCCGATAATACCGTCCAGCCTCAGCGGCGATTCCTATACATCGTGGACCCCGTCGCTTTCCGATCGCCCGGCGCCTCGAAGAATCACTGACTGACAGCGATTGCGCACCCCCCGGCTGCAGCTCGCGCTCGGGCGCTCTGGTGGGACACGGATGATTAGCCGGATGATTAGCCGCCCCAAAGCATCCGGCCGCACCCTCGTGGACTCACCGCCAGTTGCCGGCGCGCTTTAATTGTGGACTACTAAAGTGCGTGGGTGTTGATGAAAAGTCAACGCGACGTCGCCGTCCCGGCCCGCAGGCGGGGGCACTCAGAATCCCCGATCCGGACACTCTCCTCCTTCGGAACCTCGGAGCCGCTTTAAAGGAAGTACGTGGGGCTAGTACAGTCGGGGCAGTCGCCTCGCGAGCCAACTGCACCCCCGAAACCCTTGCGCAAGTCGAGGCAGGGGCGCTTGAGGTGACGCTTGGACATTTTCGACGAATCCTTGCCGACGGCTACGGCACGACCCTCCGCGCATTACTGCCCCACGTGCTCCCAGAATCTCATCCCTTTGCATTGTCGGCCGCGTACCAGTTTCTCCTCCCCGGGATCATCCTGCGTGACGGTGCCGGGAGACTATTTGAAGAGCCAACACCTCTTTTGATCGGCGGCGATCGCACCACTTTTCGCTGGGCAGTCCCTCTCCACACTCTTCCGCAGACTAGCCTGATGCCCGAATTTCACCAATTTGAGAAGGGGTATGGCACTGACTTCGAAAGTCATCCCGGCGAGGAAATCATTTGCCTTCTAAAGGGCAGTCTCGAAGTTCACTATTGTAATGGCCCTCAGAAGGAACGCGATCCTCATGTCGCCCATCTCCGTAGGAGCGGTTATGCAATACATTACGATTCGAGTCGGGCACACTCCGTACGCGCCCTTGAGACCACAGCCGTATTCATGTTGGTCCGCCCCTCGCCGAGCCGCTCTTAACTCCCCCTCTCCCCAGAGCGACAGACTGATCCTCGTCGCACGCTGATCCGGCCGACGAGTGTGCGAGTGATCCCGGAACGCAAAAAAGGCTCGTCCGAAGACAAGCCTTACCATCAAAGGTACAGCGGAAGAGCCCTACCCGACTCCGCACTGAGCCGGTTTCCCCTCGTGCGCGGGGCGGACGATTTGTCCATCGGCGGAGCTCCGGAGCCCCGCCGGCGTTTTGTCGCCAGCTGGGCTACCCCCGGGAGTACCGTCCCAAGGCGGCGCGCAGCCTTGGCCTTTTTCGGGCTCAAACCGCCACCAGCCTAGCATGTACCCTACCTAGCGTCAAGCACGCGAGCGCTTACCGTCGCCGCGCGGCATTGCGAAACGCATCCGCCAACTCATCTACGTCTTTGTCGCGGTGATAATAGTGCATGCTGACGCGGATGCCCCCACCTGGCGGAACGGCGGTTCTCACTTCGTCGATATCGAAGCCCCGGATTCGAACGGTGCCAGTTTTCTGAATCTCTTCCACAACGTATTGGGGCCCCGCCCCAACAATCATTCCCGGTTCCGCGTACTGCTCCGGTGATATCGACGTAAACTCAAATCCCTGCCGCCTCCAATCCCACGTGGCAAGTATACCGCCCTGGTCTCGCACGGTGATCAATCCGCTTGTTCGCCAGCCAGGACTATCCACTCCTACGCACCATAGTCCATGTTCCCCGTGAACGCGTTTCGCAAACCTAAGCGCAAGGCCGGTATTTCTTGCCTCAACCCCCATCATCCGCGTGCGCGCGTCTCCCGCCTCCCCCTGGCCCGTCGTCCCCCCATTAAAATCCTGGAGTGCGACACTAACCGATACCAATACCTCCTTGCTTCCCGTCCCGGCCGATCCAGCCCGCGAGGAATACCCCTGCGCCTGGTCAGCAACGTGCCAGTGAGGCGCACAGCATACCAAGCCCAAAGCAGTCCGCCCCGACAGCCATTTGTGACCACTCGTTACGTAGAAGTCGACGTCAGCAAGAAAGTCGCGGCCGACAAACACATTGCCAGTCGCTTGTGCGCCGTCGACTACGAGGACCGTACGCGGATTTACTGCTCTCATAAAGGTTATGACGTCGGCGTTTAGTCGGTATCCAGTCGCCCGCGTCACATGGCTTAGGTAGACGACCGAGGGTCTCGCGAGCAGAAACGCTTCGCAAAGAAGCTTCTCCGCCCGCGCCGCATCACCTCTCCAGAGGTGCCCGCCAATTCGTGCAATGGCGAGCGGTCCATGCCAGTGCTCAACCGCCGCCGTTATGATTCCTGGGTACTCGGCGTCGGTTGTCAGTAAGGTCGCCGGATGTCCGCCCAGCGCGCGACGCAGACAGAGTAAAATCCTTTGTACAGCGGCGGTTGTATTGTGGAATACTGAAATCTCCTCCTGCTCTGCCTCCAATAGTCGGGCGAACTGCACCTGCACTGCCCTGACTGCGGCTTCCCAATCTATGGATTTGTTGCTTTCCACCTCGTCGGCTGCTTCCTGGGGCTCCCGGCCGACTGCAGCCGTGTTGAAGAATTTGGATGTGTTCCGCTTCTTTGAAAAGCGGAGCTTGTTGATTGCACCCGCCGCGACCGTGGCCTCTTGCGTACCCACTGAGGGGCGGCTCACTTAGGCACCTCGACACGGCGGATTACGTACCCGCCACGCAGATTCTCGGCGCCCGAAAACTTGTAGCGATTTGCATACCCTTTCTCGAGCGCGCTACGTACGCGCCCGATAAACGGGATCAGGCGCTGGGACGGCAATTCTCCATAGTCGAGGAGCGGATGATGCGGAACACACTCTCCCCACGAGCGACTGATCGCGGAAAACGCGTCAAGGCCGCACTGTTCGGAGCTCGTCGCCGGCAGACAACTGAATACAGTCTGTGAACGGTTTTGGGCTTGCGCCGCACGGAGGGCAGTGTCAACATCGGAAAGGGCGCAACCGTCCGATACTATAATGCACCGGGCATTCCCCTCGAAAACAGTCTTCAACCCATTCGGATAGCCGACGTAAATAATTATATCCTCTGCGCGTCGGGTCGCCAGTGAAACCGGGCCAACATTGTCGAACAAGACCTTCGGGCCCAAAATGTTGGTCTGCAATGTGAGGGAGTTCACGAGGTCCTCGCAGTAAAAGTCCGACTCTGACTCCTGAACTACACCTACTGTTTGACCCTCTCCGGCATCCTGGAGCGACCGCGCTTTGGCGATTATAGCCTGCGCTTGTTGGTCATTATTCGAAGTTAAACGCAGCATATGGTTGGGGGTGTACGGTGATTGTGCGCCCGAGACAGACGGGGGACGGGGCAGATCAACGGTGCTAGCAACCGTCACCAGGAGGGGGATATCGACCGCGTCCACAATCTGCAGGAGGAGGTTCGTCTCCTCGGCGGTCCCGCAGCATATGATCGCCCAAACATCAAAGTTGGTCAGCGCTCGGTAAAGCCGCTCTTGAACCCGGTCAGCATCATGCGCCACCGGAAGCTTTCGCGGCACCGGATGACACGCGCGCGCTCGTACCATCTGTCCTAGTTTAGGGACGCGCGATTTCGGTTCCTCTGCCAGAGCTTGCGCGGCCGGGCACCTGCACTGCGATACTTCTCTAACTATCAGGCCCCACGTGCGCGACGCCGCAGTGCGTGAGGCGACGGCCTCGGCGTCAAATGTACCCGCGACCAAAACCACCGGCGGTGGAAGCGGACGCATCGCTATTGGTCAGTCTCGCCCGCATGTGCGGACGCATGCCCGCACTCAGGTGCGCGCACTATGGGTAGGTTGGACGCCGCGGGGGCACCTTAGGGGCGAGGCGGTTTGGACCTCGGCGAGTCTGCACCCTTGCAATATAGTGAGCAAGGACGCGATTGGTGTTGTGGCCGAAGGAAGCACGCAGCCTCCGGTGCACGGGGGACGACTAGAAGTGTATTCGGGGCTGTACTAGGTCGAGGACCTCGCGTCATGACGCGCCGCGTTGCTAACGTTATACCACGCCTACATTCATTGACGCCGTGCTCCCGCTGGCCTCTGGTAACGCCACCCAAACGACGTGTAGCGGTGCGTAAGCTATCGGGACATCTGACGATACGTGAGCCGGACACGCAAAGCCTCGCAGACAATCGACGAACTCAGGTTAGCCGCCGCACCCGCGCCGACCCGCCGCAACCACAACACGCTCGCCGACTTCCGGGACGCCCCCCTGTATCCGGCGCGCCCCTCGCTCCGAGAGCAACGCGCTTTCCATCCACCGCGCCCCACGCCGCTCGTCCGCGGCGTTCGATTTGCCCCTGGATTATGGAGACGTTTGGTCTAGCATAGACGGGACATGCCACCTGATCCCGAGGCCACCACGACCGAACGAGGAGCTGTACCTAACCCACTCGTCTTAGTCCACCTTTCGGACATTCATCTCTCTGAGGGGGAGATCACCGGCACGCAGGACCTCGACGTCGACATCCGCAAGAAGCTGCGTGCCGACCTCTCCACCTCCGCCCTACCCCTCCAAAATGGCGTCGACGGCGTACTGATCACCGGTGACATTGCCTATGCGGGCAAAACCGCCGAGTATACGTCGGCCCACGACTGGCTGAAGGACCTTTGCGCCCACATTAAGTGCCCGCCAAGCCACGTCTGGGTCGTACCAGGTAACCACGATGTATCCTGGGCCACCACATCCCAGAGCATCCTCGACATGCACGAAGTTATCCGCAACACCGACCCCCCGGGGCGCTTAAGAGACCGCCTCGCTGATACAGCAGCCGCAAATGCCCTCCTCGAACCGTTCGTCGCCTTCAATGTCTTCGCGCGCCCGTACGAAAGCCGGACCCAACCAGACGCGGTGGCCTGGGAATCCGACGAGCTCGTACTCAATGACGGCTCCACTCTCCGGCTGCGCGGCCTCAACTCCGCCCTAGTCTCGGACAAGCGAGACAAGGCGCTTGGCAAGCCATGCCAAGTCGTCGGCGAGAAACAGGTCCAACTCAGCGACGATGACGACGCGGTCTGTTACTTGACTCTCTGCCACCATCCCCCAGCCTGGCTCCACGATCAGACCTCCGTTGAGGACCACCTCAACAACCGCGCCCGGATTCAGCTATACGGGCATGACCATCGCCAGCGCGCCAGACAGGTGGACAATTCCCTCATTCTGTTCGCAGGCGCGCTTCACCCCGAGCGCGGCGACGCAGATTGGGAACCGCGATACAACATCATAACGCTCACCGTCGGATCTGGCCCGCCTAGAACACTCACCGTCGAACTCTTTGCCCGAGTCTGGAAGTCCGCAGAAACCCGATTCGGCCCAGATCCCGCCGCGAGCGGTCAGTACCCCTCGAGGTATGTCCTTTCATTGCCCCCTTGGACACCAATGGCCCAGCCACCCCACCCTCCGACGGTGGCAGAACCGAAGCGAGACATGACAGACGAAACGACCAACCCACCACCGCCCATTTCGCATCGCGATATCGTCTACGATTTTTTCGAGGTGAGTTATCCCAAACGAATGGCAATCCTGCTGCGTCTTGACCTACTAGAGCAGCAGGATGAACGGATATCCGATAGCCACCTGATTCGGAAGGCGCTTCAGCGTGCGCAAGAGAGGAACCGCCTCCCGGACCTTGCGGCCGCGCTAAAGGAGGCGATAGCACGCCCATGAATAGACCGAAAGCGATGCGCTTCTTTCCCGATTGGTACGGCACAGCTCATCCGAACCCATCGTCCGAGCTGATCGAGATGCGGCTAAAGTGCATCGCGGCAGCAGTCGCCGACATTGACCGCCGAGATGCCGCCGGATTCGCGCGTGAGCTCCTTCGCATGAACTCGTCGGACTCGCTACGTGACGACCTGGCCCGACAGTTCAGCGACATCGATAAGGCCTTCCCTGCGACACACAACGCCAACCTGATCAACGTGATGTTGGCGGGGTGCATCGCCAGCATCCTCGACTCCGGTGGGCCTTGCGCAACATCGGCTGCCCTAACTCTCAAGGCCATGACACTGTCCGGGAAAGGGCGCAGTGTCGAACCCCCGGAGCTGCTGGTTGAGGCCTTGACGTTCTTGGTCGACGAAGGGACGCGTGTTCGCGAAGCAGCGCACAGATCAGCTCAACTCTTGCCGACGCTGAATAGGATTCCGGCGATAGAGATGGTCCCGGCTAACGTGGAGGATATCCCGGACAACCAGTGGCCACTCGCCTCAAAAAATGACAAGGCGCTGGCGGCCGCCATCACGAGCGGACATACGGCGGTTGCAACTTTGAGGACTTCGATAGAGGCCTTACGCAATGACCTAGAGACTGCACTTGGGCGTGATCGTGCTTTGCAAGCGCTTCAGGAAGAGACAGAGGTCCTTTGGTGGTTATTTAGTGGCTGGAGCGACATCGGGAACCGCCCGTTTAGCCAGCTAACGTCTCCTTCCGGAAGCCTCGTTTTAGGGTACGACTTTGCTCGGCTGACACGCTTCGTCCCTGGCCACCCACGTTCGCCCGCGATACTTGCAAAAGCTGTGGCGATGTCGACGCTGCCTGCCACTCCCATCAACCTGGCAACGGTCGTTTCCGACGGGTCGACTCACTTGCGGACCCAACTTGCGGAGGTGCGACGGCATTCCGATACCCCCTCGCCTCTCATTTTGGCGATCTTCCGTTCGGCTGAGACCAGCGGCGACTCATGGCGACCCGCCTTTGAGTCCGTCGTCGGTGTCTCCACCGAGCTTACAGCGACTCCGACTGAATGGGCCGACCAATTCTACGACGAGATACTACTGCACAGGACACTGTCTGATGCCACGTCTTGATGCCGACAAGCCCCCCGACAGGGAGCACGGTCCTGCACCATCTCCCGATGAAGTCGGGAGATCAGTTGACAGCGAGACACTTCCCCAGGGTGACGCCCTAACACTTGACGAAGCGGCGCTGATCACGGCGGCGCGTCCCCAACGACTTATCGTGATGCTAGGCGAGAAAAGGGCCGGCAAGACGACCATTCTGGCTGAGCTACACCAAGCTTTTCTCAGGGGGCCATTCGGGGGATACCTGTTCGCTGGGTCCGAGACCCTTGTCGCGTTCGAAAAGCGATGCGCGCTTGGCCGCACTGCCTCCCGCCGCACAAGACCCGACACGCCTCGAACGGCTTTTCGGGATGGCATACGCATCCTCCATCTTGCCGTGAGGGATGAAGCTCTCGCGCGACCAACGAGGGAACTTCTTATTACGGATGTCTCCGGCGAGATATCAAAAGGAATGCGTCGTTCCGCCGTTGATGTTCGCGAACTTGCGCCCCTGCTGACGCGAGCGAGCCGCGTCGCGCTGATCGTCGACGGCGAGCACGTTGCTGACACAGGGCAGCGCCAGCGTGTCCGCGCGAATACGAGGACCATGCTCCGGGGCCTCACAGAAGCCGGTGCGCTACGGAGCGATTCGAGGGTGGACATCGTTCTCAATAAGTGGGACTATTTAGACGGACAGGCTGCCCTTCTGCCGTTTGCGGATGAGCTGCTGCAAGAGTCCGCGGCCGCCATCCACTGCGACGTCGCGGAGGTTCAGACGTATCGCACAGCCGCTCGAGTCAAGGCAGGCCGCTCAACTCCAGCTTGGTTTGGCAT
>Ga0070741_10019874_pt1 | contig 10680 bp, 7 predicted proteins | sample Coa_R1_4_FD_66440 | JGI IMG/M metagenome (GOLD analysis project Ga0070741, IMG submission 66440) | Surface soil microbial communities from Centralia Pennsylvania, which are recovering from an underground coalmine fire - Coalmine... | ecosystem: Environmental > Terrestrial > Soil > Unclassified ... | reverse complement strand
TCCCGCCCTGGCGATACACCGCAGTCTGGGCGCGAATAAGTGGCGCGTCGGCGGATGTGCTATTCGGATCGTAGCCGCCGGTCATGTTCACCTCGATATCGCCGAATCCATGCTTGGCCAGATGCGCTTTGAGTGCCGCGAGTGCCTCGCTGGCCTTCATGTCTGGCACCAACCGAAGGTCTACCTTAGCTACCGCCCGATGCGGAAGAATGGTCTTGCCGCCGACGCCGGTGTAACCCCCAACCAGTCCTTCGATGTTAACCGTCGGCCGCGACTGCAGCAGCTCGAGTGCCTGTTGAAAATCGACGTCGTGCACCCAGTGTTCGACGCTGAGCTGTTTCTTGTAGACATTCTCATCAAGCCGTCGGGCAGCATCCGCAATCATTTTTCGCTGTGCGTCAGAAATCGGAAGCGCTTTGTCGGCAAAGCCTTCAATGGCGGGAGTATTTCCGTCAGGCGAGACCAGCGTTACCAGTGCTTCGACCAGGTGCCATGCCGGACTGTCGAGCATAGCTTTGAGGCTCGAATGCACATCTTTTCGCGGACCGCGTCCCCATTTTTCACCAGTGGAAACCAGTTCACACTCAACGATGCCTTTCGCTCCCAGAGTCATGGTGACGGTGCCATCGGGATCCTGCTCGGCAGACGGCATGAAGACTCCACTGCATTTCTTCAGCGCGGCAATGACCTCGGGGCGGCGCACAATCTGCGGGAAATGCGGCGAGCCAATTTCTTCTTCGCCCTCGGCGACCAGCACCAGGTTGACCGGCGGCTTGCGGCCTGCGCCTCGGATCGCATGGAGTGCGGCAAGAAACGTCGCCTCGGGTCCTTTCTGGTTCACGGCGCCGCGACCGACAATGGCTTTCCCAAAGCCGGGCTTGTCGACGATTCTTGCCTCAAACGGCGGGGACGACCACTCGGACGGATCCACCTGCTTCACGTCGTACATGAAGTAGAGACCCAGGGTACGAGGCGCGCCGGCGTCCAGCGTGCCAAAGATTCCGGGCTGACCGTCAGTAGGAATCTTCGTTGCGTCGGCAAATCCGGCCTCACGCAGCAGGCGCATGGTAAGCTCGCAGCCCTCGTTGACCCCGCGATTCTCGGCAGCAATCGACGGCTGATGGATCCACTCCTGGAGGCGCTGAACCGCCTCGTCATGGCGCTTCGGAATTTCGTTGTAGATTGGTTGAAGATCGGACTCCTTCGCGAGCCCGTTGCGTGAGACAGCGAGTACAGCAGCACCAGCTGCAGCGCCTTGTAGAAATCTTCGTCGGTCCATGGGATGGGAGGATAACGAGGACCCTTGCGGATGTCCAGAGACACACACAGGCCTGCTCCCGCAACCACCTCAATGATGTCTGCGGTGGAGCATCCTTCAGTGTCATTGCACCTGCCTCCGCCGCCGTGTTACCTTCGACACACAGTAGAGGTTAGCTTGCAAGCAACAGTTCCCGCCGGACTGGATCGCAAGGAAGCGGAGATTTACCAACGGCTCGATCCGGCTCGGCTCCCGAAACACATTGCCATTATTATGGACGGCAACGGACGCTGGGCTCGCCGGCGTCATCTGCCGCGGGTTGCTGGCCACCGCGCCGGCGTGGCATCGGTTCGTTCAACGGTGGAGACTGCTGCCCGCGTCAAAATCCCCGCGCTGACGCTATATGCTTTTTCAGAAGAAAACTGGAAGAAGCGGCCGAAAAGTGAAGTGGACTTCCTGATGGGATTGCTCTCGCGTTATCTGAAGCAGGAAGTGCCCACGCTGAACAAGAACAATATCCGGCTGGAATACATCGGGCGCCAGCACGAACTGCCTTCTGCGGTTCAGGACCGCATGCAGTGGGCGCGCGAGGCAACCGCAAAAAACAGCGGCATGGTGCTGACGCTCGCCCTCAATTACAGCGCCCGCACCGAACTGGTTGACGCATTTCTCTCGATCGTCGACGCTGCTTCGCGCAATGGCGGGCTCGAGCACATGCGCATCACCGAAGAAGAGGTTTCCAATCACCTCTACACCCGGCATCTGCCCGATCCCGATCTGGTGATCCGCACCAGCGGCGAGATGCGGCTTAGCAATTTCCTGCTGTGGCAACTTGCCTATGCCGAGATATACGTCACACCGACGCTTTGGCCGGAATTCCGAGGCACGCACCTGCTCGAAGGCATCGCCGAATATCAGAAGCGCGAACGCCGCTACGGCGGCCTGACCGACAATGACGGTCATCACGCCGCATCTCGCGCGGCGCGGGGCTGATCCCGCTTGGAGCTCCTTAAGAGAGTCCTCACCGCGGTTGTTCTCATCCCGATCGTCCTGGTACTGATCCTGCGCGCTCCCATTCCCGTGGTAGCAGCCATTGCGGCGCTGGTCGCGCTGCTCGCCGCGCAAGAGCTGTTGAAGTTGAGCGAAGCCTACAACATTCGTCCGTTCCGGCGATCTACGCTGGTATTCATCGCAATCTTCTTTTTGCTGCTTGCCATCAGCCCGGGGACAAAGCCGCTGCTGACGACCGCGATTCTCGTCTATACCATCGGATTCGCCGCTGCGATTGCGCCGTTCGTCTTTCTCGTGATCGGCATGGCGCGCGAAGAGATGTCGCGTGCTTTTCCCGCGGCAATGGTTTCGGTATTCGCCTTCACCTACATCGCATTGCCGCTCGGATTCCTGGTGCACATTCGCGAACAATGGGCGGGGGCGTTCCTGCTCTTATATTTGCTGCTGGTGGTCTGGGCTGGGGATATTTTTGCTTACTTTGTCGGACGCTCTCTCGGCCGGCATCACATGTCGCCGCGCATCAGTCCTAAGAAAACTTGGGAAGGGGCTCTGGCGTCCCTGATTGCGAGCCTGGTTATCGGCATGTTGCTTTACAACTATGCCCTCCCGATCAGTACGGCGCTGCTGAAGGTCGGACTGATTGAGCGCAGCGGCGGGTTCTTCGCATTGCAGAAGCCGCCCCTGTGGCCAACTTTGGTGCTTTCGGCAGCGATCAATGTTGCGGCGCAGCTGGGAGATCTGGTCGAATCGCTCATCAAGCGTGGAGCGGGGGTTAAGGATTCGGGAGCCATTCTTCCCGGCCACGGTGGCATGCTGGACCGAGTGGATGCCCTGCTCTTCGCCGCTCCAGTTCTGTGGTACTACGCAACCTGGCGCATTATGCAATAGAGCCGTAGAGGGTTGGTTGCCTGCCTTGGTGCACGAGGGAAAATCTGGTGCCGCCGCACTATACTGAATAGATTGCACTCCCGTCGCCTCGCATGAGACACATCGCCATCCTGGGTTCGACCGGCTCTATCGGCCGCAGCACTCTCAGCGTCGTCGAATCATATCCCGATCGGTTTAAGGTCGTTTCTCTGGCGGCAGGAAAGAACCTCGACGCTGCTTTCGACCAGGCATGCAAATGGGAACCACAGCTCGTATCAGTGGCGGAAGCAAAAGACGCCGAGGTGCTGCGAGCCCGCTTGAGGGCTGCCGGCTTCACCGCCACAGACGTAACGCACGGGCCAGCGGGCACTGTGAAAGTTGCCACTCATCCCGACGCGGACTTCGTGGTCAGCGCCATTGTGGGCGTTGCGGGCCTCGAAGCGACGTACGAGGCGGTCCGCGCCGGAAAGACCGTCGGCCTCGCCAACAAGGAATGTCTCGTTGCGGCAGGAGAGTTGATCACTGCTGAGGCACGGCGCCAAGGCAAGCCGCTGCTACCAATCGATAGCGAGCACAATGCCGTCCATCAGTGCCTGCGCGGCGGACGGATGGAGGAAGTCGAACGCATCTGGTTGACGGCGTCCGGCGGTCCCTTCCTGAACACACCCAAATCTCAGTTTGCCTCAATTACAGTGCAACAAGCGCTCAACCACCCCACCTGGAAGATGGGACAGCGAATCACCATCGACTCCGCCACCTTAATGAATAAGGGGTTTGAAGTCATCGAAGCGTGCCGCCTGTTCAACCTAGCGCCCGATAAAGTTCAAGTAATGGTTCACCCCCAGTCCACAATCCACTCCATGGTCGAGTTTGTGGATGGCAGCATACTTGCTCAATTCTCAGTGACCGACATGCGGTTACCTATTCTGTACGCGTTCACGTATCCGGAGCGCATTCCTTCAGATTTGCGCTTCCCGGTCATGGACTTACGGCACCTCGAGTTCTGTCCTCCGGACATGGAAAAATTCCCTTGTCTAGCCCTCGCGTATGAGGCAGCGAGGGCCGGAGGTGCGAAACCGGTTGCACTCAACGCCGCCGACGAGGTGGCAGTTGCAGCGTTCCTGAATGGGATTATTTCCTTCGATCAGATTCCCAGGGTAATTGGCGACGTTCTTACTGAAACGAAAGCCGGCAAATTGGAATCTATAAAGGAAGTGCTCGGGGCTGACGCAGAAGCTCGCCGCAAAGCGCATCAAAGAATTGAGCAACTGGGGCAACGGTCCGCCGACACGCGGGTGCCAGCCGGATCACGAGGGGAGTAGCCAGCTTATATATGTCAGGATTTTTCATCGCCGTCATCACTGTGGTTGTGGTTCTGGGATTCATGATCCTGATCCACGAGTTCGGCCATTACGCCGCGGCCAAGTTGCTGGGAGTACGCGTCGAGCAATTCGCTATCGGATTTGGCAAACGCCTGGCCGGTTTCAAGCGGGGCGATACCGACTACCGCCTCAATGCCTTGCCCCTGGGCGGTTACGTCAAGATGAGTGGCGAAAACCCCATGGATGAGCGCAGTGGCGATCCGGCAGAATTCATGTCTCATCCGCGCTGGCATCGGTTCATCATCGCGATTGCCGGGCCGTTCATGAACATTCTCCTGGCGTTGGTTCTTCTCGCCGGGGTGTACATGGTGCATTTTGAATACCCTTCTTTTCTTGACCAGCCTGCAGTGATCGGCTGGGTTGAGTCGGACTCTCCGGCGGCTAAAGCTGGATTGAAGGCCGGTGACCGCATCACCAGAGTCGATGGCGTGCAGAATCCCACCTGGGAGCAGGTCGAACCTAAGATTGAGCTGAATCCGAATCAGCCGGTGGATATTGCGGTCGAGCGCGGGAACAAGACTCTTGACCTGAGTCTCACCCCCCAAGCCTACGGGGTGTCACAGATCGGTTACGCAGGCCTGGTAGCGCAAGCGCCCAATATCATCACCGATCTTGAATCCGGCATGCCGGCGGACAAGGCGGGAATGAAAGAAGGGGACGAGATTGTCGCGCTCGACGGTCAACCGGTGCCAGCTATCGCCGCCATGGTCGAAAGACTGAAGCAGACCAAAGACAAGCCCATCGATGTGACGGTGCTGCGTGACGGAAAACAGCTTACCTTCCACGTTCAGCCCAAGCTGGCCGACGTCGACGGACAGCAGGAGAAGCGGTATCGCATTGGCATTCAGAGTGTCCCGATGAAGGTCGGCCGGTTGCCGTTCGCGGCGGCCATCAAACGGTCGTTCGAAGAGAACAAGAAAACCTCTCTTTTGATTCTTGAGCTGGTCCAGAAATTGGTGCGCCGCAAGGTTTCGCTGCGGACCGTGGAAGGCCCTATCGGAATTGGGCGCGCGGCCGGACAGGCGGCCTCGGAAAAGGGCTGGACACCATTGCTGGCTCTGACCGCCGCCATCAGCCTGAATCTCGGCATTTTCAATCTGCTGCCGATTCCCATCCTCGATGGCGGCGTGATTCTGTTGTTGTTGATTGAAAGCTTCATGCGCCGCGACATCAGCCTGCGGATCAAGGAACGCATTTACCAGGCGGCGTTCGTCTTCCTGGTGCTGTTTGCCATGATGGTGATCTACAACGACCTTGCAAAAACGCTTCCGGGACTAGCGGGTAGGTTGCCGTAACCAGCTTGTAGCTGCCAGCTTTTGAGCTGTTGGCTAATCTGCCCCACTCCGCAATATTGCGGTTTCCGGCTACTCCTTTGTTACACTAATACTTCCTATGGCTACAATTCACCGGCGGAAGACTGCCACGGCTTCGATTGGAGGGGTGCGGGTCGGCAGCGATGCACCAGTTGTGGTGCAGTCGATGACGAACACCGACACCGCGGATATCGCCTCGACCGTCCAGCAGGTGGCTGCGCTGGCGCGAGCCGGGTCGGAACTCGTACGGGTTACGGTCAACAACGAACAAGCCGCCGCTGCGGTCCCGCACGTTGTTGAGCAGCTCGATAAGCAAGGAATTAACGTCCCGATCATCGGCGACTTCCACTACAACGGTCACATCCTGCTGAAGAAGTATCCGGCATGCGCGCAGGCGCTTGCCAAGTACCGCATCAATCCTGGAAACGTCAGCGTGGGACGCAAGGACGACTCGAATTTTCGCACCATGATCGAAGTCGCTGTCGAGAACCAAAAACCGGTGCGGATCGGCGTCAATTGGGGATCGCTAGATCAGGCGCTGCTGACGCGCATGATGGACGAAAACTCGCGTCTCGCCGAACCGAAAGAAGCGCGCGACGTGACCATGGAAGCCATGGTGGTCAGCGCGCTGAATTCTGCAAAGCTGGCGGAAAAATACGGGCTCCGAGCCGATCAGATTATCCTTAGCGCGAAAGTCAGTGGCGTGCAGGATCTGATCGACGTTTACCGCTCGCTCGCCATGCGCTGCGAATATCCCCTGCATCTCGGATTGACGGAAGCTGGCATGGGCGCGAAAGGCATCGTTGCCTCCAGCGCCGCGCTGGGCGTGCTTTTGCAGGAAGGGATTGGGGACACGATCCGCGTCTCGCTTACGCCAGCGCCGGGCGGCGACCGCAGCGAGGAAGTCCGCGTGGCGCAGCAGATTCTGCAATCGCTCGGGATTCGCAGCTTCACCCCACAGGTTACGGCCTGCCCAGGATGCGGACGCACCACCAGCACCTTCTTCCAGGAAATGGCGGAGCAGATTCAGTCGTACCTGCGCGAGCAAATGCCGGTATGGAAGGGGCGCTATTCCGGCGTCGAAGAAATGAAGGTCGCGGTGATGGGATGTGTGGTGAACGGCCCTGGCGAATCAAAGCACGCGAATCTCGGCATCTCTTTGCCCGGGACGTTTGAAGAACCCAAAGCTCCGGTCTATGTGGATGGACGCCTGTTTACGACGTTGAAAGGCGATCATATCGTCGCCGAGTTTATGCGCATTCTCGACGAGTACGTGGACTCCCACTACGCCACGCGGCAGGCCGAAGAAGTAATCGCAAAATAATTCACCACAGAGTCACAGAAATGTGTTGTCTTCTCTGGCTGTGGTGAACACTTTTTCAAGCCAGCAGCGGCAGGTTCGGCGCTTCCTCGGGCAGAGGATCAGCATAGGCCGTCAGTTCGGGGTAATGTTGCAGCAGTGGCGCCGGCGCCTTTACGCGCTCGCCGGTGATCATCGACTTCAGCTGCAACGCGTTTACGCCCGCCTTGGCTTCGAAGTGATTATTCGCGACTACGTAAGTTACTTGCGCTTTCTGCGCAATCCGCTCAACTTTGTCTTTCCATCCCGCTAGTTCGCTGTCGCGATAAAGATAGTTGTAGCGATCGTGCGGCTTCTCCGCTTCAAACCACTGATCGTAATTGCGCCCGTGCAGGCGCACGTAGCCGACCGGCGATGTCACATGCTCGGTCGCTCCCATTGCGCGGCCAATCATGGGTTGATCGATGTTGCATAGCCCGGCGTTTTTTTCGCTGAAATAGGTGAGGATCTCCGGTGTATTCCAGCTGGCGTGGCGGACCTCAACCACAGGCCGGTATTCTATGAATTGCCGCAGCACGTTTTCCAGGTATTCGCGATTGAGGCTGGTGTTCTTGAATGACGCGGGAAACTGGATCAACAGCGCCCCAAGTTTGCCTTCGGACATGAGCGCGTCCAGGCCTTCGCGGGCAAGCCTCTCGTCCTCGTCATTCGGCTTGATGGTGGCAGCCGAGGTTGGCTCCATCACCGCAATCGGTGAATGCGTAAAAGAACGATGCAGCTTTGCCGTAAAGACGAAGTTCGGATTTACGGCGGATACCCGGCGCGACCACAACTTCGCCATCTCGGGCTTGATGTGCCCGTAAAAAGAGGTGTTGATCTCGACCACGTCGAAGCATTGCGCCACGTAGTCCAGGGGATGCTCCTTGCGTATGCGCATGCCAGGCGGATAGAACACACCCTCCCAGTCCTTGTACGACCAGCCGGCGGGACCAATGCGAATCTGGTTTTCAGAGCTCATGGGACGAAAGACGGTCGGGTGGCGTACCAGAAGGTTAGCACATAGGCGTTGAATCAACCGTTCAGGCTTGCATTGCCATCTTTGTCACATTGGCAAGTGACGCGGTATGCAGGCCGCGCATACCCCGTCGTTTAAGGTGACTGCAACGCTATGGAGTAAGAAATGTCAGACAAAAAGAAGAGGGAGAAGGTCACCGCCGAGATCACCACATGTGACCTGAACGCCTAACTTACTATTCCAGGTGCAACGGCGCGAAAACTTATCCAGCGTGTTGTTACCTCACCGTGCGTCTGAGCTAGAACTGCCACAACACTCCTGGGTAGATGCTGGGCACGCGATAAGCCCGATAAGCATTGTTAGGTCCCATCAGATCCATTTTCCAAACGATCTGCGGAGTCGCCGTCTGTGTTACCTCCTGCACCTCCGATACAACATTCGGAGCGGGCTGAGCTGCGGGAGCATTGAGATCATACTCAACGTTTCCGTTGTCGAGTTGGCTGATGCTGCCGCCCCAGATTCCGAAGAATCCGGGAGCGTTCTCCCAAACCAAATTCGCAACCCGGGTGCTCTCATCAAGCTGGTAAATGGTTGCCCGCGAGTAGCAGGACGGAGTCCCTACAAAAACACACTGAGTTCCACTGCTATCCAGCACCCGGTTATCTCCGTTGTCCCAAATTGCGACTGTGGTCTGGCTGCCGTTCTGACTGATTACAAACGGGTAATGCTGGGCATAGAACCACGCGATGGGGTCGATAGCGTTTGCCAAGGAGAAGTCGCCCTGGTAGCCCAGCTTCCACAGCACATTTCCGGTGCCGGCGCCGTTGTTGTAGTCGATCTTTATCACCCACGATTGATTTCGCATCGAGTACAGCAGGTTGCCGTCAGACGCAGAGTAGGCCAGGGCGTTGCCGTGTGTCCAATCGGGTAACCCAAAAGGATGCCGATTCACGTCCAAGTGGTCGAAGGACGACCATGCCCATACCGGCGTCCAATTCTCATCCAAATCGACGATTCCATCCCCCAAGACCGCTGTTGTTCCCGGATATCCTGGCAAGTCTGTGAAATTTTTTGTGAAGTTCGTCAACAGGATCAGGTGGCCGTTTTCCAGCGGGAGCACATCATGGTGATAACCGGTGGGGGCAAAGTTATAGCCCAAACTTTGCATGCTCTGCGACAGCTGGCCCGTGTCCATTTCGCGGATCGTATTGCCGGCCAAATCAATTTCTCGCATGATCGTTCCCGCGGTAATGGCACGAGTAATGCTGACGATCATATGCCCATTGGGCAACACCTTGAATGTGTATGGGGAGTTCCCCTGCGCCGCTCCCACATCGTAATACCAGATCGGATTACCGTCCCGGTCAGTAAAGAGGGCTTGCATGGTGTTGTTGTTCGGAGCGAACACATTGACCAGCTCTATGCCAGGATTCTCCGCCGGAGTGAGCCCGGGGTTGGGCCGGCTTACGGTTATCGTCGGGAAGGTCGTGGAGGCTGGAAGCGCTCCGGTCGTGAAGGTCTGGTCGGCACTGGAAAACGTGTTGCCGGCACATGTGGTTGTCGATCGCATGTGGTAGGTGGTGGAAGCCTTCATGCCAGCGACTTGAATGTCGGTGGTCTGGAAACGACCAGCAAGGGGGAACCAGGATGTAGTTCGGCCATAGGAGGTGTCGGTGCCGAACTCGACCATGGCTTGACCCGAACATTGACTGGTTACCGAAACCTGCGCGACCAAGGGATGGATCGTACTAGCGACTGAAATCGTCGGCGGAGCGGGCACGTCATTGGTTCCACATGCCAGCATGAGAGCGCAAAGGGTACAGGTCAGCGAGACGCAAATCAGACGAAGTGATTTAGGCAGGCGCACAGATTGCATTGTTCTCCACCCAACACAGTTTTGGAACAACAGAGTTTGCACTCTGATTGTTTATTTGGCAAGAACTTATTAGAAAATGTAGGCGCCGGCGGGGCCCTCCACCGTGGCATGGAAGATGACGTTCAGGCGCTCGCCACCAGCGCTGCCTGATAGGGCCGCAGTAAGCAGCCGGCTATGCGCTCGCCGGCTTTGCCATCCCATAGATCGGGCGGTTTGCCTCTTTTTCCGCGTCCATTCAGTATGCGGGTTATTTCCCGTTCCAGCCGCGCTCCGTCATGGCCGATAACAGTATTGGTGCCACAGGTGACAGTGATCGGCCGCTCGGTGTTGTCGCGCAACGTGAGGCATGGCACTCCCAGGTAGGTGGTTTCTTCCTGAATGCCGCCGGAGTCGGTCACCACAAATGCCGCCCGTGCTTGCAATCCCAAAAACTCGACATAAGGTAGGGGATCCATGAATCGCAGCCAGCTGCCATTCTGGCCGATGCGTATACCCATCTCTTGAAGACGGGCGCGCGTCCGAGGATGGACCGGAAACAGGATGTCAACGTGCCTGCTGCAATCTTCCAAGCCGCCGATGATTGTCCTCATTATTTCCGGGTCATCGACATTCGCCGGACGATGCAGGGTAACGAGGCCATATCGTTCGGGCACATCAT
>Ga0070741_10019873_pt1 | contig 10680 bp, 9 predicted proteins | sample Coa_R1_4_FD_66440 | JGI IMG/M metagenome (GOLD analysis project Ga0070741, IMG submission 66440) | Surface soil microbial communities from Centralia Pennsylvania, which are recovering from an underground coalmine fire - Coalmine... | ecosystem: Environmental > Terrestrial > Soil > Unclassified ... | reverse complement strand
GGCGACGAGGCCTATCGCGAGGCCAAGGACTTCATGCGCATGCTCATGCCGAGCCATGCCAAGAACGTGAAGCCGTACAAGGAGCCCGAGCCGATCTTCATCCGCTACCAGGTGGAGCGTCAGCTTGCGGCGATGTTCTCGCCGCAAGTGGTGCTGAAGTCGGGCGGCTATATCGTCATCAACCAGACCGAGGCCCTCGTCTCGATCGACGTGAACTCCGGCAAGGCGACGCGCGAGCACAATATCGAAGACACCGCGCTCAAGACCAACCTCGAGGCGGCGGAGGAGATCGCGCGTCAGCTCCGCCTGCGCGACCTTGCCGGACTCATCGTCATCGATTTCATCGACATGGACGAGCGGCGCAATAACCGGCTGGTCGAGCGGCGGCTCAAGGAGGCGCTCCGCCACGACCGCGCGCGCATCCAGGTCGGGCGCATCAGCCATTTCGGCCTGCTGGAAATGTCGCGCCAGCGTTTGCGCCCCGGGATGCTCGAAGGCTCGACCAAGCCGTGCCCGATGTGCACCGGCACGGGCATCGTGCGAAGCGTTGAATCGGTCGCGCTCGACATCCTGCGCTCGATCGAGGACCGGCTGATCACCGACGGCGTGGTGCCGCTCGTCGCCACCACGGCAGTCGAGGTCGCGCTCTATATCCTCAACCAGAAGCGCGCGCATCTGAAGGACATCGAGGCGCGCTACCGCATCCCCATCACCGTCACCGCCGATGAGGACATGCATGTCTCGCAATTCGTGATCGAGCGGGGATCCGAGGGCGCCATGCTCGAGGGCGAGAACCCGGTCGTGCATATGGACTGGGCGCACCATCGCGAGCTCCCGGCGGAGGGGGCGCAAGCCTCCGCGCCGCACGCTCATCAACCGGCAAGCACAGGCGAAAACGAAGGCGAGCAGCGCGGCCGCCGCGGGCGGCGCAGGCGGCGCAAGCGTCATGGCGAGGTCGGCGCCGAGGGCCATCGCTTGCCGCAAGCGGAAAGAGAGCCGCATGAGAGGCTCGAGGCCGAGGAGGACGAGGCTGACCTCGCCGCCGAGGAGGCCAAGGTCTCCGAGGCGCGGACCTCCGAGCCTGGCGAGGGAGGCGGACAACAGCGCAAGGGGCGCCGCAGAGGCCGTCGCGGGGGGCGACGTGGCAGAGGCCGTCAGGAACGCGTCGGCACCGAGGCCCAAGGCCAAGGCGATTGGCACAGTGCATCATCGCCGGCCGAGGCGCCGAGCAGGCCCACGTCAAGAGAGGCGCGTGAGGAGCGTTCCGAGGCGGAGGCGCCACAGTTCAAGCCTCAGATCGAAGACCATATTCCGCGCGAGGAAGAGGCGCCGGGCCGGCGCGAGCCCAAGCCTCTGTTCGGCCGAGCCTCGGCAGATGAAGAGGCTGCGCGCGAGTCCATGGCGACCCCGACGCCGGAAGCCGAGCCCGAGCAGGCCGCCGGACCACCGCGCCGCGGCTGGTGGCGGCGATAAGCTCTCAAGGAAAACGCCGCTCGCCGGCGCTTTTCTATTTCCCCTTGAGCCAGGATGCGATCCGCCGCGCGGCCTCGCGCATGTCGGCCTCCGGCCCGGCGTAGGAGAAGCGCACGTAGCTCCGGCCATGCTCGGGATCGAAGTCGATGCCGGGCGTAATCGCGACCCCGATCTCCCTCAGCATCGCCTTGGCGAAGGCTTCGCTGTCGGCGCCGAAGCGCGTTACCTCGGCATAGAGATAGAACGCGCCGTCGGCGGGAAGGATCGAGGTGAGCCCCGCGCGCGGCAGCTCCTCGAGCAGCATGGCGCGGTTGCGCGCATAGCCCCGCTTGATCGCTTCGAGCTCCTCGATGCCGTCGAAGGCGCCGATCGCCGCTTCCTGGGCGATCGCCGAGGGCGAGATGTAGAGATTCTGCGCAAGCCGTTCGATCGGACGAATGAGCGCTTCGGGCACGACGAGCCAACCGATCCGCCAGCCGGTCATGCTGAAATATTTGGAGAAGCTGTTGACTACGATCGCCTCGTCGGAGTGAGCGAGCGCGGTGTCGGCCGGAGCGTCATATTCGAGCCCGTGATAAATTTCATCGGCGATCAGCCAGAGACGCTCGCGCTTCAAGGCGCGGGCAAGCTCCGCGAGCCGGCCGGGCAGCGCCATCGTGCCGGTCGGATTGTTGGGGCTCGCAAGGAGGAGTCCTGCGGCGCCCTCGGCCTTGAGCGCCTCGACATCGGATATCGTCGGGATCCAGCGCCCCTGCCCGTTGGTCTCGATCAGGCGCGGCCTCGCCCCCACGGCTTTGAGGATCTGGCGGTAGCAGGGATAACCGGGCGACGGCAGGCCGAGCGATTCGCCCGTGTCGAGCAAGGCAAGAAAGGCGAGCACGAAGCCGGCCGATGAGCCCGACGTGACCACGACGCGTTCCGCGCTCACGGCGATCCGGTAGCGTTCGCTCATATAGCGGGCGATCGCCTCCCTGAGGCGGGGAAGACCGAGCGCCTCCGTGTAGCCGAGCCGGTCGTTGGCGAGGGCTTTCGCCGCCCGCTCGCGCGCGGCGCGCGGCGCCGGCGTCCCCGGCTGGCCGACCTCCATATGGATGATGTCGGCCCCCGCCTGTTCGCGCGCGTTCGCTTCGCCCATCACGTCCATAACGATGAAGGGATCAATGGCGCTGCGCCGGGCAAGCGCGCGGGGGAGCCCTTTCAGACTTGGCAGCGGCTCGTTCATCGCCGACTCATGACCGATCGTTAAAGTCCAGCCAAGCGCACTCGTCACGTTGTCGCCGCATTCAAACGCCAATCAATCGTTGTTTGGCAAGGACATGGCTGGAGGGGCTTGCCAGCCTGGCCAGGGCGCCAAGATGGCGCGGTTATCGGCATCTGTAACCGATCCTAGCAAGCCTATACGATCAAGCGGCCATGCCTCTCCTGGCTCCATCTCCCCTCAAGCGAGCGCACAAGCATGTTCGCGCGAGCCTCCTCGGCGGACTTGCCGCGGTTCTCCTCAGCTCGACGACGGCCGACGCCGCCGGGATGATCCGCGATGCCGAGACCGAGGCTTTGATCCGCACCTATGCCAAGCCGATCTTCGAGGCGGCGGGCTTGGGATCGCAGGCCATACAGATCCACATCGTCAACGACCGCAGCTTCAACGCCTTCGTCGTCGACGGGCACAATATGTTCATTCACGCCGGCACGCTGATGGAGGCCAAGACACCGAACCAGGTGATCGGCGTTATCGCGCACGAAAGCGGCCATATTGTCGGCGGCCATCTGGCGCGGCTGCGCGCCCAATTGGCGCGTGCGAAATCCGCGGCGCTGATGCTGCAACTGCTCGGGCTGGCGGCCATGGCGGCAGGCGCTTTCGGCGGCGCGCCCGGTCTTGGGCAGGCGGGGATGGGCGTTGCCTACGGCGGTCAGGACGCGGCCATGCGGAGCCTCCTTGCCTACCAGCAGGACGAAGAGTCTTCGGCCGACCAAGCCGGCGTGAAATTCCTCAATGCCACCCACCAATCCGGGCGCGGCATGCTCGAGAGCTTCGAGAACATGGCGACCAAGCTCATCGGGGTGCAGGGCATCAACCCCTATCTCCAGAGCCACCCGCTGCCGCAGCAGCGCCTCATCCAGTTGCGCGAGCTTGTGACGTCGAGCCCCTACTACAATGCCGTCGATCCGCCGGAGCTTCAGTTCCGCCACGACTTGGTCAAGGCCAAGCTCTACGGCTTCCTCGATCCGCCCGACGTCCTGTTCAACCGTTACCCGCAGACCGATCAGTCGCTTCCCGCGCAATATGCCCGCGCCATCGCGACCTATCGCAAGTCCGGGGTGAAGGCGGCCATTCCGCTGATCGATGCACTGATCGCGGCGCAGCCGAACTGGCCTTACTTCTACGAGATCAAGGGTCAGTTCCTGTTCGAGAGCGGCAATGCGGCGGCCGCGGTCGCACCGCTGCGTCAGGCGGTGAGCCTCGCGCCCAATGAGCCGCTCATCCGCGTGATGCTCGGCCAGGCGTTGCTCGGCACCAACGATGCGAAGCTGGTCGATGAGGCAATCACCAACTTGCGCACGGCGCTTGCGCGCGAGGATTCCTCGGCCATGGGCTATCGGCAAATCGCCGCGGCCTATGCACGCAAGGCTGACATGGCCCAGGCGGCCGGCGCCAAGAAGGAGTTTCTGGCGCAGGCCGAGCTTGCATCGGCCGAGGCCTATTTCTATGAAGGTCAGCTTAAGCTTGCCAAACAGCAGGCCAAACGCGCCAAGGCCGGGTTCGTGGACGGCACGCCGAACTGGATCAAGGCCGACGATATTCTTGCTTTCGAAGTGCCGCGCACCGACTGATTTTCATCCCGGAGATGGTAAGTATGACCCCCAAATCAGGCCTCCTGACCGCGCTTGTGGCTGCCGCCGTGGCGGCGGTCGTGACCGTTGCCACCCTCTTCATCATACTCCGCGCGGCGCCCGGCATGCTGGCCGCCACCGGCAATGCGATCGAGGAGAAGCAGATCGTCGACGTCGTCCACGACTATCTCACCAAAAACCCCGAGGTCCTGGTCGAGATGACGACCGAGCTCGATAAGCGCCAGGCCGCCGAGCAAGCCGCTAAGCAACAGAAAGTCATCAGCGAGAATGCCGACGCCATCTTCCGTTCGCCGCTCGCCTTCGTCGCCGGCAACCCCGACGGCGATGTGAGCGTGGTCGAGTTCTTCGACTACAATTGCGGCTATTGCCGCCGGGCGATGCCCGACGTGGTCAAGCTCGTGGACAGCGACAAGAAGGTCAGGGTCGTGCTGAAGGAGCTGCCGATCTTCGGCGAGGATTCAGAGGCCGCGGCCAAGGCCGCGCTCGCCGCCCACAAGCAGGGCAAATATTTCGAAATGCACCAGAAGTTGTTCAGCGAACCCGGCAAAGCCGACAAGGAAAAGGCGCTGCGCGTCGCTAACGAGCTTGGTCTCGACGTGGCTCAGCTCGAAAAGGACATGACCGATCCAGACATCCAAAAGTCGCTCGATCAGGCCAAGGACCTTGCCCAGAAGCTCGGGCTCCAGGGCACGCCGCTCTTTCTTATCGGGGACCACACGATCCCCGGCGCTCCGGACGACCTTTACGATCAGCTCACCAAGAACGTCGGCGAAATCCGCGAGAAGGGCTGCACGGCAACCTGCTGACGGGCCGGGATGGTAAGAGGACGAGCCCCTTTAGCTTGGCCGAAAGGTGGAAAAGCTGATAAAGGGGCCCGTCTCGTCCGCCGCGGCGCGTTGGCCCAGCTCGCGCGCCCCGGCCCATCAGGCGCCGCGCACTTGTCATGGCCAAACCGATCTTTGTCTTGAACGGTCCCAATCTCAACCTGCTTGGGACCCGTGAGCCCGAGATTTACGGGAAGGATACGCTCGACGACATCAAGGCGAAATGCGAGGCGAAGGCCAAGGCGCTCGGACTTGCGATAGACTTTCGCCAGAGTAACCATGAGGGGGAGTTAGTGGCCTGGATCCAGGAGGCAAGAACCGGTGCGTCGGGGCTGATCGTCAACGCCGGCGCCTTTACCCACACGTCGATCGCCATGCTCGATGCCTTGCTGGCCTGCCAGGTCCCGTCCGTCGAGGTGCATTTGTCCAATATTTTCACGCGCGAGCCGTTCCGCCATCATTCGTACATTTCCAAGGCCGTTAAGGGCGTGATCTGCGGGTTCGGCGCGGCAGGCTACGAACTCGCCATCGAAGCGCTCGCGGGGCTGATCAAGAACAAGAGGCCGAGCTGATGGCTGATGACAAGACACCAGCGCCCGGTGGCAATCCGGTCTCCTTCGACAAACAGTTGATCCGCGAGCTTGCCGACCTGCTCGAGGAGACAGGCCTCACCGAAATCGAGCTCGAGCAGGAGGGAAAGCGGATCAGGGTGGCGCGCGGGGTCAATCTCACCACCACGCTCACCACCACCGACAGCGGCTCACGCGAAACGCGCGAACAGCAGCCCGCTCGGGCGGCGACGACCACCAGCCGCCAGACCTCGCGCCAGGAGGAAACGGTCGTCCATCCCGGGACCGTCACCTCGCCGATGGTCGGCACCGCCTATCGTTCGCCCGAACCGGGCGCCCCTCCCTTCGTCGAGGTCGGCGCGCGGGTGGCGGCCGGCCAGACCATCCTCATCATCGAAGCGATGAAGACCATGAACCAGATACCCGCCCCACGCGCCGGCACGGTGATCGCCATTCTGGTCGAGGACGGCCAGCCGGTCGAATATGGCGAGCCGCTGGCGGTGATCGAGCCGCGCTAGCACTCGGATGTTCGACAAGATCCTCATCGCCAACCGGGGAGAGATCGCGCTTCGCGTCGAACGGGCCTGCAAGGAGCTTGGGGTCGCGACCGTGGCGGTCCATTCGACCGCCGACGCCGACGCCATGCATGTGCGGCTCGCCGACGAGAGCGTGTGCATCGGGGGGCCACCCTCGAAGGAAAGCTACCTGAACATCCCTTCGATCGTGGCGGCCTGCGAGATTACCGGCGCCGACGCCGTGCATCCGGGATACGGCTTCCTCGCCGAGAATGCCCGCTTCGCCGAAATCCTCGAAGAGCACGACATCACCTTCATCGGCCCGACCGCCGAACATGTCAGGCTGATGGGCGACAAGATCGTGGCCAAGGACACGGCGCGCAGTCTAGGCATTCCCGTGGTGCCGGGCTCCGGTCCGGTCGCCAGCATCGAGGACGCCAGGGGGTTCGCCCGCGATATCGGCTATCCCGTCATCGTCAAGGCCTCGGCCGGCGGCGGCGGCCGAGGCATGAAGCTCGCGCTCGACGAGAGCCAGCTCGAGCCGGCGCTGCAGACCGCCCGCAACGAGGCCCGCGCCGCCTTCGGCGACGACACGGTCTATCTCGAAAAATATCTTACCCGCCCGCGCCACATCGAGGTGCAGGTACTCGCCGACGGACAAGGCAACGCCATCCATCTTGGCGAGCGCGACTGCTCGCTCCAGCGGCGCCACCAAAAACTCTGGGAGGAGGCCCCCTCGCCCGCGCTCAACGCGAGCGAGCGCGCCAGGATCGGCGAGACGGTGGCCACGGCGATGCGCGAACTCCGCTATCGCGGGGTCGGCACCGTCGAGTTTCTCTACGAGGACGGCCAGTTCTATTTCATCGAGATGAACACGCGCCTCCAGGTCGAGCACACCATTACCGAGATGATCACCGGACTCGACCTCGTGATCGAGCAGATCAGAATCGCGGCCGGCGCCCCGCTCTCGCTCCGGCAGGAGGACGTGCGCTTCAACGGGCACGCGATCGAGTGCCGCATCAACGCCGAGAACCCGGTCACGTTCAGGCCCTCGCCCGGCACCATCACCCATTTCCACCCGCCCGGGGGCCTGGGCGTGAGGGTCGATTCGGGCGCCTATGCCGGCTACACCATCCCGCCTTATTATGACAGTCTGATCGGCAAGCTCATCGTGCATGCCCGCACCCGCAACGAATGTCTGATGCGGCTCAAGCGGGCGCTCGGAGAGTTCGTCGTCGACGGCATCGAGACCACGATCCCGCTGTTCAACGCGCTGATCGGCGAGGCCGACATCGTCGACGGCAATTACGACATCCATTGGCTCGAGAAGCATCTCGCCAAGCAAGGGAAGCGCGGCCCGTAACGGATGACCTCAATCGACGACGTCATGATCGAGATCACGCCGCAGGTCCTGCTCAAGGCCTATGCGTGCGGGATCTTCCCCATGGCGGAGAGCGCCGACGACAACGCGCTCTACTGGATCGAGCCGGAGCGGCGCGGCATCCTCCCCCTCGACCGCGTGCATGTGCCGCGGCGGCTCGCCCGCACCATCAGGCAGGGCGGGTTCGAGGTTAAGGTCGACAACGATTTTGAGGGCGTGATCGAGGGCTGCGCCGCGCCGCGCTCAGGGCGCCGCTCGACCTGGATCAACGGGCGGATCAGGTGCCTCTATCGCGAACTGTTCGCGCTCGGCCATTGCCATACGATCGAGGTGTGGAAGGGCGGCGAGCTTGCCGGAGGGCTTTACGGCGTACATTTGGGCCGCGCCTTCTTCGGCGAGAGCATGTTCTCGCGCATGCGGGACGCGAGCAAGATTGCCCTTGTCTATCTCGTGGCGCGGCTGAAATATGGCGGCTTCACCCTGCTCGACACGCAGTTCGTGACCGGTCACCTCGCGAAGTTCGGCGCGATCGAGGTGAGCCGTCAGGAATTTCAACGTTGCTTGGAGGCGGCGTTGGCGGGCGGCTTGGTGGCCCAAGGCAGCACTTCCTCCTCTTCGGCGGGCGCTGCATCGGCGGGCGGCGCTTCGGCTGGAGGGGGCGCGGCGGCAGCGCCGGTCGCCGGAGGCGCTGCCTCAGGCGGAGGCGCCGGCGTTCCGCCGGCGGCAGGCGCGGGCGAAGGTGCGTTCTGGTTGCTCGCCGAGGACGTGGACCCCGAAGGCGTCTTGCAGCTCGTGAGCCAAACGTCGAAGACGGGATGCTCGACGGCGTGAAGGCCCGGGCTCTCGGCGAACATCCAGCCGGTAAAGATGCGTTCGACCTCGCCCGACAGCTTGGTCTCGTCGACCTCGACGAAGGCGGTCGTATGCGGCGTCTCGGTCGGCGGCGAGGTATCGCAGACCCGTGGCGTCACCTTCAGGGCGCCGAACTCGACGGTCTGGTTGATGGGAATTTCAAGATGCGAGATGCGCCCGGTCACCTTGTCGAGGGCGGCGAACACGGCGATCGGGTTCTTGATGGCGTCGGCGCGGGCCGGCGCCGAAGCGAGCGCGCAGAGAGCCGCGACGGAAAAAACAAAGACGCCGGCGGCGGCTCTCCGCCGGGAAACTGTCTCACCTCGTTGCATCATTCGGCACACCTTGTAACGGCCACGATTTCGCCTCGCCCGGTGCGCTCCTGCCTTCAGGCCTCACGCGGATCGCGAAATTCCCCTTCGCGCCCGATCATGCCCAGCTGGACAGCCGTCGTCCATCATTAGGGCATGGGTGTGGCGGCAGCCGTTCTCAATCCGCCCGCTCGGCGCGGAAGCGCAACCTGACGTGGTCGGCCGTCCATACCCCCTTCTCATCGCAGAGCGAGGGCCTGAGCAGCTCGATAACCTCGCCCAAGACATCGCTCCGCTCAGGCTCCGCAAACTGATCGAAGAAGGACCGGCCGAAGGTCCTGAGCCAGCCTTCCATCCCGGTCTTGAGCGGGGTCGGGCGCGGCACGAGCGCGATCTCGCGCACGATGAAGCCGCCTTCGGTGAGCAGTTCGCGATATTCCTCGACGGTCGGAAAGAACCAGGGCGCGACCAGCGCGGCATCTCCGTTCCGCTCCTTGCCGATGGCGCGCATGGCGGTCGCGATCGCCGCGACATTGCCGTGGCCGCCGAGTTCGCCGACGAAGCGGCCATGCGGCTTGAGCGCGCGGGCCACGCCGGCGATGACGAGCGCGGGCTTGCGCATCCAGTGCAGTGCCGCGTTGGAGAACACGGCATCGAACTCAGAGGAAAAGTCGAGCGCATGGCCGTCCACTTTGCGGACCCGCAGGCCTTTCATGCGGGCGACAGCGAGCAGCTCGTCGCTCAGGTCCACGCCGAGCACATCGGCACCGGAGGCCTTGATCTCCGCCGTCAGCGTGCCGTCGCCGCAGCCGAGGTCGAGGATGCGCTCGCCGGGCCGCGGCTCGAGCATGGCGAACACGGCGCCGGCGAGCTCCTGCACGAAGCGGCCGTTGCGCGCATAGTCGGATGCCGACCAGCGCTGCACAGATTTGGGCGGGGTGGCATCGGGCACGGGCCCGCGTTTCATCGCGGCTGCCACGGCTCGTAATCCAGCGGCGGTTTCCGCACGTCGGGCCTCAGCGTCGAGCCCGGAGGCCGGTAGGCCTCGTAGGTGCCGGTCATGTTCGGGCGATGGGCCTTCTCCCACGGCCTCGCGCGGTACTCCTCCTCGGTCGGCGGCACATCGACGGTGTGATGCAGCCAGGCGTGCCAAGCGGGGGGAATCTGCGACGGTTCGGCGAGCGTGCGGTAGATCACCCAGCGGCGCGGGCCGTTGCGTTCCTTGTAATAGCTGTTGCCGAGGTCGTCCTCGCCGACGCGCACGCCCTTACGCCACGTAAAGACGCGCGTGCCGATGGTGTTGCCGGTCCACCAGGCAAAGATCTCGGTGAAAATTCCCATGAACGATCGAGGCGCGTGTTCTTCGAAGCCGCTATTCGCGCCGGGACTATGGGCCTTGAGCCCGCCCCTGTAAAGCCAAGGGCCTCAAGCCCTGCCAACGCGCACCTTTTGCACGAGCGGCGTGGTTTCACGCGGCTCATCAGGGGAAGGTGACGCAGCGAGCGAAGAAAACGAGGCTGGCCTGTAGATCGGCCGCTGCATGCTGAGCGCCAGCCGTTCCTCGATGCCCGAAACGAGATAATGCTCGCCGACGAGCTCGAACGGCCTGTCGTCGTTGAGCAGCCAATCGAGACGGCGGTAGAGCGTGCTTGCCGAGGTCGGCAGCACGAGCACCTGATGGGCCCCTGCCCGGAGCGCGCTTTCGACCACTGCCGGCTTGGCGTTCGCGCTCGTCACCATGGCAGGGACGAAGCAGAGGGGTCCCGATTCGACGTGGCGCATGGCCCTGAGCAGGGCCGGACCGGTAAGCGGCTGCATGGCGGCCGCGGCGAGGACGAGGTCGGGAGGCGTCTCCCGCATCGCGGCCAGCGCCTCAACGGGATTATCGTACGTATCGATCCG